>Ga0182005_1000545_pt1 | contig 18993 bp, 14 predicted proteins | sample Sormic07211103_1_FD_123021 | JGI IMG/M metagenome (GOLD analysis project Ga0182005, IMG submission 123021) | Rhizosphere microbial communities from Sorghum bicolor, Mead, Nebraska, USA - 072115-103_1 MetaG | ecosystem: Host-associated > Plants > Roots > Rhizosphere | place: USA: Nebraska...
CGCCGAAGCCACGGCTCGCATCTATGCCGAGCGAGGCTCCCGGCTGTATCTGGTCGCGCGTAGCGCCGATCGCCTCAAGACGATCACCGAAGACCTGCGTATCCGCGGTGCGGCGGAGATCGGCCATGGCAGCCTCGACGTGAACGATGTGTCCGCGCACGCCGCCGTTCTCGATGCCGCGTGGGCCGACCTTGGCGATGTGGACGTCGTACTGATTGCTCACGGAACGCTCCCGGACCAGAAGGCTTGTGAGGCTTCCGTGGAGACGGCACTAGCCGAGTTCGCGACCAATGCCACCTCGACCATCGCCCTGCTGACGCTCATCGCCAACCGCATGCAGAAGGCACGCCGCGGCAGCATCGCGGTGATCTCTTCGGTCGCCGGCGACCGCGGCCGTTCCAGCAATTACCTCTACGGCTCGGCCAAGGCGGCAGTGTCGGCATTCCTTAGCGGGCTTCGCCAGCGTATGGCCAAGCACGGCGTGGATGTCATCACCATCAAGCCCGGATTCGTCGATACGCCGATGACCCGGGAGTTCAAGAAGGGTGCCCTCTGGGCGAAACCCGAAGCCATCGCGTCCGGTATCGTGAAGGCCGTCGACAAGGGCCGTTCCGTGGCGTACCTGCCCTGGTTCTGGTTCGGCATCATGACGATCATCCGCAGCATTCCCGAATTTCTCTTCAAGCGCCTCAGCCTCTGACCATGGCAGACAAGAACAGCAAGATCGTCATCACCGGAGCCGCCGGTCTCGTCGGCCAGAACCTGCTCGTGGAATTGAAGAGCCAGGGCTTCACGCAGCTGGTCGCGATCGACAAGCACGCCTACAACATGGGCATCCTTCGCGAGCTCCATCCGGACGTCGCAACGATAGAGGCCGATGTCGCCGTCCCCGGCGCATGGGAAGACGCGTTCGCGGGCGCAGACTGCGTGGTCCAGCTGCATGCTCAGATCACCAGCAAGTTTCCAGATGAGTTTGTCCGCAACAACATCGACGCCACACGCGTGGTGTTGGCTGCCATCAAACGTCACGAGGTTCCCTACCTCGTACACATCAGCTCGTCGGTGGTCGTGTCCGTCTCCAACGATGACTATACGAACACCAAGAAGGCTCAGGAGAAACTGGTCGTTGAGTCGGGCATGCGTCATTGCGTGCTTCGACCGACCCTGATGTTCGGCTGGTTCGATCCCAAGCACTTCGGGTGGCTGTCGCGCTTCATGGCAAAAACGCCTGTGTTCCCGATCCCGGGCGACGGACGCTACATGCGTCAGCCGCTTTACGAACGCGATTTCTGTCGCTGCATCGCGGACTGCATTACCCGCGAACGCAACGGTGAAATCTACGATGTCGTGGGCGACACACGCATCGACTACGTCGACATCATCCATACGATCAAGCGAGCGAAGGGCCTGAAGACCTTCATCCTGCATATTCCTTATGGGCTGTTCGGCTTCCTTCTACGCGTCTACGCGCTATTCAGCGGCAAGCCGCCTTTCACCGAGAGCCAGCTCAAGGCATTGAGCGCGGGCGACGATTTCAAGGGGGTCGACACGGAGACCACCTTCGGTGTCAGGCAGACACCGTTTGCTGATGCCGTTCGCGAGAGCTACTGCGATCCCCGGTATTCGAGCGTGGTTCTTCGCCGATGAGCACAGCGCCCCACCTTGTCCCTCGAAAGATGGGGAGCATGCTCGCGCTGCTTCCGCTGCTCTTCGTCGCCATCGCCCTGAAATCCAACGATGCGCTCTCCGTGCCGCAGTTCTGGGCAGAAGATGCGACCGTGTTTTTCAAGGGGCAGTACGGCCATGCCTGGCCGCAGTTGTTCGTTCCGTTTGCGGGCTACCTGCTTTTCGTGCCGCGATTGATCGCCTGGCTGGCGTCGTTCGGCAGTCCGGTCGTGGCGCCGCTTATCTATAACCTCGTGGCCGTTGGCGTTAGCTCGGCGTGCCTCGCTTTCGTGGCGAACAAGCTCCGGCACATCGTTCCGTTGCCACTGATACTCGCGTCTTTCCTCATTGTTCCGACGAACGGTGAGATATTCGGAACCTTGACGAACATCCAGTGGTTCCTGCAGTTCGTGCTGGCGATCGGCTGCTTCGTGTCCCCCGCCGGCACTCGCGGCTGGCGTGCATGGTGCAGAGTCGCCACCATGTTCGCCCTGGCTCTCACTGGGCCGTTCTCCATTATCGTGTCCCTTACGGTGGCAGCGATGATGGTGGCGTCCTGGGCCGATCGCCGCAGCGGCGCGGGTCTGTTCGAGGGACAGCTCGCAACGTGGGGTAAGCAGCGCGACATGCACGCCATTGCCGCCACCATGGCCGGGGCAGCCATGCAGGCGTTCGTGCTGCTCACGCTTCTGAATTCACAAGCGACCACGCGCCCGGGACTGTGGTCGCAATTGAGCACCTGTTTCCTCGACATCGTACCCATCCATGTTTTCGGCTTCCCCTTCATGCTGGGGGCGGCCTGGTTCGTCATTTATGCCTGCATGCTCGGCGGGCTGATCTCCGGAAAAAACATCCGCGGAGAGCATCGACTCCTTCTTCTCGCGATGCTTATCTATGCCTGCGCCGAGGCTTTCGCGCCGATGGGCCTGAAGGACGTCACCGGCATGTACCAGTTCAATCATGGCGATCGGTACTACTACCTCACCAAAGTCGTCTTCTGGTGGACGGCGTATGGCGCATTGGTGGCATGGGGAAATATGAGGCCACGAGATGCCGGCGGCAGTGTACTCGTGGTCCTTGCACTGATCGCCCTGCTTAATCCGTTCCGCATGGTGCGCCGCGACTTCGCCGATTTCACGTGGCAGGAACACGCGCGCGACTTCGACACACCAGGTGCCCACATCGTGCCGGTCAACCCGGCGGGCTGGACGATTACGATCGACACGCCCGAGAAGGAGTCTTCTCCATGAACGCACCTCGTTTTCATCCTGTCGCCAGAGCCCCGCACCATTCGCCAGTCGCCAAGCCTCATACCTCCGGAGCAACGTCATGAAAAGCGCACAGCGAATCGCTGTACTCGGAGCCGGTCCCATGGGCCTTGCCGTTGCCTACCAGCTCGCGCGCGATGGGCACCGCCCCGTCGTCTTTGAAGCCGACGACCGCGTCGGCGGCATGACCGCATGCTTTGATTTTTCGGGCCTGAGTATCGAGCGTTACTATCATTTCCACTGCATCTCCGATTCAGGCTTTCTGACCATGCTCGACGAGCTCGGCCTCGCCGACCGTATGCGTTGGACCGAAACGAAGATGGGTTACTGGTACAACAAGCGACTGCAACCTTGGGGCAACCCGATTGCCCTGTTGAAATTCAAAGGACTTAGCCTGGTCGCCAAGATCCGCTACGGCTTGCATGCGTTTCTGTCCACAAAGCGTAAGCGCGAAGACTGGCGTCCTCTCGATCACGTAGAGGCGACCAGCTGGATCCGCCGTTGGGTGGGCGAAGAAGCCTGGCGCGTGCTTTGGCAACGCCTTTTCGACTACAAGTTCTACGACTACAGTGACAACTTATCGGCCGCATGGATCTGGAGCCGCATTCGCCGAATCGGTACCTCCCGTTACAATTTGTTTCGCGAGAAGCTGGGTTACCTTGAAGGCGGCTCCGACACTTTGCTCAACGGAATGAAGGCGTGGATCGAGAGTCACGGCGGTGAAATTCGCCTGTCCACTCCGGTCCGCAAGGTCATCATCGAGGGTGGTGCCGTGAAAGGGCTGGAAACAGTCAACGGCGTCGAACCCTTCGACAAGGTCGTCAGCACGGTACCGCTTCCGTTCGTGCCTCGCCTTATGCCCGACCTCCCGCCCGATATCCTCGCTAAGTTTTCCGCATTGAAGAATGTTGCCGTTGTTTGCGTCATCGCCAAGCTGCGAAAGCCGGTGACTGAGAACTTCTGGCTGAATACAAACGATGACGACATGGATATTCCCGGCCTGGTCGAGTACACCAACCTGCGCCCGCTCGATCACCACGTGGTCTATGTACCGTTCTACATGCCCGGCGAGCATCCGAAATACGGTGATGCGGACGAGGTGTTCACCGGCAAGGTGCGTCGCTACCTGAGAATGATCAACCCATCGCTGACCGACGACGACTTCATCGACATTCGCGCCAACCGGTATCGATATGCTCAGCCGATCTGCCCGCCGGGGTACCTGGACAGCATCCCGCCGAGGAAGCTGCCCATCGATGGGCTCTGGGCCGCCGATACGTCGCACTATTACCCAGAGGATCGCGGTATCTCCGAGAGCATCGACTTCGGGCGCCAGCTCGCAACGGAAGTCACGGCATGACCGCTAGCTCCGCCAGCCGCCCACTCGGCCATCGGCTGCGCCACCTGCTACGTTCTCAGTTCGTGCTCTTCCTGCTCGTCGGAGGCACGGCTGCGGCAGTTAATTTCCTGTCCCGCCTGGTCATCAATTTGTGGACCAGTTATGCCGTGGCGGTCGTCATTGCCTTCGGCTTCGGCGTGCTCACTGCTTTTGTTCTTAACAGACTTTTCGTCTTCAAGGGCTCAAACCGGTCCATTCATCACCAGATGACTTGGTTCCTTGTCGTAAATCTCTTTGGTCTGGCCCAAACGCTTGCGGTCAGCGTCCTATTGGCTCAATACGTGTTTCCGGCCAGTGCCTTCCACTGGCACGCAGACTCCGTGGCACATATCATCGGCATCCTTTTTCCACTGATATCCAGCTACTTCGGTCATAAGTATCTGTCATTCCGCCATTGATCCTTCGGCGACTGATACGATCCGTTGACATTAACCCAGCGACCGTCAAAGTTGTGGCTCGACCCACCCAGGCACTAGAAAGAACTTACGTGAAAGGGGAAAGCTCGTGGAACTGAAGGACCTTTATCGAAATCGCTTTCCGGAAAGCGCGCTCGCCGAGAAGAATGCCTTGTGGCGCGTCATCTGCAGCGTCTTTCTGTCTCGCTACGTGCGCCCATCCGATTCTGTTGTCGACATCGGTGCTGGATATTGTGAGTTCATCAATAATATCGCGGCGCGTGAAAAGACCGCCGTCGACCTGAATCCAGACGTTGCGCGGTTTGCAAGTCCGGGAACGCGCATCATCAACGAGAGTTGCACGTCGATTTCCACTTTGGAAACATCGTCCGTCGACATCGTTTTCATGAGCAACTTCCTTGAGCACCTTCCGGACAAGCAGCTCGTGCTAGCCACGTTCGTCGAATCGCTGCGCATCCTCAAGCCAGGCGGCAAGGTTCTCATATTGCAGCCAAATATCCGCTTTGTCGGCGGTGAGTACTGGGACTTCTTCGATCACCATACGCCACTGACCGACCGTAGCCTCGTTGAAGCGCTCGAGCTCGCGGGATTCGAGATACAGCAAGTCATTCCCCGTTTTCTGCCCTACACAACGCGAAGCTCCCTCCCGCAGAGCACTTGGCTAGTTAACCTTTATCTGCGTGTGCCGATCGCCTGGCGAATACTCGGCAAGCAGGCATTCGTGGTTGCGTCAAAGCCCATTCGCTGAGGCATGGGCGCGCTGTCACCTGCTGTTAATGTGCGCTTGTCAGCTTGATATAGACGACCAAGAAGGCTGCCGGCCTCTGGGCACCGACAGCGCGCATCGATCAATCGAGAGCGCGCGGCCTAGTGAATCCGCAACGATGTCCCGGCGGCGGCTCACCGGAACTGGAGTGTGAGAATTCAAACGCGTCACCGTGCCTTGCTCAAGTTCGAGGCACCAACAAAACGGTGCGCTGCGCACACTCTATCGAGGCTCCGCTAAGCGTCTGAACGACGGACACGCGAGCGGGAAGAGAAACCTTCGAAGTGTCTACTGTTGCCTCGTAGCCAGAGTTGCTTATCGATTCGTGGCGAAACGCTGCCGCCACATCTCCGCGCTGCGACTTTCTCGCGGCGACTAGCAATCTTTTTCCATCCGCACCCTGCAGTAGAAGGGAAACGCTCGCGTTAGGAATGCCCATACTGGCGCTGATCGCGGCCCAGCCCGTGAAAGTCACGCTCTTCCCGTCAGGACTCACTCTGTCGCCAGGGATGTCAATTCCGTCCAGCTTCTCGATATTGCATTGCCCGCCCGACTCGAACGAAGTCGCGGAAGCAGTGATCGGATCCGGCTTGGGCTCTGGCTTTGCCACCGCAGGAATGGGGAAGGGGGAAATGGAAAGCTCGTACGTCGGTTCCCACCAAGGCGACCCGCCCTCGGGCAACTCGATCTGCATCGACACCGGCACGCTGCCTGCCTGCGACGCGCTAGGATTGCCCGTCCACAGTGCCAGGAAATCTCCGCTGCTGCGGATTGTGGGAGACAAAAGAAATCCAGTTTCAGTCATGCCGGGAACAATTCGGTAAGAATCGCCCATGCCATTGGCGAAGCGAAGACGGAGCGTGACAACCGGCCGCTTGAACAAGATCCCCAACATCTTTCCTGCAAAGCTGGGCTTGAGCTTGATCGTTGCCCACAGCGGCTCGCCTCGCCGAAGGCCGACTGACTCTCCTATGCGCACAGACCTTGTCATTGTCGGCTTCCCAACCGGCAGCGAGACAGGCGGTCCGTGGCGTTCAAGCACAAGGTAATCGCCAACTTTGTTGAGTGGCCGATACGTTGCAAGAATCCACGGCCAGCTCGCGGCGTCGTCCATGGACGCATATCGGTGATCGATCGTATCGATCCTAAAGTAAATCCGGTCGGGCGGTGCCGCGCGTAGGTGTTCTACGTTTCGCCGGATCAGCTCTGGAGTATATGCAGCATAGCTCTGTAACGAAGGTCGAGGCATCCATTGATCGTTACTCAAGATCAACGCGGACGCGTCGGAAGGAAACAGGTCGGCCGTTCGACCGTCGCCCTCGATTGGCACGCTCTCGCGAATACCTGCCACGGCCTTCGCATACTCCTCATTAAGCCTGGCTCTACCTGACAGACGTTCCACGGCACCATCAACCTGGACGGCAACCGTGTTCTGCAGACGTGACACCATCGCTGCGGGCGACACGTCGACGTAGTGCGAGATGATGATAAGACCAGGAATAAGGCCGGCGAGGAGCGCCGCATAGCGCCACCAGCGGCGGACTGCGAAGTAAAGATAAATGCCCACCACGATCAGCGCGCACGCAGCAAAGCTGGCGTGGCCATCGTGACGAATCATGCCCGCTTTAAAGCTAATGAGCAGAGTCAGCGCGGTCGCCGCAAGAATGGGAATCTTCGTAGAAAGGGTAAGCGACGCGCAGCAAAGCAGAAGCGTTAGACCTGAGGCGACGAACATCCAGACTTCCTCGTCCGGCCCCTGGACGTTCATCGCGTCGCCGTAGCCAGCGATCACGGCGGATTGCGAGATGAAATAAGTTGGTAGGTCATGCAGCGCCTGGCCCGAGAGCTTCCATGTCAATGCCATGAAGAAGACGAAGGTCAGTGGGATGGAAACAAGGTAAGCCCTCTTCATTCTGCCGAGGACTAAAGCACACAGGCCCACGCATATCACTGATGACACAGTGGCGCTGCCCTTGATCAAAGGTAGCAGCGCACAGGCAGACACCAGTAGATGAGTAGCGACGATGTCGAAGCTGCGCGGGCGTTGCTGATGCGCGGCAATAACAACCAGCAGCCACGGCATGAGCAGGAAGATCATGTCCGTCATGCCATACAGGGTCATGACGATCGGCAGCAGCACCAACCATGGCCTGCGTGCGGCCGGCACTGCACTCAGCAGCGCGGTCATGGTGGCTACCGCCAGACCTATTGCTCCGAGAATTACCTTGGTATCCATCCCCGGGAAATACTGGCGCGTGTAGATCGCTGAAAGAGGACCCGCGGTGAACACGACGTCGCGACCAAATACCAGGTGCCGAAAGGCGGCTACGTTGATTGCAAGGGGCCACGAGCCATCCAGATCGAGCCTGGGCATGGTTGGCGCAAATGGCACGATGATCGCAATTCCGCAGACGAACGCGAAAATTGCACAGATCCAGCCTAGCGCCGGTCTCATGTTACGGATTTCCGTTTCCACACTTACCCTTTCACTCAAGAATGTCCGATTGTCTCGCAGAATAGCTCTTATACATATTCAGCTCGCGCTTAGCGCTCGTAACCCGAAGCGATATACGTCAGCGAGGTACGGTCACGCTCCACGAGGGGTCTGGCGGCGAAGCCAGAGTACGGCCCGCGGGCGATTCGGTGATGGTCCATCGCTGAAACTGTTCGCCACGGAACCGTCCTGCCGCGGTCATCAGCATCATCACCGCTAGCGATATGCAGACGACGGTGACGCGTGGCCCCCCGGCTGCTGCAGACATCAGCAACGACCAGGCCAGCATGACTGCCGGCAGGTACAGATAACGGGTGCCTGCAAATTGCCAACTGAAGGATACGTTCGGCAGATTAATCCACGCCATGGCGCTCGCCCATATGGCGATGCCGAACGCTCCGATGAAGAGACACCAGTAACGTTTATTCGTAGAAAGGATGCAGGCAGTCACCGCAATGAGCAGGATGGCTCCCATCCACCATGTATGGCTCATCTTCGCCAATAGATCGCCGGGAACGAACATGTCTGCAATGACGTGTACGAGGAAATCGTGAACCCAAGGGAGATCATTCAGTGGAGGCTTCGGAGGACGACCTGCTGAAAGGACCGCTCCCACCTGGATCGCCACGCCGGCGCTGTATATCGCCATGATGAGCAATCGGCGACGATCACGCAGTCCATCCCTATGGAACAGGAACCCTGCCACGGAGAGTGGCCATACGAAGGCTCCGTATGGCCCAGTCGTCGTAATCAGAAAAATGCATACACAGCGCAGGACGAAGTTTCGATTCCCTTGCAGAGCAGCGGGCCGCCAGAACGTTTCCCAAACCAATACGATCAGCGCAGGGCACAGCACCCACTGCAAATTGGTGATGGTGAGAAACACCTCTCCGTAATTGGGAACGAGCAAAGGAGCCAAGGCGATGGCCAATGCCCAGCCCGTAGAGGTTTGGTTCGGACGCCAGGCGATTGTCCTGGCCACCGAGTACACATAGACGCCAGCTAGTCCGGAAATAACCATCGCGGCCCACGGCAGGACGTACGGCACGAGATCAAGCCCGACCACCTTTGTCGCCGCGATCGCAATGATCCTGGGCACCGTCACCATATATGCCGCATAGGACTCAAAAAGGCCGGACCATCCACGTGCATAAGCACCAGCGAGGAAGACACGCGTATCTTCAGCCCACAGGTATCCGCCGAGCAGCCGCTCAGGCATCCGGTAGAAAAGAATCGCGATGGTGGCAAGGAACACCACCTTGTACGAGATCGGGCCTGCGGTCTTCATACGGTATTGATTCCGGCTTTGACTGGATATTGAGAGCGCAGCGTGTCTATGTCCCTCGCACGACGCTGTCCGCAATCACTGTTACTTGAAAATGCTGCGGTCAATGAGGTCCTGACATTGGTCTCCCGTAAGAGGGACGTGCCAGGCGATTTCTTTCGGGCCGGCAAACTGAACCGGAAAACTGTAGGTCGCGCTGCCGGATGCCACGCAACGCTGGAGCTCCGCGCGCCACGTGAAGGTGTCATACCGTTGTCTGCCATGGTGCGCAAACTGAGTCAAAGCCACCAACAGCACACCTCCGATCGCCACCTTCGCTACCTGGCGGACCTCCGCAAACATGTACAGAAGTGTCCACGCCAGGAAGACGAAGGGATAGAAGAAGTACCGAGGACCCGAAAGGACAGGATGTAGCACGTGGACCGGCACGCGGGTGATCGACGCGAGGAGCGCGGCGCACAAGCAGCCAACGAGCATGACAAAGTAGGGATCGCGCCACTTGCGGTTCGCAACGCAGTAGGCGACGAGACCTACAAGAATGGCCGCGCCTAACGTGAAGACCAAAAGCGCTGGAATGACTTCTGACGAAACCACGAACTGGCCAAAGAACCGCAATACAATCTGAAATGGATCGAACCGCCGATCACCATCACCCATGGGCCCCCTGGACAGCATGAACACCAGTTGGACCAAACCGACGAGAACCGCCCCGACGCCAAGAAGCCAGTCTGTTCTTTTTCGAGTGACAATTGCCCTGTAGACCAACAGCCCCGCCGCGGGTATGCACATCGGAGAAGAAAGTCCCCCAATAAGCACCAACAACCCGCGCCACCCGAGTCTTGGGTGATCACCATCCCGCCAGAATACGGCGACAAAGGACCACAACGCCCCCCACCAGAACGCGTATTCCGATACGGCGAACACTTCGGGCTGCGTCGGGACGAGCATTACCGACAACGCAGCGAGTTTCGGAAAGGGAAGATGGGACGGACTGAAAGCGATAAGCGCGATCGTTCCAACTTCGAATATCAACGTTAGCCAGTACTCAACTTGCGGCAGATGGGTCGCCGATAGCGTAGCGGCTGTCAGAAAAATCAGCTTCGCTGGAACGACAAGGTATCCAGATACCGGCGAGAAGACCGATCGCCAGCCGGTCGACAGGTATGCCGGAAGAGATACCGTGCCCTCCTCCACCCAAATGTAGGCGTGGTGGAGCTCGACCGGTCGCCTCCACATGAAGATAGCGACAGCCAGAAAGCAGATAGCCGGGACTGACCCAGCCCAGCGCCTGAAAGATTCCTCGAAATTCCCCTTCACATCCCTAGGTGCAACAAGCACCCCTCCCTTGTCAGTTAAACAGCCATTCCCATGGCTCTCGCGGCTTGCCTTCCTACTTCGTCAAACACCTGCCCACGGAGATACGGATGGTCGGCGGACATGATAGCTTGAGGATGCATATCTCGGTCGAGCCATTCGCCGCATGTCGCTCGCAGTGCCTCGCCAATCGTTTCTGGGTTCATGTCTGCGACTGATACGACGTTAGCCGAGTACGATGCAAGATCCTTGTTGGCAAAACGGTTCGTCACAACACTCATGCCCATGGCCGCCATTTCGAGGGGCGGGTAGCTCGGGTGCGGAGACACCATGAGTGAAACCCCCAACGCAGACGTCGCGAGCAGATCAGCGTAATCGGTGATTGAAAGCTTGCCGAGTGAACGGAGTTTCAAGGGGCCCAGGTCGAGCTCCCCTGTCAGCTCTCCCGGCGCAACGATTTCCCACTCGAGCGCACGAGGATCCGACCAGGCCCATGCACGGAGCCCCTCGCATACGAGCGCAAATGCGTTCCTCGGAGTGGAGGGACGTGCATAGACCACGATGCGCTTCTTCCGCGGCCGCGGGTCTGAACGGGCGGCTTCCAGCGCGCCGCGGAGACCATCGTTAATGGTCGGCTCGAACACGAAGCGCCGACTGTAGTTCAATCCCTGGCCATCGAAGTAATCAGCGAGCAAAGAGGTATTAAAGATGCCTACGTCCCGTTGAGGACGATACGTCGCCAGAGCCAGAGCAGATTGACTCGACCACGGATAAAATCCCGGTTCGAAATCCTGAATCATGTAAGCCACGCGCCCCTCGTCTCCGTACTCCTTCGCTTGCCAGGCCGCCAGACGCTGGGCCGCGAACGCGGTCCACCAAGCTGTCGCCATCCAGTCGTCACTGGAACTCACTGGAATCGTCTTTCCGTATCTGTCGCTAAAAGCAACAAGTTGAGTTGAAGCCGCATTTTCTTCGCCCGCAGCGACGTGCGAGTAACGGGAAAAACGCAACAGTGCCGCTTCGTTCGGAGGCGCATCCGTAAGGATTACACGCGACGCCGCGTAATGAGGAGCCATCGCCTCGAACATCTGGAAGGCGGTATGGATTCCGCCAAAATAGTGCTCTGCATTGATCGACGGCACGAGCAGATTAAGACGACGAGGTTGGAACGTCGACGCGCGCGGAGTCATCGGCGTCGTTTCGTGCACGTGCGTCGTTGGCTGAGGTACACCCGCCGCACCGTCTGCATAACTCGCCAGGCTGCGCGCGGCACGCCGCGCCGCACGCTTGAGCAGATCTCTCATGTGCTACTCCGGAACGCAGGCACAGGCGACATCGTGTCGAGATTCCGGCTGTAGTACGGATCGCCCGCTTCGCGATAGGGAGAGTAAGCGAGGGCGGAGAGGACAAAATCGTTCTCGGGGATCGCGCGCGGGTCGCGCGTCTTTGATTCGTGATGCACCAGCGTCGATTCGGGGAGGTACACGTTCAGGAGCCCAGCGTGGAACGCGCGGAGGCAGATCTCGACATCGCTGCCGCAAACGATGAATGCCTCGTCGAAGCCACCAATCTTCGAAAACGTCGACCGCGCAATGGCCATGCAGGCACCGGTGACGGCAAGCACGTTACGGCGCATCACCGGCGAGACATACAAGGTCTGCGCGTGAACTGGATCGAGTGCCTTGAAGACGTGGTCTGCCCACCCGCCCATGCCAACCACCACGCCGGCGTGCTGGATTGTCCGATCCGGATATAGCAGCAGCGGCCCGACGACGCCGACATCCGGACGCAGCGCGTTCTCGCACAGCCGCCGTAGCCAGTCCGAGTCCAGCACCTCTGTATCGTTGTTCAAGAACACCAGCACGTCGCCGCGAGTTTGGGCCGCCGCGATGTTGTTCAGGTGCGACCAGTTGAATGGGACGGCAGCGCCGATGACGCGAATATCCCCTGCCTCGCTGCGGCGTGCGAGCCACTCGTGCGTCTCCGGCTTCACCGAACCGTTGTCCACGATCAGAATTTCGTACCGAGCGTAATCGGTGCGCCCAATGATGCTATTGACACAGGTTTCGAGAAGATCGACTCCGTCACGGGTGGGAATGATGATGCTGGCCAACGGCTCGTCGTCCGCGAATGGATAGCGAACGTCGTAACAGAACGTCCCAACACCGTCAGCAACCCGCGCGCCCGGCACGTGCTGGTCCAGGTAGTCCTGAATGGCAAGCAAGCCGGCGACGTGTGCGTAAGGCTTCGAATCGGCGTTGGAAGACGTGGAACCGCTGTGCTGACGCCAGTGATAGAGCACCTTGGGAACGTGTCCCACGCGTGCGTTCAGACCCATGCAACGTAGCATCAGGTCGTAATCCTGCGCTCCGTCGAAGCGGGGGCGCAGGGCACCTACGCGCTCGAGAAACTGCCTTTCGAACGCAACGAGGTGCCCGATATACATCTGCGTCAACAGTAGATCCGGGCTGAAGTCGGGTTTGAAGAACGGAAAACGACGGCGACCATCTTCGCCCAGCGCATCGTGATCGGTATAAACGACATCGACGTCACCGCCGTCGAATCGGACCACGATCTCACCCAATGCATCGACATGGAGGACGTCGTCATGGTCGAGGAATGTCACGATCTCGCCACGCGCCATCGCGAGGGCATCGTTGCTGGCGTGGGAGATGCCACCGCGGTCCGCACGGTATGTCACCCTGATTCGGGAGTCGTTTTCCGAGTAGGCATCTAGAAGGGCGCGGACATGTGGCTCGGTCGACGAATCGTCAGCGATGCACAGTTCCCAATGCGGATAACTTTGACCCCGCACGCTGGCGATCACTTCCTTCAGGAAGGTCACGGGCGTGTTGCATGTGGGCATGATGATGCTTACCAAGCGTTGCGACGTTCCCGCAACGTAAGGAAAGCGCAAAGCATCGTCGTCGATCCAGGTCTCGTACGTCGACTTACCCGAATCGGCACGCACCTCGAAATGCTCCTCAATGACACGAGCGCGCGAGGCAAGGGCGATAACGCGACGAGCGAAGGGGCGCGGCCCCTCCCCCAGACGGCGCAGGGCAAGCCCGAACATCGCCGGCACACTGAGCCCCGAGCGGCGGGCGAAATGAATGGCACCCACGGACGCGTGCGCCAACGCACGAAGTCGCGTCACAAGGCCAGGTCGCTGAAGCGGGGATTTAGTCATCAAGGCCTCCGTCAGCCGACGAAATGGTAAACCAGCGCAGCGGTGACGACGGCAACGAGGAACACGCTACCGCCCCACAGCACGAAGCGCTGCCGACGTTCAATTGTATGTACACGCCGGGTGAGTATTTCGCGATGAGCGATGCTCTGCGCCAAATCCTGATTCAGTTCATCGTTGCGGTCGCGAAAGCTGTCGGCAATCGATATCAACTGTCCAGACGACAACGCCAGGTCGATGGCCCGTCGCTCGCAACTAGCGAGCGCCTCATCAGTGCGACGAAGAAGCTCATCACGCTCAGCGATCGCCGCCGCATGAATTTCCGCTTTCGCTGTCGCGGCCTGATTCGCTGTGTCGCGCTCGGCGTAGAGTGTTTCTTCGAGATCGCGAACTATCATGGCTGTATTGCTCCACTCCTTTTCAGCGCGCGCGAGACGTTCGACAACGGGACGCAATTGCCCGGGAAGAGCCGCAAGGACACGCTTGATCGACTCGTCAGTAGGAGCATTTAGGAAATGCGAGGCCGACAAAGCCTTGTAGTCCGCGTCGGAACGAACAGCGACGAAAAACTCGCGATAGGCGTGGCTTGACCGATCTCCGGCGAACACACGCTCGTTGTAAAGGCGATCGGCGCTGGCCACGAGTTCGGCAAGCTCCGGCACGGCCTCTTTCACGAAGTGGGCGCTCATCATTCCCGTCCAGACGGATGCGTCACCCTGGCCAAAGCGAATGACCCGCATACCCGCATCGCGCAAGGCGCCCTCGACCACTTCCGGGTCGACGAGTCCGAATTCCTTGTGCTCGTCCAGCCAGGGGTATGCCACGCCGAAGTGGCGCTCCCATACCGCATTTGCCTCGGTCTCTGCCTCGTGCACCCACGCGTGGTCGAGCGGACAGCCAATAATGACCGCACGGGCCGCCGTGCGGGCCATCTCGCTCGTGGCCTGGCGACGCAGCGCCGGAGGGATATGCTCCATCACATCGAGCGACACGACGATGTCGAACTCGCGGTCCGCGAACGGAAGCTGAGTTGCATCGGCCTGGATAAATACGTCGTCGCCACCCGTAACCGGGTCCTGCGGTTCGAGATCGCTGAATACGAAGCGCGCACCGGGCATGAAGTCTTTGAGAATCCGCTGCCGGTTGGCGCCCACTTCGAGCACCGTCCGCACCGGATCGCCGCCCAACGATTCCACGAGGGACGACGCGGCCCCGTAGCGCTGGAAATGATCGAACGGAAGGCTGATGAGATCAGGTTTCATGGATCTTCCATTCGTGCGGAATGTACACGACGCCCTCGCTGAAATAGGGCGCAGCAACGGTCACACGGGCTACATCGCCGAGATAGTCCAGGCACACAAGACCCTTGTCGGTGAACAGGCCCACGTCGATCTGGTACGTGCCACTGAGCAATGGCATGGAGGGAATATGGTAGGTCAATCGGTGCGAGCCGCGATCCGTCGGGATCTGGACCCGCTCCAGGTGGGTGTTGGGTCCGAAGATATGCAGCCCATCGAGCCCCTTGATCGCGACACCCACCAGGAGACCGCTGATCGAGTCATCGCGAACCTGATAGGTGACGTCTACCGACAATGGCTCGAACGGGCTCATGAAATCGGTGGACGCAGAGACGGTCTCGAGAAACGCAGGCGCCGCCGTGTTGTGGGTCAGCTGTTCACGCGGCACGGCATCCGCCGGCTCAGCGAGGCCCAACTCATGGTCGCGGAATCGATCCGCAACAAAGGCAGCGTCACCACGCAGCTTGACCTTTCCGGCTTCCAGCCACACCGCCGTCTGGCAGAACCGCTTTACCTGCTCCAGGGAATGCGAGACGAAAAGGATCGTCGCCCCGCGTGCACGCAGCACTTCGATGCGCGCCAGGCACTTCATCTGGAAACGAATGTCACCGACCGATAACGCCTCGTCGATGATAAGGACATCGGGTTCGGTATGAATGGCCACCGCGAAAGCGAGGCGCACATACATGCCGCTTGAATAGGTCTTGACCGGCCTGTCGAAGAAATCGCCGATATCGGCAAACGCACGAATATCGTCAAGCCTGCTGTCGATCTCTTCGCGCGACAAACCCAGGAGCGACGCATTGAGATACACGTTCTCGCGTCCGTTGAAATCCGGATTGAAGCCGGCACCCAGCTCTAACAGGGCGGCGAATCGGCCACGTATGGATACGCTGCCCGAACTGGGATTGACCGTGCCGCAGAGTATCTGCAGCAGCGTGGACTTGCCGGCTCCATTGCGTCCGATGATTCCCATCGTTTCGCCGCGAGGCACATCGAACGAAACGCCGTCAAGCGCGCGGAACCGACGAACCTTCGCCTCGCGACTTGGCCGAATCAGGCTGGCGAGGCGATCGCGAGGGCTGCCATAAACTGGGTAGTCCTTGACGACGTCCTGTACCGAAATCGCCAACCCGCCATCATGAAGTGTGCGTACATCTTTCATAGGACGTCCGAGAACCCACGTGAAAGTCGGCGGAACACGAAGTATCCCATCCAGGCGAAAGCACACGACACCAGGAAGTGTGTTGCCAGACCAGCCCATTCCGGGGCCTGGCCCTGGACCGTCACGGCACGCAGGGCGCCCATGGGAAGAACGAGCGGGTTGAAATCCACCAGTGCCCGCAGCTGTTCTGGGATAGCGGTCGGAGGAAAGAAAATGGGGCTGACGAAAAGCATCACGCTCGAGATGATGCCGGTGAACTGCGCGATGTCACGCAGATACACGCCCAGCGCGGACATCAGCCACGCAATTCCCAGCAACATCGGTATGAGCTCGGCTAGGATGATCGGCGAGACGATGACCCAGCCGTTAGGCCAGGCGCCGCTGACGCATTGCGCGACGATTAGGATCGCCAGGCCGACAAGGGCCGTCACGTAAGCTGCGGCAACTCGCACCACAGCAAGGATGCCGACCGGAAAGACGACCTTCTTGACGTAGTTCGGCTGAGATGAGATCAGCGATGGAGCAGTTACCAGCACGTCAGAGAAGAACGTGAAGACAATCAGCCCCGCAAACAGGACCAATGCGAAACCCGATGTTGTGGCGGCACCGGTCCATTTGACCTTGAAGATGCCGCTGAAGACTAGCGTGTACACGCCTAGCATCAGCAACGGCTGCAGCACCAGCCAGATCGAGCCTAGTGCCGTCGTCCGATAACGCGATGCCAGCTCCCGGCCGAGGAGCTGCTTGAACAGGAAGATGAGATGGGCGTGCTTTTGCATGGAGTTCCAGTAAGGGATTAGCCGTCCAGCGCCTGGACCAGATCTGTGTACAGATCGTCGACGTCCTCAACGCCCACGCTAAGGCGGACCAGATTCGCCGTGATGCCCAGCGCTTCTCGCCTCTCCGGGGGAATCGAAGCGTGAGTCATGAGGGCCGGGTGATTGACCAGACTCTCGACGCCCCCAAGCGACTCTGCGAGCGCGAATAGCTGTGTGCGCTCGCAGGCCCGGATGGCGGCCGCCTCCCCGCCCTTCAAGCGAATCGAAATCAGGCCGCCATAGCCAGCCATTTGACGTGACGCCAGTGCGTGCTGCGGATGGCTTTCGAGGCCCGGATAGATGACCTCGGCGATGGCCGGGTGCCGTTCAAGACGCCGCGCGAGCTCGAACGCGTTCTCACAATGGGCCTTCATCCTCAGCGCAAGGGTTTTCAGGCCACGGAGGGCGAGAAAGCTATCGAAAGGCCCCTGAACCGCGCCTGCCGAGTTCTGAAGGAAGGCCATTCGGTCCGAAATCTCTTTCGTCGCTGAGACGACCATGCCGCCGACCATGTCTGAATGGCCATTGAGGTACTTGGTGGCTGAATGGAGGACTAGGTCGGCTCCGAGCTCTACGGGACGCTGCAGAATCGGCGAGGCGAACGTATTGTCCACAACCAGAATCAGCCCGTGCTTTTTGGCAAACGCCGAGACCGCGGCGATATCCACCAGCTTCAAGGTGGGATTGGTGGGTGTTTCGACCCAGATCATCCGCGTGGCCGGCGTCAGGGCGGCTGCCAGGCCGTCGGCGTCGTTGAGGTCGAGATAAGTGATCGCCAATCCGGCGGTACGCCGACGCACCTTTTCGAACAGGCGGTAAGTGCCGCCGTAGAGATCGTCCATCGCGATGACGTGCGAGCCCACATCCAGAAGCTCGAGTACGGTGGCGGTTGCCGCCATGCCCGAGGCGAAAGCGAAGCCGGCGTCGCCACCTTCCAGGTCGGCCACGCACCGCTCGTACGCGAAGCGCGTCGGGTTTTGCGTCCTGGAGTATTCGAAGCCCGAATGCACCCCCGGACTCGTCTGGGCATAGGTGGAAGTCGCATAAATCGGGACCATGACCGCGCCGGTGGTCGGGTCGGGCGCCTGTCCGGCATGGATCACCCGGGTCGCCAGCTTCTGCGCTCGCTCGCTCGTTGCCATAAGTGGTTACCGCTTTATAAGGTAGAAACGGGCCGACCCATCGCCAGGGATGGGGCCAAGATCAACGGCGAATCATACACCGACGGAGGTCCGGGCCCCGGCCACCAACGCCCCCAGACCCCCGATCAGCATGAACTTTTGTTCAGCATCCAGCTCATGAGAAGGCAGCGGCGCGGGCCATCCGTGACACAATGCCGGTCTGAAAGGTCGACCCCAGAGGACACATGGAAACCCTGCTCGTAACCGGCGGAGCCGGCTTCATTGGCGCCAATTTCGTCCTCCAGGCCATCCGGGATGGCTTGAAGATCGTCAACTTGGACAAGCTGACCTACGCGGGGAACGTTCAGACGCTCCAGTCGGTGGCAGAGAACCCTCTGCACGTCTTCGTCCAGGGTGATATCGGCGACCGTGAACTGATCGCCCGCTTGCTCGCAGAGCATCGCCCTGCCGCCGTGGTCAACTTCGCCGCCGAAAGCCACGTCGACCGTTCGATCGACGGCCCGGCAGCCTTCATTGAAACCAACGTCGTCGGCACCTTGGGCCTGCTCGAAGCCACCCGTGACTACTGGCGCGGCCTCGACGAGGCCGGCGGCAAGGCGTTCCGATTCCTCCATGTGTCCACGGACGAGGTCTACGGATCGCTGGGCGCCGAGGGCTTTTTCACCGAAACCACCCCCTACGCCCCCAACTCGCCGTATTCCGCATCGAAGGCTGCGTCCGACCATCTGGTCCGCGCCTTCCACCACACCTACGGCCTGCCGGTCCTGACGACCAAC
>Ga0182005_1000548_pt1 | contig 18866 bp, 12 predicted proteins | sample Sormic07211103_1_FD_123021 | JGI IMG/M metagenome (GOLD analysis project Ga0182005, IMG submission 123021) | Rhizosphere microbial communities from Sorghum bicolor, Mead, Nebraska, USA - 072115-103_1 MetaG | ecosystem: Host-associated > Plants > Roots > Rhizosphere | place: USA: Nebraska...
AGCTAAGAAACCCACCAGAGACGGGCCGGACATATTCCCCTTTCGGGTCTTGTATTCGCCCACTCCCGACATAACGGGGATTTTCTCGCAGGCGTAGAAAAACCGCAGACGAAAAAAAGCCGCTGACTCTCGGGTGCGGATGACCGCTCTGGTTGAGGCGTTTCTTAGGCGCCGAATTGAGAGCCTAGGGGGTCAATGTCGGACGGTCAACCCTTCAAAATCGTTCATTATTTTTCCGCCGAGAATGTGTAGGGCTTAGGCATTCAAACCGAACGTTTTCTGTATCTCGGTACGTAGGACTTCTCTGTTTTTGGTGTGGCATTCCCAAATGATCACCACTCTCCAGCCACGTACGATTAGTGCCTGCTGTGCATCAAGATCTCGCTCGACGTTCTTTGCCAATTTTGGCAACCAAAAATCGAGCCTGCTCTTGGGCGTATACGCATACTTGCATCCAGGGTGCCTGTGCCAAAAGCAGCCATGGACGAATACGCATAATCGATGCTTGGGGAACACCAAGTCCGGTTTTCCTGGCAGATCCTTCCGATGCAGACGATAGCGAAGCCCCAACTCATGACACACCGATCGCACGAGCATTTCAGGCTTCGTGTTTTTGCCCTTGATCATCGACATGATCTTGGATCGCTGTTCTAGTGTGACTATGTCAGCGCACATTCAGATTGCCCTCTTGACTCAATAGCAAGCCTTGGCCGCGTATTTCGAAAACCATGCAAACATCGCAGACTGTTGGTCAAGCCCGGCTTACGCCACTCCTAATGACCGTTTGCCCAAATTGGTTCTCCAGCTAAAGTTCAAGTGGCGTGTTGCCATATTGAACCATTAAATGGGCTGAGGAGAGGGAGTTGAGGATTGAAAATCCAACCCAGGCAAAGGATCTGATGGCTACCGCCCGAAGTTTTGGCAATTATGATCTGGCGGTAGCTCTTCCCGATCTGGTCGATAGCGGCATCAATGCTAAGGCCTCCCGTGTGGACATCGCGTTTGAGCCGAAAGACAATGATGTTGTAGACAAAATCCGCGTTGATGGGACCGGAATGGACTTAGGGACCTTGGTGATCGCCATGCGTCCTACGAGTGCCAATCCACGGGATACACGGGTGTCCGATGATCTTGGGCGATTCGGCTGGGGACTGAAATCAGGGTCTTTGTCACAGGCCCGGGTGCTCACGGTTGTGTCTTGGAGCGGGGGAAAATCAATGCCGCACAATGAGGTATTGCCAACATCGATGACTGGAAAATGGAGCTCTTAGAAGGTTCTGAAGCAAGAAGCTTGTTGGCTAAATCTCCAGCGTCGCAATCAGATACGGAAGTAATTCTTGATAGGTATACCAATTCCTCTTTTGATGACTCCCTGACATCATCTTTCAGGCCAAGAAGAACAGGGTTGCATTTCCAAAGAATATTAGTAAGCGTCCGGCCAAGACGCCCCTTCGAAATCACAATCAGTCGGGACTTTCGAAACCCGTCTACCCACACAGCTGTCGCAGAGAAATTTCAAAATTTTTGAACCGAGGTTAATCTTCTACCCCTTCGACTATGGCGCAAGGACAGCTGATGGCCCTCACCAGTGAAATCTCTCCATACAACCCTCAGTGGCCGCTACTTTTTACCGCCGAAAACCGACGAATAGCGGAGGGCTTCGGTGCTGAGCTTATCGGAACTCATCATGTTGGTAGCACCGCCGTTCCGGGGCTTTCTGCCAAACCGGAAATCGACATCTTGGTTGTGGTGTCGGAGCATATAAATGAGATGGCTCGTAGCGAGTTCATGCGTACATTGGGCTATGTGCGGGGAACCGATCTTTCCGCCGGACACCACTTTTATCGTCGTGATGTTGATGGGGTGAGAACTCATAAAATGCATGTGTGCGTTGCTGGTCATGGACAGATTGCACGAATGTTACGTTTCCGCGACCTGTTGAGAGAAGACTGTACTATCCGCAAGCAATACCAGGATTTGAAGCTGCGGCTCGAAGCTAACAACCGGGGAGGCATTGCTGAATATCTCGCGCATAAGGCGCCCTACATTGACGCCTTGATGAATATGCACCTAGGGGATTAAGTCCGTGTTCATATCAGTTCTCCAAAGCTAAACGGGTATCCACTGATGCGGCAGCAGCTCAGCAACCTCACTCGCCCGCTGCGTCGGCAGACGCGTGAGAACATCCTTCAAGTACGCATACGGATCATGCCCATTGAGCCGCGCAGACTGGATCAAACTCATGATTGCAGCCGCGCGTTTGCCACTGCGTAACGAGCCTGCAAACAACCAGTTCGAGCGTCCAATTGCCCACGGCCGAATCTGGTTCTCACACCAATTATTATCGATGGGCACGGCACCGTCATTGATATAGCGCGTCAGCGCTATCCAGCGTTTGAGGCTGTAATCCAACGCTTTGGCGATGGCCGATCCCTCAGGCACAAGCTGCCTCTGAGCGATCATCCACGTATGAAGCGCGTCGATGATCGGCGCTGCTTTGGCCTGCCGTATGCGCTGCCGGATATCCGGTTCCAGCTCGCGAGCCTCTCGCTCAACTTCGTACAAGGCTGCGATGTAATGCAGCGCTTTGTCGGCGATCTGGCTCTTGTTGGTCGCGTGCAAATCGAAGAACTTGCGGCGCGCATGCGCCATGCAGCCGATTTCCGTAACTCCCAGCTCAAAGCTTGCCTTGTAGCCAGCGAAGTCATCGCAGACCAACTTGCCGTTCCAGTGGCCGAGGAAGTTTCGAGCGTGTTCACCAGCACGGCTCGGGCTGAAGTCGTAAACAACCGCCGCCAGCTCGGAGAACTGACTCGTGGCGTAGGCCCAGACGTAAGCGCGATGAGTTTTCTTCGCGCCAGGCATCAGCATTTGTACCGGCGTTTCGTCGGCGTGCACGACGCCGTGCGTCAGCACCGCTTCGCGCAATGCATCCACCAGCGGCTGTAGCTGCACGCCACAAGCGCCAACCCATTGCGCAAGGGTCGAACGGGCGATGGGCAGCCCGGCACGTCCGAAGATTTTCTCTTGGCGATACAGCGGCAGATGGTCGGCGAACTTGGCCACCATGACGTGGGCGAGTAGGCCCGCTGTCGGTATGCCTTTGTCGATAACATGCGCCGGTACCGGCGCCTGGATCAGCGTTTCGCATTGTTCGCAGGCCCATTTCCCACGAATGTGGCGTTCGACCATGAACACGCCGGGCGTGTAGTCGAGCTTTTCGCTGGCATCTTCGCCGATGCGTTTTAAGGCACAGCCGCATTGGCAGTGGCTGTTTTCCGGTTCGTGATGGATCAACGTGCGAGGGAACTGCGATGGCAGCGCAGCGCGTTTGGGCTGCTGGCGAACTTTGGCTTCGACTGCTGCCGGTTGCAGCACCTCAAGTTCGGCTTCGATAGCCGCGATATCGGTGTCGATCAAGTCGTCGAGCAAGCTGGCTTGATCCGGACTTAGCTGCTCGCTGCGCTTGGCAAATTTGAAGCGTTTGAGCAACGCGATCTCGTGGGCCAGCTTCTCGTTGACCGATTTGTGATGAGTAATTTGCTTGTCCATCGTCTCGACACGCTGGATCAACTGCGCCGCTAAGGCACGCAGTTCTTCAGGGTTTAATTGATCGAGATTCAGGTGCGAAGTCATGCCGCCGATTTTGCCAGAGAGGGCTAATGGCGGCGATAGACTGATGGGCCAATTGCGCTGGCAAGCGCGCCATGGCGGGTGTTAAAGCATCGAGATAATTCCGCCTGCACCGACGCGTTGCCAAGGTAAACCGAGTACCAGGGCCTGAAGTTGCTCGGCATCCAACTCAACCTCGGAGCCGTGTCGCACACCAGCCCAAAAGAAGCGCCCTTGATTCAAACGCCGGGCTGCAAGCCAAATCCCCACACCGTCATGCACCAGCACTTTCATGCGATTGGCGCGACGGTTGGCGAACAGATAGGCACAGTGCGGCTTCGCCGCACCGAACACCGCGATAACTCGCGCGAGCGCGGTTTCAGTGCCGGCCCGCATGTCCATGGGCTCGGTGGCGAGCCAGATCGAGTCGATGCGGATCATCGCAGCAAGTCTCGTAAGAAAGCGGAACACGCCGCTGCATTTTCTGCCGGCCAACTCACCACGACTACGCCTTTTGAATGAGGCACTTCGATTCGGATCGTAGCGGGAAGAGCTTGATGCGTCGCTATCTGTGGCGATGCCTTGATCGGGATGAAGGCGGTTTACAGCGTCAGAGTTTTCTGCGCATGCATCCGAATCCATTTATGGACGAGGTTGGCATTGAGGTTGTGTGTCAACGCGACATTGGCAATCGAGATGTCAGGCTGTGCGCACTCGGCAATGACCTGAGCCTTGAAGGATTTGGAATAGGAACGGCGTTCTTGTGGCATGGGCGTCCGCTTAAAAAGGCTAGAAATGGTGTCCACTTAAATTTAGGTGGACACCATCGCTTCAAGCGACGGTGTCAGGAAGGTGTGTTGCCCGGACGCTTACGAATATTAGTGGTTGAACAAGATTACTTTCGGCCGCCTGAACCGGTCCAAGGGAGAAAAGACAGCTCTAAAGTGCTTGCTGGAGCGACTGGAGATCGTATGCTGAGGCCTGATTGGCTCGGGTCACCGTGAGCTGGTTGCTAAGGCGAGGCGGTCGGAAAAATCGGGCCAGGATACGTATTTTTGATTACACTCCAAGATCGTTTCCAGAAGCCAGTTCTTCTCTACTTCTGGCCTGCGTATACCGAACTCCCAGAGTTCGTCTACTCGCCGGCCTTGTTTGAGCAGCTCGTCTCGGTTCCTGACGTCGCCCTTCACGATCTGGTTGAATTTCGTTTGCCAGAAGTCCTCGCGCGTTTTGGGGGCGTGGAGTAACTGCAGCTTGGGCGCCTGTGCCAGAAGCAACCATGAACGAAGATGCGTACCCTGTGACGAGCCAACACTATATCGGGTTTGCTTGGAAGATCCTGTTGGTGCAGGCGATACCTGAAGCCAAGCCGATGCAGCGGACGTCGAACCCTTCATGTCCGGAGATGTGTTGCTGCCCCGGATGCCAGCCATCATGCGAGACCTGACTTCTTTGCTGACTATGCCCATTAATGATTCCCAGATGAACCTGGTCCTTCCAGAAGATACGATGACCGAGCCTAATGAAGTGCTCGCTAAACCTATCCAGATCGTAGACCTCTTTGCAGGCCCCGGAGGCCTAGGTGAAGGATTCACTTCGACTGGAGACGGCCAACGTTTCGAAATCTTTGTTTCTGCAGAAAAGGACCCCAAGGCTTGGGAGACGCTTCGGCTGCGGGCTTTCTATCGGTTACTCAGGAACAACAGACCAGACCTTCTTACTGAGTATTATGACTACTGCAACGACCCTGATGCTCCGAGCACATTTTCACCATCTCTTGATACCGAGTATCTCTGGAAGCGAGCCACAGATGAAGCCAGATGCATCACGCTGGGAAGTGACGAGGGCAACACAGCCTTGGACAACGCTCTGGACGATCGTAGCTTCGATGCGAATCGCCCTTGGGTGCTGATCGGCGGACCTCCATGCCAGGCGTACTCAATTGTGGGGCGGGCTCGCAATCAGGCTAAGGCTGACTATAAGGCTGAGGATGATCACCGCCACTTCCTCTACAAGGAATACTTGCGAATCATTCGGGAAAGGCAGCCCACAATGTTTGTGATGGAGAACGTAAAGGGCATCCTTTCCTCAAAGGTCAATAATGAACGGATTTTCTCGAACATCTTGAAGGACCTTTCCGATCCTGGCCAGGCGCTTCTCGAAGGAGGCGCAAGCAAACAGTACCGTATCTACTCGCTGGTTACTGGCGTGTCCTTCGGCCCGGGCGAGGATGTGGAAAAGATCGATCCAAGAACCTTCATCATAAAGGCTGAGGATTTTGGTATTCCGCAGGCCAGGCATCGGGTGATTCTCTTGGGTATTGCTACGGACAGCCTCCCTGCGTCGAAAGATATGGTCAAGCTAGCAACTGGAGAATCAAACGTATCTGTAGGTCAGGTGTTGAAAAGGTTACCCAGACTTCGCAGCGGCCTGACAAAAACGGCAGACAGCCAAGAAAGCTGGACCAATGTCGTACTAGAACAACTTGATTATCTCCGCAACAATACTGACCCCATCAACTTTGAGTTCTGGGGCGCTCTTCAAGATCTCTCGAAAGCTTTCGAGCTCCCGGAGGTGCCGGTGAGCCCGGGTGGAAAAAGAGTAAAAAGAACTGATGCAAGGGATGATGGCTCCACCGACAATTTGAACCTGGACGAGTGGTACCTAGACGGAAATCTGGGCTACTGGCTGAATCATGAATCGCGCGGGCATATGCCAACTGATCTACGCAGATATCTATTTGCTGCAGTTTCCGCAAAGCTAAACGGTACTTCACCAAAAGGACATAAGGGATTCTCTCTAAAAGGGCTGGCTCCCGATCATAAGAACTGGGAGACCGGCAAGTTCAGTGATCGATTCAGGGTCCAGATGGAGGATAAGTACGCCACAACGATTACCAGTCACATCTCCAAGGATGGTCACTACTTCATCCATTATGATCCTACTCAGTGCCGTAGCCTGTCTGTCAGGGAAGCTGCCCGTATCCAGACTTTTCCAGACAACTATTTTTTCCAAGGTAGTAGGACCGACCAGTTCCACCAAGTTGGTAACGCAGTGCCACCCCTGCTGGCTTCAAAGATTTCGAAGGTTGTATTTCGCATCCTTTTCGACAAGGTTCGGGATTACGACAGCCGCCTTGCCGAGGAAGCGAAGAGTAAAGAGATGTGTATGCCTGAAATCGCTTGAGGAGCGGCGACCAAGAAATAAAAAATCCCCGATCTATTCGGGGATTTTTTCGTTTTCGAATTACACCCTAAGCAGTAAATTTCGGTCGGTGCTAAGAATCAATTCGAACCTAACGTCCCGATCAGACTTATATCTGATAACCCAAGTCTCGAAGAAAGTTCGGTCGCGCTAGGGATGGCAGTCACCTGCCACTCCGCACATAGGCGCCTACCTGTTTCCCGTTCTTGCGCAAAAATTTTGAGTGAGGCAAGGCCTGCCAGATCTTTGTTCGTTTGGGTCATGGAAGCTGCGCCAGTCACGACCTGCGCGAGGTCTCCCGCACCGTCTGGGTGGACTTACGTGTGCTTGAAATTGTGCCGCTAAAACTCCGACGCAACACTCCGGTATGAATTTTAGGCGCCTTGAATCGCTGGAGCGTGAAAATTGCGCTGGCACGCAACTTGGTAGCGGTACCGGCGTATGTGGAAGAATAATTTGAGAAATCTTTCTGACGCATCCATCCGGTTTTAGGCCATTCGCGGCCTCAGGCACGGCGCAGCATCTCTTTTGAAGTCACGTGCTTCACGCTCGATTGAGCAGCATGCCAAATTCATCGAAGACGCCTACCCCTTTATGGAAATGGGGCCAAAAAACAGATAGCTATCGGACATAAAAAGATAGAGCACCTAGTGCTGGCCTTTTGCTGCATTTCAGTTCAGCCTTATGATGTCAAATGATCGAATTACCATGCTTGCTTTAAAGACATCCCCCGAACGAGAGCATTCCACCCAAGGCAGGATGGCAAACAAGCAGGATCAGCGTGTCGAGATTCGCTTTAGTCAGGGAAAACGCATGAAGCTGGATGTAGAGCAAAAGGAAGTAATTGAAGCATCAGCTAGTCAGTGGATGCTGGTCAATGCAGGACCTGGCACTGGAAAGACGCAAGTTTCTGCCCTCAGACTAGTTCACCTGTTGCGCCAAGGACTGAATCCCGCGCAGATCCTCGTTCTGAGCTTCTCTCGTAGCGCAGTACACACCTTATCTCGACGAATCGATTGCCTGAGCCAATTGGATGAAGGCATTACTGAGGATGTGCGGCACCTCACCATTCGCACCTTCGACGCATGGGTATTCCGAGTCTTGAGGCAGAGCGGTAGTGAAACAAAGGCCCTTCTGAATCGTTCTTATGATGAAAACATTGCAGAGGCTGCCGATCTTCTCAATGACGATGAAGCATATGAAATGCACAGTCGTCTTAGGTCCATACGCCATGTCATTGTTGACGAGTTTCAAGACTTGCCAGGTATACGTGCAGACTTGGCCCTAGCCCTGTTGAATCGTCTTAATGACGGTACCGCTGATCAAGTTGGATTTACAGTACTTGGTGATCCAGCACAGGCAATCTATAGATTTTCGGAGCGAGCTTCCGGCAATACGATGCCTGTAGATCCGTGGCTGAAATTGAAGCGTGGCTTTGCAGACGGGCTGAAGGAAATCGAACTGACTCGTAACCATCGCGCAACGCCTCTACTCGCGACGCAGACGGAGCTCTTACGAAGCGTTCTCCGTAATGATGAGCTTGATGGTAACGAAAAGCTGCAAGCAGTCAGAGATCATCTAGCATCTTTGCCAATGAAGGAGTCTGGAGCAAAAATCGGACCGGATTGGCTGACGCAATTGCCTGATGGCTCAGTGGCAATTCTGACGCGCACTAACGGAGAGGCCATCCTATTGGTGCAGATGCTAATGGGGCAAAGTCGAGGCGCCCCACGAACGCCTGTGGCGTTGCGACTGGCCGGCCATTCTCGCTCCATTCCAGCCTGGATTGGGGGATTACTGAGCCCGTTGAAGGTTGCAAAACTGACGGCCACTATTTTTAAAGTAGTTTATGCCAATGCCCTTTCACGGCTCGGGCCCGAGGGAGTAATCCAACTACGCCTACCCACCTTAGCTACCTCTTGGCAGCGCCTTCTGAGAGCCAGTGGTGGTTCTGATACCGACACCTCAGTGGACATGGAAAATCTGAGAGAGCGATTAGCTTGGCCAGATACTTTTCAAGAAGGTCAGCTGGATGAACAAGAGCCAGCGGTATTTGTCACCACGATCCACCAAGCCAAAGGTATGGAGTTCGATCACGTGGCGCTGCTCGACATTCGACCTTCGCGCGACAATGAATCCGAAGAAGAAAAGAAGCCAGACGACCCCCAAGAAGAGGCCAATGTTAGCTTTGTAGGTATCACGCGTGCTGCTCAAAGCATTGGGCGACTAGCTGCAGATTGCATCTGGACGCCCCCCTACGAATACAAGCTGTCGAGCAAAAGAAAGCGCTATGTGTCATGGATAGGAATGATCAACATTCAATTGGGGCTTTCAGGTGACATTGATCCGGCCTCCTTCGTTTCAACCCAATTACTTGGCAATGGCGAGGCAGTGAGTGAAGTTCAGGCACTCCTCATGAAGCGAGGGAAAACGCTATGTGGCCGAAAAATCGAACTTCGCAAGAGCGACGCAGAGAAAGTCGTCGACCTACGGTATAAGATTTTTCTGCTGGAGGATGATGGTAGCGAGTCACTGATCGGGTTGACCACCAAGCAGTTCACATTAGACCTACTGGATTTGCTGAGGAAAAACAATATCAGCCCTCCATTCAAACTATACAACCTACGGATTTCTGATGTTGTCACAGTCACGGCGCCTATTCGTGCCGAAGACGCTATTCCGGAGCCGTGGCAAAGCAGTCGTATCTGGCTTGGTGTTACCGTAACAGGGACTGCAGGTTTCAAAGGGATCAAACGAAAAGGAGCCTGACATGAAAAAGGAAATAAATCGGAAACAGGCGGCACGCAGCGCTTTGTTGGACATGACCTCGGCGCTCTTACACGGTCCACTTCAAGTCGATGAGATACTGACATCCGCACCTGTCGACACCTATTTGACCGGCATACTTTGGCCAAGGGGAACCCTTGTAGGAGCCGAAGCCGATGATGACGATGTAACACATGACGCTAAAGGCGGAGAGGTAGGAAGCGCCTCCGATAACGAGCAAGGAATACCAGGATACCGCGCTATTCGACCTTGCTCCATCGGCATGACATTGTCAGTAAATGAGTGCGTCCCCTTAAAAGTGTCACTAGGTCAAACAGCTCGATACGTCCCTGTCGATATGAAAGTTGAGTCTGAACAGAGAGGGAGTAGTGATGGAACAACCTCCGACACCAAAGAACCTCGTAGTTGGGCTCGTAAGGTTCTTGGTTATTCAGTCCTGATACCGGCAGATCAAGCACCAGGAGACCATACTCTTAATGATTTCCTAGACGTATCAGGAAATCTGATTAGGGACCTCCGGCTTTCTGTGCGTATGCGTCTACGGCACATGAAAGGTCAGTCGGTTTTCACCTTTACCTTAGTCAATGAAGAAAAGGACGATACAGATACGCTTCGCGATACCAGCTGCCTGTTTCAGGCAGGACTAATTGTGCATGCGGTCGAGGGAGAACTAGGAGCCATTCAGCCACGTAAGGGGGCAGTAGTCGAAGAAGCTGATGACGACGCGCTTTGCAACGCCTTGCTGTATCGGAATGTCCATGAATTTGCAGTCGGACATGGTATCGCTACTGTCTGGGATGAGCCGAATGGACTGTTAGTCAAGGAGGTTCGCACCGCTTGGCTGCCAATCACCAGCGTTCGCGGGACAAGCCCAAGTGGGCATGCACTTCTGAACGATTTCGTTTCAGACCATCCAGATGGTCTGAAAGCGGCCTTTCTTGGGCAGGAGAGCGAGCGCAGCATAGTTTTACGCTCACTGGCTTCGTTTGTTCTCTGCTACCAGCAATGGATCGAGACGGTGCTAGTCTCGAACATTACCTTTTTTGAAGGTCAACTGGGCAAAGCTGCAGCGCTCAACCTAGAGCGTTGTAAGTCTGTCCACCAACGCATGCAGCAAGGTCTGATAATGCTGCAGCAGGATGCTGTTGCATGGACAGCGTTCGCCTTGGCCAATCAGGCGATGGACAAACAGTCGCGCTATGCGTCAAAAGATGATCAAGCGAGACCACTAGTCTGGCGACCGTTTCAGCTCGCGTTCATGCTGCTGGTCTTGCCGGGAATTGTGAATCCGGATAGAGAGGACCGCTCATGCATGGATCTTTTGTGGTTTCCGACAGGTGGAGGCAAGACCGAAGCCTATTTGGCTCTGACGGCATTCCAAATTTTTCATCGTCGCCTCATTAGCGGAGTAGCCAGAAAGCAGGGAGGGGTAGACGTTCTAATGCGCTACACCCTGAGGCTTCTGACGGTGCAACAGTTCCAGCGTGCAGCAGCATTGATCCTTGCATGCGAAACCATGCGTACCCAAGACAGTCGCCTGGGTGTTGCGCGAATCAGCCTCGGGTTGTATGTGGGGGACGGTAGCACACCAAATAGCATGGAAAAGGCGCGCACGGTGCTCGAGGAAGAGCGCCTTGGTCAAAAGCCGATATCAACTCCCCGGCAATTGCTGCGCTGCCCAGCTTGCGGCAATGATCTGCACGCAACCGCCTTTCGAGCTCATCCATCCGAGCCGCGAATTGATATTGTGTGCGAGAACAGTTCATGTGAAACACAAGGATGCACGATACCTGTACTCACAGTCGATGACGCTATATTCGCGTCACCACCGTCACTTCTGATCGGTACCATCGACAAATTTGCACAGATTCCTCGCTCTTCTAAGATGAGGCCTTTGTTCGGGCTAGATGGCGGCGAACCTCCAAGCTTGATTATACAAGATGAGCTCCATCTGATTTCAGGACCTCTTGGGTCAATGGCAGGGTTGTACGAAACAGCCATCGACATGCTCTGCACCCGCGGTACTGTTAGGCCAAAAGTAATCGGATCAACAGCTACTATTGGCCAAGCAGCGTCGCAGGTACGCGCCCTGTTTGACCGCGACGTTCTGCAGTTCCCCCCTCCAGGCTTCGATGCCGATGACTCCTTTTTTGCCGTTCGAGACACCGTTGGTGCGGATCGCCTCTACGTCGGGCTACCCACTGCCGGCAGAAGCCCCAAGTTTGCCTTACAAGCTCTTATGGCCGCTTTACTGCAGTCGGCACACACATTAGTGGAGCGGGGAAGCGCTGACTTTGAGGCGATCGACGCCTATTGGTCCTGTGTAGCTTACTTCAACAGCCTTCGAGAGCTTGGTGGGGCCCACGTCCTCATGCAGGACGACGTGCCTCGTCAAATGGCATTTCTTGCCACAAGATTGGGTGTTTCTGCTCGACCACTGGAAAGCCAGCCTGTCGAACTCAGCAGTCGCAAATCTTCACGTGAATTACCCGGAGTCTTACAGGCCCTATCTGCCACCCTGCACGATTTCCATGAAGCATTGGCCCAGGGTGAAATAACGGATCAGCCGGAAGATACCGTGCTTGCATCCAACATGATCTCGGTGGGGGTCGACGTGCCTCGGCTTGGCTTAATGGTCGTCAACGGGCAACCCAAGTCCACAGCAGAATATATCCAGGCAAGTAGCCGCGTGGGACGAAGCGGGCCAGGCTTGGTCTTCACCTTATACAACTTCAGCCGACCTAGGGATCTATCTCACTTCGAGCATTTTCGGGCCTATCACAGTGCTCTTTATCGAAGCGTAGAAGCAACCAGTGTGACGCCATGGGCATCTAGAGCCCAAGATAAAGCCTTGCATGCAGTAGTGGTTTCAGTGATTCGACATCTTGTTCCAGGCATGTCAACGGATGAGGATGCTCTGCGCTTCAATGCCGAGGCTCCAGAAGTTCTTGCGTTGTTAGACCGCATCCTGACTAGGGCATCAGAAGCCACAGATGGAATCGAAGAAAACGCCACTTTGGCGGGACTGCAGGCCATTGTCGACCGATGGGAATCACAGGTTGCCAATACGAAGGCCGCCAACAGAAAGTTGTTGTACTGGAAAAGACCAGCTCCGTTCGGCCGTTCGTTACCCCACTTAATGTGTTCAGCTGAAGAAAGCACTGGCGGTGCGGGTCAGGCTTGGCCAACTCCGGGCTCGATGCGAGAAGTGGAGCCGTCGTGTGCCTTCGTGCTGAAGTCCATTGCTCCCAGAATTAGAGATCAGTAAATGGCCATTTTCAAACGGACAGAAAAGAACTCAACCAGTTTGACGTCGGCCGCTCAGGGCAATTCGGGGGTGGACCCAGTAGGCCGTATTCGTCGTTCACAACTTATTTCGACATACGGAGTCGGGGCAATTGTCGACCTTGAGAAAGGCTCATATATGCCCATGGGGCTTGAGGATTGGGAGAGAGCAACCAGGACACCATCGTTGTCTATCACTGAGGATCGTTTGCAGATTCTGCTGGGCGTCGATCATTTCCGCTTGGCCCCCATCGCACAAGATCTTCTGCCAACCCGCCAGGTAGATCCTAAACAAGCATTACCAGTCATACGTTTCCCCAAGTGGCATCAATGCCCGAAATGTCTTCGAATTGGAAGAGAGGGAAAGCCGTTTGAGTTGGCAGCAAATGGTTCTGAACTGGAGTGCCGGGGACATCCCACACCACTACTCACAACTCCTGTACGTTTTGTAGTCGCATGCGCCAAAGGACACATTGATGACTTTCCTTGGGAATGGTGGGCTCATCGTCGTGATAGTGTTTGTGATCGCCCCACCCTTGAGCTCAAATCGGATGGTAAGTCTGCCGCACTAGCTGATATTTACGTACAGTGCAAACATTGTGGCGTAAGAGAGTCGCTAGGTGACGCTTTCCGCCCTGAGGCCATGAAAGGGCAGAGCTGCCGCGGCAGTCGTCCGTGGCTCCACGACCGGCAAGAGGGTTGTGATGCCCCGCCAAGGGTCATCCAGCGCGGCGCGTCCAACGTGCATTTCCCCGTTGTCGCATCAGCATTGTCCATTCCGCCTGCATCCCAGGCTGCCTTTCAAATTATTGATGATCAGTGGCTTGCTCTGGGCGCATTACCAGAGGAAGCCGTCATCCCCGCCTTGACCGGCATTGCCAAATCACTGGGCGTGGACTTTTCGACATTATTGATCGCATATAGGGAGAAACAGAAGCTACTCGACGGCGCTGCAGAACGAACCGATATCAGTTCACGGCGGGAGGAGTACGAGGCGCTATCAAGTGACTGTAACGATGACGCTTTTGCAGGGGTAATGCCGCAGTTCTGTAACCGAGTGACGGACGCTCCTGACTCCCTTTCGAAATGGTTCGATATCGTAGGAGCAGTATCTCGTCTGCGCGAGGTACGTGCGTTAGCAGGATTCACACGGATCGAGCCCTATCCCGTCAGCCCGGAAAATATTCGGGATGCACTGAACAAAGGTGTGATATCACCTTTGTCAAAGACTCCAAGAAAATGGCTGCCTGCCACAGAAATCCGCGGCGAGGGAATCTTTCTCAGGTTTCGAGCAGATGCAATTGACGCATGGATTAGCGCCAATCGGAGCGTTCTACATCGAATAGCAGCGCTAGAAAAGCGCTCAGCAACGATTGCTTCTGAACGGAGCTATGAACGTGACTACACAATCACAGCTCGGCTGCTTCTCGTTCATTCGTTTGCCCACGCGCTGATTCGGACAATTTCAATAGATTGTGGCTACTCTTCATCTTCGCTGCGTGAGCGTTTGTACGTAAGCGAGGCTGATGATGCACTGAGCCCCATGAACGGCGTTTTGATATACACAGGTTCGCCCGACTCTGAAGGCAGTCTTGGGGGGTTGGTTCGACTCGCGGATCCCGTTCAGCTGACTCGGGTAATAAAGAAGTCAATTCAATCCGCACTTTGGTGTGGCAGCGATCCCGTGTGTTCGGAGACCGAGCCGCAACAATCCGGTGACAAAGTAAGTGGTGCGGCCTGTCACTGCTGCCTCCTCGTTCCGGAGACCGCATGCGAAAAGTTCAATCGCGAGCTTGACCGCACAATGTTAGTCGGTTCTGCGCATCCAATAGACGATGGAGGCTGGTCAGGCTTCTTCGCAGACGCTCAAGTGGAGTAAGTAATGGCGATTCTGATTCCCGAACAACCAAAAGATTGCACTTACAGCGAGCGGATTTTATACGAACGGCTGGGGAGAGAACTGGACAGTGAATGGATTGTCTTACACTCGCTTGGCTTACATGGCCATGAAACCAAAATCTGGGGTGAAGCCGACATTGTGGTTCTCTCTACAAAAGGGTTCTTCGCACTGGAGATCAAGGGCGGCAGAGTATCTTGCAAGGATGGGGTATGGCAGTTCGGTGATCCTTCGCGAAAGTCTTACAGCAAGAAAGAAGACCCTTGGACACAATCAAAAGGAACAATGTTCGCGGTACGTAAACTTCTTACAGAAGCAGACTCAAAATTCAAGGATTTGATAATTGGTTTCGGTGTGGTAATGCCGGGAGAGAAATTTACAACTACTGGAGCAGAAATTGAACCAGCAGTTTTACTTGATAAACGTGAGTTTAACAACGACCTAGGATTTTACGTTGGTAGACTGGAACGACACTGGGCGAAAGCCTATGAGTCCAAGCATGGGCGTAAGCCGCGGCTGCCTAGCAAAGAAGATATTCTGGCAGCTCGGCGAATCCTACGTCCAGATGTCGCGTCAACTTTCAGTCTAGGGAGCTACCTAACTGGTATCGATGCAAGGCTTGTCGAACTTACAAATGATCAAATTCGCGTTTCACGCCGCATGGCCGCAAACCCAAGAACAGTTGTCCGTGGGCAGGCTGGCACTGGCAAAACCGTGATTGCGATGGAGCGAGCACGACAACTCGCAGCTCAAGGTAAAAAGGTTTTGTTTCTATGCTTCAATCAGCTATTGGCTAAACATTTGCGCCTTACCCTCGAGGGAGAACGTGCCACAGATCTGATCGAAATCAAACACGTACATGCATTGTATAAAGAAGTCATTGATCGGGCCGGCCTAGGTAGATTACTTGATCAAGCTACAGACGAACGCCATCTCTTTGCAGAAGTTTTCCCCTCAGTATTCCTTGAGGCAGCCATCGAATGTGAACTTCCTTCATGGGATGCACTGGTAGTTGATGAAGCCCAGGATCTTTTGACACCAGAAAATTTGGATGCATTTGATTATATGTTAGGGGGGGCTGGTCTGAACCGCGGTCAGTGGCATATCTTTTTCGATCGATTGCAAAATATCTACGGGGTTGAGGTGCAAGGGATGGTCGAACGTAGACTGTCGGAAGCACAGCCTGCGTATGACGATCTGTTTGAGAACTGTAGAAACACCAAACAAGTGGCCGTTCAGGGGTCGATTATCTCGGGCATCGATCTGGCAGTAGTAGGTGCGCCGGAAGGCCCGGCGAGTGAAAATATTTATTATCGTGACAAGAAAGACTTTGCTACAAGGCTCGACAGTCTCGTTACGCATCTGCTCACTCAAGACATATTGCCCGGAGATATTGCAATACTTGCAACTAGGCGTAGAGACAACTCGTCCATTTCAGCTGTAAATATTATCGGCGGACAGCGTTTGGTGGATGTGGCCGAATCAACTTCTGGTGATATGGTGTTCTCAACCATGCACGCGTTTAAGGGGCTTGAGCGGCGTGTTGTCATTGCGATTGATATGGGCGAGATTGGGCAACTTAATTGGTCCATGCTGCACTATGCAGGACTCTCACGCGCGAAAACCATGCTCTATGTGTTTCTACCCGAGCCGGCAAAAAACATCTACTCAACCCAGGCAACCAATTACGCACACAGGCTTATTGAAAATCTCTAGGATGTCTGGATGTTGATACAACCTAATAGCTCGTTCTGTTCATTTGCCACCGAGACCGCTTTGACATAGGCCCTGCAGGCCCAAAACCGATCAACCCTTGGTTGGCGGTGTCGGTGGTACCGAAAATTCATTGAGTATGGAGGGCAAGTTGGATTCTTGTGGGGTATGAGCGCTGCTGACTTCGGTGCGGGCCGATAGTGATGCAGAACAAAACCAAAAAAGAAGGCATAGAGAATATATGGATATTCAAATAAAAAAATTCAAAAAAATTGACGATGTAACGATAACCTTAGCTTCATTAAACATTTTTATCGGGGCAAATAATTCCGGCAAGAGCAGCTTTATTCAAGGTATACAGTTTGCCATTTCAGGTTGCCAGACTTTAAAGCTTAAAGGCGGCATTTGGGGGAAAGGTAGCAAGACACTGTCATTAGATTCTAGCGAATACCTTTATACTCCTACAAATAATATTGAACATCTTTATCATGGGAAGCGATTAACTGGTTCGCGAACAAGAAAAGATAGGAATTGGATTGAGTTCATATTAACCGACAGCGAAACATCAACCTTAAAAATATCGAGAGGAAAGAACGGTGGATTTACCACCAGTCTTAGCGGTCGAGAATTGGGAGACAAACTTAGCGATATTGAAAAGCCGTATTGCGTATACGTCCCAGGAATTGCGGGCGTGCCCACACAAGAAAAATACGAAGTAACAATAACTGTTAAAAAATCTGCAGCTCGAGGGGATAGCAACAATTATCTTAGAAATATTCTTTATGCGATCAGTAAGGATATAGAGAAGTGGAGTTCATTTAAGAGGTCTATTAATAGCATTTATAATAATATAGATGTAACGGCAATTTTCGATGAGCATAAGTCAGAATATATTCACGTTTCCGTGAGTGATGGGACGCTAGATCTACCGCTTGATTCTGTCGGGACTGGCCTGCTTCAAGTTATTCAAATATTTGCCTATATAGAGTATTTCAACCCAAGAATCATTTTGCTGGATGAACCGGACTCCCATATTCATCCAACCAAACAAAAACTACTAGCTAAGGAGCTTTCCAGAAAGGCGGCCGATAATCAGGACCTAAGAATCGTTTTTTCTACTCACTCAAGATATATCCTCGATGCTCTTGAAGACAAAGCAAATGTCGTCCATTTTCAGAACGGAAAAATCTTTCAGGATGTCAAAGGTAGCAATATTTTATTAGATATCGGAGCAGCAGATGCCGATTATTTATTCTCCAAAAAAGAACTAAAGTACATTATCGTTACCGAAGACAAAGTCGATGATATCGATACAAAAAAGGAGTTCCTGAAAAAATTCTTAATAGCTAATGGTCTTAATGAAACCGAATTTGTATTACATTCATATGAAGGATGTACCAAAGTGGATTTTGCAAAAATCCTTCAAGGATTTGTGCGCAAACAAATCCCCAGTGTAAAAGTAATAGTGCATATCGACCGAGATCAGAAAGTAGACGGCGATAGAGAAGTGCAAAAACTAATTGAGGATTGCAAGAAAAGAGATTTGATTTTCTTTATGACAAAATTTCAAGAAATAGAGTCTTATTTTTGCATGCCACTCCATATTCACAAAATATATGGCATTCCCCTAAATGAGGCGGAATTAAAATATCAACAGTTTGTCGGCGAGCTCGCTGAGGAGACGAAAGTAAAGCTTTTTAACTTTGTTTTAAGAGATAGACCTGAGCTAAGTCGCAATGATGTCGGAAACCAAGATTTTAAAATAATAAATAGCGTCGTTAATGAGTGGTATGGCCAATATAGAGAAGAGTTAACTCTTGGGAAAGAGCTACTTGGAAAAATAAAAAACTTCGCACAAACAGAGTTGAAGGGTGACCCTAATAAAATACTAAATATTTCTGATGCGCTAGTTTCAGATGAATTCCAGGAACTGCTGGTAGTGTAGGTTAAATGCTACAGTAGGCGGATTTAAATTGAGCGGCCAAGAGTGTCTCGTCTTGCGCAGCTCTAAGTGATGATTACTTTGGTTTTCAAGCTGCGTGAAACGCATTTACCATTTTGAAGTCGACGTTGCTACATAACATCTCTAAGCGTTTGGTTGGTCAGCAGCGCTGAGCTTTTCTGTCTTCCAAGAAGGCTCTGGCCGGGCTGGCTTCCAATAAAAAGCCCCGAACAAGTCAGGGCTTTTGATTTTTCCGATGTACCGGTTCAAGACCAGGCCGGCAGATCGTGGCCGGCGCAGGTAATCAATCCCAGCTCAACGCCCCACCAGTCTGATACTCAATAACCCGAGTCTCAAAGAAATTCTTCTCTTTCTTCAAGTCCATAATCTCGCTCATCCAAGGGAACGGGTTAGTCGTCCCTGGAT
>Ga0182005_1000549_pt1 | contig 18864 bp, 19 predicted proteins | sample Sormic07211103_1_FD_123021 | JGI IMG/M metagenome (GOLD analysis project Ga0182005, IMG submission 123021) | Rhizosphere microbial communities from Sorghum bicolor, Mead, Nebraska, USA - 072115-103_1 MetaG | ecosystem: Host-associated > Plants > Roots > Rhizosphere | place: USA: Nebraska...
AATGCGGCAGCCTCAGTCGTACTTTCCATTAGGGCTGCCCAGGCGCACGGCGGATGAAATCTCACGCTTCCCGGTGGATGCCCACCTTTTGCCGAAGCCGCCGCGATCTTATGAATCCGCGCGGTCCGGTTTTTTCGCCAGTCACGTGAGACGAAATGGTGCGGCTATTGTAAGCGAAGCACCTGGTTTGGGCAAGATTGGGCGTAGGCCTTGAGGCGGAATAAAAAAGCCGTCCCGGAGGACGGCTGGCTCTTGCACAAAACATGCCAAAAAGATAATTATATTTTGCCCGCCAGGCTGACGCCTATGGTGCGCGGTGCGACCCGGTAGCCTTCCGACACCGATTGCACGTTCGGACGCTGGATCACCTTGTCGCTATTGGTTAGATTCTTGACAAACAGGGTCAGCTCCCAACGGTCATAGGTGGCGCCGACGCTAGCATCGACGGTGCTGTAGGCCGGGCGCTGGTAATCCGGATCGGTAGCCACCAGGGTGCCGTGGCTGCTGCCGGTCCAATGCGCGGCGGCGCGGGCGAAGCCGTAATAGTCGCCGGGCAGGTTGAATGAGTACTGGCCGGTCAGGCTCACGTTGTATTTAGGCACGCCCTGGATCGGATCGCCGGCGTGCGCTTTCAGCGACGGCACGTCGGACGACAGGGTGGCTTTGGTGTAGCCGCCGGACAGGCCGAGCAAGATGTTGGAAGTCGGCTTGCCCTTGATCTCGAACTCGGCGCCGTAGCTCTTGGCCTTGCCGACATTGGTTTCGTAATCGAAGCCGCAGCCTGGCAGCTGGATATCCTGCTGCAGGCCGTCCCATTGGATGTAAAACACGGATGCGTTGACCGACAGGCGGTTGCCCAGCAGGCGCGACTTGTTGCCCAGCTCATAGCTCCACAGCTTGTCGGACTTGAACGAAGTCGGCGCCTCGGTGATGCCGAGATTGGCGAAGTCGGACGCGCACAGCGAGGCCGGGATCGGGCGGGTATTGCCGCCCAGCCGGAATCCTTCGGTGGCCGAGGTGTACACGGTGTTGTTGGGATCGACTTCCCAGATCAGCGAAAACTTTGGCGTGAGCTTGGAAGAACTGCTGCTGACCGATGAACTGGTCGGGCCGCCGTTCCAGTAATCGTCGCCGTTGCGGCTCAGGCTGTCGGTGGCTTGCAGGTAACGCAGGCCGACGGTGCCGTGCAGGGTCGGCACGAAATAGTAATTGAGCTCGCCGAACACCGCTTTCTGCTCGGTACGGTAGTGACGCTCGCTGAAGTAGGAATTGTCGTTCGGGAAAGCGATCCCGAGCTGGCCCGGATCGGCCGGATTGGCGCCGAACGCGGCGTAAGTCGCATTCAGGCCGAAGATCGGCTCGTTGTCGGTCACATTGGTGTGCAGGTTGGCGTAATAGACGCCGCCCAGCCAGGTGAAAGGCGACACCTTCTGGTCATACGGCTTGGATGCGACCCGGAATTCCTGCGAGAACTGCCGCACCTGGTTCTGCAGGTACACCGCCGACGGCAAGGCGCCGATCGCGGCCGCCAGGCCGGGCGGCGTGTCCGGCACTGCGGAACCGAGGTTGTTGACGGTGGTGCCGTCCTGGGTTCGGTTGAAGGTGCGCTGGTAAAAGCTGGAAACCGATACCAGGTCAGCCTTGCCCATGTCGTAATTGACGGTCAGGCTGGGCACCAGCAGGCGGTCGTTGCCCGGTTCGCGCACCAGCTTGCTGGTCTGGTTCTTGGGCAGGGCCAGGTAGGAAGCATCGATATCCTTGGAATTGACTTCCTGGTAGAACACCGAGGGCGTGATGCTCAGGTTGCGGGTCGGCTGCCATTTCATGGCCAGTTTCACCACGCTTGAATCCTGGGAGTTGATGCCGGAAGCGATCACGTTGCCGGTGGTTGGCGATACCTGGTCGATATAGCCGCTCTCATGGCCGGTCTGGATGCCGATGCGCAGCGCCAGCTCGCCCGGGATCAGCGGCTGGTTGACGACGCCGTTGACGGTGTAGTTGGTGCCGCCGCCCTTGGTCCCCGACACTTCGGAATAGACGCTGGCCTCGCGCTCCTTCAGGTTGGGCTGGTTGCTGATGAACTTGATGGTGCCGCCCATCGAACTGGCGCCGTACAGCGTGCCCTGCGGGCCGCGCAGCACTTCGATGCGGTCGATGTCGAAGAACTTCGGTTCGGAACTGCCCATGCTGTACAGGTTGCGGGTGGTCATCGAAACGTCGTCGAGGTAGACGCCGACGGTGGCCGAGCCGGCAGCCGAGCTGATGCCGCGGATTTCGATGTTGCTGAGGCCGGCGCCCGCGCCGCTGGCGCCGGAGAACGAGATATTCGGCATGGCCCGCGTGACGTCGGCAAAGTTGTTGATGTGGGCGGCTTGCAGTTCCTCGCCGCTGATCACCGAAATGCTGAGCGGCACCTTGCTGGCGTCTTCCTTGCGCTTTTGCGCCGTCACCACCACCGCTTCAATCTGTTCGCTCTGCTTCGCCGCTTTTTTCATTTCGGGCGCAGTGGCCGGATCGGCGCCGGCAGGCAGCTGTTGCGCTGCAGCCGTCGCTGTCGCCAGCAGCAAGGTGGAAGTTGCTGCAGCCGCAGCAATCGCGCAGGTCAGATTCGAGGAACCAGGTCTCATTGTTTTATAACCCCTATCGTAGACAGCAGTGAAAAATGCTTATCAGCAATATTTATGCCACGCCATGCTTTCCGGCAAAACCAGGCATCGAGACCGGCAGCAATCTTGCCTGGCAAAAACCGGCGCCGGTTCCTGTGCCACGTTCTGGTGCGGCCTGCACCAAGGCAAATACCGGGCCGCCGTTCTGCGATAAGCAATGGCAGCCTGCCAAATTGGGCTACAATTTCCGGCTGGACCTACACCGCAACGCAATACGCAACAACAGGAGCATTGACCATGATTGTCTTGATTACCGGCGCAACCGCCGGCTTCGGCGCCGAAATGGCACGTAAATTCACCAAGAACGGCCATCGGGTCATCGCTACCGGCCGCCGCAAGGACCGGCTCGACCAGCTGGCGGCCGAACTGGGCGCGGCCGTCCTGCCGATCGTCATGGACGTCACCGACAAGGCTTCGATCAGCAGCGCGCTGGCGGCGCTGCCGCCGGAATGGCAGGAAATCGACGTACTGGTCAACAACGCCGGCCTGGCGCTCGGCGTGGAATCGGCGCAGCAAGCCTCGCTGGAAGAATGGGAAACCATGATCGAAACCAATTGCAAGGGCCTGGTGAGCATGACCCGCCTGGTATTGCCCGGCATGGTGGAACGCGGGCGCGGCACCGTCATCAACCTCGGCTCCATCGCCGGCGAATATCCCTATCCGGGCGGCAATGTGTATGGCGCCACCAAGGCTTTCGTCAAGCAGTTCACGCTGAACCTGCGCGCCGACCTGGTCGGCACCGGCGTGCGCGCAACCGATATTGCGCCGGGCTTGTGCGGCGGCACCGAATTCTCCAACGTGCGCTACCGCGGCAACGACGAAGCGGCCGCCAAGGTATATGAAGGCACCCAGCCGCTGACGCCTGGCGATATCGCCGACACCGCCTACTGGGTCGCGACGCTGCCGCCCCACATCAACATCAACCGCATCGAAATGATGCCGACCTGCCAGGGTTTCGCCGGCATGAGCATCAAGCGCAACTGAGCCGCAGGCCAAGCTGAAACGGCTGCAGCGCGATTCCCGCCTGCAGCCCGCCCCTCCTGATTCCCCTTTACGACAGAAGCAAGCCAGACGATGAGCAACCCGAGCCCCGCCCCGCACCCAGACTTCAGCTGGCGCATCCGCGTCTATTACGAAGACACCGATACCGGCGGCGTGGTGTTTTATGCCAACTACCTGAAATTTTTCGAGCGCGCCCGCACTGAATGGCTGCGCGCGGCCGGCGTCGGCCAGCGCGCGCTGGAGCAGGCCGACGGCGTCATGTTTGTGGTCAAGAGCACCAGCGTCGACTACCATGCGCCGGCCAAGCTGGACGACGAGCTGCAGCTGACCGTGGTGGTCGAGCGCATCGGCCGCGTGGTGGTCGACTTCATCCAGCAAGCCTGGCGCCTCGGCGAGGAAGGACCAACCTTGCTGGCCACCGGCCGCATCAGCGTGGCCTGCGTGAACGCCAGCAGCTTCCGGCCGCAAGCCATTCCCAAGCAGGTGCTGCACAAGATCAAGCCCGGCGCCGCCGGTTCCGTGCCGGCAGCGGCATAAAGCTTGCTTGAATGCACTCAGCCAAATAGTTCGCGGCGGCAACCCTTGAACCTTCCGGCGCCGGGCATGGTCTGAGCAACATTGCAACAAACTGGGGGCCTGCGATAACGTCCGGTAACAATTTCTTCAGCAATTGCTAATTTTGCGGTAAGCACTTTACGATTACAATTCACCGTTTAAGTCTTTTACTTAAACCTAAGACCATTCCTCAAGACCGCTATCCATGAATGTCACCCAAGATCTTTCGTTTATTACCCTCATCACCAATGCTTCAGTGTTAGTACAGCTGGTCATGGCGCTGCTGCTGGCAGTCTCCGTGATGAGCTGGACTTACATTTTCCGCAAGATGTTCGCGATCCGCAGCGCCCGTTCGCAGACGGAAGAATTCGAACGTGCTTTCTGGTCCGGCGGCAACCTCGCCACCCTGTACCAGGACGCCACCTCGAACCGCCGCAAGGGCGCAGGACAAACCGGCGCGCTGGAACGCATTTTCGAAGCCGGCATGGATGAGTTCAACAAGGTCAAGGCTTCGCTCGGCCAAAAGGCCGCGGGCGATTCCGCCGCCATGCTGGACGGCGCCCGGCGCGCCATGCGCGCGGCTTACCAGCGGGAAATGGATGCACTGGAATCGCACCTGGCGTTCCTCGCCTCGGTCGGTTCGGTATCGCCGTATGTCGGCCTGTTCGGCACCGTGTGGGGCATCATGAATGCATTCCGCGGCTTGGCAAACGTCCAGCAGGCGACGCTGGCGGCGGTCGCGCCCGGCATCGCCGAAGCCCTGATCGCCACGGCGATCGGCCTGTTCGCCGCGATTCCGGCGGTGGTTGCCTATAACCGTTTCTCGCATGATGTCGATCGCCTGGCCATCCGCTTCGAGAGCTTCATCGAAGAATTCTCCAACATCTTGCAACGTCAGGCGCGCTAATGTCCGGCTCCTCATCCATGCGCGGCGGCCGCACCCGCAAATTCAAGGCGGACATCAACGTCGTTCCGTACATCGACGTGATGATGGTATTGCTGGTGATTTTCATGGTGTCGGCGCCGCTGACCAACCCGAGCGTGATCAATTTGCCGAATGCGGCGAAATCGGCGACGCCGCCGACCGAATACATCGAGATCACCCTCAAGCCCGGCGACCTGACCAGCGTCCGCATCAACGGCCAGAAAAGCGGCACCAGCAAGGCCGAGAGCGTGCCCAGGAACGGCTTGAAGCAAAAGCTGCAGCTCCTGCATGCCGACAAACCCGACATGCCGGTGATGATTTCGGCCGACAAGGATATTAAATACGACGAAGTGATCAAGGTCATTTCGGAAGCCAAGATGCTTGGCATTAACCGCGTCGGACTGGCGACAAAGTGACGATCTGGTTATGACAGGCAACTCCCCGTATTCCGTACCAAAAGAACCCGGCAGCATACGCGCCATCTTGCTTGCAGCGGCGGTGCACGCCGCCTTGTTTGCCTTCCTCTGGTTCGGCATCCATTGGCAAAGCACGCAGCCGATAGCGGTCGAGGCTGAAATCTGGGATCCGCAGATCAAGGACGCCGCGCCGACGCCGCCGGAACCCGTGCCGCAGCCGACGCCAGTGCCGAAGCCGGAACCGGCGATCCAGGAAACCACGCCGCCGAAAGTGGTGGCGCCGCCATTGCCGGATCCGGAAATCGCGCTGGAACAGGAAAAGAAACGCAAAGAACAGGAACGCAAGGACCTGCAGCGCCAGGAAGAGCTGGAAAAGCAGAAGAAATTGCAAAAACAGCAAGCCGAGGACGAGCTCAAGGACAAGCTGAAGGCTGAAGCCGAGCAAAAAGCCGCCAAGGACAAGGCCGCGGCGCAGGAAAAGCAGAAGCTGGATGCCGCCAAAAAGGCTGAAGCCGATGCCAAGAAGAAACAGGCAGCAACCGAGGCCGCCGCCGAAACCAAGCGCCGCAGCGATGAAATGAAGCGCATGCTGGGCCAGGCCGTGGGCAACGGCGCTGCCAACAGCACCGGCACCGCAGCCCAGTCGCAAGGGCCGCGCGGCGATCCCGGCTATGCGCAAAAGGTCGCCAGCAAGATCAAGTCGAACATCATCTTTAATGTGCCCGAAGGGCTGGCTGGAAACCCTGCAGCGGAATTTGATGTCCAACTGCTCCCGGACGGTTCGGTAGCAAGCGTACGCCTCAGGAAGTCGTCGGGGGTGTCCGGTTTCGACGAGGCGGTCAAACGAGCGATTGAGAAATCGGCGCCTTATCCAAAAGACAAAACGGGTTCTGTACCGTCCAGCTTCATCGGAACCCATAAACCGAAAGATCAGTAAGCCATGAAAAATAAACTGCACCAGATATTCGCGGTCATCGGGCTAGCGCTTACCGCGCTGGTATTCAGCGCCCCGGCCAATGCCCAATTGCGTATCGAAACCTCCGGCGTCGGCGCTACCCAGATCCCGATCGCGATCGCCGGTTTCAGCAACGAAGACCTGGCGCCGCAACAGGTGACCGCCATCATCAAGGCAGACCTGGCGCGCAGCGGATTTTTCAAGATCATCGATACCGGCGACGTCATCTCCGAAGCGACCCAGGTCAACCTGGGCGACTGGAAAGCGCGCGGCGCCGACGCCCTGGTGGTCGGCAGCGTGCAGCGCCTGGCCGATGGCCGTTTCGATGTCCGCTACCGCCTGATGGACACGGTCAAATCGGCCCAGCTGTCGGCCCTGGCGATGGCCGCCGCGCCACAGTACACGCGGGTTACCGCCCACAAGATCGCCGACGACATCTATGAAAAACTGATCGGCGCGCGCGGCGCCTTCGCTACCCGCATCGCCTACATCATCAAGGCCGGCAAGGAATACCGCCTGGAAGTCGCCGACTCCGACGGCGAAGGCACGCAGGTCGCGCTGCGCTCCAACGAACCGATCATTTCGCCAGCCTGGTCGCCGGACGGCACCAAGGTCGCCTATGTCTCGTTCGAAGCCAAGAAACCGGTGGTCTATGTGCAGAACCTGATCACCAAGCAGCGCATCGTGGTGGCCAACTACAAGGGCAGCAATTCGGCGCCGTCGTGGTCGCCTGACGGCAGCAAGCTGGCGATCGCACTGGCGCGCGACGGCCTGACCCAGGTCTACGTGGTGAACTCCGACGGCGGCGGCTTGCGGCGCCTGACCCAGACCAACGGCATCGACACCGAGCCGCAGTTTTCGGCCGACGGCCAGAACATCTATTTCACCAGCGACCGCAGCGGCGGCCCGCAAATCTACAAGATGAGCGCCAACGGCGGCGACGCCCAGCGCGTCACCTTCGGCGGCACCTACAACATCAGCCCGCGCATTTCGCCCGACGGCAAGACGCTGGCTTATATTTCGCAGCGCGGCGGCCGCTTCCAGCTGTATGCGCTGGACCTGACCAACGGCCAGGAACAGCGCTTGTCGGATACGGTCAAGGATGAATCGCCGAGTTTTTCGCCGAACGGCAAATACATCATGTACGCCACCGAATCGGGCCGCCGCGGCTCGCTGGCGGTGGTCTCGGTTGACGGCCGCGTAAAACAGCGCTTAACTATGCAAGCCGGCGACATACGGGAGCCTACTTGGGGTCCTTTCATGAAATAATCACGTAGTTGCTTTGAATCGACGTTCGTTTCCCACTCTGGAGAATTAAAAATGCTAAATATCAGAAACTTTGCCCTCGTCATTGCCAGCGCCATTCTGCTGGCCGCTTGCTCGTCCCCTGTCAAGCTGGACGACAAGGCAGTCCCGGTCGTCGACAGCGGCGCTGCCGGCGCTGATACCCGTTCCGTCAATACGGTTGACGCCGGCTCCAGCGATCCGCTGAACCAGCCAGGCGGCATCCTCTCCAAGCGCAGCATCTACTTTGACTTCGACAGCTACATCGTCAAGGACGAGTTCAAGTCCGTGGTCGAAGCGCACGCCCAGTACCTGAACAGCCACAAGAACCGCAAGATCATCATCCAAGGCAATACCGATGACCGCGGCGGCCGCGAATACAACCTGGCGCTGGGACAAAAACGTGCCGAGGCAGTGCGCAAGGCATTGGTATTGCTGGGCGTATCGGATACCCAGGTCGAAGCAGTTTCGCTGGGCAAGGAAAAACCCAAGGCTCTCGGCAACGACGAAGCGTCCTACGCTGAAAACCGCCGTTCCGACATCGTTTATCAATAATGATGCGGACGTTCTTCAAAGCCACGATGACTGCGGCCATGCTGGCCGCGGTTTTTTCCGCTCCGACCGCCCGCGCCGGGCTGTTTGACGACGATGAAGCACGTCGGGCGATTTTGGATATACGCAGCAAGATCGATGCGGTGAATGCCAGGGTCGACACCAAGGCAGACAAGACCAGCTCCTTGAGCCTGTCCGACCAGAATGAACACCTGAACCAGGAAATCGCCAAGCTGCGCGGACAGATCGAAGTCCTGACCAACGAACTGGCCAATACCCAGCAGCGCCAGAAAGATTTCTACGTCGACCTCGATACCCGCTTGCGCAAGCTGGAGCCGCAGAAGGTCAGCGTCGACGGCCAGGAAGTCAGCATCGGCGCCAACGACCAGAAAGCCTACGATGCAGCGCTGGCGACCTTCAAGGCCGGCGACTATAAAACCGCGGCAACGGCGTTTTCGAATTTCATACGGTCCAGCCCCGATTCAGGCCTGGCGCCGTCAGCGCAGTACTGGCTGGGCAACGCGTATTACGCCCTGCGCGACTACAAGAATGCGATTGCGGCACAGCAGGTGGTCGTCACCAAATATGCCGACAATCCCAAGGCCGCCGATGCACTGTTGAATATCTCCAGCAGCTATACCGAGCTGAAGAACAAGCCGCAGTCCAAGCGTGCATTGGAACAGCTGCTGTCACAGTATCCGAACACGCCGGCAGCCCAGACTGCAAAGGAACGGCTGTCCACGCTGAAGTAAGCGGCAAAATTTAATTTTGCAGATTGTGCAAATAAAGGTGCATATGGGTTTGACAGCTCATATGCACTTTACATATAATAGCGGTCTTTCGGGTCGTTAGCTCAGCTGGTAGAGCAGCGGACTTTTAATCCGTTGGTCGCAGGTTCGAATCCCGCACGGCCTACCACGAATAAGCAGTACAGATAAGGCCCCCAGCAATGGGGGCCTTTTTCTTTGTCCTGACCCGGCCCTCGCCTATTGTCGATGAGCGCGTGGAATTTGATTTGTTTCGCACTTCATTGGCACAAAACTAGCCTGTGTAGGCGCCCTTGTACCAAGCTTCACCATCCCAGCACCACTCGGTCGTTTGGCTACCGGTGGTTGCATAGACGCGGATATGGATAGTGCTTCCGTTCAACCAGCTGGTTGCAGAGGCATTTTCACCTGGCTGCTTAAAGGCGCCCGTGTACCAACCCTTCGATCCATCGTAGCAACGTTCAGTGATTGTAGAGCCATTGGAAGTATAAACACGGATCGACGGTGCGCTGGTTCCCCATGAGACGGCAGCAGTTTGAGTTGACATTTTTAAACTCCTAGTATGAGTTGAGTAAAGTGACGAACTAAAACACGTCAGTGATCACGACATACGCGTCACTGCGATGGTGCTCATTCAGAGTAGCAAGCGACTCGCGAAATAAACACCTGTCAACTTTCGCAGTCAGCGGATGCAGGCATGATCCTGCGAATGCTGGATCCGGGGCCAATACAGTTTATCCGGCCGCGCATTTGTTGCAAATAATTTCTACCCGGCCACCTATTTTCGAATTTTATGTTGCAATGCCGGTTTCCCAGCTCTCAAGGCGCTTGCAAGCATCGCCCAACCATCCCGTAATCCGCATAAACAAAGGCATTTCCACAATGATCGATAAATTCGAACATAAACCCCTATTTTTTCCGTTTTTCTTTTGATTTGGCAACGCGCATACTTCTTCCAGTTGCTTCAACACTGCATCCGCCGCGATCATTCTTCATGGTGAAAAATGGGGCCGCCTGCAGTCACTGACGGAGAAAACCATGCTTCAAATTCGTAAAAGCGAGGAACGCGGCGTTGCCGACCACGGCTGGCTGAATTCGCACCATACATTTTCGTTCGGCCATTATTTCGACGCCGAGCATACCGGCTTCGGGCCGCTGCTGGTGATCAACGAAGACCGCGTAAAAGCCGGCCAGGGTTTCGGCACGCACGGCCACAGCGACATGGAAATCATTTCCTATGTGCTGGACGGCGCGCTGGAACACAAGGACAGCATGGGCACCGGTTCGGTCCTGCATTACGGCGATGTGCAAAGGATGAGCGCAGGCAGCGGCGTGCGCCACAGCGAGTTCAACCACTCGGCGACGGCGCCGGTGCATTTCCTGCAGATCTGGATCAAGCCGAATGTCGCCGGCATCCCGCCCAGCTATGAAGAAAAGCATTTCACCGTCGCCGAAAAACAAGGACAGCTGCGCCTGATCGCATCGGCCGACGGCCGCGGCAACTCGGTGCTGATACACCAGGATGCGTCGATCTATGCAGCGATCCTGAACGGCGGCGAACCCCTGCAGCACACGCTGGCCGAAGGACGCAACGCGTATGTGCATGTGATACGCGGCCGCGTCAGCGTCAACGGTCTCGAGCTGAACGGCGGCGATGCGGTGAAGGTGACAGCCGAGACAGCGGTCACGCTGGCCAAGGCCGACGCTGCGGAAGTATTGCTGTTCGACCTGCCGTATTGATTTTGCAGGCGCAGCGGAAGTGAACCAGGCCGGGACGGCGCCAAGCTGCCCGGCCTGATTTTTTAGAGCGCTCCAGGCACATGCCGGACCAGGCGCGCCATGGCGTCGCTGCCGCGCATGCGCTCCATCCACCAGCTCAAGGCGGCGCCGTCGTCGCCGGTGCGCCACGCCAGCGAAAAGGTTTCGTCCGGCTTCGGCTCTTCCACTTCTTTCACGATCAAGGCGCCCGACGCAATCGCCGCGCGCGCGCATGGTTCCGGCAAAAAGCCGAAGCCGATGCCGGCCAGCTGCAAGTCGTATTTGCTGCGCATGTCCGGCACCGTCAGCGTGTCTTGCCCGAACAGCAGGCCGACCGTGCGCGAGGCCATCCTGCGCGCCGAATCCGCTACGCTGATAGCGCGGTGCGGCAACAGTTCGGCCTTGCCCAGCACACGCTTCACCTTGGCCAGCGGATGGTTTGGCGCCACTACGAACACGAAAGAAATCGTTCCCATCTTCTCGGCGATATAACCGCCGCCCGCAGGTCCCTGCCCCGGCGCAGCGATCAGCAAATCGACACGGCGCTCCAGCAGCGCTTCCCAGGTGCCGGCCAGCGATTCCCTGGCGATGCGCAAGCGGGTCTTGTCGGCTATCGCGCAGAAGGCGGCGATATCGGTCTCCAGCGCCGTTACCGAAAACAGCGAGTCTATGCAGATCGTCAGCTCGGTCTCCCAGCCGGAGGCCACGCGGCGCACCCGGTGCTCCAGGTCTTCCGCCGCCTTCAGCAGGTAGCGCCCCTCCTTGAGCAGCTCGGCGCCGGCGCGCGTCAGCGCCACCTTCGGTCCCTGGCGCTCGTAGACTTGCACGCCCAGGTCTTGCTCAAGTTTCGATACGGTGTAGGAGATGGTCGAAGGGACCCGGTGCAATTCGCTGCCGGCGGCGGAGAACGAACCGCGGCGGTCGATGGCGTCGAGAATCAACAGCGCATCGAGACTGATTCTGAACATGGAACTCCCGATAGAGAGAAAAGAATTAGGAATCGATCGCGTAGCCGGCCGCGATCCAGGCGTCTATGCCGCCCGACAGCGGCCGCACTTTCTTGTAGCCTCGCTGCATCAGCTGCTTGGCGACCAGCGCCGCCGAGGCTTCGTTGGGACAGGCGCAGTAGACGATCACTTCCTGGTCCACCGGCGCATCGAACACGAAGCTGTTGATTTCCTGGTGCGAGATGGTGCGCGCGCCGGGGATCCGTCCGGCCTGCTGCGAAGCCGGCGAACGGACATCGACGATGGCCGGCGTGATGCCCTGCTTGAACAGCTGGTCCAGTTCCGCCACCGAGATGCGCGCCATGCGCAAGGACATGCGGAAACGCCGGCGCTGCCACCATTTGCTGGCGACGAATATCGCAAAGCCGGCGGCCACCAGCATCATGCCGTACTGGCCGAGCTCGGTCAGCACGTTCAGCAGGTCGTCGATGGCGGTGCTGAACAGGGAACCGAGGAAAATCGCCAGGCCGGCCCACAAGGCCGCGCCTATGCTGTCGTAGAGGATGAAGGTGGTGCGGCTGGTGCCGATGGTGCCGGCCAGCGCGCTGGCGATGGAAGCAAAGCCCGGGATGAATTTGGCGACCAGCAGCGAACGTGCGCCCCAGCGCGAATAGATGGACTCGGTCTGCCGCACGCAGGAATCGGGCGACAGCGAAATCCGGCACAGCGTGGACAACACCTTCCTGCCGTAACGCCGGCCTGCCAGATACCAGAGGAAATCGGCAATCAGCGCCGCCGCCACCGCGGTAAGCAACAGCACCGGCGCCGAATACTCGCCGCGGTGCATCAGGGCGCCGGTGATCACCAGCGTCGGATAGGCCGGCACCGGCGCCCCCAGCTGTTCCGCCAGCACATTGAAAAATACGATGACCAGCCCATATTGCTCGATCAGGTGAAACAGGTAGGTCATCGCTTTCGTCGCCTCGTTGCCATGTCGATAATTGCCAGAATTGCCAGGTCGGCAATATCAGGGCACTGCGTTCAATTCGTCGATCATTATAAAGTTGATGGCGATCCAGCTTCGATCTTTTCCGAAAGATATTCCGCGACCGCCAGCCAGGCCAGCAGCGCCGACGGCAGCAGCAGGGACAGGAACCGCAGGTACTTGTAGGCAAAGGCGCCGGCGATGGCGCCGACGCCGAACATCACCACCGGCCAGAAGAACTTGACGCAGCGCTGGCGCACCGTTTCGTCCGCCGCGCCGCGCAGGATGTCGACCAGGTCGATCACCAGCTGGGTGACATTGCCGGTCATGACCGTGGTTGGCGTCAGGTGCTGCAGCACCAGGCGGCTGCTGGCGTTCTGCACGCCCATGCTGGCGGCGCCGCAGATACCCGCCAGCAGGGCCAGCGGCGCTTCGGTATTGCCGAGCGGTTGCGCCAGGCAGCCGGCGATCATGAAACCCAGCAAGAAAATCAATTGCAGCACCAGCAGGTGGGGCATGGGCTGGCGGCCGCTGCGCTCAAGCCAGATCAGCGTGACGCGCGTCAGCGCCACTGCGAGTATGAATGCCGGAAACGCCAGCAGCTTGATCAGCACGCCGTGCGAATGATTGGCCAGTTCGCTGCCGATCAGCACGAAGTTGCCGGTGACGTGCGCAGTGAACAGGCCGAACAAGGCGATGAAGCCTACGGTATCGACATAACCGGCCAGGAAACTCAATACGACCGATTGGTGGGTCCTGCGATTGCCTGCCTCCATCCTGCCTCCTCCCCTCCGTCAAACCTGGCCGGCGGCCAGGTAACCCAATGTCATCGCCACCACCAGCAGTGCGCCGACCGGGGTCGGCGGCGTCGGCGACGGCAGGTCGAACCAGCGGCACAAGGCGCCGACCAGCAAACCCAGCGCCATGCCCAGCAACAGGGCAATCATAACTTGCTCCCGGCCGCGGCGCGCGCCGCCAGGTAGCGGTCCACCAGCCAGTAGCCGCTGCTCATCATGAACACCAGTATGGCGCCGCTCAGCACCGGCGGCGAAGGCACCGGAATCCGCGCCAGGCGGCAAGCGGCGCCGACCGCGAACGACAACAGCAAACCCAATATGATTTTTGTATAGCGCATGGCAATCCTCAATCCGTCCGTAAAAGAAACGGACTTCCGCCCGGAAGTCCGCGGCAAGTTTAAAAAGCGAAGCAGCTGCACCCCAGCGCGCCCCAGAATCCCGAATAATCCGAGATCGGCACCGTCGATTTCCTGGCTGCGTCATGCGCGTGAGCGTGCACGCCGCAGGCGCCGGCACACTGATGCGGCAGGGCGTGGCGCTGCTGCGCCACAGGACGGTAATGGCCCGGCACGGTTTTCACCGGCGACCAGTCCGGCAGCACCGGGATAGGCGGCGGCGCCAGCGGCGCGAACTCTGCGGCGCCGTAGACAATCTTGCCGCCGACTACCGTCAGCACCGATTCCAGCGCCTTGATGCTGTCTTCGTCGATGCTGAAGAAATCCGCCGACAATACCGCCAGGTCCGCCAGCTGCCCTTGCTTGATGCGGCCCTTCTTGCCCTGCTCGCTGGAAAACCAGGCGCTGCCGTTGGTCCAGAGTTCGAGCGCGGTTTCGCGCGGCAGCCTGGCCGCGGCGTCGTACAGCTTCATGCCGCCGACGGTGCGTCCCGACACCAGCCAGTAGAGCGCGGTCCAGGGGTTGTAGCTGGCCACCCGGGTAGCATCGGTGCCGGCGCCGACCGGCACGCCCATCTCCAGCATGCGCGCTATCGGCGGCGTATGGGCAGCAGCGTCGGCGCCGTAGCGGTCGACAAAATACTCGCCCTGGAACGCCATCCGGTGCTGGATCGCGATGCCGCCGCCCAGCACGCGCACCCGTTCGATATTCTGCGGCGTGATGGTTTCCGCATGGTCGAAGATCCAGTGCAAGCCGTCGAATGGAATCTCGCGGTTCACTTTTTCAAACACATCCAGCATGCGGCTGATCGATTCGTTATAAGTGGCGTGCAGGCGGAACGGCCAGCGCTGCGAGACCAGGTGCCGCACCACTTGCTCCAGCTCGTTTTCCATACCGGCCGCCAGCTCCGGCCGCGGCTCCAGGAAATCTTCAAAGTCCGCCGCCGAAAACACCAGCATCTCGCCGGCGCCGTTATGGCGGTAAAAGTCGTCGCCCTGGCCCGGCGCGACCATGCCGGTCCATTTCTGGAAATCGTCCAGCTCCTGCCCCTTGCGCTGGGTGAACAGGTTGTAGGCGATGCGTATCGTCAGCTGCTGGTCGCGCGCCAGCTGGTCGATGATGGCGTAGTCCTCGGGATAATTCTGGAAACCGCCGCCGGCGTCGATGGCGCTGGTGAGACCGAGCCGGTTCAGCTCGCGCATGAACTGGCGGGTGGAGTTGACTTGCTGCTCGTGCGGCAAGGCCGGGCCCTTGGCCAGGGTCGCATACAGGATCATCGCATTCGGCTTGGCGATCAGCATGCCGGTCGGATTGCCGCCGGCGTCGCGCTGGATTTCGCCGCCGGGCGGATTCGGCGTGTCCTTGGCGTAGCCGACGGCGCGCAAGGCGGCGCGGTTGAGCAAGGCGCGGTCGTACAGGTGGAGGATGAACACCGGCGTGTCAGGCGCGGCGGCGTTGATTTCTTCCAGGGTCGGCATGCGCTTTTCGGCGAACTGGAATTCAGTCCAGCCGCCGACCACGCGCACCCACTGCGGGTGCGGAGTGCGCAGCGCCTGTTCTTTCAGCATGCGCAAGGCGTCTGCCAGCGAAGGCACGCCTTCCCAGCGCAATTCCAGGTTGTAGTTGAGGCCGCCGCGGATCAGGTGCAGGTGGGAGTCGTTCAGGCCCGGGACCGCGGTGCGGCCGTTCAGGTCGATCACCTGGGTCGCGGCGCCGCGATGGCGCATCGCTTCCTCCGCATCGCCGACCGCGACGAACTTGCCGTCCTGTATCGCTACCGCCGTCGCCAGCGGCTGTGCCTGGTCGACCGTGTGAAAGCGGCCGTTCAACAAAATCATGTCTGCACTCATGGTTTTCTCCTCACGCTATCGGATCTGGTGTAACGCGGCCCCGCCAATGGACAGGGCCTCTTGGTCTTTAATGGGCTTCAGAGGCATTGAACATGGTCTTGGCATAGATCAAGCCGAGGCCGTAGCCGCCGCCGTGCGCAATCGAAGTGGCCACGGTTTCGTTGTAGGTTTCGCCGCGCGCCCAGTCGCGTTGCAGTTCCAGCAGGTACTGCAGCGAGGTCATGGGACGCGCGCCTTGCTGGATCATGCGTTCCACCGCGCGCTGGTGAGCCTCGTCGGAGACATCGCCGCTGGCGTCGGTGATGACATACACCTCGAATCCCTGGTCCAGGGCCGACAGCGCCGGACCGACGATGCATACCGAAGTCCACAGGCCGGCCAGCACGATCTTGTCCTTGCCGATCGCGTTGACGCGTTCAGCAATGCGCGCATCTTCCCAGGTATTCATGGTGGTGCGGTCTATCGCTTCCTGTCCTGGAAACACGGTCTTGATTTCGTCGAAGATAGGGCCGGAGAACGACTTTTCGGCAACCGTGGTCAGGATGGTCGGCACCTCGAACTCTTTGGCGGCCTTGGCCACCAGGGCGACGTTATTGCGCAGTGAAGCCAGGTCGATGGACTTGGTGGCGAACGCCATTTGCGATTGGTGATCGATCATGATCAGGGTGTGGTTGGCAGGGTTCAGCAGCGTGCTTCCTGGCTTGGCGGTTGCGATTGGCATGATGTTTCCTCTCTTATATGCGATTAATTCGAAATTAAAACAGGAATCGATTCCTGTTGATTGGCATGGGGTCATTGCCAATGAATCGCAGTATGGTCGAGGGGAATTCAAAAGAAAAACGGAAAATTTATAGCCCAATGATCGAATTCATCGATCATTAATTCAATGCTATTTTTACAAAGGAACCATCAAGCTTCAAGCCACCTCGTCCAGCAGCGCATGACCGTATACCGTGAAGCGGCTTTTACCCTGACGCTTGGCCTGGTACATCGCAGCGTCAGCCTGGCGCAATGCGGCATCCCACTCCAGGCTCTCGGCCTGGCACAGGGCGATGCCGATGCTGCAGCCGATGCCGTCGCCGATGGCGGCGACGCGGCTGACGATGCGGCCGGCGACCGCGGTGGCGGTAGCCTTGGCGGCAGCGGCGGGAGCCGCCAGGCACACCACGAATTCGTCGCCGCCGACACGGCCGGCGATATCGCTGTCGCGCAGCACCGACCTGAGGGCGGCGGCTACTTCGACCAGCACCGTGTCGCCGCGGTCGTGCCCCAGGTCGTCGTTGACGCGCTTGAAGCCGTCCAGGTCGATGAACAGCAGGGCCACCGCCTGGCGGCTCGCCAAATCGCGGCTGCGCAAGGTTTCGGCCAGTTCGAGAAACAGTGAACGGCCAGGCAGCCCGGTCAGGTCGTCCAGCCGCACCTGGTCCATCCTGACTTCCAGCATGGCGTTGTTGAGCGCCAGCAGGCGAGCGTCTTGCACCGTCTTCAGGTAGACCTGGTTCATTTCGCGCAGGTAGATCAGCAGCAGCAGCGTGGCCGACGCCAGGGCGTTGTAGCTGCCGGCGTACCAGCCCACCGAGAACTGGCTGCCGCCGGCCATGGTGATGGCGTTGTCGCACAGCAGCGCAACCAGGGCAACCCCCAGCCATACGTGCAACACCGCGCGGAAGCGCGTGGCCTGCCACAAGACCAGGAAGGCAAGGCCGGTCATGCACTGCAACAAAGGGCCGGCGCCGCTGCTGGCCAGCCGGCGGAAATCGCCATTGTCATCGAGCCGCGGCAAATATGCATGGAATACGGTGACCAGGGCCACGCTGGCAAGCAGCGCCGCCGCCACGGCGGCCATCAGCCAATGTGCCAGGCGCTGGGAGTAGCTGTACATCAGGGCCGGATAGCGCCAGTTGCTGGCGGCATAGGCCAGGATCCCCAGCGCCAGGCCGGCATGCCACAAAAACCACAGCCAGATCGCAGTCTGCTCGCCGCCCAGCAGCGATCCGTGCGACAGGAACACGTCGGGCAAGGCCAGGAACTGCAGTAAAAAGATCCCGGCGCAATAAAAGCAGGCGCCGCCGACGAACAGCAGATCGAGAGCCCTGGTGGCGCGATAGTGCGCAAAAATCAGGTAGGTGATGATGACATAAGCGATCACCGTCGCCGTCTGGTAGGAAGGCAGGAAGGCCGGCACCCGCGGCCCCATGACCGCCGCCAGCGGCAGCAGCAGCAATGTTCCCGCGGCAATCCCGATGCAGGTCCACAATGCACGCCGCCGCTGGCGGCTGGTCGCCTGCCGCGTCGCCGGCGAAGCGTTCATGTGGTGCCAGGCCGGCTTGGATATGGCTTTGTTACCTGCATTGCTTGCACGGTCGGTCATTGCCTGTTCTTTATGAAGCCCTTGATTGAAAGAATTTCTGTATAGAAATCTTGTTTTTGAGCATCAAAATAATAACTTGAATGCCTGCGCTGGGCTAATACAGAAAAGCTATCACTCTCGCTTTCAAAAGAGAAATAAGACTTGTCATACAATGGCCTCTTTACCTTGGAACCATGCCATGCGCGCTATCGAAATCACCCATCCCGGCGGCCCGGAAGTATTGCAGATCTGCGAACGCCCCCTGCCCTCGTTCAAGCCAGGCGAAGTGCTGATCAAGGTGCAGGCTGCAGGCGTCAACCGGCCCGACGTGTTCCAGCGCACCGGCAATTATTCGCCGCCGCCGGGCGCCTCCGACCTGCCGGGGCTGGAGATCGCCGGCGAAATCGTCGACGGCGACTTCGGCGACAGCCCGTTCAAGAAAGGCGACCTGGTATGCGCACTGGTGCAAGGCGGCGGTTATGCCGAATACTGCTGCGCGCCGGCCGTCCAATGCCTGCCGCTGCCCGACGGCTGGAGCGCGGCGGAAGCGGCGTCGCTGCCGGAAACCTTTTACACCGTATGGAGCAATGTCTTCGACCGCGCAAAACTGGCGAGCGGCGAGACCTTGCTGGTGCAAGGCGGCAGCTCAGGCATCGGCGC
>Ga0182005_1000551_pt1 | contig 18847 bp, 17 predicted proteins | sample Sormic07211103_1_FD_123021 | JGI IMG/M metagenome (GOLD analysis project Ga0182005, IMG submission 123021) | Rhizosphere microbial communities from Sorghum bicolor, Mead, Nebraska, USA - 072115-103_1 MetaG | ecosystem: Host-associated > Plants > Roots > Rhizosphere | place: USA: Nebraska...
ACAGCTTGTCGGTCTGCGCGGGCAACTCGTCAAAGCGGCGCAGGTAGCGCAACACCACCTCGAGGCTGATGTCCTCGCGAATGGTGACCATGTCGAAGTCCATCAGCGCGCCGACCTGGTCGTCCTCGTAGGACATGGCCGCCTGCACGCGCTCGCGCTCCTGCGCGTCGAGGCTGGCCATCAGCTCGGGCAGCACCTCGGTCGGCAGGTCGTCGACGAGGTCGGCGAGTTCGTCGGCGTCCAGCGGTTCGACGGCGGCGAGGATCTCGCGGTCGTCCATGTCCGCGATCAGGGATTCGCGAACCGAGTCCGATACCTCGAGCAGGATGTCGCCATCGCGATCGGAACGCACGCGCTGCCAGACCGCGAGGCGGTCTTCCAGCGGCAGCGATTCCAGCACGTCCGCGAGGTCGGCCGGATGCAATTCGTCGAGCCGCGCCTGGAGTTCCGCATCGGCCGCTTCCAGCGCGGCCTCGTCGCCGTCCGGCGCGGCTCCGGCGAACGCGAGCAAGCCTTCACGGCGACGCAGGAGGTCGACGATCGTCTCCAGCCTGTCGTGCAGGCGAGGCGTGGAGGCGCGCGGCTCGTTCTCGCTCATGCGCGCAGCACCAGCACCGTCGCCAGCGCGGCGATGCCCTCGCGGCGCCCGGTGAAGCCGAGCGTCTCGGTGGTGGTCGCCTTGATGCTGATGCGGTCGATGTCCACGCCGAGGTCGGCGGCGATGATCTCGCGCATGCCCTGGGCGTGCGGGCCCACCTTCGGCGCCTCGCAAATGACCGTCATGTCGGCGTTGCCGAGCACATAACCGCGTTCGGACAGCATGGCCGCCACGGCGCGGACGAAGCTGCGGCTGTCGGCGCCGCGCCAGCGATCGTCCGAAGGCGGAAAGTGTTTACCGATATCGCCCAGCGCCAGGGCGCCGAGCAAGGCGTCGCAAAGCGCATGCAGCACCACGTCGCCGTCGGAATGCGCGAGCACTCCCCGCCCATGCGGCACGCGCACGCCACCCAGCATCACGTGGTCGCCTTCGCCGAACGCGTGGACGTCGAATCCCTGGCCGATGCGCATTACCGTGTCCTCCCTAGAAGGAACTCCGCCAGCGCGAAATCGGCCGGCGTCGTCACCTTGATGTTGTCTTCCGATCCTTCCACGAGCAGCGGCGATACGCCGGTACGCTCCATGGCCATCGCCTCGTCGCTCACCACGATACCCGCCTCGGCGGCAAGGCGAAGTGCATGCGCCAGCGCACCACGGCGGAACATCTGCGGCGTGAAGGCACGCCAGCGACCATCGCGCGGTTCGGTGGCGATGCTGTGACACCCTGCGTCGGCACGTTTAAGGGTATCGCGAAGGGGCGCCCCGAGCAGGCCGCCCTCCCCTTTCCCCGCCAGTTCGACCAGGCGTTCGATGTCGCCCGCGCGCACGCACGGCCGCGCGGCGTCGTGCACCAGCACGAACTCGTCATCCGCCACGCCAGCCGGCAACGCATGCAGGCCGGCCAGCACCGAAGCACTGCGCTCGCCGCCGCCGACGGTGACGATCAACGGCTTGCCGCCGATGGTTTCGGTAGCCGCGAAATGCGTGTCGTCGGCCGCGATGGCCACCAGCAAACCGGCGATACGGGGATGGGCCGCCAACCGTTCCAGCGTGTGATCGATGAGTGGCCGGCCAGCCAGCCACTGGTATTGCTTCGGCCGGTCCCCGCCGGCCCGGACACCCTTTCCGGCGGCCGGCACCACGCACCAGAGCGCGTCCATCACTGGCCGCCGGGGGCGATGGGCGGAGGCGGAGGCGGCGCGCTGGTCGCGGCCCCCGGCTCCACCACCTGGTAGAACGTCTCACCCGGCTTGACCAGGCCCAGTTCCTGGCGCGCGCGCGCCTCGGTGGCCTGCTCGCCGTGCTTCAGGTCTTCCACGTCCGCGGCGAGCGCCTGGTTGCGCTTCTGCAAGCTGGCGTTTTCCTCGGTCTGCTTCTTGACCGACTCACGCAGCGAATCGACCTCGGCCATGCCCCCACCGCCGACCCACAGCTTCAGCTGCAGCGCGATGAGGACGATGACGAGGATCAGGCCGATCCAGCGCAGGATTGCCGCGTTACTCAAGGCACGACTCAGCCGGGCAGCTTGGACAGGCTCGGGAAGGCGTTGCGGCCGGCGTACGTCGCCTTGTCACCGAGCGCTTCCTCGATACGCAGCAGCTGGTTGTACTTCGCCACGCGGTCGGTGCGGCAGAGCGAGCCGGTCTTGATCTGCGTGGCGGTGGTGGCCACCGCGATGTCGGAGATCGTGGTGTCCTCGGTTTCACCGGAGCGGTGCGAGACGATCGCCGCATACTTCGCGCGATCGGCCATGGCGATGGCTTCCAGCGTTTCGGACAGCGTGCCGATCTGGTTGACCTTGATCAGGATGGCGTTGGCGATCTTCTTGTCGATGCCTTCCTGGAAGATCTTCGGGTTGGTCACGAAGAGGTCATCGCCAACCAGCTGGATACCTTCGCCGATGGCCTTGGTGAGGTGCGCCCAGCCGGTCCAGTCGCCTTCGGCCATGCCGTCCTCGATGGTGACGATCGGGTACTGCTTCGACCACGACGCCAGCGTGTCCACCCACTGTTCCGGGGTGAACACCTTGCCCTCGCCTTCCAGGTCGTACTTGCCGTCCTTGAAGAATTCCGAGCTGGCCACGTCGAGGCCGAGCAGGATGTCGCTGCCGACCTTGTAGCCGGCCTTGGTCACCGCTTCCAGGATCGTGTCCAGCGCTTCCACGTTGGACTTGAGGTTCGGTGCGAAGCCGCCTTCGTCGCCCACCGAGGTGTTGAGGCCGCGGCCCTTCAACACCGACTTCAACGCATGGAAGATCTCGGCGCCGTAGCGAAGCGCCTCGGCGAAGTTGGGCGCACCGACCGGCAGCACCATGAACTCCTGCACGTCGACGTTGTTGTCCGCATGCGCGCCACCGTTGATGATGTTCATCATGGGCACCGGCAGCGAACCGCCACCGTCCACCATCAGGTACTGCCAGAGGGCCTGTTTCTTCGACGCGGCCGCGGCGTGAGCGGCGGCCATCGAGACGCCGAGCAAGGCGTTCGCGCCCAGCTTGCCCTTGTTCTCGGTGCCATCCAGCGCGATGAGCTTGCCGTCGAGGCCCTTCTGGTCGGCGGCGTCGTAACCCTTCAGCGCGGAGGCGATCGTGGTGTTGACGTTGGCCACGGCGTTCTTCACGCCCTTGCCACCGTAACGGCCCTTGTCGCCGTCGCGCAGTTCGACCGCTTCGCGCGTGCCGGTGGAGGCGCCACTCGGCACGGCGGCGCGACCGAAGGAACCGTCGGCCAGGGTGACCTCGGCCTCGAGGGTGGGGTTACCGCGGGAATCGAGGATTTCGCGGGCGTGGATCTTCGTGATGGACGTGGTCATGCGGTTCCCGTTACGAGTTGGAATGACTAAGGAAGGTACCGACTAGCACGAGGCCGGCGGTACCGATCAGGATGAGTGCGTTCAGTCCGAGCCCGACCGCGCCGAACGTGCGGCGGCGGTCCTGCCGGCGCAGGGCGATGAAGCCCAGCACCAGCCCGACGAGGGAAAGGACGAGGAAGGCGCAGATGACGAGGCCGACGAAGCCGAATATCGGCAGGTGCTGCTCCGGATCGCCCGAGGCGACCATGAGCGCGGAGAAAACGATGCCGGCCAGGACGACGACACCGGAAACCAGGGCGATGACGAACGAGGCGATGCCGTGACCCGACTGCGGCATGCGTGCCGCACGCTGGCGGGGTTCGCCGGCGTCGTGGGTCGCGTTGTCCTCGGTCATCCAGCCTGTCTCCCCGGGGCCTTTGCGGCTCCGCCATTGGAATGCCGGCGCATCGCGCGCCGGATTCCGTCAATCATACCGTTCCAGGGGAACGATCAAGCGTGGTTCTTGAATCCGCGGCGCTTCACGGCGCCATCGAGCTCCATCAGGGTCTCGAGCAACTCTTCCATCTGGTCGAGCGGCCAGGCGTTCGGGCCATCGCTCAGGGCCTTCGCCGGTTCCGGATGGGTCTCGGCGAACAGGCCGGCCACGCCGACGGCGACCGCCGCGCGTGCCAGCACCGGCACGAACTCGCGCTGGCCGCCGGAGCTGGTGCCCTGGCCACCCGGCAACTGCACCGAATGGGTGGCGTCGAAGACCACCGGGCAATTCGTCTCACGCATCACCGCGAGCGAACGCATGTCGGAGACCAGGTTGTTGTAGCCGAAGCTCGCGCCACGCTCGCAGACGAGGATGTCGTGGTTGCCGACATCGAAGGCCTTCTGCACGACGTTCTTCATGTCCCACGGCGCGAGGAACTGGCCCTTCTTGATGTTCACCGGCTTGCCGGCGCGGGCCACGTTCTGGATGAAGTCGGTCTGGCGGCAGAGGAAGGCCGGGGTCTGCAGCACGTCGACGACGGCGGCGACCTCGTTCATCGGGGTGTATTCGTGCACGTCGGTGATGACCGGCACGCCGATCTGGCGCTTCACCGCCTCGAGCACCTTCAGGCCCTCTTCCAGCCCCGGACCGCGGAAGCTGGCGCCCGACGAGCGGTTGGCCTTGTCGAAGCTCGACTTGAAGATGAAGTTGATGCCGAGACGGCTGGTGATTTCCTTCAGCTTGCCGGCGACGTCGAGCTGCAGCTGCATCGACTCGATGACGCAGGGACCGGCGATCAGGAACAGCGGCTGGTCGAGACCGGCCTCGAAACCACAAAGCTTCATGCGGCGGACTCCTCGGAACGGATGGCGAGCTTGTCGCCGTCGCGGACGGCCTTGTATTCGCGCGCGGCGCGCACGAAGCCGATGAACAACGGATGGCCCTCGCGCGGCGTGGAGGTGAATTCCGGATGGGCCTGGCAACCCAGGAACCACGGGTGTACCTGGCGCGGCAGTTCGACGATCTCCACGAGCAGGTCGTCCATCGACTTGCCCGAGATCACCATGCCGAGGTCCTCGAACGACTGCCGGTAGCGGTTGTTGAACTCGTAGCGATGGCGATGACGCTCACGCACCACGTCTTCGCCATACAGTTCGCGTGCCAGCGTGCCTGCCTTCAGGCGGCATTCCTGCGCGCCCAGGCGCATCGTGCCGCCGAGATCGGAGCGCTCGCTGCGCTGCTCGGTTTCGCCGGTGGCGGTGGTCCACTCGGTGATGAGGGCGATGACGGGGTCCGGCGTGTTGCGGTCGTTCTCGCTGGAATCGGCCTGGGGCAGCCCCGCCGTGTTGCGGGCGAATTCGACCACCGCGGCATGCATGCCGTAGCAGATGCCGAAGTACGGGATGCCGGTTTCGCGGGCGAACTGGGCGGCGAGGATCTTGCCCTCGAAGCCACGCTTGCCGAAGCCACCGGGCACCAGGATGGCGTCGGCATCGCCAAGCACCGCGCGGGCACCGCGTGCCTCCACGTCTTCGGAATCGACCCAGCGCAGGTTCACCCGCGTCGACTGGTTGATGCCGCCGTGGCGCAGCGCCTCGCCCAGGGACTTGTAGGCGTCCTTGTGTTCGACGTACTTGCCGACGATGGCCACGGTGACCTCGTCACGCGGATGCTCGACGGCCTCGACCGTGCGCTCCCAGCTGGAGAGGTCGGCCGGACCGGCGTCGAGGCCCAGGCGCTTGATGACGAGTTCGTCCAGGCCCTGCTCGTGCAGCCACATCGGCAGCTTGTAGATGACATCGACGTCGATCGTGCTGATGACGGCGTTCTTCGGCACGTTGGTGAAAAGCGCGATCTTGTGCCGCTCGCCATCGGGCAGCGGTTCCTCGCAACGGCACAGCAGCACGTCGGGCTGGATACCGATCGAGCGCAGTTCCTTCACGGAATGCTGGGTCGGCTTGGTCTTGATCTCGCCCGCCGCCTTGATATACGGGACCAGGGTGAGGTGCACGAACATGCACTTCTCCGGCCCGTGCTCGATGCGCAACTGACGGATCGCCTCCAGGAACGGCAGCGATTCGATATCGCCGACGGTGCCGCCGATCTCGACCAGGGCCACGTCGAAGCCGCGGGTGGCCTCGTGGATGGAATGCTTGATCTCGTCGGTGATGTGCGGGATCACCTGCACGGTGGCACCGAGGTAGTCGCCGCGGCGCTCCTTGCGGATCACCGATTCGTAGATCTTGCCGGCGGTGATCGAGTTCTTGCCGGTCAGCCGGGTGCGGACGAAGCGCTCGTAGTGGCCGAGGTCGAGATCGGTTTCCGCGCCATCGTCGGTGACGTAGACCTCACCGTGCTGGAAGGGACTCATGGTGCCCGGATCCACGTTGATGTACGGATCGAGCTTCATCATGGTCACGGAAAGACCGCGGGCCTCGAGGATCGAGGCAAGCGACGCCGCTGCGATGCCTTTCCCAAGGGAAGACACCACACCGCCGGTGACGAAAATCAGGGGAGTCATGCGAGCAGCCAGTGCTGGAAATTTGTATTTTACCTAAGCGGGCCCCCACTCGCGAGTGGTACCTGAATAGAAAGCCGAAGCGCCCCTCCGCACCCTGGCCCGACCCGGTGCGGTACTCCCGGTGTTCCGGCGCTCCGGTGCTCCGGGGCTTCCGGGTGGGAAGCGCGCTGGCGCGCGAAAAGGTTTCCTCGAGGCCGATCGCGCGCCAGCGCGCTTCCCACCCCTCCTTGCTTCCCACCGTCCTTTCTCCCGATACCATGTGCGGATGAATGCCTCCCCGATTCCCGCCCGCCTCCAGGCTCTTCGCGCCGCCATGGCCCGCGAAGGCGTCGCCGCCGTCGTCGTGCCCACCGCCGACCCACACCTCTCCGAGTACCTGCCACCACGCTGGCAGGCGCGCCAGTGGCTGTCCGGCTTCACCGGATCGGCCGGCACCCTGGTGGTCACCACCACCGGCGGCGGACTGTGGACCGATTCCCGCTACTTCGCCCAGGCCGAGAGCGAACTGGCCGGCAGCGGCCTTCCCCTTATGAAACTGAACGTGGCGCACACGCCGGAACACGTGGCCTGGCTCGCGGAGCAGCTCGGCGCCGGCGACGTCGTCTCCGTGGCCGGGGATAGCGTGTCCGTCGCCGGCGCCGAAAGCCTGTCCAGGCGCCTGGAAGCCGCCGGTGCCCGCCTGCGCACCGACCTCGACCTGCCCGCCGCCGTCTGGACCGAGCGGCCGCCGCGGCCCGAGGCTTCCGTTTACGCCCACGCGGCCCCGTTCGCCACGGTCGAACGCGCCGACAAGCTGCGCCACGTGCGCACGGCGATGCGCCGGGCCGGGGCCACGCACCACCTGCTTTCCAGCCTCGACGACATCGCCTGGCTGACCAACCTTCGCGGTGCCGACGTCGAATACAACCCGGTCTTCCTGGCCCACCTCCTGGTCGAGGACACGCGGGCCACGCTTTTCATCGACGCCGCCAAGGTGCCGGCCGGGTTGAAGGCCTCGCTGGCCGCCGATGGCATCGCCCTGGCCGACTACGGCACCGTCGCCTCGGCGATCGCCGCGCTGCCGGACGATGCGACATTGATGTACGACGCGGGCCGCGTCGTCGTTTCCGTACTGGAAGGCCTGCCCGGCAGCGTGAAGCAGGTGCGCGCGCCACATCCATCGACCGCGCAGAAGGCGCGCAAGACCGCGGAGGAACTGGACCATATCCGCGACGTGATGCGCCGCGACGGCGCCGCGCTGGCCCGTGCGTTCCGGCGCATCGAGGCGGCGCTCGCCGCCGGCCAGGCGCTGACGGAACTGGACGTGGACACGATCGTGCGCGCGGCGCGCGAGACGCAGGCCGGTTTCGTCGGAGAGAGCTTCTCCACCATCGCCGGCTACCAGGCCAACGGCGCCTTGCCGCATTACCGCGCCACCGAAGCCTCGTTCAGCCCCCTGGCCGCCAAGGGACTGCTGCTGGTCGATTCCGGCGGCCAGTACCTCGGGGGCACCACCGACATCACGCGGGTGCTCGCGCTGGGTCCGGTCACCGACGAACAGCGCCGCGACTCGACCCTCGTGCTGAAGGGCATGATCGCGCTGTCGCGCGCGCGTTTCCCCAAGGGCGCGAGCGGACCGCAGCTGGACGCCCTCGCCCGTGCGCCGCTCTGGGCCGCCGGCATGGATTTCGGCCATGGCACGGGCCACGGCGTGGGTTACTTCCTCAACGTCCACGAAGGTCCGCACGGCATCCGCCCGCCCGTGGCCGGAGGCGCGTTGGTGCCACTGGAGACGGGAATGATCACCTCGATCGAGCCCGGCCTGTACAAGCCGGGCCGCCATGGCATCCGCCACGAGAACCTCGCGGTGGTGACCCAGGCCGACTCGACGGAGTTCGGTGAATTCCTGGCCTTCGAGACGCTGACGCTCTGCCCCTTCGACCGCCGCGGCCTGGAGCCCCGTCTGCTGGAGCCTTCGGAACGGGCGTGGCTGGACGATTACCACGCCACCGTCCGCGCCGCGCTGTCCCCCCTGCTCGACGGTGCCGACCGCGAATGGCTGGAGTGGCACTGCGCGCCGATCTAGCACCGGGATCGCCAATCTCACGGGCTGACACGGACACGCGTCAGGCTTGACCATCCTGGGGACCTGACCCCATCCTGCCCGGCTACGTCACACCCGCGAAGACCATGAATACTCGCTACAACGCCTCAGACATCGAAGTCCTCAGCGGTCTCGACCCCGTCAAGCGCCGCCCCGGCATGTACACGGACACCTCGCGGCCGAACCACCTCGCCCAGGAAGTCATCGACAACTCCGTCGACGAGGCGCTCGCGGGCCATGCGAAGACCATCGAGGTCACCGTCTTCAACGACGGCTCGGTCGAAGTCACCGACGATGGCCGCGGCATGCCGGTGGACATCCATCCGGAAGAGAAGGTACCGGGCGTCGAACTGATCCTCACGCGCCTGCATGCGGGCGGCAAGTTCTCCAACAAGAACTACGCCTTCTCGGGTGGCCTGCATGGCGTGGGCGTCTCGGTGGTCAACGCGCTGTCCACGCGCGTGGATGTCACCATCCGCCGCGATGCCCAGGAATACCGGATGAGCTTCGCCAACGGCGATCGCGCGAGCGATCTCGAGGTGATCGGCAGCGTCCCGAAGAAGAAGACCGGCACCACGCTGCGCTTCTGGCCCGACCCGAAGTATTTCGATACACCGCGCATCCTCGTCTCGAAACTGAAGCACCTGCTTCGCGCCAAGGCCGTGCTTTGCGCCGGGCTCACCGTGCGCCTGCTCGACGAGGCGTCCGGCGAGACCACGGAGTGGTATTTCGAGGACGGCTTGCCGGATTACCTGCGCGGTGAACTCCAGGGCGCCGAGGCCTTGCCGGCCGAGTTGTTCGTGAAGCATTTCTCGCGCGAAACCGACGCGCTCGACGTCGCCCTCGCCTGGCTGCCGGAAGGCGACCTGGTCCAGGAAAGCTACGTCAACCTGATTCCCACCGCACAGGGCGGCACGCACGTGAACGGCCTGCGTTCGGGCCTCACCAACGCCATTCGTGAATTCTGCGACCTGCGCAACCTGCTCCCACGTGGCGTGAAGCTGGCGCCGGAAGACGTATGGGAGCGGCTGGCCTTCGTCCTCAGCGTGAAGTTGCAGGACGCGCAGTTCGCCGGCCAGACGAAGGAGCGTCTCTCCTCGCGCAGCGCCGCGGCCATCGTCGAAGGCGTGGTGCACGACGCCTTCAGCCTGTGGCTCAACCAGCACGTGGACACCGGCGAGAAGATCGCCCAACTCGCCATCGAGCGGGCCAGCGCACGCCTCAAGGCGGCCAAGCAGGTGGTGCGCAAGAAGATCACCCAGGGTCCCGCCCTGCCCGGCAAGCTCGCTGACTGCGCGGCCACCGACCTCACCCGTACCGAACTCTTCCTCGTCGAGGGCGATTCGGCGGGCGGCTCGGCCAAGCAGGCCCGCGACAAGGATTTCCAGGCGATCCTTCCACTGCGCGGCAAGATCCTCAACACCTGGGAAGTCGAATCGGGCGCGGTGCTGGCCTCGCAGGAAGTGCACGATCTCGCCGTGGCGATCGGTTGCGATCCCGGCAAGGACGATCTCTCCGGCCTGCGCTACGGCAAGGTAGTGATCCTCGCCGACGCCGACTCCGACGGCCTGCACATCGCCACGCTGCTCTCGGCATTGTTCCTGAAGCACTTCCCCACCCTGGTCAGCCAGGGCCACGTGTTCGTGGCCATGCCGCCACTGTTCCGCGTCGACGTGGGCAAGCAGGTGTTCTATTGCCTCGACGAGGAAGAAAAACGCCTGATGCTGGAAAAGGTCGAGCGCGAGAAGATGAAGGGCGCCGTCAGCGTCACGCGTTTCAAGGGCCTGGGCGAGATGAATCCCGCGCAGCTGCGTGAATCCACCATCCACCCCGACACACGCCGCCTCGTGCAGCTCACCGTCGAGACGGACGACGGCACGCAGAAGCTCATGGACATGCTGCTGGCGAAGAAGCGCGCCGGCGACCGCAAGCAATGGCTGGAAGACAAGGGCGACCTGGCGACACTCGAGGTCTGAGGTCGCGATAAAAAAGCCCGGCACGAGCCGGGCTTTTTTGATTCTTCGCGCATTCCCGGGATGCGTCGGTGTCGGGCTCGGCTTTGCCCTCGCATTCGCCGTGTGCGGCGGTGACGGATCGCGGGCCAGCCCGCTTCCCACCCGCGACGGGCTCGACGGGGCGACAGCCATAGGACATGGCCGCGCAGCGGCTTCCTTTCCCGAACGACGGTGTAACTGGAGCGACGAGGGTGGCGTCTCTGCCCACCACCCCTCAACGCGCTCTTTCGCTTACCGCCGGTCGCGGATCGCGGCGATCAGCGCACGTGTCGCGCCGTCGAACTGGGCCAGGTTGCCCGCGTCCTTGTCGTTGCTCAGCGACGGGTAGATCTGCTTGGCGATGACCTTGCCCAGCTCCACGCCCCACTGGTCGAACGCGTTGATACCCCACAGGTGGCCCAGCAGGAACACCTTGTGCTCGTACAGCGCGATCAGCGCGCCCAGCGAGTGCGGCGTGAGCGAATCGAGCATGAACACGGTGCTCGGACGGTCGCCCTTGAACGTGCGCTGCGCGGCCAGCGCGCGGCGCTCTTCCTCGGTGCCGGTCTTCGCTTCCGCCAGGGCTTCCTCGAAGGTCTTGCCCAGCGACAGCGCGGCCGCCTGGGCGAGCAGGTTGGACAGCAGCACGTCGTGGTTCTCGCGCAGTGGATGCGCCGGCTTCACCAGGCCGATGAATTCCAGCGGCACGGTATCCGTGCCCTGGTGCAAGGCCTGGAAGTACGCATGCTGCGCGTTCGTGCCGATGCTGCCCCAGACCACCGGAACGGTCGACTGGCGCACTTCGCTGCCATCATCCGGATGCACATGCTTGCCGAGGCTTTCCATCTCCAGCTGCTGCAGGTACGACGGCAGGTCGGCCAGCGAGTCGACGTACGGAACCACCGCCCGGCTGCTGCGGCCGAGGATGTTGCGGTTCCAGAATTCGGCGATGGTCAGCAGGACCGGAAGGTTGTCCTTCCACGCCGCCGTGAGGAAATGGTCGTCGGCCTCGGCGGCACCGGCGAGCAATTCGCGGAAACCCTTCATGCCGATGGCGAACGCGATCGACGCGCCCACGGCCGACCACAGCGAGAAGCGGCCGCCGACGTAATCCCACATGGGCAGCACCTGCGAGGCGCCCCACTTGTGCACGGCTTCGTCGTTGGAACTCACGGCGATGAAATGCTTCGAGGTCTTCGCCTCGTCGCCGCCGTTGGCCTTCAGTATCCAGTTGCGGAACACGCCGCCGTTGAGCAGCGTTTCCTGCGTGTTGAAGCTCTTGGAAACCAGGATCACCAGCGTATGCGCCGGATCGAGCTTCTTCATCAGGTCGTAGGCGGCCTGGCCGTCCACGTTGGTGAGGAAGTGGCTGGTGATGCCCTTGACGTGGAACTGCTCCAGCGCATGCACGGCCAGCCGCGGACCCAGGTCCGAACCGCCGATACCGATGTTCACCACATCGGTGACGCGACCGATCAAGCCAACCGATTCGCCCTCGCCCTTGTGCACGGCGTTGACCAGCAGCTCCATCTTGTCGAGTGCGTCGGCGACCTCCTTGCGGACCTCGGCCGGTGCCGCCGGATGGCGCGACGCACCACCGCGCAGTGCGGTGTGCAGGACGGCGCGGTCTTCGGAAGTGTTGATGTGCTTGCCGGCGAACATGGCGTCGCGGGCGGCTTTCCAGCCGGTGCTCTCGATGTACTCGCCTACCGCGTCGAGCGCGGCGATATCGAGCTTCTGCCGCGACACGTCGAGGAGGATCGGGCCCATGCGACGGCGCAGGCGCTCACCGCGGGCTTCGTCCTGGACGAGTTCGCGGAGGGTGATCTTGGCGAGGCGGGAGGCGTGCTCCTCGAACGAGGGCAACGGTGCGTGCTTTGATTCCATGGCTTCCACTTGGCTGCAACGGAGGGGGGAAGCAGCGATGTTACCGCAGTGCAGCGTAAGTGGATTGTATGGATGTTGCGTGGTTGGGCAGCGACGGGTGGGAGAGCATCGCCGACAGGGTCGGCTCCCACCGGGGGCAAAGAGCATCGCCGACAGGGTCGGCTCGCTCCAGGGGCAAGGAGCATCGCCGGCATAGCCGGCTCCCACAGGAACGGTCGTGGCCTGGTGGGAGCCGACCCTGTCGGCGATTGCCCGCTGGCCTCAGGCGGCCTGCTTCGGAATCGAATGGTTCGTATGCGTGATGATGTTGTTCGCATCCACGTAGACGAGGTCCGGCTGGTACTTGGCCAATTCCGCCTCGGAAAGTCCGACGAAGGCGGCGATGATCACCAGGTCGCCCGTGGAGACGCGGCGTGCGGCGCTCCCGTTCACCGAGATGATGCCCGAGCCCTCTTCCGCACGCAGCGCATAGGTGACGAAGCGTTCACCGTTGCTGATGTTCCACGCGTGGATCTGCTCGTACTCGCGGATGCCCGCGGCATCGAGCAGGTTGCCATCGATGGCGATGGAACCTTCGTAGTTCAGCTCGGCGTGAGTCACCGTGGCCCGGTGGATCTTGCACTTGAGCATGTTGAGGTGCATGGCGGTCTCTGGGGTTCGTCGATTACAAAAACGCCCATTCTAACGGAGGGTTGCCCGTCCGTCGTGAGGGCTTCCTCTGTCGGTGCGCTTTATGGGGGAGCGCGCGCGGAAACGCAAGTCCCCGTTTGTGAAAGGATTCAGTCGAAAGGCAGGTTGTCGATCAATCGGGTGGCGCCGAGCCGGGCGGCGACCAGCGCCACCAGGCCTTCCCGCTCGTCGGGACCGGGTTCGGCCAGGTCCTCGGCGCGGCGGATGGCCACGTAGTCGGGCACGAAGCCCGCCCGCTCCAGGCGCGCCTTCGCCGCCTGCTCCAGCGCCTGCCAGGCATGCCCCTGGCGGAAAAGCTCACGCATCTGCACGAGCGTGGCATGGATCTGCGGCGCCCTCGCCCGTTCCTGGGGGGACAGGTACTGGTTGCGCGAACTCATGGCCAGCCCGTCGTCGTCGCGCAGGGTCGGCGCGGACATCACCTTCACCGAGAGGGAGAGGTCGGCGACCATCCGCTCGATCACCTTCAGCTGCTGGAAATCCTTCTGGCCGAACACGGCGATGTCCGGCTGGACCAGGCTGAACAGCTTGGCGACCACGGTCGCCACGCCATCGAAGTGGCCCGGGCGGTGGGCGCCTTCCAGCGTGTCGGTGATGACCGGCACGTGGATGCTCACGCTCGCGGCGGGACCGAAGGGATACATGGTGCTCACTTCGGGGGCGAACAGGATATCGCAGCCGGCTTCGGCCAGCCCGGCCTGGTCCTGGGCCAACGTGCGCGGATAGCGCTCGAAATCCTCGCCGGGACCGAACTGCGTCGGGTTGACGAACACGCTGGCGACGACCCGGTCGGCACGAGCCCGAGCCAGCTTCAGCAGGGAGTGATGGCCCGCGTGCAGGTTACCCATGGTCGGCACGAAGCCGACGTTCTGGCCGGCGGCGCGCCAGCCGCGGATCGCGGCGCGGATGGCCGCCGCATCGGTGACGGTCTGCATGGTGGTGCCCTCAGGTGAAGCTGTGCTCGACGCCGGGGAAACGCTTCTCGCGCACATCCTCGACGTAGGCGCTCATGGCGCCCTGGATGGAATCGCGTCCCGCGAGGAAATCCTTGGAAAAACGGGGCCGCTTGCCCGGCGTGAGGCCGAGCATGTCGTACACCACCAGCACCTGGCCGTCGCAGTCCACGCCCGCGCCGATCCCGATGGTGGGAATCGAAAGCTCGGCCGTGATCCGCGCCGCCAGCGCGGCCGGCACGCATTCGAGCACGAGCAGGTCGGCACCCGCGGCCTCCACGGCCCTGGCATCGGCCAGCAGCTTGTCGGCGGCGTCCTGGGTCTTGCCCTGGACCTTGTAGCCACCGAACTTGTTCACCGATTGCGGGGTGAGTCCGAGATGCGCGCACACCGGGATGTCACGTTCGGCCAGCGCGGCGATCACCTCGCAGATGCGCCCGGCGCCCTCGATCTTCACCATGGCCGCGCCGCCCTGCGCGACCAGCCGCGTCGCGGCTTCCATCGCCGAGGGAATGTCGCGATCGCTCATGAACGGCAGGTCGGCGACCAGGAGGGTCGACGACAGCCCGCGCGCGACCGCGGCGGTGTGATAGACCATTTCATCGACCGTGACGGGCAAGGTACTCGACCGCCCCTGCACCACCATGCCCAGCGAATCGCCAACCAGGGCCACGTCGACCCCGGCGGACTCCAGTTGCGCGGCGAAACTCGCGTCGTAGGCGGTGAGCATCACGATCTTCCGGCCTTCGGCTTTCATCGCCTTGAGACCCGGCACGGTCACCGGCTTGCGTGCCGGTGCGCTCGTTTTTTCCACGTACACGCTCTTGTCGCCTTGTTGGGTGAAAGCGGAATTGTCCGCCTACGTGAGCGGTATCTCAAGGAACCATGGGCGCGGGGTGCAGACGCGCCCGCCATGCCGCCTCGTCGAGGTGCAGGTCCGTCTCCGAGGGCTCCACCCCCGCCAGGGCCTCCGGGGTGGCCTTGCCCAAGGCGAAGGAAATACCCGCATAGCGTTCATAGTCCGCGAGGCTGCGCCGCCCACCCAGCCAGGCCGGGGGCGGCACGGCCAGCCTCCCGTGCATGCCGAACGCGGCTTCGGCCGCCTTCATCGAGCGCTTGCCCAGGGCGGCCCCATCCAGCGCGGTCTCGCCCCGCTTCAACGCCATGCGCTGGTCGTCCCAAACCTTGGGCGCGTCCGCCCTTCCGTAGTAATGCCACACCACGTGCCGGTGCGGATGAAACAAGTCGTAGCCGTGCGTATACGCCCGCACCGCCAGCGTGATCTCCTCGGTATTGAAGTAATGGTCGGGGTCGGCAGGGACATCGCGCACGAAGCTGCCATCGGTGAAAGCGAAGCCACCGCTGAAAAAGCGTGCCGGAACGGGTCCCATTCTCCCGGCCGGGGAATCGATGCGGGTCGACATCGTGCGTATCACGCCGAGTCCGCCGAAGCCCACGAAGTCGATCTTGTAGCCCTCGTTGCACGGTTCAACGACGGGCTCGCCCGGTACGTAGGCTGGCGGATGGGCCACCAGCACGGGATGCGGGCGCCGCGTGGAACGGACGCTCTCCAGCAGGTCGATGAGTTCACTGTCCCAGTCGCGGGCGAAACGATGGTGGGAATCCAGTTGCAAGGTGTAGTCCTCGCCGTCGAAACCCCGCTGCGCCATCGCCCTCGCCCAGCCGCAACCACGCGATTCGCTCATCGAATAGTCGAGTACGTCGACCACGGTTCCACCACGGCTCAACCGGTGCCGCAGGCGGCCTTCGAAGACGCCGGTCTGGACGGCGAAGCCCGCTTCCGTGAACACATCGCTGCTGTCCTTCTCATCGTGCTGCCAACACACGGTCACGTGCAGCCGACCGGGGCGACGAGCCCGGTCGATCATGTCGATGAGGGTGGGGATCAATTCGGGGTCCCTGTACGCAGGGATCTGCACGAAGATCGTCTTGCCGTCACGTTCGTCCATAAACGCTCCACGGGATGCCTGTCCTGGCGCCGTCGATCGTACTCTGCGCGCCAGGACCTAGGGAAGGGCTACGCAATCCTTCGTGTCGACGGCTCGAAGCAGGTCCGCCACGCGACCACGCCCGGGCACGACCCGTGCGGGATCGAGGTCGGCCAGCGGCAGCAGGACGAAAGCGCGCTCGGCGATCCGGGGATGCGGGAGGCTCAGCCGGTCGTCGTCGAGCACCAAGTCCCCATGGAGCAGCAGGTCGAGATCCAGCGTACGTGGTCCCCAGCGCTCACCGTCGCGCACGCGGCCGAACGCACGCTCGGTCTCCAGCAGGACATCCAGCAAGGCGTGCGGCGACAACGTGGTATCCACCGCGATGGCCGCATTGACGAAGTCGGGCTGGGGAACCGGTCCCCACGGCGGCGTCCGGTAGAACCGGGAGCGGCCGGCAAGTGCGAGCCCGGGCTCGCCGGCGAGCCGCGCGATGGCCGCTTCGAGCCGCGGACGGACATCGCCCAGGTTACCGCCCAGGCCGATCGAGGCGCGAACGCTCACGCCCCGCCCGAGTCGCCTTTACCGCGCCCCACCGGCTTGCGCCTGCGGCGACGCTTGCGGGCGGGTGCCGTGGAGGCCACCGTCGCCTCGTGGGACGGTACGCCACCGCCACCCAGGGCCGCCGCGAGCATTTCCGGCGGCAACTGCTGGGCGTGGGCCCACCACTCGCCGAGTTCACGCATGCCCGTCGACTCGTGCGCGCGCAGCAGCAGGAAATCGAAGGCGGCGCGGAACCGTGGATGCGACATCAGGCGGAACACGCGCTTGCGGTGGATCTGCTCGAAGCGCGGCTGCAACGCCCAGATCTCTTCCATCGTGAAGGTGAAGCGGCGCGGGATCGCCACGCGCTGGCACTGTTCGCCGACGACGTGCACGGCGGCGCGCTGCCATGCCTCGTTGGCGTCGTAGCCCTGGGCGATCCAGCCATTGGCCTGGTCGCGCACTTCGCCCCACAGCAGCACCGCGTACAGGAAGGCGGGGGTCACCGACTTGCCCTCGGCGATGCGCGCATCGGTGTTGGCGAGGCCTTGCTCCACGAGCGCACGAAGCGCGTGGTCGCCGCGTTCCAGGGCACGCGCGGTGGCCGGGAACAGGAACTTCAGCAAGCCGCAGGCCTCGAGCATCTTGAAGCTCTTCAAGCCGTGGCCGGCGAGGAACAGCTTCAGCGACTCGTCGAACAGCCGCGCGGGGGCGGCTTCGCCCAACAGGTTGCCCAGGGTCGCGAACGGTGCCGACGCCGCGGGATCGATGTTGAAATCGAGCTTGGCGGCCAGCCGCGCCGCACGCAGCATGCGCACCGGGTCCTCGCGGTAGCGTTGCTCCGGATCGCCGATGAGGCGCATCGAGCGGTCTTCGAGGTCGCGCATGCCGCCGACGTAGTCGCGCACGCTGAAATCGGCGATGTCGTAGTAGAGGGCGTTGACCCGGAAATCGCGGCGGACCGCGTCTTCCTCGATCGACCCCCAGATATTGTCGCGGACGATCCGGCCGTCGACGATGTGACGGTCGCCTTCGCCACCCTCTTCGCCCGTGCCGCGGAAGGTCGCGACCTCGATGATCTCCGGCCCGAACACCACATGGGCCAGGCGGAAGCGCCGGCCGATCAGGCGGCAGTTGCGGAACAGCCCCTTCACCTCTTCCGGCGTGGCGTTGGTGGCGACGTCGAAGTCCTTCGGGTGCCCGCCCAGCAGCAGGTCGCGGACGGCGCCGCCGACGAGGTACGCGGCAAAACCGGCGTCGTGCAGGCGATACAGCACGCGCAGCGCGGCCTTGCTGATGTTCTTGCGGGAAATGGAGTGCTGGTCGCGCGGAATGATGCGCAGTACCGGCGAAACGTCACTCCTGGTTTCAGAATTCAAGCGATCGAGGTCCTGGCGAGCGCTCCGGCGCCCGTTCAAGTAGCTGCCCCCACCGGCGGGCGGTGTCGGGATGAATGGGCCCAATGTAACGAATTCGACCCAGTTCGACGAGCGGCCATAAAGTCGTTGCCGGACGCCGGAATTTGGATATACTAGCGCGCTTCGTACCCCCGGTACGACCCGCTCCCTTCGTCTAGTGGTCCAGGACACCGCCCTCTCAAGGCGGGAACACGAGTTCGAACCTCGTAGGGAGCGCCACTTTCCTTCCGGCGCCGAACCGTTCGCATGACCTTTGTCGTCACCGACAACTGCATCAAGTGCAAGTACACGGACTGCGTCGAAGTGTGTCCCGTCGACGCCTTCCACGAAGGCCCGAACTTCCTCGTGATCAATCCGGACGAGTGCATCGACTGCACCCTTTGCGAGCCGGAATGCCCGATCAACGCCATCTACCCCGAGGACGACGTCCCCGCGGGCCAGGAGGCCTTCGTCGCGCTCAACGCCGAGTTGTCCAGGGAGTGGCCGGTGATCACCGAGCGCAAGGAGGGCCTTCCCGATGCGAAGGAATGGGAAAACAAGCCCGGCAAGCTGGCCGAGCTCAAGCGCTGAATAACCACACGACGAAAGGGCCCCAGCGGGCCCTTCGACTTTCTAGGGTACGGCCTGGTCCGCCGCCGAATACGTGAACGATGCGGACGCGTTCAGGCCTGCCGGAAGGATCAGGCCGATCACGGGCACCCAGCGACCGGTGGCCAAGATGAAGTCGGCCTGGTTCAGCTTTGCCTCGGCTAATCCATCGCCGTTTCCCTTGACATAAAAAAACGCCTCCAACGGTATGTGCGGGTCGTTCTGCGCCCATGTCCCGACCTTGATTTCGTTCTGCGTGCCTATGGCTTCGCTGGCCAAGGCATTGCGGATACGGGCCAACTGCGCGAAGTGCAGGTAGGCGTCCGGCGTGCGCGGCT
>Ga0182005_1000552_pt1 | contig 18838 bp, 15 predicted proteins | sample Sormic07211103_1_FD_123021 | JGI IMG/M metagenome (GOLD analysis project Ga0182005, IMG submission 123021) | Rhizosphere microbial communities from Sorghum bicolor, Mead, Nebraska, USA - 072115-103_1 MetaG | ecosystem: Host-associated > Plants > Roots > Rhizosphere | place: USA: Nebraska...
AAGGCCACCGCCGCCGGCTTCGGCGTGCCGCTGCTGCGCCTGGACTTCGGCTCGCTGTACGACAAGTACCACGGCGAAACCGCGAAGAACCTGCGCGGGGCGCTGGCCGCGGCCGAACAGCTGGCGCCGTGCGTGCTGTGGATCGACGAGATCGAGAAGGGCCTGGCCAGCGGCGGCGAGGACGGCGGCGTGTCGCGGCGCGTGCTCGGCTACCTGCTGACCTGGATGGCCGAGCGCGGCGGCACAGCCGGTGCCGGCGGCGTGTTCATCGTCGCCACCGCCAACCAGGTGCACGAACTGCCGGCGGAACTGCTGCGCAAGGGCCGCTTCGACGAGATCTTCTTCGTCGACCTGCCCGATGCCGACACGCGGGTGGAATTGCTGCGCCTGCACCTGGCGCGGCGCAAACTGCGCGAGGACGACTTCGCGCTGCCGGCGCTGGCCGCCGCGGCGAACGGCTTTTCCGGCGCCGAGATCGAGCAGGCCATCGTCTCCGGCCTGTATGCGGCGCATGCCGAGAGCCGGCCGCTGGACACCGAGCTGCTGATGCAGGAACTCCGCGGCACGCGGCCGCTGTCGGTGGTGATGGCCGAGCAGGTGCAGGCGCTGCGCGAGTGGGCGCGCGAGCGCACGGTGCCGGCGGATTGAGCGGCCGACGTTGGTTTCGCCCCCGACGGGGAATGAACGGCAACGCCCCGGTCGGGGCTGAAACCCTTCCTACACGAACGCGCCCAGCAGCCACGCCCACGCCGGCAGCGTGGCCAGCGACAACAGGATGCCGTAACCGACCAACGCCGCCGCCAGCCGCGGCGCCAGCCGGTGCGAGATCGCCAGCGCCGCGGCGGTGATCATCGTCGGCATCGCCGACTCGAGCACGTTGGCCTGCAGCGCCTGTCCGCGCAGGCCCAGCGCCCACGACAGCGGCCAGGCCAGCGCCGGCAACAGCAGCAGCTTCAGCAGCAGGCCGGCGGCGAGCGGCTTGAGTTCCTCGCGCGGCAACCGCAACTGGATCGAGAAGCCCACCGCCAGCATCACCAGCGGCAGCATCGCATCGGCCAGATGCTGCAGGCCCGAGGCGATCCACGCCGGCGGCTGCGCCGGCATCAGGGTCAGCGCGAACGCCAGCGCCCACAGCGGCGGGAAGCGGGCCATGCGCAGCAGCGTCTGCCGCAGCGACGGCGGGGTCTCGCCGCCGTAGCGGGCCAGCACGTACAGGCCGAAGCTGGACAGCAGCACGAAGGTGCCGAACTGGTCGTAGACCACCGCATACGGCAGCGCCGCCTCGCCGAGCAGCGCGCGCACCATCGGATAGCCGATGAAGCTGGAATTGCTCAGGCCCACGCACAACAGCAGCGCCGCGTGCTCCTCGCGGCGCAGGCGCAGCGGCCGGCGCAGCGCCAGCACCGCCAGCACGGTGACGCCGGCCAACAGCCACGGGGTCAGCATCAGCCCGAGCAGGGACAGGTTCAACTGCAGGCGCGGCACGTAGATCAGCACCGAGGCCGGCAGGCACAGGTACAGCACCACGCCGTTGAGCACTTCGGTGGTGTTGGCCGGCAACACGCGCAGGCGCGCGAACAGCTTGCCGAGCGCCAACATGGCCAGGATCAGGGCGAACGCGTCGAAAGCCATCGGTACAACGGGAATCTGGCGGGTACGCCGGCATCATCGCATGCGCGTGCGGGCAGGCCGGTCGATCACATGCGCCGCAGCGCGCGACGCGGCGGCGCTGGCGCTTGCAACGTTCCTGCGTCGGGGCTGAAGCCCCTCCCACAGTGCACCCAGCCGGCTTCGCGCAAGCCACTGTAGGAGCGGCTTCAGCCGCGACGAACGGAGCGATGCACCTTCGGTTTCGGATATGCCCGTGCGGTGGAGCGCGGCGTGGCGGCGCTGGCGCATGCAGCGGTCCCGCGTCGGGGCTGAAGCCCCTCCCACAGTGCATCCGGCCGGCTTCGCGCAAGCCCCTGTAGGAGCGGCTTCAGCCGCGACGAACGGAGCGATGCACCCGACGACCGCGCACAGCGTCGGGGCCGAAGACCATCCCGCAGCAGCCCAACCGCGCCATCGCTAGCTGCAGCGGCGGCGACTCAGGCTACAGCTCGAGGACAAGCGCAACTCAAGGCCAGGCAGGCGGCTTGGCCTGCCAGGCGGCTTGCACGTCGGCCAGGGTGGCGCGTTCGTCGTCGCGCCAGGCCGGCAGCAGCTTGGCGAAGTCGGCGCCAGCGCCCCACTGGTCCGGCCAGGTGCGCACGGCGGCGGCGTACCACTTCACCGCCTCGTCCTTGCGGTCCAGCCGCCACAGCACCAGCGCCAGCGTCGGCGGCACCCAGTCCGGCGCCGCCGGACGGCCGTTGACCAGGCCGCTCCACTGCGCCAGCGCGCGCGCCGGGTCGCCGCCACGCAACAGGTCCCAGCCGTAGTTCCACTCGATCTGGCGGCGCTGCGCGCCGGCGCTCAGCGCGCGCAGCGCCGTCTGGTACAGCTCTTCGCCCAGCTCACGGCGCCCGCCGGCCATCGCGATCGCCGCCAGCTGCGCGCGCGCCTCGACCGCGTTCGGATCGCGTTGCACGGTGCTGGCGAGGCGATCGACCAGCGCCTCGCCGCTGCCGGCGATCGCCGTCACCGGCCGCGTGGTGCTGCGGTCCTGGTCGAAATAGAACTCCTTCGGCGCCGGCAAGGCCTGCGCGTGCGCATCGACCGCGGCCATGCCCACCCAGGCCAGCATCGCGGCCAGTGCGTATTTATGTGCATTCACTGCTGACAACCCCTTGGAGGTGGTCCCCTCCCCCATCCGCATCCTAACCGCGTCCGCCGCCGGGGGCGAGGGGCGGGCGCACAAAATGCCGCTGATACAATCGGGGGATCGTGCCTGGCCTGCGCCGGGCGCGCGCCAGCCTTCCATCTCCAGGCAAGCCATGAACCGCATCGCCGATCCGCGTCCGCCGTCCTCCCTCGCCGCACCGGCCGCCGACAGCGTGGATAGCGGCTACACCCTGGAGCACAAGTACACCCGCACCGACGGCCGCATCTATCTGTCCGGCGTGCAGGCGCTGGTGCGCCTGCCGCTGATGCAGCAGTTGCGCGACCGCGCCGCCGGACTCGACACCGGCGGCTTCGTCAGCGGCTACCGCGGCAGCCCGCTGGGCGGCTTCGACCTGGAACTGTGGCGCGCACGCAAGCACCTGGACGCGGCCAACGTGAAGTTCCAGCCCGGCCTCAACGAGGACCTGGGCGCGACCATGGTGTGGGGCACGCAGCAGACCAACCTGTTCCCCGGCGCGCGCGTGGATGGCGTGTACGCGATGTGGTACGGCAAGGGCCCGGGCGTGGACCGCTGCGGCGACGTGTTCAAGCACGGCAACGCCGCCGGCACCTCGCGCCACGGCGGCGTGCTGGCGCTGGCCGCCGACGACCACGCCTGCCGCAGTTCGACCCTGCCGCACGGCTCGGAAGAGGAATTCGTCAGCGCGATGATGCCGGTGCTCAATCCGGCCGGGGTGCAGGATATCCTCGACCTGGGCCTGGTCGGCTGGGCGATGAGCCGCTACACCGGACGCTGGATCGGCTTCAAGACCATCGCCGAGACGGTGGAATCCTCGGCCTCGGTGGAGGTGGATCCGTTCGCGCGGCAGATCGTGCTGCCGGAGGATTTCGCATTGCCGCCGGGCGGGCTCAACATCCGCTGGCCGGATCCGCCGCTGGACCAGGAGATGCGCCTGCATCGCTACGCGGTGCGCGCCGCACAGGCCTTCGCCCGCGCCAACGGCGTGGACCGCACGGTGATGGATTCGCCGCATGCGCGGCTGGGCATCGTCACCACCGGCAAGAGCTACCTGGACGTGCTGCAGGCGCTGGAATACCTGGGCCTGGACGAACGCGCCTGCCGCGACATCGGCATCCGCGTGTATAAGGTCGGCATGACCTGGCCGCTGGAGCCGATCGGCATCGCCGCGTTCGCGCAGGGCCTGGACGACATCGTGGTGGTGGAGGAGAAGAAGGCCTTCATCGAGCGGCAGATGAAGGAACAGTTCTACAACTGGCCGGCCAGCGCCGGTCCGCGCCCGAGCATCGTCGGCAAGTACGACGAGGCCGGCGAGTGGATCCTGCCGTCCACCGGCGAACTGACCCCGGCGACCATCGCCGCGGTGATCGGCAAGCGCATCCAGCGGTTCTTCAATACCGAGTCGATCGAGCAGCGGCTGCGCTGGATGGAGGCCAAGGAAGCGGAAATGGCCCTGCCGCGCGCCAATTTCCCGCGCGTGCCGCACTACTGCTCCGGCTGCCCGCACAACACCTCCACCGTGGTGCCGGAGGGCTCGCGCGCGCTCGGCGGGATCGGCTGCCACTACATGGTGACGTGGATGGACCGCTCCACCGACACCTTCACCCACATGGGCGGCGAAGGCGTGACCTGGGCCGGGCAGGCGCCGTTCACCGACACCCCGCACGTGTTCCAGAACCTGGGCGACGGCACCTATTTCCACAGCGGCTCGCTGGCGATCCGGCAGTCGATCGCCGCCGGCGTCAACATCACCTACAAGATCCTCTACAACGACGCGGTGGCGATGACCGGCGGGCAGCCGGTGGACGGCACCTTGAGCGTGCCCGACATCGCCCGGCAGATGCGCGCCGAAGGCGTGCACACCATCGCCCTGGTCAGCGACGACATCGGCAAGTGGACGCGGCGCCGCGAGCAGTTTCCCAGCGACGTCGAGTTCCACGACCGCAGCGAGCTGGACGCGGTGCAAAAGCGCCTGCGCGAGGTCAAGGGCACCAGCATCCTGATCTACGACCAGACCTGCGCCACCGAGAAGCGGCGCCGGCGCAAGCGCGGCAAGCTGCCCGATCCGGCCAAGCGGGTGCTGGTCAACTCGCTGGTCTGCGAGGGCTGCGGCGACTGCGGCGAGAAGAGCTTCTGCGTGTCGGTGCTGCCGAAGGAGACCGAGTTCGGGCGCAAGCGCCAGATCGACCAGTCCGGCTGCAACAAGGACTACTCCTGCGTCTCCGGCTTCTGCCCCAGCTTCGTCACCGTGCATGGCGGCGCGCTGCGCAAGGGCCGCAAGGCCGACGCGGCCACGCTGCTGCAGGACCTGCCATCGCCGGTGTTCCGCAGCGATCTGGCGCAGCCCTGGAACATCCTGATCACCGGCGTCGGCGGCACCGGCGTGGTCACCATCGGCGCGCTGCTGGGCATGGCCGGACACCTGGAAGGCAAGGGCGCCAGCGTGCTCGACCAGACCGGACTGGCGCAGAAGGGCGGCGCGGTCACCACCCATATCCGCCTGGCGCGCCAGCCCGAGGACCTGCATGCGGTGCGCATCGCCGCCGGCGAGGCCGATCTGGTGCTGGGCTGCGACATGGTGGTGGTCAACGACTACTGGGCGCTGTCCAAGGTGCGCGGCGACCGCTCGCAGGTGGTGCTCAACACCTACGAGGCGATGCCCGGCACCTTCACCACGCACCCGGACATGCAGTTCCCCGCCGCCGACATCGTCGCCGGCGTGCGCCTGGCCCTGGGCGGGCGCGAGCCCTTGCTGCTCGACGCCACGCAACTGGCCACCGCGCTGCTCGGCGACGCCATTGCCAGCAACCTGTTCATGCTCGGCTACGCCTGGCAGCAGGGGCTGGTGCCGCTGTCGCACGACGCGCTGATGCGCGCGATCGAACTCAACGGCGCCGCGGTGGCGATGAACCAGCAGGCCTTCGCCTGGGGCCGCCTGGCGGCGCTGGACCTGGCCGCGGTGCAGCAGGCCGCGGGCATGCCCGGCAGCGTCGCGGCCGGCGCCGAACCCGGCGCGCAACGGCTGCAGCAGCTGCCGCCGGGCGAGTGGGAAGGCCACGAGGGCGGCGCCAGCGCCGCGCCGCGCAATCCGCACAACGCGCGCCAGGCACGCGACCTGCCCGCCGCCGGCGATGCCGCCGACAGCGGCCATGCGCCGCTGGACGACACCCGCCTGTCGCGCTCGCTGCACGAACTGGTCGCGCGCCGCCGCGCGTTCCTGGTCGATTACCAGGACGCCGCCTACGCCGCGCGCTACGCCGCGCTGGTGGAACGCGTGCGCGAGGCCGAGCAGCGCGTCGCCGCCGGTTCCACCGCCTTGACCGAGGCGGTGGCGCGCTACGCGTTCAAGCTGATGGCCTACAAGGACGAATACGAAGTGGCCCGGCTGTACACCAGCGGCGATTTCCAGCGCCAGCTGCAGCAGCAGTTCGACGGCGCCTATTCGCTGCGTTTCCACCTGGCGCCGCCGCTGCTGGCCAAGAAGGACGCGCAAGGCCGCGCGCTGAAGCGCGAGTACGGGCCGTGGATGTTCACCGCGTTCAAGTGGCTGGCCAAGCTGCGCGTGCTGCGCGGCGGCGCGTTCGACCTCTTCGGCTACAGCGCCGAACGCCGCGGCGAGCGGCAGCTGATCGCCGACTACGAGCGCACCGTGGGCGAGCTGCTGGAACGGCTCGCGGCGGACAACCTGGCGCTGGCGGTGGAGATCGCCAGCGTGCCGGAACACATCCGCGGCTACGGCCACGTCAAGGAAGCGCACCTGCACGAGGCCAAGCAGCGCGAGGCGCGGCTGCTGGCGACCTGGCGCAATCCGAAGGCGCTGCATATCGTGCAGGCAGCTTGAGCGATAGCGGTCGCGGATCGCGCGGTTGCGGCCGTGCCGTATGCGCTGGAGAACAGCGCTTGCTTGGCGGAGAGGCGTCCAGCGACAGACTGCTTCCTGCAATGCGCGCACGATTGCTGGCATGCAGGGCGACACATGACGAATGTTGGAGCGACTTCAGTCGCGACGGGACGTATCGGCGAAGGCCCCGTCGCGACTGAAGTCGCTCCCACACGTACTCGAGTGGCAGGGCTGGTCCGAGTCCAGGAGCAACCAATAACGTCTTGTGCGCAAAAAGGCGCCGGGTGCCTGTAGGAGCGGCTTCAGCCGCGACATGGGCGACTGATGGCGCATGTCGCGGCTGAAGCCGCCCCTACAGGTTGGACAGCAGGCTTCCGCTTTCATGTTCTGAAAGCACGCATCGCCAGGCACTAGGCATGGGCCCCGTGGCCTGGAGATGCGCCGGGTCAGACGCGCGGATCCGGCGGCGTGCCGCGACCCGTGCCGTGATAGCGATCCGAATGGAAGGCCTCGCGCACCGCCGCCTTGGCCTGCGCCCAGGTCAGCCGCGAGCGATCCTTGGCGCGTTCCCAGCCGCTTTCCAGGTCCGTCTCCAGGCGGTCGTCCCAGTCGCGGTCCTGATAGCGGCTGCGCGCCTGGATGCCGTAGCGATAGGCCGGGCGGTAGTCGTCGTAGCCGGCATCGGCGTCGCGGTAATCCACGCTGTCGAAGCGCTCGGCGTAGTAGCGGTCGCTGTCTTCGTAGGTGCGATACGTGGTGTCGGCACGCTGCCAGGAGTCGCGCGCCGCCAGGCGGGCATCCTCCCACTCCAGGCGCGACTCGCCGCGGCGCGTGCCCCAGTCGCGCGACAGTTCGGTTTCGGTCTCTTCCCAGCTGCGGGTCGGATACTGCTCGCGCGCCTGCAGGCCGAGGCCGTAGGCCGCCGCATAGTCGCGCTCGTAGTCGTAATCGGACTTCACGTAGTCGCGGTTGCGGTATTCCTCGCGCCAGTACTCGGTTTCGCCGGTCGGGTCGATGCGTTCGGCCACGCCCTTGCCCGCGGCGGCACCGACGACGACGCCGACCGCAGCGCCGATCAGGGTGCCGAGCGGTCCGAACACGGTACCGGCCAGCGCCCCGGCGGCGACGCCGCCCGCGGTGCCGCCGACGCCGACGCCGACCGGATGCGAGCCCGGCGTGCCGGAGATGGGATCGCGATTGAGATCGCGTGCTTCGTTGTTGCTCATTGGGAACGCTCCGCAGTGATTGGGATCACCGGCCATCTGCATCGGCCCGTGGTGATCTCACAGTGGCGAACGTCCGGTTAATCCCCCGTGCCACCGGGGTGAGCGCGCGATGAGGCTGCATGCGCTTGTCCTCACGTGCCGGCAACGCGCCTCGGCAGACGCCGGCGCGGCAACGCCATGCTGCGGTGCATCCATCTGCCGGCCGGCGCCATGCAAGCGTGGCCATCGATCTCCCGATACGCCGAGAAATCAATCCCAAATGCGCCACGTCGCGACGTGGCGACCCGCCGCGCTTCGTGGACGGTGATGGACATCGCGTCTTCGCCCGGACGATCTGGCAGCATCGCGGACGCAGGGGATCTTCAGCCAGGACATGTCCATGAACAAGGCCGTTTCGATACTCGCCGCTTTGCTGTTCGTCGCTGCCGCCTCGCTGGGCATCGCGCCATCGGCACGCGCCCAAAGCGTCACCCTCGACTGTACCGGAAGCAACCTCTGCTATGCCGACGTGACGCCGGCCGGCGCCTACACCTACGCCTGGTCGTTCAACTCCAACGGGCTGAACGTGATCTATCCGGCGAGCTGCGCCAATCAGGTCTATTGCAGCTTCTACTGCCCCAGGGCCAGCGGCTACATCACCGCCAACGTGCTGGTCACCGATGCCAACCGGCAGACCGTGGGCTCGGCCAGCATGCGTGCGTTGTGCACGGCAGAACCGCTGTAGGCGGCGCTCGCAGCGGGCGTATCGGCACGCTGCGGCACATGCACCGCAGCGCACCGATCAGGCCGCCGGGCCGCGGCTGACCTCGCGCAGCACCGCGCCGTAGCCGCGGTACAGGTTGGCGGCAGGCAACTGCCCGTGCGCGTGCATCCAGCGATGCACCGCCGACAGCCGATAGAACGGCACGCGCACGTACTGGTGGTGTTCGATGTGGTAGTGGATGGCGTGCGGCCCGCAGAAGAACGTCTGCCAGCTGCGGCGGACGATGCTGCGGGCGTTGCGGCGCTGGTCTTCGCACGCGGGATAGCCGGCATGTTCGGCGATGGCGCGAATGCGCGCGAACAATTGCAGGAAGGTCAGCGCCGGCAGCAGCCACAGGCCCAGGTACAGGCCTGCGTGGCCGAGCACGGCGAGCGTCCCCAGCAGCACGCCGTTGCTGACCGCGATCGAGCCCAGCACCAACGGCAGATGGCCGGCCGGCGCCGGCGCGCCGGACTCGGGGGCATGCGCCCGGCGCCGCCGCAGCGCATCGCGCACCGCGAGCACGTAGCCGATGCCGGTGACATCGCGCAGCAAGCGCGCCGCCAGCCGGCGCCGCGAGACCGGGTAATCGGCGATGCCGAACACGATCGCCACCGGATCGCCGTCGGCCATCGGCGCGCGGTGGTGTTGCAGATGGCCCTGGCGATAGGCGAACAAGGACAGGAACAGCGGCCCGGCCGCGCACAGTTGCGCCAACAGGTCGTTGTGCGTCTGCCGCCGCGCCAGCAGGCCGTGCGCGCCCTCGTGCATCATCACCGCCAGCGCCAACTGGGTTCGCGCCACGAGCAGCGCCGCCAGCAGATACACCAGCGGATGCGGATAGCGGATCGCCGCGGCGAAGCACAGCGCGATCATTGCCCAGTCCGATGCCAAGGCCAGCGCGCTGCGCCACGGACTCAGCCGCCGCAATGCCGGCGGCAAGGCGGCGGTCATGTGCCCTGCTCCTGCCGCACCGGCATAGGAGCGGGTGCGGCAACGACCGCATCGGCGCTCGGCACGCATTGCCCACGCGCCAGCGCCAGGATCAGGTGCACCCACAGCTGCAGCCGCGCGGGCGCATCGAGCGGGGCCGGCTCCGGTGCGGGCGGCGGCGGTTCGGCCTGCAGCGCACGGCACGCCGCTGCCACCGAATGCGCGAACGCCTCGCCATCGCCGCGCCACATCACCGTCCGGTGCGGCAGCCCGCGGACGGCGGCGCGGCGCGCATTGCGCTGCTGCTCGGGCTGCTCGGTGAGCAGCAGCAGGATCGGCCGTCGATACACCTGCGCCACCGACAGCGCGGCCATGCCCGGCGCCGAGACCAGCAGCGTGCTGGCGGCGGCGCAGGCGATCCACTGCGGATCCTCGGCTACCCAGCCGGCGCGATCGGCATAGCCTTCGCCGACCCGGTGGCTGTGCAGGCCTGCGCGCTGCAGGCCCTGCTCCAGCGCCTGGGCCAAGGCCGGATCGCGGAAGTGCGGATTCAGGTACACCGCCGCGGTCGGCACCTGCGGCGGCGCGCCTGGCGCGGCCAGCGCGACCGGCGTAGGCAGGCGGAAACGGCGGCCGCATGCCTGCAGCCGCGGCTGCGCGAAATCGTGCTCCAGTTGCGCCGCCGCCGCGTCGATCTGCCAGCCGATCAGCCGCGCGAACAAGGCCGCCACCGGCCGCGGCAGACGGCCGTCGAAATTCCCCTGCAACGCCGCGCGCAGGCTAGCGCCATAGACATGCACGATCTTGCGCCGCCAGCCCGGCAGCATCCCCATCACCAGCAGGGCCGGATGGAACGAATCGTTGAGGATCAGGTCGACGCCGCGCAGGCGACGCCGCAGCCGCAGGATGTCGCGCAGCATCCGCGCCGGATGCAGCAGGTAGGCGGCGACATTGGCGTCGGTCGCGGCCGCGCGCATGTTCTGCCGCGCATCGAACTGCACGGCGTAGCGCGGCGACAGCAACGCGGCGTCGATGCCGAAGCGGCGCAGGAACTGCATGCCCGCCGCGGAGGTGGTCAGCACATCGACGTGCGCCCCCTGCGCGCGCAGCGCATGGGTCAGCAATTGCGCACGCATCAGATGCCCGCGCGCATCGGCGGTGGCCAGGTACAGCAGGCGCGGCGGGTTCAGCGCCACACTGCGCCGCGCACGCGCAAGACCACGCCGGCCAGGTACATGCCCAGGGCGCCGCTGACGCCGAAGGCGCGATCGATCCGCCGCACCTCGGCCAGCAATGCGCTCAACGCCGGCTGTTCCTGCGCGTTCACCAACCGCTGCAGGATCTGCCGGCACTGCCGCACGTGCCGTTGTTCGTCGCCCAGCACCCGGCCCAGCAACGGCTGCAGCGCATGGTCGGCGGGCAAGGTCGCGCAATGCCGCTGCAGCACCCGCGACGCCATCTGCTCGGCGCACAGCCCGATCGCGAACGCGGGCACCAGCAGCCCCTGCGCGAAGGCGCCGGCATGGCGCTCGGCCAGGCGATGCCATTGCGCGATCTTGCGCCGGCTCAGGCGGTCGGGCCGGCGCGTGGGCTGCAGGTCGCCGCGCGCGGCCAGCGCGGCGGCGAACGCCTGCGCATGCCACTGCTCCTCCTGCAGGTGCCGGTCCATCAGCGGCACCAGCCAGGCCGGCCGCTGCACCGGCACTTCGCGCTGCAACGCCAACTCGGTGGCTTCCTCGCCGATCAGGTACATGCGCAGCAGCAGGCGTTCGCCGGCGACGCTGGCATGCAACTGGCGCAGCGCCACGCGCTTGATCCGATCGACCAGCCACGCCTGCCAGCGCAGCCAGCCGCGCAGCGGCGGCGGCTCCAGGTCGCGCAGCGTGGCGAACGTGGCGCCCTCGCCCGTGGGCAGCGCCGTCACCGGTTGCCGCTCACGCGCGGTGATAGGACAGCGCCTGCGCATCGGCCTTGCCGCCACGGCGCCAGCCCAGTCCGCGCGCCAGTGCGCCGGCCATGTCCACCGCGGAGAAGCCGACGATCAGCAGCAGCGCCGCGCACCAGCGCAGGCCGCGCAGCGGCGGCAGGTCTTGCCGGTTCAACGCGCGCGCGCTGAACCACAGGCGCGAGGCGAGCACGCACAGCGGCCCGAGCGGCCCGCTGCGGCCGAGCCACTGCAGCGCATCGGGTAGGTAGGCGCGCACCAGATGCGGCGTCAGCCCCAGCGTGTCCTGGCCGCGCCACCAGCGCAGCTGCAGCGCCTCGCGGCGGGTATCCGGCAGCCGGTGCACGGTATGCGCCTGTGCCGCGTAATGCACCGCCACCCCGGCCGCCTGCAGGCGCAGCCCCAGCACCTGGCAATGCGCGCGGTAGACGCCGTCCAGCGGCTGGTAGCCGTGCTGGGCGAACACCGCGCGCCGGAACGCGACGTTGTTGGCATAGAAATTCCGCGTCGCCTGCGCCTGCAGCGGACTGGGGAAGTACATGAAGTCCAGCGTGGTCAGCGCGGAGCCGAGCACATCGGCACGGTAGCTGGTGCGGCCGGCCACCGCCGCCGGCGCGGGCTGCTGCGCGAACGGCTGCAGCAGTGCGGCCAACCATTCGCGATCCGGCAGACAGTCGGCGTCGGCGAACACCACATAGTCGCAGCGGTGCGGATCGGTGGCGGCGAAGCCGGCGTTCTTGGCGTCGTAATAGCCGGTCGCCGCGTCGATGCGCACGAACCCGATCGGGCGCCCGGCGATCGCGACCAGCGCCGCACAGGCCGCTTCGCTCAAGCCATCGTGGGTCACGATCAGCTGCGCCAGCGCGTCCAGCGGCACGCTCTGCGCGGCCAGCGCACGCATGACCCGCTGCAGGCTCGCCTCGGCGCGCACCGCCGCCGCGTCCCCGCCACGCAGGTTGTTGGTCTCCAGGACCAGGGCGCTGCGCGCGGCAATGAGCATCGACATCGAACAAGTCCCGGTAGGCGTCCATGGCCCGCGCCGCGCACGACGACATGGCCTGCGCACGCGAACGGGAAGGGACGGCAGCGTCCCTGAAATCGCAGCGCGACTATACCGGGGAACCGCGGTGCCCGCTGCGCAGTCGCCGCGGCGCGGCAGGACTCAGCCGCGCCGCCACACCAGGCAGCGATTGTTCGCCGGCATCGCCGCGTCCTCCTGCAGCGCCAGGCCCTGCGCCTGCGCCAGCGCGGCGACCGCCTCGAAGTCGCGGATCCCGCTCGCGGCATCGCGCGCCTTCAGCCAGGCGTCGAACTCGCGGTTGCTGTCGCTGCTGAAGGTGCCGCCGTAGTTGAACGGCCCGTACACCGCCAGCGTGCCGTCAGCGCAGTCGGCCAACAGCGCGCCGACACCGGCGAAGAACGCCTGCACCGCGGGCCAGCCCATGATGTGCAACGTATTGGCGGTGAACACCGCATCGTAGCCGGCGGCCGGCCATGGCCCGTGCTGCACATCCAGGGCCAAGGCCGGCGGCGTGTTCGGCAATGCCGCCGCGTCCAGCCATTGCGCGATGCCGGGCAGGTGCTCGGCACGCTCGCTGCATTGCCAGGTCAATTGCGGCAAGGCGGCGGCGAAATGCACCGCATGCTGGCCGGTGCCGCTGCCGATCTCCAGCACATGGCGGCGCTCGGCGAAATGCCGCTGCAGCACCTGCAGAATCGGCGCGCGATTGCGGTCGCAGGACGGTGCGTAGGGTCTATCGTTCATCGCTCATCGCTTGGTGGCGGCCGCAGCATGCGCCACGGCTTGGCGGAGGCGTATCGCGGTCAACTGCGCGAACGCACGAAGATGCGCTTGCTGCCGCCTTCGTTGCCGCGCTCCTCGAGCTCGAACTGCGCCGACAGCCGGCGCAGCAGGTCGCTGAGCTTCTTGTGCCCGTACAGGCGCGGATCGAAATCCGGACGCACCTTGTTGAGGTAGCTGCCGACGCTGCCGAGTCCGGCCCAGCCCTGGTCGTCGGAGGCTTCCTCGATCGCCTGGCGCAGCAGCTTCAGCGGTGCGGACAGCTTCGCATCGGCGGGCGCAGCGGGCGCCGCCGCGGTCGCGGCCACGGCAGCCGTTGTCTCGGGCTTGGCGGTCTGCGCAGCCTGCGCAACCTGTGGCGTCTTGCGTCCCTTGGTCGCCGGTTTGGACGGTTCGGTGCTGGCCGCCTCGCTGCGCAGCACTTCGGTGTAGATGAACTTGTCGCAGGCCTGCACGAACGCGTCCGGCGTCTTGCGCTCGCCGAAGCCGTACACGGTCGGCCCCTCCTCGCGCAGGCGCTGCGCCAGGCGGGTGAAATCGCTGTCGCTGGAGACCAGGCAGAAGCCATCGAAGCGGCCGGTGTACAGCAGGTCCATCGCGTCGATGATCAGCGAGCTGTCGGTGGCGTTCTTGCCGCTGGTGTAGGCGAACTGCTGCACCGGGCTGATCGAATGCTTCAGCAGCGCCTGCTTCCACTGGGTCATGCGCGTGCTGGTGAAGTCGCCGTAGATGCGCTTGACGCTGGCCACGCCGTACTTGGCCACTTCGGCCAACAGGCCTTCGATCACCGACGGCTGCGCGTTGTCGGCATCGATCAGCACCGCCAGGCGCGGCTGGTCGTCGTCGGTCTCGGATCTGGAACGGGTTTTCATGGCGGGGACCTGCGTGGAAACGGAAGCGTCGGCGGGAGCGCAGCGCGGTGACGCTGGCGCGCTTGGCGCCGTGTGCCACTGTGCCACTCCGGCGCAGCGGCGGCCAGTCTTGCCGAATGACGGCGGTCGCTTCGCCGGCGAGCGAACGCCATCCAGGTCATCGCATCATGCGCGCCGCATCGGACCACGCTGCAGCCGCACTTTCGCTCGGCGCCGCCGCGCCCGCTGCCGCACGCGCACCGCCTCAGCGCGTAGCGGCAGGCGCTTCCGGCAACTCCAGATGCTTGCGGAAGAAGCGCGCGATCACCCGCAGGGCCTGCTGGCTTTCGGGCAGCGCGTCGTTCAGATGGAACGCATGGCCCATGCCGTCCCACACGTGCAGATCCGCGTCGCGGCCCAGATCGACCAGCCGCGAATGGGTGTAGGCGACATTGCTCAGTTCGGCCGCACGCGTGCCGGTGATGAACAGCAGCGGCGGAAACTGCGCCAGCACCGCATCGGAAAACACCGGCGACACCAGCGGATCGTGGAAATCCACCGCGGCGCCGTAGTACAGGTCTTCCATGATCGGCAGCACGCCCTGCGCATCGGGCAGCGGCGCGTCGTTCACCGCCGCCACCACGTAGCGCGAATCGCCGCGGTAACGCGCATCGCCGCCGGCGCAGAACATGCCCGCTGCCGCCGGCATCGGCAGCTTTTCCTTGGCGAACCAGGCCAGCGACTCGCCGGTCAACACGCCGCCGGCCGAGCACCCGAACAGGCCGATATGCTGCGGCGCATAGTGCTTAAGCGCTTCGCGGTACACCGTGGCCACATCCTCGCTGGCGGCGGGAAACCTGTGTTCCGGCCCCATCCGGTAGTCGACGCTGACCACGGTGACGCCAGTCATCGCCGCCACCGGAATCGCCTCCATCATGCCGAACGAGGCGGCGCTGCCCATCACGAACGAACCGCCGTGCAGTTCGATCAGCAGCCGCTGGCGCTGCGCCGGCGAAGCATCGCGGGGCTGCACCAGCGTCACCGGCACGCCATTCCAGGTCGCGGTGCTGATCTTCACGCCGTAGCGCTCGCGCAGCGGTTCCACCACGCCTTTGGCCCAAGCCTCGGTTTCGGCGCGGATGCGCGGCAGCTCGCGCGCCAGCGTGGCGTTGTCCATCTTCGCCAACGGATCGCCATGGGCCATGCCGTCGCGCGCCGCCGCCTGCGCCTGCGCGCTCAGGAACGGCGACAGCGGCAGGTCGAACGCTGGCATGTGGCGGACGCCGTCGTGCGCCGGCGCATCGGCGGCGATCGCGACCGGAGCCGCCAGGCTCGCCAGCAGCGCGAGCGCTGCCGGCGTCATCATTCGCAGGTATCCCGTCACGTGCATGCCCTCCCAGGCGGCGATCGAACGCGAAGGATACCGGCGCCGCACGCGCGCGGCTTTGCACGATCCCGCCGCACGCGCTGCCGCCAGCCTGTCCGGCATCGCGACGCCGGCGCCAGGTCAGCGCAAGCCGCGCGTCATGCCGCATCCCTCTCGGTGGACAGCGCGATCGCCCGCTGCGCGTCCAGTTCGACCAGCCGCTGCTGCAGCGCCGCGCGCACCTGCACATACGCCTGCGCACCGAGCAGCAAACGCCGCGGTGGCGGGGACACGTCCAGCGAGACGAGCATTTCGCGCACCATCTTGCGCGCGTCGCCGAGCACGAAGCCGCCATCCTCCAGCGCGCGGCGCAGCGCCTGCACCGGCGTGTCCGCATAGATCGGGCTGGGCTCGGTGCGGTCCAGGCCGCGGCCGAAATCGGTCGCCGCCGGGCCGGGCTCGACCAGGGTGAAGGCGATGCCGAACGGCGCCACTTCCTGCGCCACCGCCTCGACGAAGCCTTCGATGCCCCACTTGCTGGCGTGGTACAGGCTGAAACCCGGATAGGCGATCTGCCCGCCTTCCGAGGACACCTGCACGATGCGTCCGCCGCCCTGCGCGCGCAGATGCGGCAGCACCGCGCGGATCAGCTGGATCGAGCCGATCAGATTGGTGTCCAGTTGCCGCCGCAGCTGCGCGTCGCTGGCTTCCTCGGCGGCGCCGAACACCGCGTAGCCGGCATTGCTGACCACCACGTCGATGCGTCCGAGGTCGGCAAAGGCGCGGCCGACCACGGCGCGCACCGCTGCGGCGTCGGTCACGTCCAGCGCCGCCACCCACAGGCGCTCGCCGTACTCGGCCTTGAGATCGTCCAACACCTCGGGACGGCGCAATGTGGCGGCGACGCGATCGCCGCGCGCCAGCAGTTGTTCGGTCAGCAGGCGGCCGAAACCGGACGAGGTCCCGGTAATGAAATGCGTGCGGTTCATGGGCTTGCCCTCTCGCAAAGGCCACGGAAGCGTGGCGGTCAGGATCAGACTAGGCCTCGCGCATCGCTGTTACTATCCGTCCAATCCCGCATGCGCCAGTGAAAATCACCCATGAGTCAGCGGCCCGCCCTGACCGATCTCAGCGCCTTCGCCGCGATCGTCGCGCATCGCAGCTTCCGCAAGGCCGCCGACGAACTCGGGCTGTCGCCGTCAACGCTCAGCCACATGATGCGCACCCTGGAGACGCGGCTGGGCGTGCGCCTGCTGCACCGGACCACGCGCAGCGTCGCGCCGACCGAAGCCGGTGCGCGGCTGGTCGCGCGGCTACAACCGCTGCTGCGCGAACTGGACCAGACCCTGGACGACGTCGGCAGCCTGGGGCGAGGCCCCAGCGGCACGCTGCGCATCAACGCCAACGAGACCGCGGTGCGCCTGCTGCTGCAACGGGTGGTGCCGAGCTTCCTGCAGCGCTACCCGGCGATGGCGCTGGACCTGGTCAGCGAAGGCCGACTGGTCGACATCGTCGCCGCCGGCTTCGACGCCGGCATGCGCCTGGGCGAAGCGCTGCCGCAGGACATGATCGCGGTGCCGTTCGGCGGCCTGCAGCGCTTCATCGCCGCCGCCTCGCCCGCGTACCTGGCGCGCCACCCGCCGCCGCGCACGCCCGACGAACTCGCGCAGCACACCTGCATCGGCTTCCGCCTGCCCAGCGGCAAGCCGTATCGCTGGGAATTCGCGCGCCACGGCCAGGAGTTGGCGGTGGACGTCGGCGGCCCGCTCACGCTCGATCATCTGGGGTTGATGGCCGATGCCGCAGTCGCCGGCATGGGCATCGCCTACCTGTCCGAAGTAGCGGTGCAGGCGCAGCTGGACAGCGGCGCACTGGTGCGCGTGCTCGACGACTGGTGCCCGCCGCTGCCGGGGCTGTTCCTGTACTACCCGGGCCACCGCCATGTGCCGGCGGGGCTGCAGGCGTTCATCGAAGTGATGCGGGAAGTGGGCTAGAACACGGCGTCCGCGTCCGCTCCCGGCGGCGCGCGCATCGCCACCGGAACGGCGCATGTGCCGACGCGCATGCGACGCCGCAAGGCCATCACGTCGCCGCCGGCAACGCCTCGTAGGCCTGCCGCACCGCGGCCTCGCCGTAGCGCCGCTCCAGCCGGCGCACGATGAAGTGGCCGCGCGCCATCGCCTGGAAGTGCGCGATGAACACCGTGTTGAGCAGCGCGCCGCTGGCCGCGCCGACCAGCGGCACCGCCTGCGCCGCCAGCTTCTCGCTGACCGTGATCGAGAACTTCGCCGCGATCCGCGACATCAGCGACACCAGCGCCGGCGCGCCCTTGCTGCCGATGCCGTGGGCGGCGATGTACTGCGCAGCGGCGCTGAGCTGCTGCGCCATCGCCGTGCGTACCGCGAAGTAGCCCGATTCGCTGCCGTCGTCGCGCGTGCTGCGGCCGCCGTGCGCCAGCACTTCCAGGCAGGCCAGCGTGGTCGCCGGATCGTCCAGCCGCTCGCCCTCGGCGCGGGCGATGTCGGCGATCGAACGCAGCATCAGCGTGGTGGTCAGCGGCAATTCCACCAGCAACCCCGGCAGTCCGAAGAAACCGCCGGCGGCGCCGGTCGCGGCCACCGCCATCCCATGCAGGCGCGGACGCGCCGCGCCCGGCGCCTGGGTCCGCAGGGTCAGCAGCGCCGAACGCAAGGCGATGCGCAGCGCGCGATGGCTGATCGCGTCGATCCGCGAGGACAGCGCCTTCGGCAGGCGCTTGCTGAGCAGATCCTCGATCGGCGCGCCGACCGTATTGGCGATCTTCGCCGCCAGGCCCGGATGCTCGAGCAGCGCATGCGCCTGGGCCAGATCGCGGTGGTCGGCGGCATCCATGGCGGGAACGGGGAGATTGGAGGTCATGGCCCGGAGTCGTGGCGTGGGAGCGCACAGCATGCACCGGCCGCCGCCGCGGTGCTGTCGAGGGCAGATGACGGAACCGGGAACGCGGCGTCCTAGCCGGCGATCTGCTCCAGCGTGCGGTTGCGGGTGCGCGGACCGTACAGGCCGATGATCCCCGCCACCGCCAGCAGGCTGGCGACGATGAAGGCCAGCACGCCGCGATTGCCGGCGCGCTCCAGCAACAGCCCGATCAGCAGGCTGCTGCCGGCGGTGGACAGGCGGCTGAAGGAATAGCAGAAACCCACCGCGCGGGCACGCAGCGCGGTCGGGAACAGCTCGGCCTGGTAGCCGTGGTAGGCGAAGCTCATCCAGGCATTGCAGAACGTGATCGCCGCGCCGCAGGCGATGATCGCCAGCGGCTGGGTCTGCCAGGCGAACAGCGTGCCGAACAGCACCGCGCCGAGCGCCGACCAC
>Ga0182005_1000554_pt1 | contig 18728 bp, 17 predicted proteins | sample Sormic07211103_1_FD_123021 | JGI IMG/M metagenome (GOLD analysis project Ga0182005, IMG submission 123021) | Rhizosphere microbial communities from Sorghum bicolor, Mead, Nebraska, USA - 072115-103_1 MetaG | ecosystem: Host-associated > Plants > Roots > Rhizosphere | place: USA: Nebraska...
CGGCTTCGACGACATTCCCGAAGCCGCGGTGAGCACGCCGGCGCTGACCACGCTCGCCGCGCAGCCGCGCGCGCGCGGCCGGCAAGCGGCGCAGCTGGTGCTCGCGCAACTGGACGACCGCGCCGCGCCGCGCAGGACGATCGCGCCGGTGCGCCTGTCGGTGCGCGAAAGCAGCGGAGCGCCGATCGTTGCCGCGCTCGCGTAGCGCTGCGGTCGCGGGTGCGGCCGAAGCGGCGAGTCCGGACGACACGACCGAGCACGCAGCTCCATCGCGACACCCTCTAGACAGAGACGGGCAGATAGTGGATCGCACCACCACCACCGCGGAGCGTTCCGCGGTTTCGTGGTGAGCGGGCGATTCGCCCCATTCCTCCCTTCGTCGAGAGCCGTCTCATGCATCTGCAGACTGCAGCGCGCCGTTCCGTGGTGGCCAACGCCCTCTACGGCCTGCTCAACCCCATCCCGTTCGGCTGCTTCGTCGCCGCGCTGATCTTCGACATCGTCTATGCCCGCAGCGGCGTGATCCTGTGGACCAAGGCAGCGGCCTGGCTGATCGCGATCGGCCTGGTCATCGCCATCGTGCCGCGCCTGATCAATCTGACCCAGGTCTGGATCACCGCGCGGCGTTCCGCGCTGCCGGGGGAACGGCTCGACTTCTGGTTGAACCTGCTCGCCATCGTCGCCGCCATCTTCAATTCCTTCGTGCACAGCCGCGATGCGTATGCGGTGGTCCCCGCGGGCGTCTGGCTCTCGATCGCCACGGTCGCGCTGCTGGCGATCGGGCATGTGCTCATCGCCATCCGCACGACGCCACGCGAGGGTTACGTCCATGGCTAAGCGCCTCTGCACGTCCGCCCTCGCCCTGAGCTGCGCGATGGCCCTGGCCGCCTGCAGCGGCAAGGCTACGCTCGAACCGACCCAGCAGGCGGGCAACGCGCCGCCGTTGCCGGAAGCCCGCAACTTCCTGCTGCCGCCGATGCGGGTTCCCGAGGGCGTGGGCTGGAAGGAGGGGCAGGCGCCCACGGTGGCGGCGGGCCTGAAGATCGAGAAGATCGCCGGCGGCCTGAAGCATCCGCGCCAGCTGTACGTGCTGCCCAACGGCGACGTGCTGGTGGTGGAGGCCAACTCGCCGGGCATGGAGCCGGTCACCACGCCCAAGCAGCTGATCGCCAGCCTGATCCAGAGCCGCTCCGGCAAGAGCGCCAAGGGCGGCAACCGCATCACCCTGCTGCGCAGGACCGCGGACGGCAAGTGGGAGCAGCATGCGTTCCTGAAGGGGCTGCACTCGCCGTTCGGCGTGCAGCTGATCGGCGATGCGCTGTACGTCGCCAACACCGACAGCATCATGAAGTTTCCCTACGTCGCCGGCCAGACCGAGATCACCGCGGCCGGCACGCTGTTCGCCGATCTCCCCGGCACGATCGAGCACCACTGGACCAAGGCGCTGCTGGCCAGCCCCGACGGCCGCAAGCTGTACGTCGGCGTGGGCTCCAACAGCAACATCGGCGAGAACGGGCTGGACGTGGAGTACCGCCGCGCGGCGGTACTGGAAGTGGATGTCGCCTCGGCCAGCAGCCGTATCTTCGCCTCCGGCATCCGCAATCCGACCGGACTGCAGTGGGAGCCGCACACCGGCGCGCTGTGGGCGATCGCCAACGAGCGCGACGAGATCGGCGCCGACCTGGTGCCCGACTACCTGACCTCGGTGCAGGACGGCGGATTCTACGGCTGGCCGTACAGCTATTACGGGCAGAACGTGGATGTGCGGGTCAAGGATCAACGGCCGGACCTGGTGGCCAAGGCGATCAAGCCGGACTACGCGCTGGGCTCGCATGTGGCCGCGCTGGGCCTGTGGTTTTCCCGCGGCGAGACGCTGCCCGCGAAGTACCGCGAGGGCGCGTTCGTGGCCGAGCACGGCAGCTGGAACCGCTCGCCGCTCAGCGGCTACCAAGTGGTCTACGTGCCGTTCCAGCAGGGTCGGCCGGCCGGTCCGCCGCAGACCGTGGTCAGCGGCTTCCACTCGCAGGACCAGTCGCAGCTGTTCGGCGCCCCGGTCGGCCTGGCGCAGGACAAGGACGGCGCGCTGCTGATTGCCGACGACGTCGGCAACAGCGTCTGGCGGGTGAGTTTCTGACCGATCCAAGACTCGCGCCGCCCACCTGCAGGCGGGCGGAGCGAGTCTGCGCACGATGCGGCGCCTGGCGCGGGCCACGCCGGCCGCCGCCGATCTGAGGCGGCAGGAACGCAACCGTCGGGCGTGCGTACGCGCGCCTGTGCGCCACATCGAGACGGACGCTGTTCCCCCGCTTTTGCGGCTGGTCTGCGCGTCTGTGACGCACCTTCGGCGTATCCCGTCCAGCGCTACGAAATGCAGAAGGAGCGGCGTCCTGCGCATCCGTTGCCGCCGCCCTCGTGCCGGGGATGAGCGCGGCAGTCGCGCGCGAGGCGTGTATTGTTCGTGATATACGAATCGTATATGATTCATGTATCCCGGACACAGGAGCCCCCATGGGCATCGTCAACATCGACGACGAACTGCACGACCAACTGCGCCGCGCCTGTACGGTGACCAGCCGCTCGATCAATGCGCAGGCCACCTTCTGGATCAGGATCGGCATGCTGTGCGAGATGCATCCGGAGCTGTCGTTCCAGGACCTGGTGGCGCGCGAATTGCGTGCGGCCGGGGTGCAACCGCAGGCGTTGAAATCGGGCCGAGCGTGATCAAGCGGCCGGACGAACTCGCGCTGATGGCCGAGTCCGGCCGACTGCTGGCGCAGGTGTTCCATGCGCTGGACCAGCTGCCGCTGGAAGGCCGCAGCACGCTGGAACTCAACGACGTCGTCGAACGGATGATCGTGGAAGAGCTGCACGCGCGGCCGGCCAGCAAGGGCCAGTACGGATTCCCGTTCGTGCTCAACGCTTCGATCGACGACGTGGTCTGCCACGGCGTGCCCTCGGCCGACGACGTGTTGCGCAGCGGCCAGATCGTCAACCTGGACATCACGCTCGAAAAGAACGGCTACATCGCCGATTCCAGCACCACCTACCTGGTGGGCGAGGTCGCCTATCCGGCGCGGCGGCTGGTGCAGGCGACCTACCAGGCGATGTGGAAGGGCATCGCCGCGGTGCGCCCCGGCGCGCGCCTGGGCGACATCGGCCACGCCATCGCCCGCCATGCGCGCGAGCACGGCTACAGCGTGGTGAAGGAATACTGCGGGCACGGCATCGGCCGCGAGATGCACGAAGATCCGCAGATCCTGCACTACGGCCACGCCGGCACCGGGTTGGAGCTGCAGCAAGGCATGGTGTTCACCATCGAGCCGATGCTCAACCAGGGCCGCGCGGCGATCCGCGCGCTGCCGGAGCAATGGCCGGTGCATACGCGCGACGGCAAGCTGTCGGCGCAGTTCGAGCACACCGTGGCGGTGACGCGCAGCGGCGTGCGGGTGCTGACGTTGCGGCCCGGCGAGAAGCCGCTTTGCCGGGTCGATTGACGGGGCAACGCCAGGCGCGCAGCGCTACGGCGCGGGATCTGCGAAGTCGAAGACCTGTCCGGGCTCGGCGGCGATGAACCTGGCCTCCTCGATGCCCGCCAGGCCTAGCTCGTGCGCCAACTCCTCGCGCGGCGCTTCGCGGCTTTCGTCGGTCAATTGGAAGGTGCCCCAGTGGACGCCCAGGGCGTGGCGGGCGCCGGTGTCCTGGAAGATGCATACGGCTTCGGCGGGGTCGATGTGCTGGGAGCCATGAACCAGCGCGGCGCATAGGCACCGATGGGAGTCAAGGCGACGTCGGGCGCGCCGCACCTGGCACGGATCTCGCGAAAGATGGCGCCATCGCCATAGCCGGTGTCGTAGCCAATATCGCCGGCGAACCAGCTGGAACCGCGTGGTCAGGATGAAGAAGCCGCACCAAAGCATTGGGTGGCGGTTAGATCACGGGAACATCGACAACCCGCACACCCACCTGATCATGCGCGGGCGCGACGATGCCGGCAAAGACCTCATCATCGCGGGCGACTACATCGCCCACGGGTCCTGCCATCGGGCCGCTGAGCTGGCGACGGAATGGCTGAGGCGGCGCACCGAAGTGGAGATCCAGCAGAATTCGACTGAAATCTGCTGGGAACTCTGCGCAATCGGGGAGTTGGTGCAGACCGCCGGGGGCATTGCCACCGCAACCGGCCTGGAGCGCCGCCCGACGGCGGATGGCCAGCGCGTGGCCGGCATCTGCCAGCGAGCGTCATGCTCGCCGGCGGACGCTACGCAATGTTCGATGACGGCATTGGGGGGTCTCGCTGGTGACGTGGAAGCCGGCGATTGAGCAACGGTTAGGGCGGCAGCGCGCTGCGACTGTGGGCGCCGAACAGTTGCCTGGAGATCGGACGCCGGCTTGGGCCATCAGTGGGACGACGCTACGTCCTTTGGGAGCAGTTCCCTCGCCATCTCCATTGCCTGTTCACGTGAGGAAGCAAGCAGCATGGGGTAACCCCAGAACTTGGCAAACAGGACCGCGAAGGCCTTGTAGCCTACGCGTTTGGCCGGGTTGGGTTCGATCTGGATCATGGCCAGAACCAGCCTTCGCAATTCGACCTTGTGCTTTTTCATCCAGAGCGCGGTGCGCTTCTTTTCTTCTGGCGTGTGCTCATGGTCTTCGGTCGGTGTGGTATCGCTCAAGATGACGAAGGGCTCCCCGCGCCGCAAATTGGCCTCGAATTCGTCGAAGTCCTTCTGGTGGTCATGCCCGGGTTCCTGCGCAAGATTCATCCAGACATAAGGGAATTCTGAGCTATTCATGGACATGGCCGATTCCTTTGCTTTTGATGTGGCGCCAGGTGATCGCAATGGCGAACGCGCCGGGCATGGTGATGAAGAACACGGCCGAGAACGCGACATGCAAGCCGTCGCGCAGCCCGTCCGCGATCCCTCCCAGGGTATTGAGGACGACAAGCAGGCCGCCGAAGATCAGGGCAATCCATTGCGCCGTACGGGTTCCGATCAGTGCGATAAGCACGGTGACGATCCAGCAACCATAGAACGCGGAAAACATCCACAGTACGCCGGGCTCGAACGTTATCGCCGCCGTCACGCCGTGCGCTCTCACGAACGCGTTGACGTAGAAGAACAACTGGAAGGTCACGAAGAGCACGGCACCCACGGCTGTCGTCAACCAGAACAAAGCGACCTTGTTCGGAGCATGCATGGCCAGGTCCTGGGCGGTTCTTGGTGGGGTGGAGGGCTGAAATGGCATGGGAATTTTCCTCGGCAATCAATACTTGTAGTCCAGCGTCAGCATCACGTTGCGCGGTGCGCCATAACTCACGGTGTCGAAGTCGCCCTTCTGCAGCGCATACCTCCTGTCGAATACGTTGTTGACGTTCACGGCCAGGCTGGTCTTCTGTGTGATGGCGTAACGTGCCAGCAGGGAGGCGAGGGCATAGGAGCGCTGTTCCCCACCCAGCGAGCTGGTGCCGGTATTGGGCGCCTCGTAGATGCGGCTCTGCCATCTGACGCCTCCGCCCAGCGTCAACTTGCTCCACGCTCCCGGCAACCGGTAGGTGGTGAAGAACTGGGCCGTGGTGCGCGGGAGTTGCGAATTCAGGCGGACGCCATCGCCATCTTCCGCGGTGAAATGAGCGATCCCTGCATAGACGTTCCAGTCACGCGCCAGTTCGCCTTGCAGGTCCAGCTCGATCCCGCGCGACTTCGTCCCGTCGGCGCCTTTGTAGGCCTGGGCACCGCCTGGAGTATAGGTTCCGGCGACGATCTGGGCCGCGTTGTCCAGCTTGGTCTCGAACACGGCGACCGATGCATTCAGGCGCCCGTCTAGGTAGTTGCCCTTCAGTCCGAGTTCCTTGGTCTTTCCCTTGGAGGGCGTGAGCACGTTGCCCTTGCTGTCCCGGTAATCCGTTTGCGGATTGAAGATGCCGGTGTAGCTGGCGTAGGCCGAGTAGGTCTTGTTGAGGTCGTAGATCAAGCCCGCATACGGGGTAAATTCGCCAGTCTTCTTGTAGTGCAGCGTGTTGCTGCTGGCCTTGTCGTCGACTTCGTAGTTGCTGAAGCGGCCGCCGACGATGAGTTTCAGTGGATCGGCCAGCGAAAAGCGGGCTGCGCCGTAGACGCCGCTCTGCTTGATCCGGGTGCCGGTCGGTATCCAGTTCATGGCGGCGAAGTCGGGCCGGGGATAGGGCTGGCTCAGGTCGTAGACATCGACCGGCACGAAGCCCGCATAGAAGGGCGCGATGTCGCGCTGGCTGGCCGTGCGACGCGAACTCGTCGCCCCCACCACCAGATCGTGCTGACGGCCCAGCAGTGCGAACGGGCCGCTCGCCATCACGTCGACGGTGTTTTGACGGCTCCGCCCATCGGACGCCAGCGCTACCGGATACGCCCCGTTGGGGTAGAAGCCCAGTCCCGTGGCGCGATCGGGGTGGCCGACCAGGCCGAGCAGTTCGGCATCGTAGTCGGTGCGGTACTGGTTCGCGACGGCGCGGAGATTCCAGCCGTTGGCGAAGCGGTGCTCGATCTCGGCAAACGCCGTCTTGAGCGTGTTGTCCCAATGGCTCCAGTCCTGCGCATAGCTGCTGGAGCGTGAGTACTCCGCCTGCGTGCCGTCGCTGAACCAGAGTGGCATGCCGCCCCAGGTCGCGCCTTTCGGCGTGATGTCCTGGTAGTCCAGGCCCAGGCTCAGCGTCGTGTCCGGGGTCAGATCCGCCTCGATGATGCCGTAGAACGATTTCCTCTGCGGTTTGTAGCGGTCGAGGTACGAATGGCCGTCCTGGTACGTGCCCACCGCGCGCGCGCGGATGCGACCGTCCTGGGTCAACGGCGTCGAGACGTCGGCCGTTCCCCGGTAGGTGTCCCAACTCCCTGCGCCCAGCGAGGCGGACGCCGAGAATTCGGGGGTCGGACGTTTGCGAACAAGATTGATGGCGGCTGAGGGGTTGCCGGTGCCGGTCAGCAAGCCGGAGGCGCCGCGCACGACCTCGACACGGTCGTAGAACGCGGTATCGAGCGAACCGATGCCGCTGCCGTTGACGATGTTGCCGACCACGGTGGGAATGCCGTCGTACTGAATGTTGTTGATCAGGAAGCCGCGCGAATAGAAACTCGTTCGTTCGCTGTCGGACTGGTACGACGCGATCCCGGTGGCGTTCTCCAGCACGTCCTGCACCGAATCCAATTGCTGGTCGTCCATGCGCTGGCGCGTGATCACCGTGACCGACTGCGGCGTTTCACGCAGCGACAGCGGCAGACGCGTGGCCGCCGCCGTCTCGCCCGTAGTGTAGGAACCCGTGCCTTCGGTCGCCGCCGAATCCACGCGGCGCGTGACGTTGACCGCCGGCAGGGTCTTCTCTTCCTGGGACGTTTTTCCCCAGACCTCGGTTTGCGGCTGCGCTGGCTCGGCGGCGAAGGCGCCATGCGCGCTGACGAAAATCGCCGCCGCAACTGCCGAACCCAGCAGGCTGCGGGGAGCAGGCCTGCGTTCATGCGGCGCTGGATGGGCGGCGCGCATGTCGATTTGCCACTGGAGCTTTCCAGCATCCGTGAGATCGCACATCAAATAATACTCATTGGCGTTTGGACGCGCCATTTAACAATGGAGCGAGCTTGGCTAGATGGCGAATTCAGGCCAGATTGTTATGCAGTTAGGCCATTCGTCGCCTTGGGGCGGCGCTGGCCGTAATGAGAAATATTCTGACCTGATTTCGCAATGCAAGTAGGGGTGCTGCCGGGTAGGCTGCGCGCCATCGTGGTTTGCCATGCCTTAGCCGAGCGTGCTTCGCCGGCCGAGCAAGCGCCGGTTCTTATCGAGGAAATCCCCCTATGTACGCACTTTGTCTCCATGCAATGACCCGGCACGGCCGGTGGCGCGCGTCCCCGACCTCGGTCGTGAGGGGAATCCGCGCATGAATTCCGCCATCTCCCGCGCCAAACCCGTTGCCATCAGCGTCGTCGGCCTGGCCGTGGTCTTCGGCCTGCTCTATGCCTGGCGTACCACCCGCAGCAGTGGCGCTGAATACCACGGCATGCCGCCGCTGCCGGTTTCGACGATCCGCGCCCAATCCCGCGACGTGGCCGAGGAGTTGCAGGCCGTCGGCAATCTGCAGGCCGTGCGCGAAGTGCTGTTGGCCCCCGACACGTCGGGTCGCGTGACCGCCATCCATTTCGACGCTGGCCAGACCGTGAAAGAGGGAGCGGTGCTTGTGCAGCTCTATGACGCTCCCGAACAAGCGGATCGTGCGGCGGCGGCGGCCAAGGCCGATTTCGCCCAGGCGCAGCTGCGGCGTTCGCAGGAACTGGCCCCCACCGGCGCCGAGCCGCGCGAATTGTTCGAACAACGCAAAGCCGAGGCCGCCCAGGCCGCGGCGGCAGTCCGGCAGTTGGACGCACGGATCCAGCAGAAACGCATACGTGCGCCATTCTCCGGCCAGATCGGCATCCGGCGCATCAATCCCGGGCAGTACCTCAACGCCGGCGATGCGATCGCCACGCTGACCCAGCTCGATCCGCTCTATGTGAACTTCACACTTCCCCAGCAGGACTTGCCCAAGCTGACGCCGGGCGCGTCGGTGCAGGTCAGCGTGGACGCCGCGCCGGGCAAGGTGTTCACCGGCAGGATCAGCAGCATCGAACCACGCATCGACGGCGAAACCCGCAATGTGGCCGTGCAGGCGCTATTGCCCAACGCCGACCGGCTCCTGAAGTCCGGGATGTACGCGACGGCGCGGCTGGCCTTGCCGGCCACGGCGGACGGCATCGTGTTGCCGCTGACCGCCATCCAGACATCCGCTTCCGGCGATAGCGTGGTGCTCGTGCAAGGTGCCGACGCGCAGGGCACTGGCAAGGCGGTCGCGGTGCCGGTCGTCACCGGTCGCCGGCTCGGCGAAGACGTCGTCGTGACCCAGGGCGTCAAGGCCGGCGACATCGTGGTGGTGGCCGGCCAGAATCGGTTGCCGCCCGGTGCGATGGTGAAGATCAATGCGGCGGCGGCAACGCCACATGCCGCCCCGGCGGGCACCTCCGCCGCTGGCGCACGGTAGAGGTCGGCGCCATGCATTTCACCGACATCTTTATCCGCCGGCCCATCCTGGCGCTGGTCGTCAGCCTGTTGATCCTGCTGATGGGCGCCACCGCCCTGTTCCTGCTGCCGGTCCGGCAGTACCCCTATCTGGAAAACGCCACCATCACGGTCAGCACCACGCTTCCGGGTGCGACCCAGGACGTGATGCAGGGCTTCGTCACCACCCCGATCGCGCAGTCCATCGCCACGGCCAGCGGCATCGAATACCTCAGTTCGACCACCAAGCAGGGCAAGAGCGAGATCAAGGCGCGCCTGGTGCTCAACGCCAACGCTGATCGAACGATGACGGAAGTCCTCGCCAAGGTGCAGCAGGTCAAGTACCAGTTGCCGGCGGGCGTCACCGATCCGGTCATCAGCAAGTCCACCGAAGGCGGCACTGCGGTGCAGTACGTCGCCTTCTACAGCAAGACCCTTTCGATCCCGCAGGTGACGGATTTCGCGTCACGGGTGGCGCAACCGCTGTTCACCAGCATTCCAGGCGTGGCCTCGGCCGACGTCTTTGGCGGTCAGGCGCTGGCCATGCGCATTTGGATCGATCCGGTAAGGTTGGCTGCGCATGGACTGTCGGCCGGCGAGATTTCGGCCGCACTGCGCGCCAACAACGTGCAGGCCGCGCCGGGCCAGCTCAAGAGTTCGCTGACCGTCACCAACATCAGTGCGGGCACCGACCTGCGCGGTGTCGAGGACTTCCGCCAGATGGTCGTCAAGTCCACCCCCGGCGGCGGCGTGGTGCGGCTGTCGGATGTCGCCACGATGGAAGTCGGTGGCCAGAACTACAACAACCTCTCGTTCGCTACCGGCGTCCCCGCGATCTTCGTTGCCCTCCAGCCGACGCCCGATGGCAATCCCCTGGAGATCGTCAAGCGGGCCAACGACCTGCTGCCCAAGATCCGTGCGATGGCGCCGCCGGGACTGACGGTGGCACCCAACTACGACGTGGCACGCTTCGTCAACGCCTCCATCGAGGAGGTGAAACACACGCTGATCGAAGCCATCGTGATCGTGATCGTGGTGATCTTCCTGTTCCTCGGCACCTTCCGCGCCGTCATCATCCCGGTGGTCACCATTCCGCTGTCGCTGGTCGGCACGGCGGCCCTGATGCTCGCATGCGGCTTCTCGATCAATCTGCTGACGCTGCTGGCGATGGTGCTGGCGATCGGCCTGGTGGTGGACGATGCCATCGTCGTGGTGGAGAACATCCATCGCCACATCGAGGAGGGACTGACTCCCGTGCGCGCAGCATTGCTCGGCGCTCGCGAAATCGTCGGGCCGGTGATCGCCATGACCATTACTCTGGCGGCGGTCTATGCGCCCATCGGCATGATGGGTGGGCTGACCGGCGCGTTGTTCAAGGAGTTCGCCTTCACGCTGGCCGGTTCAGTGATCGTCTCGGGGATCGTCGCGCTGACGCTCTCGCCGGTGATGAGTTCGATGCTGCTCAGTTCCAAGCAAGGCGAGGGACGGCTGGCGAGGCAGGTCGAACACTACATGGGTGGTCTGACGACTGTCTATGGACGCATGCTGAGCCATACCCTGGCCGCGCGCGGCGCGGTTCTGCTGGTCGGCGCGGTCGTGCTGGCCGCGATTGTGGTGTTGTTCGCCGGCACCCGCCACGAACTGGCGCCGACCGAGGACCAGGGCGCGATCATCGTCGTCACCAAGGCGCCGCAGTATGCCGGCGTGGGCTACACCGCACGCTACGCCCAGCAGATCGAGAAGCTGTTCGAATCGATCCCCGAGTTCGACAGCAGCTTCATGAACATCGGCGACTATGCCGGCGGCCAGAACATGATGATCGGCGGCGCGATCCTGAAGGACTGGTCGCAACGCAAGCGATCGGCCGCCGACATCCAGGGCCAGATCCAGGCCGCCGGCGGCGCCATCGACGGCGAGACGCTGACCGCCGTGCAGTTGCCCCCGCTGCCGGGTTCCAGCGGCGGGCTGCCGGTGCAGATGGTGCTGCGTTCGCCCGACGACTTCAAGACGCTGTACGAGACCGGCGAGAAGATCAAGACCGCAGCGTATGCCAGTGGCCTGTTCCTCTACGTGCAGAACGACCTTTCCTTCGACAGCCCGCAGGCGCACATCACGATCGACAATGCGAAGGCCAGCGAAATGGGTGTGACCATGCAGTCGATCGCCGACACCCTGGCCGTGCTGGTCGGCGAGAACTACGTCAACCGCTTCAACTTCCACGACCGCTCCTATGACGTGATCCCGCAGGTGCGCGGCAGCGAACGCATGACGCCGGACGACCTGGGGCGCTTCTACGTCAAGGCGACCTCCGGCGCGCTGGTGCCGCTGTCGACCGTGACCCACGTCGAGATGCGCCCGCAGGCCAACCAACTCACCCAGTTCGGCCAGATGAACTCGGCGACGCTGGAAATGCTGCCGGCACCCGGCGTGAGCATGGGAGAAGCGGTCGCATTCCTGAAATCGCAGCCGCTGCCACCCGGTACCAGCGTGGACTGGCTCAGCGACAGCCGCCAGTTCGTGCAGGAAGGCAATCGCCTGCTGGTGTCGTTCTGCTTCGCGCTGGTGGTCATCTTCCTGGTGCTGGCGGCGCAGTTCGAGAGCCTGCGTGATCCGCTGGTGATCCTGGTAACGGTGCCGCTGGCGGTCTGCGGCGCGCTGGTGCCGCTGTGGCTCGGCTACGCGACGCTCAACATCTACACCCAGATCGGACTGGTCACGCTGATCGGGCTGATTTCCAAGCACGGCATCCTGATGGTCACCTTCGCCAACCATATCCAGCACCACGAAAACCTGAGTCGCATCGAGGCGATCGAGAAGGCGGCGGCGGTGCGCATGCGGCCCGTGCTGATGACCACGGCGGCGATGGTCGCGGGTCTGGTGCCTCTGCTGTTCGCGGACGGTGCGGGCTCGGCCAGCCGTTTCTCCATCGGCATCGTGGTGGTGATGGGGATGATGGTCGGGACCTTCTTCACGCTGTTCGTGCTGCCCACCATCTACAGCTTCATCGCCAAGGATCACCGTGCAGCAGCGGAAAGTCCCCGCGCCCGCGAACTCGCTACCGCGGAGGCTCCCGATGTCGCGCTCTGAACCGATCCTTCCCATGCCTGCCACCTCGCGTGCACCCGCGTTTCTCCGTGGCCGTACGGCCTTGATGGCGGTCGTCGCCGCCATCGTCAACGTGGGCTGCGCCAGTGGCCCTGACTATCACCCTCCGGCCATGCCGCAGGCCGCGGCAGGCGCGTTCGTCAGCCGGCCGGCCGATACGGACGCCGTCGCATCGCTGCCGCCGGACTGGTGGAAGCTCTACAACGATCCCGCGCTCGACAATCTGGTGCAGGAAGCCCTGTCGGCCAACACCGATCTGCGCGTGACGCTGGCCAACCTCGACCATGCACGGGCCATCTACACGGAAGCGCGGAGTGGCCTGTTCCCCTCGACCAGCGTGTCCGCCGGCGCGAGCCACGGCCGCGACCAGACCACGTGGACGGGAACCGGCCAGGCACCCACGCAATGGAGCTACAGCGGCGGACTCGACGTCGCTTACGAAGTCGACCTGTTCGGCCGGGTCAGGCGCGACATCGAGGCTGCGCGCGACGATACCGATGCAGTCGCCGCCGCCCATGATGCAACCAAGGTCGTCGTCGCCGCCGAGACGACAAGGGCCTATGTGGACGCCTGCACCTATGGCGAATCCATCGACGTCGCGCGCTCGTCCGTTGAACTGGCTCGGCGCAGCCTGGATCTGGTCAGTCGCCAGGAGCACGCCGGCTCGGCGTCGCACCTGGACGTGGAGCGGGCCGGCGTCACACTGGCGTGGGCCCAGGCCACCTTGCCGCCATTGCAGGGCCAGCGGGATGCCGCGTTGTTCGAGCTGGCCGCGTTGATGGGCCGCACGCCTTCGCAAGTGCCCGAATCCGCGCGCACCTGCACCAAGGCGCCGGAGATTGCGCAGGCACTGCCGATCGGCGATGGCACCGCGCTGCTGCGCCGCCGCCCGGACGTGCGCCAGGCCGAGCGCCAACTGGCCGCAGATACCGCACGTATTGGTGTGGCGGTGGCCGATCTCTATCCGCGCGTCACACTGGGCGCGTCGGGGGATTATCTGCGCAACGACGCTCTGAAAGGCGATCGCACCTGGTCGTTCTCCCTGGGGCCGCTGATCTCCTGGAGCTTCCCCAACACGATGGTCGCACGGAGCCGTATCGCGCAGGCCAAGGCGCAAGCCGAAGCGTCGTTGGCACGCTTCGATGGAACGGTGCTGAATGCACTGAAGGAGTCCGAGCAATCGTTGAGTGCCTATGGCGCCGCGATGCAGCAGCGCGAGGCGCTGATCGAAGCGCGCGACCGGGCCGAGAACGCCTTCCAGTTGGCGGATCAGCGCTACCGCGCCGGATCGATCAGCTATCTCGATGTGCTCGTGGCGCAAACCAGCCTGATCGATGCGAAATCCCAAGTGGCCACTGCCGACCAGCGCGTAGGTTCCGCGCGGGTCAGCGTATTCAAGGCGCTTGGCGGCGGTTGGGAACAGGTCGCGACGCAGTAGCGACCGCCGGCACCGGCGAGGTGGTGGCCGCACCATCTCGCCCGAACCGAGACCAACCATGAGCCACGCCTCCCCCGTTGCCACACGCAACCGGGATCTGGCCTAGCGAAGGAACCCCGATATGGAGCCATACGATGACGCGCCTTGGATCGTTGACTCGATTGCATCGTTCGGTAGCAGGAAGCCGCCGTCAGGCAAACACAAGATGAAGCGCGCTGCGGCCGCCAGCGCCGCCACCGGAGCGCCGACGTCGTCTCAGGAGCAACGATTGGCGGCGAACGGGTTGCGGCCGACGATGGCGCGTACCAGTGTATTGAGCGCCTTGGAGAAGGCGACGCCGAGCTGTCTCGATGCCAGCGCGATGTATCGCGTCCTCAGCAGGCAATCCGACAACCTCACACCGGGATCGATCTATCGTGCGTTGAACGATTTATGGTCTGCGGGATTGTTGGTTCGCACGGAAGGCGCGCGTGGGCGCGCGTTCTATGCCATCAAGCCGGAGGTGCCATCCGGCCAGTACGACACGCTGCGATGTCACTGTGGCGCGCGGCTGGTTTTCGTCGAAGACCTGGCGTTGCGTGAACACCTGCGGTCGCTGGCATCCCGCGAGGGCTTCGCTCTCGACGAAGAATCCGTTTTCACCGTCACCACGACGTGTTCGAGATGTCGGGCACTCCGCAAGGAGGCACATCCGGAGGCAGAGGGCAGTCGGTGGCCCCGAGCCAAGCCGGCCTGACCTCGTCAGGGGGGATTTCATCGGGGAGCATGATCCCGGGGACGGGCGCAAGCTCCGCGCCGCTCGTGCGATCCGAGAGGTACCGTGCAGGAGGCTTTCCCACCGCCTTGCGGAACATGGTGACGAACCCGCTGGCGTTTTCGTACCCCAGCTCCAATGCCACCGTTTGCACGCTTTCCCCCTTGGTCAAACGTTGCAGCGCAAGGATCACATGCAGCTGCCGACGCCAGCGCCCGAAGCTCATTCCGATTTCGTGCAGCAGAAGACGGCTCATGCTTCGCTCGCTCATGCCGATGCGAGTCGCCCAATCGGCCTTGGAGGTCTTGTCCGTGGGGTCGGCCAGCAGCATTTCCGCGAGGCGGCGCAATCGGGCGTCGCGCGGCATGGGCAGATGCAGGTCTTCCACCGGTGCGGCCACCAACTCATCGAGCAATGCGGCAATCAGCCGGTCTTCGCGTCCCCCCAGCGGGTATAGCTCGGAAAAACCCGCCACCTTCAGCAGCAACTCGCGCAGCAAAGGCGATACCGAAATCGTGCAGCAGGTTTTCGGAAGATCCGGTGCGGCGTCTGGCTCGACGAACAGGCAGTAGCATTCCGTTTCACCCGCTCCCCGCGCCGCGTGCGGCAAGTCTCCCGGTATCCAGATGGCGCACTGCGGCGGCACGATCCAGACGCCGTCTTCGATTTCGCAGTTGAGGATGCCGCGTACGGAGTAGATCAGCTGCGCCTTGCGATGCTGATGCTTCGCATTTTCCCAGTCCTTTGTCACCGATGTGGCACTCAAGGCCACAACGGGCCGCGAGACGCTGTCGACGTCCCTGGGCACAGTTAGATTGGTGATTGCAGTGCTCGACATGTGGTCTTGGAGGGACTCGAATGGACGATGAGGCTTTGGCCTAATTGGAAAATATTGTGATCAAATTTCTCGAGGGAGTCCAGTCAATCCGCAGGTAGGGAGCGATCGACCTCGCGGAACGCCAGGCGCGCAGCGCTACGCCGCAGGATCGTCGAAGCCGAAGACCTGCCCGGGCTCGGCGGCGACGAAGCTGGCAGCGGCAACGCCTGCCCGGCGTAGCGCGTCCGACAGCGCTTCGCGCGGCTCCTCGCGGCCTTCGTCGGTGAGTTGGAAAGTGCCCCAGTGAATGCCCAAGGCATGGCGGGCGCCGGTGTCCTGGAAGATGCGCACGGCTTCGGTGGGGTCGATGTGCTGGGGCGCCATGAACCAGCGCGGCGCGTAGGCGCCGATGGGGATCAAGGCCACATCGGGTGCGCCGTGCCTGGCGCGGATCTCGCGAAAGATGGCGCCATCGCCGTAGCCGGTATCGCCGGCGAACCAGACGGAACCGCGTGCGGTCTGGATGAAGAAGCCGCACCACAGCGCCATCCTGCGGTCGCGCACGCCGCGGCTCGACCAGTGGTTGGCGCGGGTGAGGATCACTGCCGCGGTGTCGCCGATCGGCAGCCGATCGTGCCAGTCGCCGGTTGCGATCCGTGCATCGGGAACGCTGTTGCGCAGCAGGAGGTCGTTGCCCAGCGGCATCACGAACAGCGGGCGATGCGCGCGATGCAGCTTGCGCAAGGTCGCCATGTCAAAGTGATCGTAGTGGTTGTGGCTCAGCAGGACCGCATCGATCGGCGGCAGGTCAGAGAACTTCACACCCGGTGCCGTGACTCGCTTGGGGCCCGCGATCTGCGAAGGGCTTGCGCGCTGCGACCAGACCGGGTCGGTGAGCAGGTTGATGCCGGCCATCTGGATCAGCAGCGTGGCGTGGCCGACCATGGTGACGCGGATGCGATCGCTCCGCTGCGCAGGAACGGTGGGCGTCACCGCTACCTGCGCGGGCCAGCGCACCGCACCCATGGCGGCTTTCCAGCGCAGCACGTTTGCCAACGAGTTGTCGATGGTCGGCTGGCCTGGATTGAAGAAGCGTACCCCGTCGAAGTGGTCGCTGACGGGGCCGCTGTAGTAGGGGTTTTTCATCGGAAAGGTGATCGGTGCGAAGGGGGGGCGATGGAGCAGGCAGAGCGGCGAGGAAGGGGGCGGGAAGCCCTACTTCGGCTTATCCGACACCGGCTCTCGGCTCGATTCCGTGCAACAGCAACCGCCCATGCTGTTCGGCCAGCGCGCCGAGATCCGGCGCGTGCGCGCTGTCGCTGCCGAAGACCTGGTGGAACAGCATCGCCATCATCATCGGCCCCATGATCGACAGCACGTAGAGCTTGGGATCGCCGGCGGGGGCCGCACCGCGGGCCTGGGCTTTTTCGATGATGCCGGCGACGGTGGACATCACCCGGTCGATGGCTTCGGCGTGCCAGATGCGGGCCAGTTCCGGAAACGCGCGGCTCTCGCCGATCACCATGCGCACGATCGCCGGCAGGCGCTGGTCGCCCATGCGCTCGGCGGCACGCGTCAGCAGCAGGGTGGTGAGTTCGGCGAGCCCGCCTTCGAAAGTGGCGGCGGCCTCCTCGATCGGGGCGAGGTTGGTCAGCAGCCCATGGCGCACGACCGCGGCGAACAGGTCCTGCTTGTTGTCGAAATACAGGTACAGCGTGCCTTTCGCCACGCCCGCGCGTTTGGCCACGTCCGCCAGCTTGGTCTCGGCAAAGCCGTTCTCGGCGAAGGCGTCGAGCGCGGCGCTCAGGATCTCCGCAGGGCGGTCGTCCTTGCGGCGTTTCCATTTGGGTGTCGTCGGTTGCGTCATGCGGTCTTGATGCTCAGTGCAGGCTGTATCCGTGGGACACACGATACGCATCCAGCGCCGTGAGTGATGCATCGGCCGCGGCGAAGGCGACATAGCCGTCGGGGCTCAGCAGATAGGCCGCGTCCTGCGCGAAGCCGGCAGCGTGATGTCGGGGCTGCCATGCGAAGACGCGCAGGACGATGTTGCGGGCGTCGCACCATGCATCCAGCTCGGGCGGCGCGCTGCCGTAGACGTGCAGCTGCCAGCCGATCTGCGGCAAGGGCGCGTAGTTGTCGGCGTCGGCGGTCTGCACCCACGGCAGGCGATCGCCGCCTTCGACGGCGCCGGCCCTGCCGGCGCTCAACGGGCTGTCGCGATAGTGCAGCATCGTCTGCGACACGGTGCGGAACATCAGCTCGCTGACGTTGCGCAGCCGGTAGGCCAGGCTGGCCAGGGTCGGGGCGACGTAGGTCCTGACGAAACCGGCGACGCTGCCTTCGGCGGTGACCAGGGTGAAGGCGCGGTCGGTGGTATTGACCAGGCTGCGCGCGAACGCCTGCCGTTCGGCGGCGTAGCTGTCGAGCACGGCGTCGGACGCGCGGCCATCGAGCACGTCGGCGAGTTTCCAGGACAGGTTGATGGCATCGAGGATGCCGGTGTTCATGCCCTGGCCGCCGACCGGGCTGTGGACGTGCGCGGCATCGCCGAGCAGGAACACACGGCCGTGGCGGAAGCTGTCGGCGACGCGATGGTGCACGCGATAGGTCGAGAACCAGTTGACCTGGTCGATGCGCACGCCGAGATTGCGGATGGCGTCCTGGCTGACGTCGCCGAAGGTCAGGCTCTCCGCCCGGTCGGCGCGCTCGTCGCGCACGGTGCCGATCAGCCGGTAGTGCCCGGTGCTGCTGTAGGCCAGCACGAGGATGAAATCGCCGTCGCCGAGTGCGATATGCGCTTCGTCCACCGACTGCAGGCCGCCGAGTTCCACGTCGGCGACATAGAACACCTGCCTGTAGGTGCCGCCTTCGAAACCGATGCCGAGTTGATGACGCACCGGCGAGCGTGCGCCGTCGCAGGCCGCCAGATAGCGCACCTCCGCGGCCTGCTCGCTGCCGTCGGGCAGGCGCAGGCGGGCGGCGACGCGATCGCCGTGGTCCTCGAAGGAGAGCAGTTCGGTGTTGCGCTCGACGGCGACGCCCAGCGACTGGAGCTGGGCGATCAGCAGGCGTTCGTGCTGGTCCTGCGGGTACACCAGCACGAACGGATAGGGCGAGATGCCCGCCGCGGAATCCTGCAGCGCGATCCGCGCGCGGCGTTTGCCGCGCGCCCACAGGTTCATCGCCGGGGTGCGATGGCCGGCGGCGACGACCGCGTCCGCAATGCCCACCTGGCGGTACAGCTCGAGGGTGCGCGCCTGCACCGCCATGGCACGCGAGGTCTCGCCCGGGCCGGCGCTCTTGTCGATGAGGCGCACGCCCACCCCCTGCCGGGTCAGCCACAACGCCAGGGTGAGTCCGGTAGGGCCGGCGCCCACGATCAGTACTTCGGCCATGGCATGCTTCCTCGCTATAAATGACCAATGGGTCATTTATCGCAGGCCTGGGTCTGGCAGTCAAGCAACAGCCGCTGGGTGGACGCATAAGGTCTTCCCCAAAAGCGGCGCGAAACGGGCCGGTCTTGTGCCGATGCGGCGTTTGCGGCGTTCGATGTC
>Ga0182005_1000557_pt1 | contig 18673 bp, 15 predicted proteins | sample Sormic07211103_1_FD_123021 | JGI IMG/M metagenome (GOLD analysis project Ga0182005, IMG submission 123021) | Rhizosphere microbial communities from Sorghum bicolor, Mead, Nebraska, USA - 072115-103_1 MetaG | ecosystem: Host-associated > Plants > Roots > Rhizosphere | place: USA: Nebraska...
AAGGGTGGCATAGCTTTGCGGATGCTGGAAGTAATGCCCAGCTTCAGCATACACATGCGTGCTCAGCCAGCTGGTTTGCTCCGCGTGCAAATCCAGTCCGGCATCCGAAGAGAAGCCAGCCCGGGCAAGCCAGTCGCCGCTGGTAGCGTCCCCCAGTGGCACCAGGCGCTCGAGCGCCAGTATGGCGTTGACCTCGCTGAACGGTTTCACGCGCGCGCCAAGCGCAGCCTGGGCCGTGGCAGATCCGGTCGGGACCCCAGATCCGCCGCTTAATGTTTCATTGACCCGGCCATAGATCTCCACCAGCGCTCCATTCTGCAATCCAAACGGGCGCCAGTATACTTCCGCGGCGACGTCCTTGCCGTCGACCGTGCCGCCACGCGGCACCCCGATGCCCGCCGCGGCAACGCCTCTATCGCTCAGTGTTGCCCGCATCCCCCAGCGGCGCTCCAGGTCCGCGGCTTCGCGTCGCACATCGTAGAGCTGCTGCGCATCCATCGTAAGACGGCCGGCTTGCGCCGCGTCGACGGTCCGGTTGAGGTACCCGATCGCCTGTTCATTGCGACCCTGGCGCGCGGCGGTGTAGGCTGCGTCGTGGCGGGCGGCATCGGTGAGCGTGCCCTGCGCCTCTGCGCGGTTGAACAGCTCGAGCGCATCCTGGTTATCTCCCGCCTGGAGGGCGAGATAGGCTAGCTCAAGTTCGGATCCTTTCTCTGGAGAGCTGGCCGCCGTTGCCAGGCGCGCGCGCGCGTCTTCTTTCCGGCCAAGCCCGATCAGTGCCGCGATCTCGGTCCTGGTGGTTTTGTCCGGCGCGCTCAGCACGGCAGCATAATCAGCCTGGGCGGCATCCGGATTTCCGCGGCGTTTTCGTATATCGGCGCGCGCCAGCAGCATGTCGGCATCGTTTCCGAAGTCGGACAAGGCAGCATTTGCAGCCTGTTCTGCCTCGGCCAGCGCTCCCTGCGCGCTCAGCGCTTGCACCTGCAAGCGGCGATAGCTAAGGTCGCGAGGAGACAATTGGGCCGCTTCGCCGGCCTTGCTGCTCGCTAGAGCGTAGTTCTTGTCGGCGAACGCGCGATATGCCTGGTCGGCAAGCTGGAATCCCGGATCCGCAGACCTTGCACCGGGATTGATGTCGCATGCCGAGACCAAGTCCGGTCCGGACGTGCAGCTGACAAGCGGGAAGCTGAACGCCAGGGCGGCGTGGCTTGTGCCGGACCGGCCGCGCATGATTGTCGCCAGCGCACGCCGCGCTGCCGCTTCCTTGTCCTCCCTGCCCTGCAGAGGTTCGAGCAGGCGCAGCGCCCGCTGTGGATCGCCATTGGCCAACGCGGCGTCGGCAGCCACCAGCCGGATGCCTCGCTGCGCAGCGGGGCCGGCATTCGACAGCGCTTGATCGAAGTCTGTTTGCGCAGATTCGACAGCACCGCGTTGCTGGCGTATTGCACCGCGCAGCAGCAGCGCTTCGCTCGATGACGTGTCTGGCTTGATCATGTCGGAGGCAGCTTGCTCCGCTTGCTCAAGCTCCCCCGCCGCGACCAGCGCATTGATCAGGGCGATGTGAAATGCCGGCACGGCGGGCAGATAATCCACCGCCTTGCGCGCCAGCTCTACTGCCTGCGCGAAGTCACGGCGCTCCAGGGCCTGATAAGAAGCCGCGGAAGCGTTGAAGGCAAGCTGCGCCTGCATCGTGCGACGCGCCAGCTCGGCCTTTTGCAGGAGGTCGCGCAGACGCGCGACATCCGGCCGCAAGCGGACCGCCTCGCGCGCCTTTGCCGCCGCGACATCATAATCTCCTTGTGCAAAAGCCTTGTAGGCTTCATCGGCAACCCGATATGCCTGGCCGCTAAGCGGCCGCTCTGCGGCGCCGGCGCCGGTGGCTACAAGCAAGGTGACGGCAGCAAGACTGCTGCCCAGGAAATGCAGCGAAACCGGGTATTTTCTCATGCCACTCCCAATGCTAATCTGAGCAGAGCCATTTGCTGCTGCACAGTTTCTTCGATAACCTCGCGCGACACCAGCCCGCGACCGACGAGATAGTCGCCAATGCGTCCATGCTGCGGAGAGATATAGTGCTGCATCGCCTGCTCCAGCGTTTCCCGCGTGATTTTTCCATTATGGATCAGCAGTTCGCCAAGAAGCGACGCACCTTTAAATTCTCTTTTGATGGATTTTGCATTCATTTCGGCCATGGCCAGGCGCAATCCGGAGACTATTTCGCTGTCCCGCGCAATATGCTGCACGGGCTGCGTGCCAAAGGCTGAGGCAAGCTCCCTGAGCGCATCTTCGGCAAGTGGCTTGCCGACTGCGACAATCGGCTTGCCATTGGCGTCCTGCCCGATCGGCATCGCGCCCAACCGTACACACATATCGAGCGATACCGGGGCGGGCAAGGAGGCCGCGATCCTGATTTCGGCGCGCGACAGGTCGGACTGGAAGGCGATTGCTTCCGCCAGGGTTTCTTCGTCGATATAACCGCGGGCCACTAATATGTGCCCAAGGGGAAGGTGCATCTCCGTATGTTCCTGCAATCCCTTTTTCATGTCCTCCTCGGTGATTGCCTGCCAGGAAACCAGCAGTTCGCCGAGGCGTTGGCGCGTGCGCATGAGACGGTCGTCGGAGGGGAAGTCGTGCATGGTCTTGTCCCATGCCAGGCGCTTCCCGAACAGCAGGTGCGCCAGGAACAATTTCCAGGCCCGAGCCACTGCCACGAAGTTAATAAAATTGGCAACCACCATGCGCGGCGCGGAAAGCAACCCATGTACGGGTCCGTACAAGCGACTGACAAAATAGGCGCGCTGGGAGGCGCGCAACGCCAGTGCGGCCAGGTTGGCGTAAAGCACATAATGGAGCCATGTTTGCGATTGCAGCACCGACTCGGAGGCGAGTTTCCAGTATCCGAAATGGTCGGCGATCCAGAACGGCAGAAATTGCAGCAGCAGCAGATAGGCAGGAACGCTGACGAGGGCGGTGACGATGCCTTTGCGGTCCCGAAACAACAGGTATTTGTTTGCAAGCGAGCCGCTCCAGCCGATCTGTGCCCATCCTTGCAGGCTGATGCCCAATACCCATCGCGTTTTTTGCCGGTAGGCCGTCTTGAAGTGGTCGGGAAAATACTCGCGCACGCATAGCGGCATCTTGAGCGTGACCTGGCGCTCTTTTCCGAAACCGAACCATGTTTTGCGATTGACCGAAAAATGGACGGGAAAACGGGCAAATATGGATGTCATCCCGATGCTCGCCAGACGCGCGCCAATGTCATAGTCTTCAGTCAGGGTGTCCGTGTTGAAAGGCTGGTTTTGATTGTCGCTGGCCAGCGCCTGCAGGGCGCGCCGAGAAAAACAGGTCCCGACGCCTGCCGAAGGCACCATGCCGCTGATGCTTTCCCTGACAACGATGTCCTTGGCATGGGACTCCGCGAACTCATCCATATAGGTCCCGGCCACCAACTCGGACCATTTGCGTTCGAGCGACATCACAGGAAGCTGGATCATGTCCTTGCGCGGCAGCAGGTAATTGAAGAATTTGAGTTCGAGAGAATGCAGCACATCTTCGCTATCGTGAAGAATGACGCCGGCAAATTGATAACCGCGCTTCTTCTCATGCAGGAAAATCGCGTTGATGATCCAATTCAGGCAGTCCGCCTTGCAGGTAGGGCCCGGATGGGGCACTTCGACCCGATGCAATTGCTTGTAGCGACGACGCATCCGCTCCACCTCTGCAATGGTGTGCGCATCATTGACATAGGTTCCAACGAAAATCACATAGTTGCGGTAGTTGAGAACCGTCACCATGTTTTCGATCATTTGGGCGATCACGTCGTACTCCAGCCACGCCGGCACCATGATCGCAAGCGGCTGCTCGGCGTGTTGCTCCAGTTGCTGTTCCGTGACCGGCCGATAGGTGCGCGTTCTGGTCAGCTGACGGTAAGCCTGGCGGATCCAGTACCAGGCGTCGACAAACAGGTCGTCAGCCGCCGACACCAGAAACAATACCGCGACAACGCAGGTGGTAAGTTCCAGCAGCGCATAGTAATCGGCAAGGAAATGTAGCCAGTAGGTTGTCATGATGCCCCGGAAAAATCAATGCAAGAAGACTTTACAATCGAACCAAACCCCAGGACATGGAAACTAGATGACTACGGGATCCTCTTGACCATCTGCTGCGACCTGATGCGATACCTCTGGCTTCGCGGCGAATTCCGTTACGGTCCGGTTGAGCAGGGCTGCCACGATGCGCTGCGAGGCGTAGCCGTCTCCGTAGGGATTGTGGTGTTGGGCAAACGACCTCCATGCGGCTTCATCGTCATACAGCCGGTGGACAGCCGTAACGATACGCTCCACCTCGGTGCCCACCAGTTCGACCGTGCCTGCGAGAACCGCCTCCGGCCTTTCGGTGACGTCGCGCATCACCAGCACCGGCTTGCCCAGGGACGGCGCTTCTTCCTGGACGCCGCCGGAGTCAGTGAGAATGACATGCGCGCGCTGCATCAAACGTACGAACGAGAGATAATCCAGCGGCGCAATCAGGTGTACGTTGGACAGATGAGACAGGGCAGCCAACACCGGTTGCTGCACATTGGGATTGAGATGCACCGGATAGACGATGTCAATGTCGGCGCGCGCGGACAGCTCGGCCAGCGCCGTGCAGATATTCTGAAATCCTGGCCCGAAATTTTCCCTCCGGTGGCCGGTAACCAGCAGAATCTTGCGGCCCGATTGGAGGAAGGGGAATTGCGCATCGAGCCCGGCGCGCAATTCGTCGTCAAGCGAAATCCGCGTACTGGAAACCATCAAGGCGTCGATCACCGTATTGCCGGTGATATAGACCTTGCCGGCCAGATTTTCCCTGCATAGATTTTGTTTCGATCCTTCAGTTGGCGCAAACAGCAAGTCGCTGACGACGTCGACTACCCTGCGATTCATCTCTTCAGGCCAGGGCTGTTTCAAATTGCCCGTGCGCAGTCCGGCTTCGACATGCGCAACCGGGATCCCGCGATGGAACGCAGCAACGGCGCCCACCATCGCCGTGGTCGTGTCCCCATGCACTAGCACGCGATCCGGCTTTACTTGCTCTATCAAGGGATCGAGTGCCGCGAAAAGACGGGAGCTCAAGCCATTCAATGTCTGGTTCGACACCATCAGGTCCAGGTCGAAATCGGTCTGCAATTCGAAAACGTCCAGTACCTGCCGCAACATGCTGCGGTGTTGCCCGGTGGTGCAGACAAGGGATTCGATTTCAGCTTCTAATGCGAGACTCTTGAGTACCGGCGCCATCTTGATAGCTTCCGGACGGGTGCCGAATATGGAGAGAATTTTCATAAGTCCCCCTTATGAATCAGACATGCAATGCTGCCATTGCCGCGAGAATGACTGTAATTATTTATTTGTTACTCATTGTTACGCTGAAGTCAGTTTATAGGATGAATGTAATTTTTGCCAATAGAATTCTTTCTAACAAGCGTTGCTTGTGCAAATGCTTTGTTTTAACTCAATAAAAACAATTAACGGCCGGCATGATGCGGCTTCCCGGGTCGTGTCGCAGGCACTGCGGACGGGGGCGCAGACGCCGCAGCCGGGATCGCTGGCGCCGCAGGTAGAGCCACTGGCACCTCAGGTGGAGCCGCAGGCAGAAGCACCGGCGCCGCAGGCGGACCCGCTGACGCTGCCTCCAGTTTGTTCTCGGCATGCTCGGGCAGGGTTAACCGTTTGAGGATGCCGCCTTCCGACAGCAGCACATAGGTCTTGTGCACTTCCTTGATGCCGGTTCCCGGCTGCACTTCTTTGCCAACCCGGACCACTTGCGCCGGCTGGCCCTCTGCGCTCAGGATAGCCACGCTTTCCGCAGCATTTTGCGCCACTACCACCCCCGTCAGCCGGTAGTTGCTGGCAGCCACGCTTTCATGGCCGCCAAACAATCCGGCCGCTTGAGAAATATCAATCCGTGGCGCTTCTGCTTGCGGCGGCGGTGCAACTGCGCGTAGCGGCGGCTTGAGCAACGTCATGCCCCAGTACGCGGCGCAGGCGCACAGCAGCATGAACAAAACCAGGCTGACGAGCGCTGGCATGCGCGCGCTATGGCGGCGCATATTTTTGCCGATAATTCTTTTTAAATAGCCGCCCATGTTCCTATTGCTCCCTGGTCCACAGCATCGCGCCATGGTTGGATTCGCGCTTGATCAATGACATGGTGTCGCTTGCCGCGCGGCACATGCGGACCTTGCCATTGCCCCAAAAGAGCTGGCGGGAAACGCCGCCGGTTCCAGATTGCCGGTTGCCGAGATCTCCTTGTTGCTGGGCAAGCGCGTCGAAAAAATCGGCCACGGCGACGGCCAGGTCCGACGGCAAATGCCAGCTGCCGGCAGACGCTTGAAGATCGCCATTTCATCTGGACCGACAACGCCGTTGGTACTCGAATTGCTCAGCTTGCAGCGCGATAGTGCGTCGGCGACATTGCCGGTTTTTATATTTCCAGCGCCTGCATCGAGGTCGCAATATCCAGGCGGGCTGTGGGAATATTGCATCACTCAATGGCTTGCCGATTAAAAATGGCGCGGCATATTTTCCAGTTGCCATTCTATTTTTATGCAGCAACAAGCCTGCTTGCCCTTCATCGATTTATGAAATTCGGGTGCGCGGATGTTGTCGTCATGACGAGCATACTCCAAATTTTATTTCAGAGAAAAGCAGGTTTATTACCGGCGGAAAACAATAATTCAAACGACATTTTTTTGCGCAAGATGTCGCATCGAGCCCTAGTTAAAATGGCACTTTCGTCTATACTTTAAGCTAACATTCCGCGGTACGAAAACGACCATTCTCATGAGAAAGAATTGGCGCGTTTTCTATTTCATTCCGAGATTGCATCGTAGAAAGACGGATCATGATTGCTGTCAAGAAAACTCTCGGATGCAGGTCGATTGGCCCCCCTCCTCGTCATTTTCTCCGCACCGTTTTGACGCCCACGAAATCAAACAGCAACGTCATGCGAGACGGTCAGCAATATCCCACATTCAAAGTTTGCATTGCTAGTTTCCGGATGCGATATCCCAGCCCGACTTAAAGAGAAGGCTGGCGCTGAAGTACTCATCTTCAATGGGAGAAATCATGAAAGCTACAGGTAAAACGCCGTTGCGCATTTTCATGGCGGGCATCGGCGCGGCAGTTGGTTTTGCTGCCTCCGCCAATGCGGGCAATGTCGACATCCCCCCTCCTCCGAAACCAGTTTTTGACACGGTGGTCACGCCGGGCCAGGTGCCCGGAAAAGACATCCAGCGCGGTCATCATCATAAGGGCGACATCAAGAAGAATAAATCCAGCGATGATGAAGAGCGTAAACAAACCGGAAAAGCAGGTGGCCAATCATGAAAAAGATTGCAGCTATTTTCGTACTGATCGCCGAGCTGTTTTTGCTTAACCCGTCGCCAGCAACGGCGCAAATCCTGACCACACCGATAAAAGTATTGATTGTGTACGATGCCCCTTCCCCTGATCAGTATGAGAAGCTGGGATTTGCCTATGCCATCATGCTGCGTAATCTGGTTGGACATTTCAACAGTGCCGTCGATCTGGTGCCGATACAAAACTATACCGCCGGCAAAGTGGAGTCCTATCAGGCCACTTTCTATCTGGGGTCGTACTATAACAATCCGATTCCGGCAGCATTTCTTAACGACGTCAATGCCACGCAGAAAACCGTCGTCTGGTTCAAATACAACCTGTGGCAGTTCGCATGGAACACGGCCTACAATTTCAATACCCGTTACGGATTCAGCTTTGTCGGCTTGCAGGGATTGAATGCGCCGCCCAGTTCGAGCAACCCGACGCCGGGTTTCTTCGACACCGTCTCCTACAAGGGTAAGTCGATGGTGAAGTACTATGCCTACGATGCTGCGAGCAACACAGTAAACGCCGATCCCGACGTCGGCATCACGCAGGTCATCGATACGACCAAGGCACAGGCGCTGGTCACGATTACAAACAGCAAGACGTCCGCGCAGGCACCGTATATTATCCGCTCCGGCAATTTCTGGTATTTCGCTGACATGCCATTGTCATACATCGGCCCGCGCGACCGCTATCTGGTGCTTTGCGATATATTGCACGACATCCTCGGTGACAATCCGGTCAGCCATAAAGCCTTGGTGCGGCTGGAAGACGTCGACGCGCTGGTCAATTTCGGCACAATGAAAACACTGTCGGACTATTTGTTCAGCAAACGCATTCCTTTTTCGATTGCGACTATTCCACACTATATGGACCCGTTAGGCGTGTACAACGGCGGGGTTCCAGAAGAAGTACCGTTGTCGCAGGCCGGGACTCTCAAGACATCGTTGAATTACGCGCTGGCGCGAGGCGGGAAAATTCTGATGCATGGATATACCCATCAATACGATGCGATGCGGAATAAAAATACAGGGGTCAGCGCCGATGATTTTGAATTCTGGAATGCCGTGGCAAATACCCCGGTGGCCGAAGATGCGGTCACTTCCGGCATCATCCCGCTATTCTCGCCATGGGCATTGGGACGTCTCCAGGCTGGGCTGGCAGAATTCAAGAATAACGGTTACGCCAAGCCATTTGCCTGGGAGACTCCGCACTATCAGGCATCGCCGCTGAGCACGAAAGCCGTGCCGCTAGCATTTAACACAACCTATCAGCGCGCTGTCTATTACACCTCCGACACCCCTAATTTTACGGCGACCGTGGGCAAGGATTTTTCAGTTGGACAGTTCTTCCCCTACGTCATCAAACAAGACTACTACGGCCAGTGGATCGTGCCGGAAAACCTGGGGAATATTGAATACAATATTAGCGCCATCGATCCGTTTTCAAATGTTGTCTACACTTGGCAGGATCTTTGTCTTAATGCCCAATATGCCACGGTGGTACGAGATGGATTCGCATCTTTCTTCTTTCATCCGTTCTGGCTGGAGTCGTCGCTCGCGCCATTGGTTACGACGGGATTCAGCGACTTCAAAAGCTTGATTCAGTGTATTACGTCATTGGGCTACACCTGGACTGACGCCAGTACACTCGCACATCCGTAAGCCATGCATCCGCCTGCCAAAGGAATCGGTTCCTTTCGCAGGCGGGACATTTCAGCTTTCTCATCAAGAAACAAGGAATCTTGGACGCCTGCTCAAGCAGGCTCCAGTCATACTTATTGAAGAGCTTGACGCTGGCATCCTTCACAGCTTCGGTGGACAGGAGGAACAGTGTGTCTTGTGATTGAAGAAACGATCTTCATCCTTCTTTTCAAAGCACCGGGTGCCCTGTTGATCTTTACGACATTGAAACATATTGACTGCGCCAATGATGGCCGCAGCTTCCCTAAACACTCTCCTGCGCAACAAGCCAGGGTAACAACCGGCTTGGATAACGGACAACAGGCGCAAAAGAGATAAAATGGCGGCTTATTTGTAACGGAGCACATTTTTATGAAATGGGCAGTAGTCAGTATTTTCCTTTTATCGGTGTTGTACGTGCATTTCCGCGGCAAGGCGCGCCTGCCGTTTTTCCGGCAGCTGTTCGACCATTCGTCGATCATGGCCCCGCTCAACATCTTCATGTACATGTTTTCCAAGGTGCCGACCAACACGCCCTACCTGCCGACCAGCACCTTCGCCGACCTGAAGATCCTGGAAGACAACTGGGAAACCATACGCGATGAAGCCAAAGGCCTGATCGGCCTGGAAAAGATTCGCGCCGCGGAAAAGAACGACGACGCCGGCTTCAATTCCTTCTTCAAGGCCGGCTGGAAACGCTTCTACCTGAAATGGTACGACGCCAGCCATCCTTCGGCCGAACAGTTCTGCCCCAAGACCGTGGCCCTGCTGCGCAGCACGCCGAGCGTCAAGGCCGCGATGTTTGCCGAACTTGCTCCCGGCGGCACCCTCAATCCGCACCGCGACCCGTTCGCCGGTTCGCTGCGCTACCACCTGGGCCTGGTCACGCCCAACGACGACCGCTGCTTCATCGAAGTCAACCAGCAGCGCTACAGCTGGCGCGACGGCCAGGGCGTGGTGTTCGATGAAACATTCATCCACTGGGCGCATAATGGCTGCGACAGCAACCGCATCATCATCTTCTGCGACATCGAACGGCCGATGCGCTACCGCTGGGCGCAGGCAATCAACCGCTGGCTCGGCCGCCACATGATGAGCGCCGCCGCGTCGCCCAATGAAACCGGCGACGAAACCGGCGGCATCAACAAGCTGTTCCGCTTCGTCTGGGCCGCCGGCCAATACCGGCGCGCGCTGAAAAAATTCAGCAAGCCGCTGTACATGTGCATCAAGTTCGGCCTGATCATCGGCGTGGTGCTGGCCATCATTTATCTTTGAACCGCCGGCCCGGCAGCATTTGGCCAAGCCGCCTCCGGGCGGCTTTTTTGCGCCTGGCATATAGCCCGCGAATGTTGCATTGCAGTAACAATATTTGGCTTTCACAGGTAGACTACAGGTCCTACTTTGCACAAGGAAAACCCATGATGACTCGTTCGCTTATCGCCACCGCAGTTCTATCGCTTGCCGCCTGTGCCACCGGCCCGTCGATCGCACAAGACAGGGGCAGCGACGGACTGGCCGAATCGAATGCACAAAACCGCCCGGTCAAGGTGATGATCGTCACCATGTTCGGTCCCGAGGGCCAAGCCTGGCTGGACCGCCTCGGCCCGTGGAAAACCGTCGCGGTGCCCGGCTTGTCGCCAGACTATCCGAACGTTAACTGCAACAAGCAGGATGTCTGCGTGGTCACCACCGGCATGGGCTACGCCAATGCCTCGGCGTCGATCATGGCGCTGACGTTTTCACAGCGCTTCGACTTGCGCCATACCTATTTCCTGATCTCCGGCATCGCCGGCGTCGATCCGGCGCGCGGTACCGTCGGTTCGGCGGCCTGGGCCAAGTACCTGGTCGACTTCGGCATCCAGTGGGAACTCGATGCGCGCGAAATCCCGGCCGGCTGGAAAACCGGCTATCTCGGCATCAACACCAAGAGCCCGACCGAAAAACCGCCGCTCGACTACCGCAACGAAGTATTCCAGCTGAATCCGAAACTGGCCGACGCCGCGTTTGCGCTGTCGCGCAATGTAGTGCTGGCCGACAGCGCGCAGGCGCAGGTAGCACGCTCCAAGTTCGGTTACGCTCCGGCCAACCAGCCGCCGACGGTAGTCCAGTGCGACATCGCTTCCGGCAACACCTGGTGGTCAGGCACGCTGCTGGGCGAACGCGCACGCGAATGGACCAAGATCCTCACCGACAACAAGGGCGTGTATTGCATGACAGCGCAGGAAGACAATGCAACCTTCGAAGCATTGAAGCGCGCATCGAGCATCAAGCGGGTGGACCTGAACCGCGTGGCGGCTCTGCGCACCGGGTCGGATTTCGACCGGCCTTACCAGGGGCAGACCAGCGCCGACAACCTGCTCAACTATGCGGACCAGGGCGGCTTCGTGCCGGCCACAGAGAACCTGTACCGTGCCGGGAATCCGCTGGTGCAGGATATCGTGACGCACTGGGGTGAGTGGCGGGATGGGGTGCCGCACCGGTAAGCGTTTCTGCGCAGATCCCAAGCCGCCTTTTTGGCGGCTTTTTTACGCCTGGAGATTTTTCTCCAGGCTCTCGAGCCAGCACGCAATTCCGCAGCTGTTTTTCAGACTTTTGCCTCTATCGCGAAAGCCGGCTTTTCATGACATTTAAGTACTCGAAGTCCTCTCAATTCCAACTACTTAACATGAATCGTTGCTACACAAGAATACACAAAATTATTATTGAATTGTGTAGTTTTGTGTATGCTAATATGAACAGCACAAACATCGTCAAGCGGTTGAAAGCTGCCGGATGGAAACATGTTTCCACACGCGGAAGCCACCACAAATACCGCCACCCGCTTACCGGCAAGTCGGTAATTGTTCCGCATCCGAAGAAAGACCTTCCGCTGGGAACAGCCGAGAGCATCCTGAAACACACTGGACTGAAATGAGGACGAAATGTTATATCCGCTTTATGTATGGAAGGATAGCGATAGCGCTTATGGCGCCCGCTTCCCCGATCTGCCCGGCGTATTTACCGCCGCCGACGAATTGAATGATCTTCCGGCAATGGCGCAGGAAGCTGCTGCAACCATGTACGAGGGTGAAGCGCATATCCCCGAGGCGTCATCCATCGAGGAATGGAAGGATGCGGCGGATTACGCCGGCGGTTTCTGGATGCTGGTCGATATCGACCGTTCGAAAATCAACACCAAGCCCGTACGGCTCAACATTTCGCTGCCGGAAAACCTCTTGCGGGAAATCGATGCTTTCGCCAAGTCGCATCAACTGACCCGATCGGGATTCCTGGCCCAGGCGGCGCTGAAGGCAATGGCTCAATAAGTTCCGCAGGTAGTTAACTCCCCGGGCGGCGTCCTCTTGACGTCAATCCATTCGCACTGCATAGCCAAGGCTCGAAACCGGGATGTAGACTAAACAGCAATGCTATTTAGTATCGAAGACCTAAGATATCGTCAAAAATATGGTTTAAAATTGCCTTTCGGAATTATTTTCCATCGATTCCCGATGTGCCGCGGACCACTGAGGTCTATCCGACAGTCCCGCATTTAGGCCACACATTCCACTTGATGGACTTCCAGTTTCACTCCGCTCTCCAGCGGGACCAGCAGCGTCAACCGGGCTTCACTTTTAAACTAAGGGGCAAAACCATGGCAATCGACGTATATCTGCAAATTGACGGCATCAAGGGGGAATCCACCGACGACATCCATAAAGACTGGATCGAGTGCAAATCGGTGCAGTGGGAAGTGCTGCAGCCGAAATCGGCCACCGCATCCACCGGCGGCGGCCATACGGCCGAGCGTTGCGAGCACAAGGATATCGTGATCACCAAGCTGGCTGACCTGGCTTCGCCGCTGCTGCTGCAAAACTGCTCGTCGGGCAAGACCATCCCGAAGGCCAAGTTCGAATTCCTGCGTGCCGACGGCAAGGGCGAACGCATCCGCTATTTCGAGATCGAGCTGGAAAACCTGCTGATTTCCGACGTCGCGCCATCCGTCACGGAAGGCAGCGTGCTGACTGAAACCGTCAGCCTCAAGTATTCCAAGGTCAAATGGAAATACACCCAGCAAAAAATCGCCGGCGGTTCGGGCGGCAATACGTCGGGCGGCTGGGATCTGTCGACCAACAAGGTTGTTTGATACGACGCTGCACAAGAAAAAAGAGCCGCGGCGATCACGGCTCTTTTTTTATTCCCAGCATTCCTGTCAGGCGCGCGCCGGCAATATCTTGCCGCTGACCGTGCCGAAACCGACGCGATAGCCATCGCCCTGGCACCAGCCGGTCATCCCCACCTCATCGCCATCCTGGATAAAACTGCGCTGGCTGCCGTCTGCCAATGCCAGCGGGTTCTTGCCGTTCCAGGTCAGTTCCAGCAGGCTGCCGAATGATTCCGGCGTGCTGCCGCTGATGGTGCCTGAACCCATCAGGTCGCCGATGCGGGTGTTGCAGCCGGAAACCGTGTGGTGCGCCAGCTGCTGCACCATGGTCCAGTACATCGCTTTGAAATTGGTGCGGCAGATGGTTTGCGCTGCCGCGGCTGCGCCCGGCTTGAGCGAAACTTCCAGCGCGATGTCGTAGCCGTTCTTGCCGCTCTGCCGCAGGTACGGCAGCGGCTCCGGCTGCTGTGCCGGGCTGGCGACGCGGAATGGTTCCAGCGCATCCATCGTGACTACCCACGGTGAAATCGACGTCGCGAACGACTTGCTGTTGAACGGGCCGAGCGGCACATATTCCCATTGCTGCAGGTCGCGCGCGCTCCAGTCGTTGAGCAAGACCATGCCGAATATATGCTGTTCCGCATCGGCGATGTCGATGGGTTCCCCCAGCGCGTTCGGCTGGCCGATGATGAAGCCGGTTTCCAGTTCGAAATCGAGCTTGCGGCAGGCGCCGAAGATGGGCGCGTCGGCATCGGGCAATTTCAGCTGGCCCATCGGCCGCTGCAGCGGCGTGCCGCTGACCACTACCGAGCTGGCGCGGCCGTTGTAGCCGATCGGGATGTGCAGCCAGTTGGGCAGCAGCGCATTGGCCGGATCGCGGAACATGGAGCCGACGTTGGTCGCATGTTCCTTGGACGAATAAAAATCGGTGTAGCCAGGAATTTCCAGCGGCAGGTGCATCGTTGCCTGCTCTTGGGCGACCAACGCCTTGGCGCGCAGGGCCTGGTTGTCGCGCAGTTGCGGGTTGTCTTCGCGCAGCAGCTCGCTGACCGCGGCCCGGGTGCTGCGCCAGCTTGCGCGGCCGAGCGCGATGAATGGATTCAGGGCGGCCTGGCGGAACACGTCGGCGCCGGCGCTCAGCAAACCCGCTTCGGCCAGCACAGCCAGGTCGACGATCTGGTCGCCGATCGCTACGCCTACTCTCGGCGCCGGATTGGCGGCGTTGCTGAAAATGCCGAACGGCAGGTTCTGGATAGGAAAATGCGATTCAGGCGCAACCGGGATAAATGATTTCAGTGCGGGATCGTTGGTTTGCATCATGTCTTTTCTCTCAAGGTTGACCGGTGAAATGCTTTTGCAGGCCGTGCCAGCATTGCAGGTAGTCTTTCTGCAGCAGCGGCGTCGCCAGTGCATAGGGCGTAGGGTGGATCACGTAGCGGCTTTCAAACATGAAGGCCATTGTATTGTCGATGCGGTGCGGCGCCAATGCCGCGCTGGATGCCTTGTCGAAAGTGGCGGCGTCCGGGCCGTGGCCGCTCATGCAGTTGTGCAGGCTGCCGCCGCCGGGCGTGAAGCCGTCGGCCTTGGCGTCGTAGGCGCCGTGGATCAGCCCCATGTATTCGCTCATGACGTTGCGGTGGAACCACGGCGGACGGAACGTGTGCTCGGCCACCATCCAGCGCGGCGGGAAAATCACGAAATCGACATTGGCGGTGCCGTGCGTATCCGAGGGCGAAGTCAGCACCGTGAAGATCGACGGGTCGGGATGATCGTAGCTGACCGTGTTGATGGTGTTGAACAGGCCCAGGTCGTATTTGTACGGCACGTAGTTGCCATGCCAGGCCACCACGTCCAGCGGCGAATGGTCGATGCGCGCAGCCCACAGCCGGCCGCCGAATTTAGCCAGCAGCTGGAATTCGCCTTCGCGGTCTTCATAGGCGGCCACCGGCGCCTGGAAATCGCGCGCATTGGCCAGGCCGTTGGAGCCTATCGGCCCCAGTTCCGGCAGCTGGAAAGCGGCGCCGTAGTTTTCGCAGATATAGCCGCGCGCGCTGCCGTCCGGCAGTTCGATGCGGAAGCGCATGCCGCGCGGAATCACCACGATTTCGCCCGGCTTGACTTCCAGCACGCCGAGTTCGGTGCGGGCCAGCAAGCGTCCTTGTTGCGGAACGATCAGCAGTTCGCCGTCGGCATCGTAAAAGAAACGGTCATGCATGGAGCGGTTTGCCGCATACAGATGGATCGCCACGCCGGCCTGGGCGGCGGCATCGCCGTTGCCGGCGAAGGTGACGATGCCGTCGATGAAATCGACGGCCTGGCCGTCGGCCGGCATCGGCAGCGGATTCCAGCGCAGCTGGTCGGGCGGCGTATAGGACTGGGTAAAAGGGCCGCTGGCCAGCAGAGGCTGCTGGATTTTTTCAAAGGCGTGGTGCATCGCGCCCGGGCGGATGCGGTACAGCCAGGAGCGCCGGTTGTGCGCGCGCGGCGCAGTGAACGCGGTGCCGGACAGCTGCTCCGCATACAGGCCGTAAGGCGCTTTCTGCGGCGAGTTCTGGGCTGCGGGCAAGGCGCCGGGCAAGGCTTCGCTGGCGAAATCGTTGCAAAATCCGGACTGGTAATGGAGCTGACTGCGGAGCGCGTTTTCCATGGGTTTCATCCTTGGTTCAAGTTCTGATCTTAATGCGCAACGGCGGCTTGCGCTTTGCTGCGGCGGGAAGTCTCTTGCATCAGCACCAGCATCGCGGCTGACACCAGCGCCGGCACCGCCAGCACGATGAAGATGGTGCTGTTGGGCCAGTTCAGGCGGATCAGCTCACCGCCCAGCACCGGCCCGACGATGGAACCGATGCGGCCGACGCCCAGGCTCCAGCCGATGCCGGTGGAGCGCAAGGCAGTCGGGTAGTAAGTGCCGGCCAGCGCATTGACTGCCGGCTGGCCGCCGACGATGCAGAAGCCGGCGACGAAGATGCTGGCGAACAGGAACAGCAGCGAAATCTCGGGGCGGCCGATCAGGAACACCGCCAGGCCGGCCACCAGGAATACCGGAATCAGCACGCGGCGGAAGCCGGAACGGTCAATCAGCTGGCCCATGACCAGGGTGCCGAGCGTGCCGCCTATCTGCAGGGTGGTGCCGGCCATTACAGCGGTGGCGGTGGACAGGCCGGCGTCCTTGGCGATGGTCGGCAGCCAGTTGGAGAGGAAATACAGGTTGACCAGGTTCATGAAATTGATGATCCACAGCAGGATCGTGACCCTGGCCCTGCCTTCCTGGAACAGCTGCAGCATGGGCGCACCCTTGCCGGCTTTTTCGTTGACCACGTAGCGGGTAGCCTCGCTGATAACGACATCGGGATCGATGCGGCGCAGCCACTTGCCGACCTGCTCCAGTCTTTTTCCACGCAATACCAGGAACTGCATCGACTCCGGCAGCAGGAAAACCATGAGCACGCCGATCACCAGCGGCACGAGGCCGCCGACATGGAATACGGACTGCCAGCCGAAACGCGGGATCAGCGCCGCCGACAGCAAACCTCCCAGCACCGCGCCCAGGGTGAAGCCGCAGGACACCAGCATCATCAGGGTGACGCGCTTGCGCAGCGGGCTGTATTCGCCGGCCAGCGCCATCGCGTTCGGCATGATCGCGCCCAGCCCGAGGCCGGTAATGAAACGCAAGACGATCAGCTGCTCTACCGTGGCGGCCAGCGGCGTGAGCAGCATGCAGGCAGCGAAGAACAAGGTGGCGCAAATGAGCACCGGGCGGCGGCCGATGCGGTCGGCCAGGATGCTGAAGGCAAGCGAACCGAGCAGCATGCCGAACAGGCCGGCGCCGAACACCGGCCCCAGGTTGGCCTTGGCGATGCCCCATTCCTGGATGATGGCGGGCGCCACGTAACCCATGGCCTGGACGTCGAAACCGTCGATGATCAGGCAGATGGCGCACAGGCTGAGCATGACGACCTGGAAGCCGCCGATGCGGCTGCGGTCGATCAAGGCGGGAATGTCTATCGGGCTGCTGTTTGTAGCGACGGCCATGCGTGTCTCCTGAGAAGTTGGCGTCGTATCAATACGATCTGGTTTTTGGCATTATCATCCTTTTTAATATTCAGAAAAATAGGCAATAATTAAAATCATCTTTTAATTAACTTAAATAATATAAAATCGTCATCATGGACAGACTGGAATCGTTAAGGGTGTTTTGCCAGGTGGTGGAACTGAACAGCTTCAGCCGCGCGGCTGAACAGCTGGAGATGTCGAACGCCACCATCACCAACCATATCGCCGCCCTCGAGCGGCATTTCGGCGTGCGCCTGCTGAACCGCACCACCCGCAAGATCTCGCTGACCGACGACGGCCATAGCTGCTACCAGCGCGCCCAGCGCCTGCTGGGCGACATGAGCGAGCTGGAAGACGGGCTGCAAGGCCGGCGCGTGACGCCGCAAGGCATCTTGCGGGTCGACGTGCCGACCGTGATTGCACGGATCTACCTGGCGCCGGCGCTGGCGCGCTTCAGCGCCATGTATCCGGAGCTGTCGATCCGGCTCAATGTGGGCGACCGCATGGTGGACATGGTGGAAGGCCGCGGCGACGTCTGGATACGCATCGGCGAACTGAAGGATTCCAGCATGGTGGCGCGCCGCATCTACCAGACCCGCAACCTGTGCTGCGCCTCGCCCGCATTCCTGGCGCAGCACGGCACGCCGCAAACTCCGCAGGAACTGCAGGATTTCCGCTGCCTGGCGTTCATTCATCCGAACAGCGGCCAGAACGTGCCCTGGACTTTCAGCAAGGGCAAGCAGGAACTGAGTTGGGCGCCGCCCGGCAATATCGCGATCAACCACGCGGAAACCCTGATCCACGCGGCCGCCAGCGGCGCCGGCATCGTCCAGCTGCTGACGCTGTCGCTCAACCCGCAGGTCCGCGACGGCCTGCTGGCGCCGGTATTGGCGGATTGGTCGACGCCGGGGCCGCCGGTGTCGGTGGTGTATCACCAGAGCCATCAGTTGTCGGCCAAGGTAAGGGTTTTTGTCGATTTTGTTACAGAGCTGTTTGCCGCTATCGATTAGAGTTTCGTACCGTTTTGTTTTTTAGCCAGGAGAGAAGTCATGCATTGGGTCTATCTATTGATCGCCATCGTTGCCGAAGTGATTGCCACCAGCGCCCTGAAAGCCAGCGCCGAGTTCACGCGGCTGGCGCCGTCGATCGTGGTGGTGGCCGGCTACCTGACGGCGTTCTATTTCCTGTCGCTGACCTTGCGCACCTTGCCGGTGGCGATCGTGTATGCGATGTGGTCAGGCATCGGCATTGCGCTGATTGCGCTGGTCGGCTGGCTGTTCCTGAAACAGAGCCTGGATGCCGCGGCCCTGGCTGGCATCGGCCTGATTGTCGCGGGCGTGCTGGTGCTGAATATCTTCTCGAAGTCGGTGTCGCACTAACCCGCACCAAGCCGCGTCAGGCCGGCTTCATGC
>Ga0182005_1000560_pt1 | contig 18586 bp, 11 predicted proteins | sample Sormic07211103_1_FD_123021 | JGI IMG/M metagenome (GOLD analysis project Ga0182005, IMG submission 123021) | Rhizosphere microbial communities from Sorghum bicolor, Mead, Nebraska, USA - 072115-103_1 MetaG | ecosystem: Host-associated > Plants > Roots > Rhizosphere | place: USA: Nebraska...
CTTGCAGGGGTGGCTTGTTTTGGCTTTGGTGCATTTCATGTAACGGGTTTATATGGCCCTGGGATATGGGTGTCCGATCCTTACGGACTAACTGGAAAAGTACAAGCTGTAAATCCTGCATGGGGTGCAGAAGGATCCTTTCGTTCCGGGAGGAATAGCTTCGCATCATATTGCTGCGGGTACTTTGGGCATATTAGCGGGCCTATTCCATCTAAGTGTCCGTCCGCCTCAACGTCTATACGTATGGGCAATATTGAAACTGTACTTTCCAGTAGTATCGCTGCTGTTTTTTTTTTGCTGCTGCTTCCGTTATTGCTGCTGGATTGGCCGTAGGGCTTGCTTCTATTGGGCCTGGAGTTGGTCAAGGTACTGCTGCAGGACAAGCTGTAGAAGGTATTGCGAGACAGCCAGAAGCAGAAGGGAAAATACGAGGTACTTTATTGCTTAGTCTAGCTTTGATTTCAACATCTGCGTTTAAAGACCATGCTTTCCGCCTGGACTTCTCTGTTCGTACCTTCATTCGTCCCTCCGAATTGGTGTATTCATATTTTGATCTTCTAGTAGGAAGGTAGGGCTGGTCTGAGCTTAAATGCCTAACTAATGGTAGTGGGCAGGACGGAAATGAAAAGCATGGTCTAGGGCTAGCCTGACCTGAATAGCTATGTGCCAGAGCATCCCGCAACCGAAAAAAGGCAGTGGGCACTTTGGCCATCCATCAACTGAGGCAAGTAGGCGCGAAGCGTCGCTAGGAGAAGGAGAAGGAGAGCATTCGTATGAGTCTACTAGTCATAGTTTTCTATTTTGTTAGTTCTACCGGAGATAAGTATGGAAGGTACTATGAGTATATATCCTGGTATGCTTCTAACTTACCTTTCTTCCTCGGGGGTTGGCTTTGTAATGGAACATGAAAACACCTTTTTTGCTTCGCCCATCTCTATATGCCACGGCGAATCGATCGGTTGAATCCGCTGCAAGCCCATCTTCCAAATCCCCACATAGTAGGAAACTAAAGGAGCTACTAAGCGAGGAAGCCCGATTTCTAGAGGACTAGAGAGGAAGGACTAACTCGGAGATAAATCATTCAATAGCGGATAAGAATCGGGTTCATAGAATGGATCAGCTGCCCCAGAAAGAGGTGCCTAAATGGGACTAGGGTTCTTATGAGCAAGTATAAAAAAAAAGACTGTGAAAGTTTTCAATTCAAGGTAAACAAAGAAGAGGAAGAGTGAAGAGTTGAAATAATATGCTGGTGACTACGAGATTGAACATTAGTTCACCCTCCCAATGGAGTAAGCCCTTGTGAGTGCGGTAGCTCGAAGAGAAGATAGGGGGATGAGCCGTAGAAGAGATTCTATTTTTTTTCTTTGCGCGAGGAAGCGGAAAAGACAAAACCCTCTCTTGGAGAAAGCCAGTCCGGTTGGTAATTCCACTATAACTTGATAACTTTCTGGAAAAAATACCTCCCTATGAAACCCCTGTTGATGGATTCTGGCAAGCAAAAAGAAGACCTAAACCCGACTCTAAAAGCTTCAGTTGCCTCCCTCTCTCCGCCAATGGCTAGGTTAGCTATCTCTCTCTCTCGCTACGCCCCTGACCCTTATAAGAAATGACACATGCCATCCCGATTTGAAACATATAAGAGTCGTGGCATTCTCCGCATTACCTTGCCCTATCTTCACGCACTCAAGGATGAATCTGTGATAGTATACTTTATACCCTAAATCTGGAATCTAATCTTTCATGACGTGAATATGTGCTAGTATACTTTTTATCTGGAATCTATTCTTTCATGACGTGAATATGTGTGGTGTTAGTGGACTGACAGAGTGAGCTGTAAAGGTAGAAAAAAAAGATCCATCTGCGAGTGGTTCGGCTTTTTCCTGAGCAAGGACGGAGCCGTCGAGTGAGGATTGGCTGAGCGTGCTTTCGCTGCTCGTGGTGGAGTACTCTTTTAATTATTCGCTCTATTATTGCCTCAGGATGTGATCGGGATTAAGCCGCGTGTCGATACCCGGGGGGGGCCGGACTCAAGGGATTCATTCTTTTTCGCACTAATGGAGGACATGAATTCTGGGCAAATTCTCTATGTTACAGTCTATTAAAAAAAGGACTTCTAATAAGAAATTATTCTGCTAAAGAATAGGCTCGCCTATAAATAGAAGCTTCGGCGCACTCTCTATTTTGCGGGACAAGAAAGAAAGAGTCAAAGCCATGGGTATCGCTGCAAGACTTGCAATCATTCCTCAAGAAATTCTAAATATAGAAAACGAGAAGCTCGAACTAGAGCAAAGCCTGAATCTCACCCAGGAGCCTATGTTTCTCTCTTTCGTCGATCCAGTAGTTTGGATACACAATCCAGTAGTTTGGATAGAAAATTATAGACTTTATGTTCGGGACAAAATCCGCATTCTTGAAATGCGGAAGAGGGCGCTGCTGAGCGAACAGCAATCGCTCATCGTGAAGGCTGCCCTCCGCGGTGACCGTGGAAACAAAAATAGAAAAAAGTAGTTACTCGTCTATCTCAACGTAAATGAACGAAGTCACTTAAGTCTTCCTACTACTACTGCTCCTTCTTACTTATTTTCGTTTTTTCAGGATCTAAAGAAGAAGAGGTTTTCTTAGCGGGCGTGAATCCGGTAGCTTCTACTTCTGTTCTGTTGTCTCACTTATGAGGAGCTGGTACTTCCTGATCAAGAGTGTAGTGAGCATAAGTATTGTATTGTTCAGTATTTTCTTTTCAGGTGTGGTGTGTAGAGATATTGCCTTTATGAATAATACTTATGTATTGCCTCTTCTTCTTGTTGTAGAAGAATACTGATGTATTGCAAAGACCTGTTGTTGTTTTATTTCTTTATTTCTGCCTTTTCTCGAATAGTAGTTGTTAGCTTTGTCTCTAGCATGTTGGTTTGCTTCTAGCATTTAGTAGAATAAGTTGCATTAGCAAGTTCATCATTTGAAAGTGCTTTTTCCCCTGTCTCCTATGATACCCGGCTGGCTTGATTTGGTATGCGCTAGATGAAGCATCCATAGTAATAGGTATAGTATGAACCCTCTCAGCAGTGACCCCTCTCAGGCTCTAGGTAATGAAATGTGAAATGAATTGGAACGGTTTTAGAATGACTAGTAAATGATACTAATTCATCGCACCACTTTCTTTCTGTCATATACCATCTTGGAAGAATGTAGATTGCATTCATCGCAGGGTCATTTCCTGAAGGAGGCTTGTACCAGCTCTTCGTCATCATAAATAGCAAACCAATCCTTGTTTCTATTGCATTCTATCTCATCGTATCACATTCTGTTCTACGATTCCACTTCGACAAAAGGAAAGAGCATATACCCAAGTTCAATAGCTTTACCTCCGCTATTCCGATCATGATTTTCCTACCCTCAGGGAGAAAGTAAAGGTCCTTCCCCCTTCCCTTATACGCAAAAGATAGAGCCTCCGCTGTTCAAGATTGGCGTACTGTTAAATCATCCACTGCTCTCTTTCCTTGCTTTTAAATAAACAACTACTTCAGCAATATTTCAATTCATTTGATTCATTTGCAAGACCAGGCTTGCTCTCCGAGTCCCCCTCCTAAGCGAAATACTAGAGTAGAGGGCTTCCCTTACTTGCTTCTGGTTGATGACAGCTACATCCTTAGCTGGTTTGTCAAAGCAAGGATATCTAAATGGCTTTCCTATCTTATTAGCTGATAAGCACTAGCTGATGGGGGAATCTATATAGATAGAATTCACCATTTGGATCGCTATCCTTCATGTTTGTTATAATTTGCCAAGCTGCCATAAACTGAAAAGGGTTTCTTGCCCTATAAGCATGTAAACATAACAACTCAGAACTATATTCCTGATAAGGAAGAATCATTTCATTCCAGAAATTCCTTTGCAAATTGAACTGTTTCCGAACAAGCTTAGGATGTAGTTCTGAGAGATAAGAATGCAGGAAAGAGAGATGATCTTAAAGAAGATAACCAAGTGGTGTATCAGCCTGATAGCTTGCTTAGGTTAGGTCAACAAGCTTTTAGGTGTATTCACGGCACGGATAGTAGAGTAAGTCAAGTAAAAGCATTGGGTCAAGTATAGATGGGTAAGCTTATACCCTAGATAGGTAAAGAATCAATTCATGGACAGGAACGGTTTTGTCACCAGAATAATAGGTTTGCTAGCTTGGAGAAGCAGATCGGCATGAACGGCTTTCTGTGGGTAGGGATCGTCCGCATAACTTAATAGGTATTATGAACGGGGATAGCTGCTCCCTTTCTTTCCTACTTGGTTGGCACCAGGCGAGGGCAGATTCAACAAAGTTTCCCTTGCTTTGATTACAGTAAGAATTTAGGAAGAGAAGGAACGGATTTCTTTGATGGGGAATCATGGTAATGAATTTCTAGGTCTGGCTAATACATACGCCTTGGCAGTGTGCCTTGTACAACTAGCTAAGGTTGGAGACTCACTTATCCGTCTACAGATAAGCTTTGTATCAATCATGCCTAATTCTTAGGTGGTGGATTCTGCCTCAAGTACTACACTATTGCGAAAGCGCAACCTACACCTATTTTCCTTCGATTGAGATCGTACCCACCACTCCTATCTCGCACGCAGGTGAAGCATCCCGTTCTCCTGGTAACCAAAGGCAAAAGAAGGTCACTAGATTCTCAACTCAAAGAAAAGAGATTAGCCGGCGCCTTAAGCAAGAGGAAGTCAGTGAAAATAAATCCCTGAAAGGAGGAGAGTCTCCATGGATGGGTTTCTAAGGGAAAAAGGCAGTGTGTAAGGAGTGGTATTCCACCCGTGCCCTTGATAGCTGAACATCCATAAAATCTGTATCTCTAGAGTACCAGAACTGCTTATTATTCATCATCCCAACCGAGGAGGACCAAGCTTTCCATTCGTCACATTGAGGTTGTCCTTGTCCTTCACATATCTACAACTGGTTAACTGGCTCTGAACTCCGTGAATCAATCACTTGAGCTTTATATTTCAAAGAAGGGTAAAGAGAATCTAACCCTTCCCTAAAGAGAGAAAAAGTAGTCTGAGTCTCCAGTTAGGACCTCCAAAGTCAAGTGAATACACTAAGTCAGGTCAAGTCTTTAGGAAAGCGTAGCGATGATGCACTTTTATAAGCGAAGCCGATGAACAAGACAAGGAAGTATATGGTATGAAAGGAAAGAGGGAAGATGGTCTTGTGCCGCAAGCGACTATGATGATACCCCGTTTGACTGCTAAACCAACAACCACTGGGCAGGCGAGTAAGTCTACTTACTAGTAGAAATCAAACTCATCTTTGGTGGTACCTATCACTGAACAGCTCATCACCACTCCATAAATTCATACCTCAGGCCCCAGGTACCAGGAGTCCCCAAGAGCTCCCTGTTGGTAATAGGAAAAAATGTGTTGCTCGCACGCGCCTTAATAATGAGTTGAACCCGTTCTCAACAAAGGAGCAGGGTAGTATTTCAATGCTTACATTATTCAAATCGTACCTACCAAGAACATGTTTTTTGAGCGGGACCACTCACTTGAGGGAATTCTCTCAGCCTGGTACAGAAAGAAAGCAGGTCCTAGCAGCTAGAAGAATAGTGGCTCTGAGTCAAAGCAGCTGGGAATTCTCTATCTAAGTCACTCAAAAAATGCTAGTGAATCTCTCCTCCTCTTATCAGTACTCTAAAGTATGTCCAAAAAGGGAAATTAACAAACTGGCAGGCCTACCTACTTTGAGTATTAGAGTGGGCTAACTTAAGAGCAGCAAATGAACTATAGTTTAATTGCCAGGACCACCCACCTGGGCTAAACCCATCTATTAGCACAAGGAGAGTGACTAAATCCCGAGCCTACTTAGGCATTTCTTTCCTCATTATTTAACAGATAGGCAGGCAGGCGCTAGACTGATTTCCAAATAAACTACTTTTAATGCAAGCGAAGCACACTTACGTGGCCCAAGACTCTGAAATTAGGTGAGCACATAGCTAGCCGAGACTTCATACTCTATCTTCACTGCTTAAACTACTCGCGTTTTATCTTGATTTGGATTTCAAACTTTCTATGACTCTCGCACTTTTCTCAACTGAAGACCGGCCTCGGTGAGCCTCTTCTGATGAGGGGGAACCACAGTCTTTGCGGACTCAGGAGAGGGGGACTCGCAGCCAGATGATTCCATCCGTTAATGCTTCTTCGGTAAAGGGAACACCTCATCACCTTCATCTTCATCAGAACTGGGAAGAGGGATAGATAGCTTTCATCATAATAGGCCTCGTTAATGGAATGAGCTACTCGCTCCGCGCCTCTTTGAGTGAGGCTACCTTCCGATTCAGATTGATATGTAGGAAAGAATCTTTGAGAGTTAGAGTACTTAATGTTAGGTTGGTTTAATTCAAATTCTCCAGACTTCTTTTTTTCTACTCTTTCTTCTTTCAAGCCACAAGCCGTAAACTCCATACAATCATTTTTTGGGATGAGCTTTCCCTGTTTTCGGACACAAGCCTACCTACTTACCTCTCGCTTTTCTTCACTTAGAGTAGTTTGACCAGTGAAAGCCGAAGACGTTTAAGAAGGTACGTAAGACGGGCTATGGGAAATAGCATACTCCGGTGAGACTGGTACCTTATTCGCTGCGCGCCTATCTCTTTTGAAACTTCTCCCTATCCGTGTATGTATACATAAACCCTTGTTTTGCTTGCCCTGTCCGCCTTTCAGGAAGCCTACTTGGCGATGAACAATACTTTGAAGGTCGAGTAAACTATTCGAAGGATCGCCGATTCAGTCCTCTTTTTTTATGTTGTAGAGTACAAGTCCGTAACTGGTCTTTTCTTTGGGAATGGTAACCTTACCCCGTGGTCAAACTCTTGTCTTGTGGCCGGTCAATCTCCATCTCTTTTATGGCAGATTCTTTTTTCGAGGACCTGGCGACAACTCTCTCTGGACGGTAGGGGAACCCCAGTGAAATCAGTAATCAACGCACTCCCACTCCTCTTGCTCCAATTCCCTCTCTTCCTGCTAAAGCTCCAACTTATCCAGACTGGTCAACAATTCTTCCTTTGTTCTCCTAATCTCTCTATTCGCATTTGCACTCCACCCCTAAAACACTTTCTCATCTGTTGTAAATGTACTCAAAAGGCTTCCCCAATTCTCCTTTTAACAACAGTGCATGCCACCTCCATCCTCTGAATAAAGTCTTCTTGTTGAAACCATGATCTTTCAAACTTGAAAAACCCTTTGAACAGTTCAGTCTCACACTCCAGCAACAAAGGAACATGGTCTGAACCATATCTAGGAAGGGGCTGTCGCCACAGCATGGGTATACAACATTTAATCCCAGTCTATTGTAAAAAGGAATCTGTCTAACTTAGCAGCTGACACAGCATTGTTCCAAGTGAATTTGCGCCCTTGCAAAGGTAGCTCCATCAGCTCTATATCCTCAATCAGCCCAAACAATTCCTTGCTAACCCTAGCCTGGAATTTCACACCTATTTTCTCACTTCTGGACCAAGTCCTCAATTTACAGATAATCATGTTTTCTTTTCTAATTATAGAGCATCTCAAAATTGTGATAGATTGCAGTCTTGATAATGCTAACATAGTATTGGTAATCTAACAAGCCTTTCGTATTTTGATGCCAGTCACAACAGTTTGACAGGACCCATTTATCCAAAAATAGTCAACTTGAGAGGACTTTTCAATCTCGAACTCAAACTGATGCGTAGCTATTATTTAGAGATGCTCTTACAGAATCCCATGCTACGGAATGAATCTAGTTACCATCCGATTTAGCTCCATAAATATGGACATGGACATGGCTTAAGGAAGCTAATTACTCGGGTTCAAGTAGTTCCGGCTAGAGAGATGGAGTAACTAAGCCCTAACGTTAGATCCATTATCTCACAGAGTGAAATTCAGACAATTCAACCCTTCCTGCGCGGGTGCCAGACATCGCCAAAATGAGTAAGTCTAAGTCGCCGAAGAGAGTATTTTTGGTCTCTCTCGCAAGCTCTGATAGTGAGACAACAAAGGAAAGAATCTTCAGGCTATTCGCTTCCCTCTTTCAGTGTAGCCGGGTAGCAGTATCGGCAATCCCACGAGCAGACGAATCAAATCAGGCCTATTCTTTTTCTATGTTCTTTTTTTGCTCTACCCATTTCTTCTCTTTACAAACGTGGAAGCCTTTTTACGTGCACAAGTCCAGAACGAATTTCGACTCGTCCCTCTCTTGAGACGAGGACTTAAGTTCATTTTATCTTCTTCTCAATCTCCGTTCTTCTTTAATTAAATACGATCTTGAGAAAACCATGCGCTGTCTGGCGATGCGAAAGATGAGAAAGAAATTGGCATGTCCTGGATCTACCACTTTTTACTTCCTTTTTCGTACTCTTCTTTCATACTCCTTACCAGAACGCTTTTCCTGGTTCAGAAGAATAAGATACTGAAATTGTGGCTTACATATGGAAAATGCCTTCGTCTTGAAGCTACCAATGCACACCACGGTGAAATCATTGTCAATTAATTGTTAGATTCCCCATATCACCCATAGCCACCCAAATCTTTTTTTTGCCTCAAACTCTGCTGCCCTATCACTCCTCGATAAGTGTACTTACTCAGGTTGTGCACTTGGCTGAGCGAGATCTTCCCCTTTGGCATGAGAACCGCCTACCTACGCTAACGTAACTAATGCAGATGGCGGAAGTTAGTAGTTCTCATATAGCGGGGAAATCAATGAATAGCATTTTCACTAAGGAAGTGGGTCACCCATTGCAAAAAAGTTAGGAACACATATAGGCGAAAGTACTACTTTTTAATTCAACTATAACTGAGCGGAACCTTCCTTTTGGGGCAAGGCACGGCAACAACGGAAAGGACATTCAGGTTAACCAGGATAAAACCTAGTACTACGCCCTCCAAACAGATCGTATCCTCGGCTATTTCATTAGAAATATCAAAAGCATATTTCCCTGGCGTCAACCCCTCCGGGTGTAGAAACCATTTCTTTTCCTTTGCTACTAGATACGATGCTTTTCGTGTAGGCTACGCTTTTCGCAAGTATTGTTTATTTGTTCCGAATAGAGGAGGCCTTGGGTTGAGAGGAAAGGCAGGATCTGCTGATGAAAGTGGGCCGGAGCCAGAACTAGGATAGGGATCAGATTGGGAGCAGGTTAGATGCAACCGCCGGGAATCCGACTTCGAAGTACGAGCAGGGATATTCGATAAAAGGAATTCCAATCGGAATAAAGGGTGAATTCGATTAGTTGAACAGGCAGCAGATGAAGTGATGGGAGCTAGCTCACTTCCTTCAATGAACGGATTTGCCTTGATTTGAGATTTCTAATTGAATCAAACTCTCGCCCTTTTGAGATTGAGTTACTTCCTTGCCTGGGCTAGTCGTAATCCCTTCTTCTGTACAAGATGGTTAGAGCTAACCCCAGTACTACTCCTTTGGCTGCAGAGTACCACCTCTTCCTCAACTGGATCTGGTATTCTTCCTCGAACCAGTGCTTCCTCGGAGGATGGTTCTACTTACTGTCCCCTCTACTTTAGGTTTGGAGTTCAGCTACACCTTTTGGCTTTGCATGAATGCCATTTTCCTCTGTGTCTCTTTCCTGCGGGTGCTTGGTCTTTTGCTAAACTTGTTATTTGGCTCTCTTCTTTGTCCCTAGTTCCTGTTTCATGCCTAGTTTCTATAACAGTACCTGCATCCTGCCTTTTAGCTTATCCGTGGACCAGTGCTCTTTCTTTATCGAGAGAAGGGGGGAACTTTATCACATCGAGGGTGGAGCGGTTGAAGAACCATCCATGTCGAACTCGGCTAACCCAATCCTTTCTTTTCAAATGCTTTCTTAAATTATAAATTGCACCTAGATGCCCGACTTCGTATCCCACCCTCTCCTGCTGACCCCTTTATGCGTACCTGAAGCCAGATCGTTTTTCTCGTAGACCGCTCCTGATGTGACCCGTTAGCCCATATCTAATACTTAGTAAAGCCCATCACCAGTCTTGCATGTAAAAGGGCCTGTGGTATGTCTTTAATTCCGAAATGAAATCTGCTCTCCGAAATGAAAGCCATGTACCCTGTGCAAGCAAAAGTGGAGTGGCATGAATAGCCGAGATTGTAGCGGGATATTCATCACACACCCCAACAAGTTCAAACGATGGTTTACAAGGTGTTGAGTCACTATCTTCCTAAAACAATCCACACGAGCATGGTATGCAGACAACCAATCCATACCAGCATCAAAATATCGAAAGTCTAAAACGATAAGATCCGCCCTGATCTGCTCTCGTAATAACATAGTCCTTTAATACTTGCTTTGTAAGCAAGGAATCACCCATTGGAGTAGTTACTAAAAGACTTGCATGGAGCTAGCACAGTCTCACTCTTGTACCGTCCTGGCATAAATAAGAGCTTGTGTCTATAAACAAACTACCTGGCCTATATCTATATAGTGACGTGTTTTTCTACGTTCCTATCATTGGTAACGAAACTGACGAACTAACATACGAGTTGTTTTCACAACTAAACTTATTATATTACAACTGGCAACTGAAATAGAGAATGCATAAACAAACAGCTAGTAGGCACCTTGAAAGCGGATCAGCTAATTCACGGTGCTCTTAACTTTATGGTGCTGAGAGTATGAATTCTTTAGGTTGTAAGGATTCTTACCTAGAAAAGTCTATTCCCGTTTCTGAGGACAATGCTGATGATGGTGGAAACAATGATGATAATGGTGAAGATTCTTCTATTTTCCCTGGTAAGTGCTCCAGATGCAGTTGCTTTAGTTGACGTAGTGAGTGGAACCTAATTATCTGTTTCCTTGAATACCAGAGTTGCCTTTTGTAGATGAGAAAGCCAACAATTTTGCAAGGAGTTGATAATTGCACTTGAAGTAGTAAGTTTAAAGACAGTTGAAACTTAATGGCACCGTTTAACCAAGCACTCTTGTAGCTTCCTCCGTGTTCAGATCGGTGAGGCAAGAATTCATCGTCCTCCACGATATCAAAAATACCCTCCAGACCATGAAGACAGATTAGTCCTGGCCTCTATGTGACTCTGTGTGTATGAGTGTGTGTTGTTACTATTTGTGAGATTTCTTACTCTGATTTCATTTGTTTCACTCACTTTTTCTATCTTTTTCTGCATTCTTTCCTTACACTCTTTCTCTGTAGGTTAAGCCTATTTCCCTCGATTTCTCTATTGCAATAGCTCTGTTGCCAAAGAATAGCTAAGTTGCCAAAGAAGTCCCGTTCTGCCAAGCGATAAGCTGTGCCATTCTTTCCTTCTACAGAGTAAGGAGTTTTCAAGCAAGAGTTCTCCCAAATACAGTAGTGGATAACAGCAATAAGTAGTTGATAGCAAAAAACAGTTCAAGGCAGAAGTCTCTTGAGAATGCAAAAGGCCTGCAAACCTAGTTCACACGAGTGGATTCTTTCACAGCGTGCCTTTATTTACGCTAAAAGCAGTCTCATCAGCAGTGAAAGTTCCTAGCCGAATAAAAAGTTTCAGAAGTCAAACCTAGCGGCCTTGCAATGATAAGTAGTCCAGTCTAAGAAGAAGTGTTGTGATAATAAAAAATACTAGCCGAAAAAGCGGTTCCATTCGAATACTCTGCTGCGAGAAAGAGGTAGATCTTATTAATCGACAATCTGAAAGTCTTTGTGGGACATAAAGAAATAAAACAACAACTGGTCTTTGCAATACTGATGTATTCTTCTTGTTGTAGAAGTTTGATTTTTACAAGTTCATGATATGAAGAGCCTTTAGATGACCCTACTAAGAAAAGTAAAGTAGAGGAAGACTAACCAGATGAATATGCTTTTTTCACTTGGGACTAGGGCTTGCCTTCTCTTAACGGTAGAAAAAAGGAGCTCTCCTAAGCAGTAGCAAGCGCTTGATGCTATCTCCGACTTGAGTCTATAAATTCCTTATGAGCTAAGCAGCATACTTGATATGTTGGAATAGAAGGAATGAAAGATCCATCTTTGTGGGTTCGGCCCCCACGGAGCGGTGTGTATCATGGGGTTGAGTACAAAGCATGTTTCAGACCTTGGGCGGGGCGGTGACTTTATTTTAGTAGAATTTCTCAAGTAGGAATAGATCTATTCATAGTAGATCTCCATTGTTAACTCAGCTTGTGCCTGTTCGGGAGAAGTTGGGTGCCCCGGCTCATAAGAACAGAAATCTGCTATTTCTTCGTATGCTTTGGTTTTGGAACCTGCGTCAAAGGCACTGAAGGGACACTGGAAGACTAATTTGGACTCAATTTTGCCCTGATTGACCAATTTCCATAATTTATACTGATGCAAGCCCTATAAACTACTCCCACCCTTCTACAGCCGGAAAGGAAACCGCATCCAAGAGCCATTGGCTTACCACCCGGAGAGGACAAAGAAAGCTCCCACTATTCAAAAGGAAGACCGGGAAGACGAATCCAAACCAGGGCTCTGGAAAGCAAAACCGTCTCTAGAGAGAAATTGGGTCTCCATTTCACTTTATTTTCAAGGGGAATCAAAGCAAATGCTGCTCTATTATCCAACGGCCCCACCCAGATCTGCTTTCTATCTCGGTAGTCTGGTATGTGTAAGTTATACCAGCCTGACAACTAGATTGTTGGAGTTCCATTAAGTCTTCCCTGAAGCTGGTCCCTCTGTGAACTACTGAAGCTGCTCTTTCCTCCTTACCAGTGAAGTACTAAACAGAAGAGGCAGAAAGAGAGTAGCTCCTATCTGACCCTGCCGGGCTGACCCTCCCTAAAGGGCGGGAACTATTGCCACCTCAACCTCCGAACTCCGAAGAATCAGACTCAGACGGAGCTGCATTACCGGATTGCCATCCTTCCTTACTTCTGTCACTTGTCACTGGCACTGATCTTTCTCTCTTCGATGCCGTCTGCGGAAGATCGGTTGCTGTCAGTGAACTTCTTTTGAACAAAGATTTGATACTAGCTCGTTCAATCAATACTTTTATCGAATCTACCTCCTTTCCCTCCCCGCTATGCCTATTCTCTTGCGAATCCAATAATATAAGCCCTACAAAACCTATTAAATACACCGAAAGCCTTGTTCATGCCAGTCTATAAACCACATCCAAATCAGTTCTTGCGGAGAATAGCCTTTTCCTTAAAAAGACCTAACTTCACGAAGCCTTAGAATAGTTTCGGGTAGTCTTTGCCTTATTGGTAAAAGAGACCTCAAAACGGAGACCTCGAAGTCCCCGCAGAGCTGAAACCTCTCCTTGAAGAGTTCCGAGACATCGTTCCAGCTGATTCAAATACCTAACTAAGCGACCTGAATGGAAGGCTAACCAATGAATGAACTGTTCTCCCCAGCTGTTACGAACTATCAGATGGTCAAGAATTGACAGGAATGAAGGGAATTGATTTCAAGGATCAGATAAAGAGGGAATTTATGAAATAAGAGTTACGGGAACAACTAGTCGAACAGAAGCATGAGTTAAGTGGTGTTGCTAACTTCCTTACTCATTGTAGCTGCTTTGATGGGTGGATTGGACATGGAAGGATTGAAATAACAAGAGGTAATGTGAATCAGCTAAGGTTGCCTTTTTCAAGCAAGTAAACTAGTGGCTTCGCCTACCTTATTGTGTTGTAGACATCTTGAACAGTAAGTAAGGATCAACTTAGGCTTAAGCTAGAGCTGCTCCTTCTATCACATCGGATTCTAGTAAAGAGATGGGCCTTCTCGTCTGATCTCTGCATCAACAGGAACGCGGGAAAAGCTTCTTCTCGCCCCAGAGTCCCTAGCAGCCTTAAGCCCGTAAGCTACTTCCTTTAGTTGAACTGGTTGCTATATAGGTCAATTGAATCTTAGCCTGTTTCTTCTTACTCCTTTTGTTCTCATTCCCGGCCAACCGTGCCATGAAGAGTCGAGCAAGAGCAATCGCAGCTTTATCTCTTCCTTTGCAGCTCTCATTCCTGCCTTATAAAAGCTTCAATCGACAAAAGCGAGAAACGAGCGACAAGGCTACGGTCTAACTTTTTCTTCCTAGAGGAGTTCAATACGAAAATAAAGGCGCTCCGCGTTGGGAATGGCGTACGTAGTACGGGTGGTATTTCCGGTATAACTGATCAGGGTTGTTCTGAAAGCAAGTCAATTGGTGCTTTGGAAAGTGAGTGCCAGAGGCTAGTCACTGCTTGGTTTACAGAAGGGAAGGAAGAAAGAGATACCGAAGCAGATTCAGTATAGAAAAGAAGAAATTGATACCATTCATTCCAGCTTATTTGATACCCACTTAAAGTTTCTATCAAACCATGTCTTTTTCTTGTCAATCTCGTAGGAATTTCGATTGGAAGTGTGGTATTGAAGGGCGAAGCCTTTACTCTTTGACTTGTTTCTTTGAATATAACATAGTATTGACTACGCACTTCGAAAGATAATGGTGTATTCCGAGGATCAGTCCGTTTTTTATTGAATTCGCAAATTGATAGATCTGGATGATTCAAAGAATGATTCTTCCCTGGGCCCGCTACCATTATGGAAATTGGAGCTTTTCAATTCCATTTTGGAGATTGAGAAGACCGCTCGTAACGATTTTTTTCTTTTTATGGCTGGGTGGGCAAGAAAAGGATTTGACTCTTGAAGATATCAACTCATACGCCTGCTCCATACATTAAAAAACATTTTGGGTACTTTCTATGAGAATGGATAAATAGAAATGGATTCCTCTTTCTCTTTCCTGGCCAAACTACCAAAAAAAAAGAAGAGAGAGAGCTGTAAGAGCGGTAAAAGCAAGCTCGGTGGCCCGGTTCACTACAGGTTGATGTATCCTTTTGAAAGAAAAGTAAATCTCTCTAAAAAATAAGCACTTCAACAAGTCAGGGCCCTTTTTTATACAACTCCTATGCGTAATTGATAGCTTTTTGGTATTCTCCATATATATATACTACTAGGTACGAAATAACAGGAAAGATAGAAATAGTGACTTTGGCTTCAAATAGAGAGCAGCTTAAAGGGAACTCGCACTGGAGGACAGCTCTGAAAAAATAACTGAACACTGGCTAGGAACTGGGCTGCACTAAGCCCGGCACTTTTTGGGCTTCTTCATGAATCTAGTTTTCAGGTAAGGTCAGATCATCTTATTGAATATATATCTGAAAGAAAGCAAAGGAATGAATCGTTTTTCCAATTACCTTCTCTCGAAAACCATAGATCTTCTGGTTACCATTGACTATCCGGCACTTTCGTCTGTAGAGCGAAGCAAGAAATTGCATGGAAGGGCTTGCCCTGCTAATATCAGCCTTGTTTGGAACAATAGATGCAATCCATTTCAGTGTATGTCACTGAGTTCACCATTGCAGTTGAGACGTCAGGCAATTGAGCGTTCCCTAGAGTTTGGTTCAAAGGCTAAGGACTCCCCGCCGCCTTCATAAGGGCACTAAGGCGGAGCACGGAAAAGAAAATGGGGCACCCATGTTTTACCAGTCCCGGATCTCAGGGCCGTTTTGCCAACCGCCGACATGAACGAAATCTAATTTCATTGCGGGAAATTTGGATTTCATGAGGGAGGAAAAGGCGAGGCGGAGGGTGGAGAGTCGTACAATGCATTGGTGGGATGAAGGTGCTAGCTTGGCTGAGATAGGAAGTTTCGATGTGTATGTAGATTTGGTTCTAGTGCCCCCACCCTTTTCGAGATCTGTCAGGATTAGCAAGATGTTATAGTGTCAACTATAGAGAAATGGAATGAATGAAATGTATCTAAGAAGAAAGGAAGCCATGCTCCATCCTGTTTATAAAAAGAACATCACCTCCCTTTTTGGTTAGATACCGCTCCGTTAGGTACTAATGCTTCTACCTATCACCCTCCGGGTGAGTTTGAGAGCTGTGTTTTTTCCAACGTTAATAGCATTCCGCGAGAAAAGAGAAAAGTCATCTACTGATGTTGTCAGCGGAGTCCCTCGTCCATCCATGTATGAATAGCGGTATCCCCCATTTTGGACAGTGATGAGGTAGTCGACGCAATTTGCATGTGTATTTGCGTTCGGCTTTGCTACTTTCCTTCTAGACTATAAAAGAATGTCCGCGGAAGGGAATAGTCTACGTGGCCCGGGGTAGTCTTTCAATTCCTTTATCGGGTGGGAGAGTTTAGAACCTGTTAAGCCAATAGCTGCAGCTTTAGTCACACTAGCTACATCAGTTGATCATGGATTTAGCATACCACCTCAGAATAGTCTACGTGGCCCCTACTTTTATTTTACTACTTTTTTTTTCCAGTAATGCAGACAGCCCTTTTTAAAGCGCTAGGCCGGGCTTGCCCCTGACTCTCAAAAAGAGCAGGAGGCCTCAACTCATTCCATTAATGTTGTTTCATTCCCCACGCGGCTGAATCCAACTCAGTCTTTATCCTGCCTTGGAGTTCTCTCTCATAACTGAAAGGAGGTATTCGATTTATCGGATTTCGAGCTAGCTGCCCTTTTCTTGCTCCTTGCCATTAGCGCAGCCCTTTTCTTTTTCTTAGCTTTATTTGAAGCGTAGTTTTTCACCTTCAAAAGAAGGCGCCAGCGCTTTTGTAGTGACCCCGGAGGGGTCCCGGGTTGCTTTGGCGCGCCCCACCCCGTCAGTCCTGTGTTGTACTTGACTCTCCCCCGCTTGCTGCTTGCTGATCGCAGTGTTCAAAAATGACACGAAGCTGGATATGAGTAGATGTTGTTGGTCGAAAACGTCTTTCATTCACAATGAAACAGAATGGTCTCGCTCGATGCGTCATTTTATGATGTGTATTTTCATATTAAGAGTTCTTAAAAGAACTCAACTCAAAGCCCAACCGTCAAAAGGATGCTACAATGTTCGAAATTCTCAACTTAACACGCCCCCTTACTTCCTTCGTGACCTCCCACTACTTCATCTACCGAAATGATTAGGCGGATCTCCTTTTTTCTAGCATTAAACCTGCTCATGATCCTTAGGCTATAGAGCATGGAGCAGACAGAGAGATGAAAGGACCACCTTCTCCTGCTTGCTTGATCGGAATCTATTTACATTTAGAATAGCTGAACTTCTTAAGAGCTACACTTAGTAGTTGAAACTCGGAGAGACAGAGAGAGTCCTCTCTCATACTTGCCAATTCCCTTGCTGATCAGCAAGGGAATTGGCAGGAACCAACCTTAGTTGCCCCTCGGTAGAGTGAGTCTACTTAGCGAACTGGCAGGACGCAGAGATCGATTGATCAATATGCATATCGAGAGTTGATGGTTGACCGCCGCCCCCCTTGTCCTGTCCTGGGGGCTCCCCGGTCGGGGAGGCAAAGGGGATTGCTATCGTCACCCTTTCTCCCGGTGTATGTGAAAGAGAAAAAGTGACGAACTTTTTTTCTTTTCGGTTGGTTGGTCCAAAGAACGAGAGTCAGCTTCCTTAAGTCCGTTCTTCCTCAGTAGCTCAGTGGTAGAGCGGTCGGCTGTTAACTGACTGGTCGTAGGTTCGAATCCTACTTGGGGAGATTTGATTCATTCAGAATTCGAATTGATAGTTATAGCTTTTCTGACTAGCGACCCCTGTCCTTCTCCTTTTTCTTTTCTAAAGACGCAGCAGAATCGTCAAACGGGACATCAAAAGTGGGAAGTTGATTGTAGGATTTCTATTCCTCACTCTCGTATAGGTGAACTTGGTTCGTTCAATGAAAAGGGATAAGAAGGATCCACTGGGAATGAATGGGAAGACTGGGGTAGTATCTTCATTAGCCGGAAGGAATTAGTCTCCACTAGCGTAATTCGAAGAACGAACAAGAAAAGGCGTCACTGTTTAGGTAGGAGGATGGATGGATGTGGTCCAATGGCTAAAGCTCTGCCAGCTTCTTGTAGACTGGCAGTCTCCGAGAGGAACCTTAACCCCCCGGGGGGAGGCCGGGTGGGATGGTATACTTTTTTTTCGCCACAAGTGGGAACTCAGTCCTTGGTAAGACACAAGGGGGGAAGGAAGATCTTCACTCATTCATTAAGTGCCTGCGGTGAGACGCGACCCACAACAAACGAAGGGGGTGGAGGGAGACCGAAGAAGGAACAATTGTCTTGAATGCTACGCTGGGATCAGCAGCTTCCAGTGAAGACAAAATGAGTCGGGCAGGAAGAGGAAGATCGTGCGGGGAAAACGGGGTTCGAACCCGCGACTTCTGGCGTGACAGACCAGCACTCTAACCAACTGAGCTATTTCCCCCTTTCGTAACTACTGTCGATTCAACAGTCACCTACCGGTTACCTTTGTAACTATACCAAAACCAAAGTAGCTGTACAACAGAATGCCCTTCGCCTTTAGTACTTTTTTTTTTCTTTTGACGACAGTAGAAAGAAATGGCTCTGCTCGCTTAGACTCGGGGCTCCGCGCTCTATCAGCTATCAGTTAGTTGGCGCTACGCGCGACTTCAGTTGACAAAAGCGAACAAGATAGCGCCCGCGGTTTCGTTTGTTCGCCTTCTAAAAGGCCTACTGACCTGCCGGTGAAAAGCCGGTTACAAAATAAATAATAAGACGTAGGTAGTGCAAAAGTACCAAAACAACTGAAGCCTACATCCCACTACGTCTGGGTTCCCCCTTCCTATGAACCTTGAGTCAGAGGTCTTACCTTGAGTCAATAGGTAGGGTCAACTATACCAAAG
>Ga0182005_1000561_pt1 | contig 18577 bp, 18 predicted proteins | sample Sormic07211103_1_FD_123021 | JGI IMG/M metagenome (GOLD analysis project Ga0182005, IMG submission 123021) | Rhizosphere microbial communities from Sorghum bicolor, Mead, Nebraska, USA - 072115-103_1 MetaG | ecosystem: Host-associated > Plants > Roots > Rhizosphere | place: USA: Nebraska...
CCTGACGATCTCGCCGGACCTGCTGGAGAAGCTGGATGCCGATCACGGCGAACTGCCGCGCAGGCTGGTGGCCGGTGCGGCGGAATCCGTCCAGGTGACGCCGATCGATGGCGCGCGGTTTGCAGCGGATCTGGCGGCCGACCCGATGGCGACGGAGAAGCTGGCGAGCGGCATCGATGCGTTCGCCAAGGATCTGGAGGCGTTGCGCCAGACGATCCGCGAGCGGTTGTAAGCGCTGGCGGTTGGCTGGACGACGAAAGGCCCCGCTCTGCGGGGCCTTTTGTTTTTGGCTCTTACCGCGACGGCAACGGCAACGGCTCACTTTCGTTCGGGTGGCGCGGTGTGGGTGGGTTTGCTGGACGCGCCGTGAACCCATCCCTGGGGGCTCGTGAGCGGCTTGCTCGTTTGTGCAGTCCTGCACAAACGGCAAGACCGGGGTTGGGCGTCCTGCCCAACCCGTCCGGCGCATGCGCCGGACCCATGCCGCTCCAACGGTCCTGCAAACCCACCCACACCGCGCCGTCGACACATGGCTGGTGCGTTGGGGAAAGCGGTGGAGCGTCGAGCGGTGATGCGGAGTGCAGTGAACAGATCTGGTAGGAGCCGACCGTGGGTCGGCTCTGCCGGTATCAGGCGTCCACGCCGATGGGGCAGCTGACGCCGGTGCCGCCGATGCCGCAGTAGCCGTTGGGGTTCTTGGCGAGGTACTGCTGGTGGTAATCCTCGGCGTAGTAGTACTCGGGCGCGGGGAAGACGATCTCGGTGGTGATCGCGCCGTAACCGCTGTCGTTCAGGCGCTGCTGGTAGGCGTCGCGGCTGGCCAGGGCGGCGTCGTGCTGGGCCTGGGTGGTGGCGTGGATCGCGGAGCGGTACTGGGTGCCGGTGTCGTTGCCCTGGCGCATGCCCTGGGTGGGGTCGTGGCTTTCCCAGAAGACCTGGAGCAGGCGTTCGAGCGGGACGATGGCCGGGTCGTAGACGACCTCGACGATTTCAGTGTGCCCGGTCAGGCCGGAGCAGACTTCTTCGTAGGTGGGGTTCGGGGTCACGCCGCCGGCGTAGCCGACCGAGGTCGAATAGACGCCGGGGATGGTCCAGAATTTGCGCTCGGCGCCCCAGAAGCAGCCCATGGCGAAGCGGATGCGCGCCAGGCCGGTGAAGCTGTCCTTGAGGGGGTGGCTGTTGACGTAATGCTGGTTGTGCAGCAGCGGCAGGGGCTGGTCGCGGCCCGGCAACGCTTCTTCCGGGCGCGGCAGGCGCTGCTTGAAGGCGCCGATGCCCAACAGACCGTGTCCAATACCCAACATGGCGTTCTCCTAGGCCGGCAACAGGCCGGCGCTTTCGTCTCCGTCGAATATGGGGTCGTCCGGGGCCGTGCCCAAGTCCAGTCGGGCGACGATGTCGTCCGCTTCGGGACGGGCCGGATCGGGGACGCAGACGCGCAGGACGCCGAACAGCGGCAGCTCGCCCATCCCGCCCAGCAGCGATTCCCCGAAGACGAACGCAGGGATGCCGGCGTCCTCCAGGGCGTGTTTGACCAGATGGGCGTCGAACAGGTTGTCGGCCTGGTAGATCACGTGCATGGGCGGGCTCCGGAGGGCATGGGGCCAGCATACGCCCGGGGGCTGAAGGCGTGCCGACCCACGCGGCCGGGCAAGCCCACCCCCGACAGGCTAAACTGTTGGTCTTTCTGCCTTTTAACTGCGACCGCGCATCATGTCCGAGTCTACCGCCGCCCCCACCGACGCCCTTCCGGAAGCCCAGGAGAAACGGGATTTCATCCGTCAGATCGTCCGCGAGGACCTGGCGGCCGGCAAGCATGCCGCGATCAAGACGCGCTTCCCGCCGGAGCCCAACGGCTACCTGCACATCGGCCACGCCAAGTCGATCTGCCTGAACTTCGGCATCGCCGGCGAGTTCAACGGTGTGTGCAACCTGCGCTTCGATGACACCAACCCGGCCAAGGAAGATCCGGAGTACGTGGCCGCGATCCAGGATGACGTGCGCTGGCTGGGCTTCGAGTGGAACGAGCTGCGCCATGCCTCGGACTATTTCGATGCCTATTACCTGGCCGCGCAGAAGCTGATCCGCGATGGCAAGGCCTACGTATGCGACCTGTCCGCCGAAGAAGTGCGCGCCTACCGCGGCACCCTGACCGAGCCGGGCCGTCCGTCGCCGTTCCGCGAGCGCAGCGTCGAAGAAAACATGGATCTGTTCCGCCGCATGCGCGCGGGCGAGTTCCCGGATGGTGCGCGCACCGTGCGCGCCAAGATCGACATGGCCAGCGGCAACATCAACCTGCGCGACCCGGCGCTGTACCGGATCAAGCACGTCGAACACCAGAACACCGGCAATGCGTGGCCGATCTACCCGATGTACGACTTCGCGCATGCACTGGGCGATTCCATCGAGGGCATCACCCACTCGCTGTGCACGCTGGAGTTCGAAGACCACCGCCCGCTGTACGACTGGTGCGTGGACAACGTCGATTTCGCCCACGACGATGCGCTGACCCAGCCGCTGTTCGATCGCGGCCTGCCGCGTGAAGCCGCCAAGCCGCGCCAGATCGAATTCTCGCGCTTGAACATCAACTACACGGTGATGAGCAAGCGCAAGCTGATGGCGCTGGTCACCGAGCAGCTGGTGGACGGCTGGGACGACCCGCGCATGCCGACCCTGCAGGGCCTGCGTCGTCGTGGCTATACCCCGGCGGCGATGCGCCTGTTCGCCGAGCGCGTGGGCATCAGCAAGCAGAACTCGCTGATCGATTTCAGCGTGCTCGAAGGCGCGCTGCGCGAAGACCTGGACAGTGCCGCCGCACGTCGCATGGCGGTGGTCGATCCGGTCAAGCTGGTGCTGACCAATCTGCCGGAGGGCCACGCAGAAACCCTGACCTTCGCCAACCATCCCAAGGATGAGGCGTTCGGGACCCGCGAGGTGCCGTTCGCACGTGAGCTGTGGATCGAGCGCGAGGATTTCGCCGAGGTCCCGCCCAAGGGCTGGAAGCGCCTGGTGCCGGATGGCGAAGTGCGCCTGCGCGGCGCCGGCATCATCCGCTGCGATGAGGTGATCAAGGACGCCGACGGCACCATCACCGAGCTGCGCGGCTGGCTGGATCCGGAATCGCGCCCGGGCATGGAAGGCGCCAACCGCAAGGTCAAGGGCACCATCCACTGGGTCAGCGCCGTGCACGCGGTGCCGGCCGAGATCCGCCTGTACGACCGCCTGTTCTCGGTGCCGAACCCGGACGACGAGTCCGACGGCAAGACCTACCGTGATTACCTCAATGCGGACTCGCGCCGCACCGTCACCGGCTATGTCGAGCCGGCCGCGGCCAGCGCAGCGCCGGAGCAGTCGTTCCAGTTCGAACGCACCGGCTACTTCGTCGCCGATCGCCGCGACCACACCGCGGCCACGCCGGTGTTCAACCGCAGCGTGACCCTGCGCGATACCTGGTCGGCGTAAGCGGCACCCGGCCGGTGCCTGGCACCGGCCATCCAGCACCTTTCGCGCGGCCCTGCCACGGCAGGGCCTGCGCTCCAGCCCTCCTGCGATCGGCGCAGCCCTGCGCCGGCGCCCGCGTGGCCGCGTTCAGCGCGGGCACGGCATCCCTACGCACGGCCCGATACACTGCCGCTGCTCCATCTTCCACGAGGTCCATGTCCCGATGCTGTACGCGCAAGTCCATCTCACCCTGCCCGCCTGGATCCACGACCAGATCGATCTGGGCCGTGTCTATCCCGAGGACGCCGACAAGGTCGCGCTGGCGATCGAACTGTCGCGCCTGAACGTCGAGGCGCAGACCGGCGGCCCCTTCGGCGCCGTGGTGTTTGGGCCGGACCACCGCGTGATCGCCGCCGGCGTGAACCGCGTGATCCCGCATACGACCTCGCTGGCGCATGCCGAGAACATGGCCTACATGCTGGCCCAGCAGCGCCTGCAGACGCCACGCCTGAACGATGTGCTGTCGCCGATCACGTTGGCGACCTCCTCGCAGCCGTGCTGCCAGTGCTACGGCGCGACCATCTGGGCCGGCATCGATCGCCTGCTGATCGGGGCCAGCGCCCAGGATGTGGAAGAACTCACTCCGTTCGATGAAGGCCCGCTGCCGGCGGACTGGATCGGCGAACTCAACACGCGTGGCATCGAGGTCGTGCGCGACATCGAGCGCGATGCAGCGCGCGCGGTGCTGCGCCAGTATGGAGAAACCAACGGTGCACATTACTGATTCCCGCGCTTCAGGCGCCAAGCGATGAGCGGCCTGCTGTGCCTGTGCCGCCAGGGGTTTGAGCCGGAACTGGCCGCCGAGCTGTCCGAGCGCGCGGCCTATGCCAACGTCGCCGGCTATGCGCGCACCCAGCGCAACGACGGCTACGTGGTGTTCGTCACCGAGGACGCCGCGGCGCTGTCCAAGGCATTGTCCTGGCGTTCGCTGATCTTCGCCCGGCAGAAGCTGCAGGTGCTGGCCGAGCTGCCCCAGCTCGATGCCGCCGACCGCATCACCCCGATCATCGCCGCCCTGCAGGGCCAGCAGCGCTTCGGCGACATGTGGGTCGAGCATCCCGATTCGGACGAAGGCAAGCCACTGGCCGGCCTGGCCCGCGCGTTCGGCAATGCACTGCGCCCGGCGCTGCGCAAGGCCGGCCTGCTGACCGACAAGCCGAACACCGGCCTGCCGCGCCTGCACATCGTGTTCGTCGATGGACGCCATGTGTTCGTATGCGTGGCCGATACCCGCGACAGCGCGCCGTGGCCGCTGGGCATCCCGCGCCTGAAGCTGCTGCCCGACGCGCCTTCGCGCTCGGCGCTGAAGCTGGATGAAGCCCTGCTCACGCTGATGACACCGGAAGAGCGCGAACTGCTGGTCAAGCCGGGCATGCGCGCGGCCGATCTGGGCGCCGCCCCGGGCGGCTGGACCTGGGTGCTGACCCGCCAGCACCTCAGGGTGATCAGCGTCGACAACGGCCCGCTGCGCGAGCACGTGCTGGAGACCGGCCTGGTCGAGCATCTGCGCGCCGATGGTTTCCACTGGCAGCCGGAGACGCCGCTGGACTGGATGGTCTGCGACATGGTCGAACAACCGCGCCGCGTGGCCGAACGCATGGCCACCTGGTTCCGCGAAGGCTGGTGCAGGCACGCGATCTTCAACCTCAAGCTGCCGATGAAAAAGCGCTGGGATGAAACCCGGATGTGCCTGGAGCTGTTCCAGGAGCAGGCGGGCAAGCCGCTGCATCTGCGCGCCAAGCAGCTGTACCACGACCGCGAAGAGATCACGGTGCTGGCCTCGCCGCTGCGCTGACCCAAGCGCACCACCGTTAGCGCCGGGCCATGCCCGGCTGGCCGCGCAACGCGCGGCCATGATCGAAGCACGCGCCGGTCGCCCGGCGCCCCCTCCCCACGTCAAGAACGGAGTTTCCATGCGACGCCGATCAAGCCTCATCCTGCTGCTGACGCTGCTGCCCACGCTCGCCCTGGCCCAGGTCCGCACCCCGTCACCGGCGGTCAGCGAACCGTTGCGCGAGGTGCCGGTGAGCGTGCGCGCGCAGCCGCTGTCGCAGGGCGAGGTCACCCATCAGGTGACGCTGGCCGCCCCGGCCGGGGAGGCGGCGGTGACGGTGCGTTCGGTGCAGCCGGTGAGCGTGGTCGGCCAGTACCGCATCGCATTCGCGGCGCTGGATGTCGACGGCGATGGCTTCATCAGCCGCGCCGAGGCGCAGGCCAACCCGACCCTGGCCGATGAATTCAACGCGCTGGACGTGAAGCGCCGCGGCAGGCTGGACCGAACCGATCTGGCCGGCTGGCTGATCGACTGAGCGCGCGGGTCACACCCCCGCCGCGCGCTTCCAGAACATCGACACCAGCGGCGGCAGCTTGCCGGCGCAGCCCAGCGCGCGACCGCGCGCCAGGGTCAGGTGCATCTCATCATTGGAGAACACCGTGTTGATCGCATCGAAGCTGTACGCAGCGAAGGTGTTCTCACTGCGGCGTTCGCGTGCCCAGCGCTGCAGCCGGTGCGGCGACATCCAGTCCTGGCGGCGCTGCTGCGCAGCCAGCACCAGCGCCCGCAACGCAGCAACATCACGCAGACCGAGATTGACGCCCTGCCCGGCCAACGGATGCACCACGTGCGCTGCATCACCGAGTGCGAGCACGCGGCCGGCCACGTAACCCGTGGCCAGCTGCCGGCGCAGCGGGAAGGCCGCCCGCCTGGAGGCCAGCGTCATCGCGCCCAGGCGGCCGGCAAAGGCGTTGGTGAGTTCGCGCCCGAATGCCGCGTCATCCAGTGCCAGCACGCGCTCGGCGTCGACATCGGGCAGCGTCCACACGATCGAACTGCGCTGCGCGCTGATCGGCAGCACCGCCAGCGGCCCGGTCACCAGGAAGCGCTGCCACGCGGTGGCTTCGTTGTTCTTTTCAGTATCGACATACGCCACCACGCCACGCTGGCCGTACTCCTGGCGGGTCACCTCCAGCCCGGCCAGGCGGCGCAGGGTGGATTCGGCACCGTCAGCGGCGATCGCCAGCGATGCGTCGAGCCGACGGCCGTCGTCCAGGCGCAGGCGCACCCCGTTGGCGTCCTGCTCCAGCGCCTCGACCCGCGCCGGGCAGCACAGCTGCACGCCAGCGGCCGGCAGCGCCGCCCACAGGCGGTCCACCAGCAGATCGTTCTCGACGATCCAGCCCAGTTGTTCGCGGCCGAGGCTGTCGGCATCGAAGCGCAGTTCATCGCCGCCGGCCGCGTCCCAGACCCGCATGCGGCGGTAGGCACAGGCGCGCGCGGCGGTCACCGCCGGCCACACGCCGAGCGTGGCCAGCAACTGGGCGTTGTCCGGCGCGAACGCGTACACGCGCAGGTCCGGCTGCTGCGGCTGCCAGCCAGCCGGCTCGCGGCCTTCGACCAGCGTCACCGACAGCCCGGCATCGGCCAGCGCCAGGGCGCAGGCCGCGCCGACCACGCCCCCCCCGACCACCACCACGTCCTGCGGGCGCCGGCTCACAGGCCGGCTCCGCGGCACAGCGCCGGCACCTGGCCGCGGAAACCCATCGCGCCCCCGACCAGCATCGACTGCATCGGCGTGGCCTGTGCGGCCAACAGACCGAGCGAACGCAGCGGGCGCATCAGCGGTGCCGGATTGCTGGTCAGGCGCGCCAGCCCGCCGGAGAACGCGATGGTCTGCTCGCGGTCTTCCAGGCGCCGGGCCACATGTTCCTGCAGCAGCGCATCGCTGCCGGCATCGTCGGCCCCGGCCACCAGTTCGGCCAGCGTCAATGCATCGCGCAGGCCCAGGTTGAAGCCCTGTGCGCCCAGCGGGTGGATGGTCTGCGCGGCATTGCCGAGCACCACGGCGCGTTCACCGACCAGCGCGCGCGACAGCACCTGGACCAAGGGATAGGCGCTGCGCGGGCCACTCTCCAGCAGGCGGCCGGCGCGCCAGCCGATGGCGCCCTGCAGGCGGTTCACCCAGGCGGCATCGTCCAGCGCCATCACGGCCTCGGCCTGGTCACGGGCCACCCCGTGCACCGCGCCGAAATGACGGTCGCCACGCGGCAGCAGCGCGGTCGGCCCGGTGTCGGTGAACCGCTCGTACGCGGTGCCATCCGGCGCACGCGCGGCGCGGACCCGCGACACGAACAGCGTCTGCTCGAAATCATGTTCATCCACGCCGATGCCGAGTGCCTCGCGCACGCCACTGCGGGTCCCGTCGGCGCCGACCACCAGACGTGCCAGCAGGCAGCGCTCGCCGCTGTCATCGGCGATGAAGACCTGACGGTAGCCGTCCACCGTGCTGCCCAGGCGCACGAAGCGCGCCGGACGATAACGGGTCAGATGGGCAAGCGTCGCCAGCCGCGCCTCCAGCGCCTGGCCGAAATCGCGGGCGACCACGACCTGTCCGAACCACGGGCGCTGGTATTGCGCCGCCTCCATCTGCACCCGGCCGAAATCGCCGGCGCGGCTGACATGGATGCGGGTGATCGCACCCGGCGCACCGGCCAGCCGCTGCATCACGCCGAGCGCGGTCAGCGCGTTGACGGTCGCGGCGGCGAAGCTGAGGTTGCGCTGGTCGAACACCGCCGGCAGCGCGCCCAGCGGCGAGGCCTCCACCAGGCCGACATCGCGGCCGGCACGGTCCAGGGCGATGGCCAGGCTGGCACCGACCAGCCCGCCGCCTACGATCACTACATCATGTCGTTCACTCATGCCCGCCATGATAAGGGTTCGCCCGTTCCGGCGGCGTGCGGCGGGCTGCCGCAGCAGGCGCTAGAATGAATGCCTGCCCCCACCCGTCACCGCCATGACCTCCACTGCCCAACGCGCCTTCGTCCTGTCCGTGCTCGTGCTGTTGATGGCGGCTACGCGGGTCAATCATTTCGCGGCGATTCCGGATGCCTCCTGGGCGGTGTTCTTCATCGGTGGCTTCTACCTGCGCGCGTGGACCCGCTGGGCCTTCCCGCTGCTGATGGCGCTGGCGGTGCTGGTCGACTGGCTGGTGATCCGCCGCAGCGGCCTGGATTTCTGGCAGCACTACTGCGTCTCGCCGGGCTACTGGATGCTGCTGCCGGCCTATTTCGCGATGTGGAGCGGCGGCCTGCTGCTGCGCCGCGGCTACCACGGCGCTACCTGGGCCGCGCTGGGCAAGGGCGCGCTGCTGCTGGTCGCGGCGGTGGCGGTCTGCCATCTGTTCGCCCAGGGCGGTTTCTACTGGACCAGCGACAACGTGACCGCCCCCACCCTCGACGGCTGGGCGAAGAACTACAGCGACTGGTTCCTGCCCTACCTGCGCACCGCGGCGGTCTACGTCGGCCTGGCGGCCGCGCTGCAGCTGGCGACCGAACAGGTCGGCAAGCTGCTGCAGGCGCGCCGCGACGTGCTGCACTGAGCGCGGCCGGCCTCGTTCGTGGGCAATCGCCTTTCCCGCATCTACACGCGCACCGGTGACGATGGCAGCACCGGCCTCGGCGATGGCAGCCGCGTGGCCAAGGACGACGCCCGGGTTGCCGCCTACGGCACGGTCGACGAGGCCAACTCGGCGCTCGGCGTGCTGCTGGCGGTGCCGCTGCCGGAGGATGTCCGCGCCCTGCTGACGGTGATCCAGCACCAGTTGTTCGATCTGGGCGGCGAGCTGTGCATTCCCGGCCATGCCGCCCTCCACGCCGCCGACATCGAGGCGCTGGAACGGCAGCTGGACCACTACAACGCCGACCTGCCGGTGCTGAAGGAATTCATCCTGCCGGCCGGGGGCGAGGCCGCCGCACGCTGCCACCTGGCCCGCACCATCGTGCGCCGGGCCGAGCGCGAGACGGTCACGCTGGCGCGCCGGGAGACCGTCCGGCCGGAAGCCCTGCACTACCTCAACCGCCTGTCCGACCTGCTGTTCGTGCTCGCGCGCGTCCTGGCCCGGGCGGATGGCCACGGCGAGGTGCTCTGGCGCCACGAGCGCCGCCACGCCTGAGCGGCCCTGCCGCCCCACCGGATATCCTGCCCGCATGCTGGTTTTCACCCACCCCGCCTGTCTGCAACACGATCCCGGCCGCGGCCATCCCGAATGCCCGGCCCGTCTGCAGGGGGTGCTCGATGCGCTGAAGGCGGCCTATCCGGACCAGCTGGACTGGCGCGAGGCTCCGCCGGCCAAACTCGGTGAGCTGGCGCGGGTCCACGACAGCGACCTAATCGACCTGGTGCTCAAGCCGCAGACCGAGCCGCTGCGCCTGATCGACATGGACACCATGACCTCGCCCGGCTCGGCCAGCGCGGCCCTGCACGCGGCCGGTGCCGGCGTGGCGGCGGTCGATGCGGTGATGCTGGGCGAGGACCCGGTGGCCTTCTGCGCGGTGCGCCCGCCCGGCCACCACGCCAGCGCCAGCACCGCGATGGGCTTCTGCCTGTTCAACAACATCGCCATCGCCGCCGCCTACGCGCGCGACCGCTATGGGCTGGAGCGGATCGCCATCGTCGATTTCGATGTCCACCACGGCAACGGCACCCAGGACATCTTCATCGCCGATCCCGGCGTGGCCTACTACAGCACCCACCAGGCCGGGCTGTTCCCCAACTCGGGCCTGCGCCGCGACCGCGGGGCCGGCAACCTGATGAACATCCTGCTGCCGCCGGGCAGTGGCGGCTTCCGTTTCCGCAACACCTGGGCCGACGAGATGCTGCCGGCCATCGACGATTTCCGGCCCCAGCTGCTGCTGATCTCGGCCGGCTTCGATGCGCACATGCGCGATCCGCAGGCCGATCTGATGCTGGAAACCGAAGATTTCGCCTGGATCACCACCGAGCTGCGCGGGCTGGCCCGCCGCCACGGGGCCGGCCGGATCGTCTCGATGCTGGAGGGCGGATACGACCTGCAGGCCCTCGCCGAATGCAGCGTGGCCCACGTCGGCCAGCTGCGCTGATCCGCGCGGACCGGGCCGACGAATGAACCCGGGCCCCTGCGTGGGCGGGACCTTCATTGCCCCTATGCAAGGGATGGGGCAAGCTACGATCCGTTTTCGCCCGAATCCGATACCGCGTGCGCCGAGCCCTCCGCCTGCTGCCCCTCCCCCTCAGTATCGCCATCTGCCTGCCGGCCCTGGCCGACGACAAGCCGGTGAACTGGGGCCTGTGCCCGGTGACCGACGTGCTGCCCGTGTTCGACGATGCGCCCAAGGCCGACAAAGCCGCGGCCGCGACGCGTGACCAGCAGCCGACGGACATCGAAGGCGACCAACTGACCGGGACCTCCGTGGTGCCCAACTACCAGGGCAATGTCGCGCTCAAGCGCGGCGACCAGTTCCTGGGCACCGACAACCTGAGCTTCGATACCGAAAGCGGCAACTACATCGCCGAGGGCAACGTCCGCTACCAGGACTCCTCGATCCGGATGAAGGCCCGTCGCGCCGAAGGCAACCAGGAAAGCGACACCCACAAGATCAGCGACATCCAGTACCAGCTGGTGTCCCGCCGGGGCAACGGCGGTGCCGAGTCGATCGACCTGCAGGGTGCGGTCGGCCAGATGCACCGCTCCACCTACACCACCTGCGACCCCTCGCAGCCGGTGTGGAAGCTGTCGGCGCCGCAGATCGAGGTCGACAACGACGCCGGCTTCGGTACCGCGCGCAACGCGGTGCTGCGTATCGGCAAGGTGCCGGTGCTGTGGGCGCCGTACTTCAAGTTCCCGATCGATGATCGCCGCCAGACCGGCCTGCTCTACCCGCAGATCGGCCTGTCCGGCCGCAACGGCTTCGACTACACCCAGCCGATCTACCTGAACCTGGCGCCGAACTTCGACGACACCCTGATGCCGCGCTACATGAGCAAGCGCGGTTTCATGCTCGACAACGAATTCCGCTATCTCTACGACGGCGGCCGCGGCGAGCTGCTGACCGCCTACCTGCCCAATGACAAGCTGCGCGACAAGGATCGCGGCCGCGTGGAGTTCAGCGGGTACCACAACATCAACGTCAACTGGCAGGCCCGCGCCAGCTTGGCCTGGGTCAGCGATGAGCGCTATCTGGAGGATTTCTCCAACAAGCTGCTCGGCGTGACCACCTCCAACCTGCAGAGCCAGATCGGCATCTACGGCACCGGCGAGAACTGGACCGGCGGCCTGATGGCCGACTACTGGCAGCTCACCGACTACACCCTGACCGAAGCGGCCCTGCCGTACGCGCGCCAGCCGCGCCTGTTCGTCAACTGGGACAAGCCGCTGCTGCCTTGGCTGGAAACCGGCGTGTACGCCGAAGCGGTGAACTTCACGCATCTGGATGTGCATGAGAAGTTCGGCGCGGACCAGGAATACGAACGTACCGGCGTGTCGCGCCAGGTGGACGGCGGCTCCCGCCTGGACATCAAACCGTATGTGTCCATGCCCTTCAGTGGCGCGGCATGGTACGTCACCCCGACCCTGGCCTACCGCTACACCGGGTACGACCTGGAGCGCGGGCTGGCCGACGACATCCGCCGGCAGAACCTGATCGCGGCCGGCATCGACCCGGCCACCGCCACCCCGGACCAGCTGCGCGGCAACACGTCGCCGAGCCGCAGCCTGCCGATCGGCACCATCGACGCCGGGCTGTTCTTCGACCGCGAGACCACCATCGGCGACACCCGCTTCCTGCACACGCTGGAACCGCGCCTGTTCTACCTGCGTACGCCGTACCGCGACCAGAGCGACCTGCCGGTCTTCGATACCCGTGACTTCACCTTCAGCTGGGGCCAGCTGTTCCGCGATTCGCGCTACTCCGGCGCCGACCGCCAGAACGATGCGAACCAGCTGACCCTGGCCTTGAGCACCCGCTTCATCGACCAGGACACGGGCAAGGAACGCTTCTCGGGCAGCATCGGCCAGATCCTGTACTTCGATGATTCCCGCGTCACGCTCAACAGCGGGGAAACTCCGGTCGAGCAGGGCAAGTCGGCCTGGATCGCCGATACGAACTACATGATCAACGACCGCTGGACGCTGGGTGCCACCTATCAGTGGGACCCCAAGTACAAGCGTGAGGACCTGGCCAGCGTGCGTGCGCGCTACCTGATGTCCAACGACGGCATCGTCAACCTGACCTACCGCAGCCGTCTGAACCCGCAGGCGTCGACCACGGCGACCCGCCGCGACCGGACCCTGCTGGAGCAGGCCGACCTGTCCTTCCTCTACCCGCTCAACGAGCGCTGGAGCCTGGTCGGCCGCTACTACTACTCCATCCAGGACCGCGCCCCGCTGGAAATCATCGGCGGCGTGCAGTGGGACAGCTGCTGCCTGGCCGTCCGTGCGATCGCCCGCCGCTACGTGCGCAACCGCGAGGGTGAACTCAACAACTCCTTCCAGATCGAGTTCGTGCTCAAGGGCCTGAGCTCCATCGGCCAGAACACGGACCGCACCTTGCGCCGTGCTATTCTCGGGTACTACCGAGACGACCTCTATCTGGTGCCGCCCAGCAACACCGGTGCAGCCCGCGACGACTACGATCCGAATCAGATCCCATGACCAAGACCCTTCCCGTACTCCTCGCCTCCCTGCTGGCGGTCTCCTCCGCGACGGCCCCGTTGCAGGTGCTGGCCCAGCAGAGTCAGCCGCTGGACCGCATCGCGGCGATCGTCGATGAGGACGTCGTGCTGCAGAGCGAACTGGACCGCGCCGTCCAGAACATCAAGGCCCAGTACGCCGGTCGTGAAAACCAGCTGCCGCCCGATGACGTGCTGAGCCGCCAGGTGCTCGAGCGCCTGGTCCTGGTCAAGCTGCAGGTGGCGCGCGCCGAGAGCAGTGGCATCAAGGTCAGCGACCAGGAACTGAACCAGGCGATCAACGCCATCGCCCAGCAGAACGGCTCCACACTGGACGCCCTGCGCCAGCGCCTGGCCAGCGATGGCCTGGATTTCAATGATTTCCGCAATTCGGTGCGCGACGAGATCACCGTCCAGCGCCTGCGCCAGAGCTTCGCGCAGAGCCGGATCAGCGTCAGCGAGGGTGAAGTGGATGGCGCGCTCAAGCAGCAGGCGGCAGTCGGTACCCAGTACCACCTGGCCCATATCCTGATCGGCCTGCCCGAAGGCGCCACCGCGGAGCAGATCACCACCGGCCAGAAGAAGGCCGATGGCGTCAAGGCACTGCTGGACAAGGGCGAGATCGACTTCAACGCGGCCGCCGTCCGTTATTCGGACAGCCCGAACGCGCTGGAAGGCGGCGACCTGGGCTGGCGTTCGCTGGATGAAATCCCGAACGCGTTCGCGCAGATGATGAAAGAGATGAAGACCGGCGACGTGGTCGGTCCGCTGCGTGGCCCGAGTGGCTTCCAGCTGTTGAAGCTGGTGGAGGTGCGCGATGCCAGCGCCGCCGCCGGCGGTGGTCACACGATCACCGAGTACCACGCCCGTCATATCCTGGTCCGCATCACCGACCAGCAGGACAATGCCGCGGCCAAGGCCAAGATCGACACCCTGCGTGCCCGCATCGCCGGCGGCGCCGAGTTCGACGCGGTCGCCAAGGAGTCCTCGGAAGACAACAACAGCAAGGGCCAGGGCGGCGATCTGGGCTGGTTCCCGGCCGACGCATTCGGCCCGGACTTCGGCAAGCAGGTTGAAGGCGTCGCCGACGGCGGCGTGAGCCAGCCGTTCCGCACCGATGCCGGCTGGCACATCGTCCAGCGCGTCGCCACGCGCCAGACCGATGCCACCACCGACAACCAGCGCGCCCAGATCCGTGAAACGATCGGCCGCCGCAAGCTGGAGGAAGAGTACAACCGCTTCCTTCAGGAGCTGCGTGGCGAAGCCTACGTGGACATGCGCGGTTACGCCCCGGGCGGCGCCGCGGCCACCACCCCGCCGCAGTCCTGATCCATGCTCCCGCAGCTCGCGCTGGTACCGGGCGAGCCGGCGGGGATCGGCCCGGAGCTCTGCCTTCGACTGATCCAGCAGCCGCGCACCGATTGCCGGCTGCTCGCGTTCGCCGACCCGGACACGCTGCAGGCAGCCGCCGCCGCGCTGTCGCTGCCCCTGCAACTCCTGCCTGAAGACGCCATCGCCCGCCAGCCGGGCGATCTGCCGTTGCGCGCGGTGCGCAATGCCGTCCCCTCGCGCTTCGGCACCCCGGACCCGGCCAATGCCGGCGCGGTGATCGGTGCCCTGCGCCAGGCCGGCCAGGCCTGCCTGTCCGGTGAACTGGCCGGTGTGGTCACCGGCCCGGTGCACAAGGCGGTCATCAACGAAGGCGGCATCGCCTACAGCGGCACCACCGAACTGCTGGCCGACCAGGCCCGCACCCCGGTGGTGATGATGCTGGCCAACGCGATCGTGCGGGTCGCCCTGGCGACCACCCACCTGCCGCTGCGGTCGGTGGCCGATGCGATCACCGCCGATGGCCTGGCGCTGACCCTGCAGATCGTCCACGACGCCCTGCAGCGCGATTTCGGTCTCGCTTCGCCGCGTATCGCCGTGCTCGGCCTCAACCCGCACGCCGGCGAAGACGGCCATCTCGGCCGCGAAGAGCTCGACCTGATCATCCCGCTGCTGGAGCGCCTGCGCGCCCGGGGCATGGACCTGGTCGGGCCGCTGCCCGCCGATACCGCGTTCTTGCCGGCCAAACTGGCCGGTTTCGACACGGTGCTGGCGATGTACCACGACCAGGGCCTGCCGGTGCTCAAGTACAGCGGCTTCGAGCAGGCCGTCAACATCACCCTGGGCCTGCCCTATCCGCGCGTCGCGGTCGACCACGGCACCGCCCTGGATCTGGCCGGCCGCGGCATCGCCGACCCCTCCAGCCTCCTCGCTGCCACCGCGCTGTGTGCCCGGCTGGCGCGCCAACGTACACTGGTGCCATGACTTCTTCGTATTCCTCCTCCGGCGCGCCCGGTTTCTCCGGCCCCGCCAAGAAGCAGCTCGGGCAGCACTTCCTCGCCGACCGCAGCTACATCGACAAGATCGTCCTGGCGGTCAACCCGAAGGACGGCGACCGCCTGGTCGAGATCGGCCCGGGCCAGGGCGCCATCACCCTGCCGCTGCTGCGCCGCCACCCGAAGCTGACCGTGATCGAGTTCGACCGGGATCTGGTCGGGCCGCTGGCCGCCGCCGCCGAACCGCTGGGCGAGATGACCATCATCCACCGCGACGTGCTGCAGGTGGATTTCACCGAACTGGCCGCGGGCAGCCCGATCCGCCTGGTCGGCAATCTCCCCTACAACATCTCCTCGCCGATCCTGTTCCATGCGCTGGACCACGCGGCGGTGATCACCGACATGCACTTCATGCTGCAGAAGGAAGTGGTCGACCGCATGGCCGCCGATCCGGGCAGCAAGGTCTACGGCCGGCTGAGCGTGATGCTGCAGGCCTTCTGCAAGGTGACCTCGCTGTTCGTGGTGCCGCCGGGTGCGTTCCGGCCGCCGCCGAAGGTCGATTCGGCCGTGGTCCGGCTGGTCCCGCGCGATCCGGCCACGGTCGGCATACTGGACCACAAGCGGTTCGCCCACGTGGTCAAGGCCGCCTTCGGCCAGCGCCGCAAGACCCTGCGCAACGCGCTGCAGAACGTGTGCACGCCCGAGCAGTTCGACGCCGCCGGCGTGCGCAGCGATGCCCGCGCCGAGCAGCTGGACGTGGCGCAGTTCATCGCGCTGGCGAACGTGCCCTGCGCCGACGGTGATGCCGCCCCGCAGGGGTGAGCGCGCCGCCGGCGGCCCTGACCGGCCGCGCGCACGTGGAACCGACTGACCTTCATGACGGGAGCGCCACCCGGCCGGGCGGCACTCATCTCATCGTGCACAACATTCACTAAACTGCCTGCATGAACGACGCTGCAAACTACGCGATCTCCGTCGAGGTCGCCCCCCGCTTCCTCGATGACCAGTCCACGCCGGAGGACGGCCGCTATGCGTTCGCCTATACCATCCGCATCCTCAACCGGGGCCGTGTCGCGGCACGGCTGGTGGCCCGCCACTGGCGGATCACCGATGCCAACGGCCGCATCGAGCATGTCGACGGGGATGGGGTGATCGGCGAGCAGCCGCGGCTGCGCCCCGGTGAAGACTTCCGTTACACCTCCGGTGTCATGCTGGAGACCGAGCACGGCACGATGCAGGGGCACTACGACATGGTGGCCGACGACGGCACCGAGTTCGCCGCCGCCATCGCGCCGTTCGTCCTGACCGTTCCGCGCACACTGCACTGATGGAGGCGCACGCATGAGTGTCTGGGCCATCGGCGACCTGCAGGGCTGCTACGACGTCACCCAGCGGTTGCTGGAAAAAATCAAGTTCGACCCGGCGGTCGACAAGCTCTGGTTCTGCGGCGACCTGGTCAACCGCGGCGGGCAATCGCTGGAAACCCTGCGCCTGGTCCATTCGCTGCGCGAGAGCAGCGTGATCGTGCTGGGCAACCACGACCTGTCCCTGCTTGCCGTCGGTGCCCGCACCGAAGAAGAGCAGCGCAAGGTCAACCCGGACCTGCTGCGGATCGTGCAGGCCGAGGACCGCGACGAGCTGCTGGAGTGGCTGCGCCTGCAGAAGCTGGCCCACGTGGACCGCGAGCTGGGCTGGATGATGATCCACGCCGGGCTGGCCCCGAAGTGGACCACCCAGCTGGCCGAAAAGCACGCGCGTGAGGTCGAGCAGCAGCTGCACGGCAGCGGCTACCGCAAGCTGTTCCGCAACATGTACGGCGACAAGCCGAGCTGGTCACCCGGCCTGACCGGCTACGACCGCTCGCGCGCGATCATCAATCTGTTCACGCGCATGCGTTACTGCACGCCGCGGGGCCGGATCGGGATCGAAGACAAGGGCACGCCGGGCACCCAGGAACAGGGGCTGTATCCCTGGTTCGAAGTTCCGGGCCGCGCCGAGCGCGATCTGAAGATCGTCTGCGGGCACTGGTCCGCGCTGGGCCTGACCATCACCCAGGGCGTGCACGCGATCGATACCGGCGCCGTATGGGGCGGCAAGCTCACCGCGCTGCAGCTGGATACCGAAGAACTGCGCGTGGTGCAGGTGCCGGGCCGGGATGTGCCCAAGCCGGTCTCCGCGCCGCGTCCGCCGGCACGCCGGCCGGCCGCCGAGGGTGCGCCGTCGAGCGGGCGTCCACCGCGTCAGGGTCGGGGTCAAGGCCAGGGCCGCGATCGTGGCCGGGGTGGCCAGGGCCGCCAGCAGGGCGGCGCTGCGAAGCCCACGCAGAATGCCCAGCCGCAGACGCAATCGCAGCCGCAGCGCAGCGACGTCACCAGCGACGCGGATTGAGCCACCGGCCGGTCAGCATGCCCGGCCGGTCGGCGGCGCCCACTCAGGCGCGGCGGTAATCCACGAAATCGAACGCGTACGCGTGCCGCTCGTCGGCCGCGTGGTGTTCGCGCGCCACTTCCACCCACAGCGCCGGATCGACCGGCGGAAAGTGGGTATCGGCCGGCACGGTGGTGTGCACCCAGGTCAGGTGCAGGTCGGTGGCCTGGGCCATCGCCAGGCGATAGATTTCGCCGCCGCCGATCACGCACAGTTCTTCCGCGCCGGTGTCCGCCGCTGCCTGCAGCGCCTGCTCAATCGAGGCCACCGCCTGCATGCCTTCGAACGGCACCTGCCCGCTGCGGGTCAGCACCAGGTTCAACCGGCCGGGCAAGGCCCGCCCGAGCGACTGCGCGGTCCTGCGCCCCATCAGGATCGGCTTGCCGACGGTCAGCGCCTTGAAGCGCTTGAGATCATCGGGCAGCTTCCACGGCAGGTCGTTGTCGCGGCCGATGCCGTTGTCGCTGTCGAGTGCGGCGATCAGCGAGAGTTTCAGGCGCGTGCCGCTCACACCGCCACCGGGGCCTTGATCGCCGGGTGCGGGTCGTAGCCGTCGATGCGGATGTCGTCGAACTGGAAGCCGAACAGATCGGTCACCTCGGGGTTCAACCAGAGTTTCGGCAGCGCGCGTGGTTGACGCGCGAGCTGTTCGCGCGCCTGCTCGAAGTGGTTCGAGTAGAGGTGCGCATCGCCGAGGGTATGCACGAAATCGCCGACGCCCAGCCCGGTCGCCTGCGCCACCATGTGGGTGAGCAGCGCGTAGCTGGCGATGTTGAACGGCACGCCCAGGAAGATGTCGCCGCTGCGCTGGTACAGCTGGCAGCTGAGCCTGCCGTCCACCACG
>Ga0182005_1000563_pt1 | contig 18504 bp, 4 predicted proteins | sample Sormic07211103_1_FD_123021 | JGI IMG/M metagenome (GOLD analysis project Ga0182005, IMG submission 123021) | Rhizosphere microbial communities from Sorghum bicolor, Mead, Nebraska, USA - 072115-103_1 MetaG | ecosystem: Host-associated > Plants > Roots > Rhizosphere | place: USA: Nebraska...
CGAAACCGCTGCGATGTGCGCCTGCCATTGGCCTTCAACTTCCGTGAAACGCAGGCGCAGGGCGTCGTGATGAGCCACCAGACGATCCAGGGCCGCCTGCACCAGCGCCGGCTCCAGGTGACGGTCACTGTCGGCCAGCACCGACTGGTTCCAGTACGCCGCCTGGGGTTGCTGTTGATCGAAGAACCATTGGTGCAGCGGCATCAACGGCATGGCGCCCATGACCTCGCCCTGTTCGGCCAGGGTCAGCAACGGGCTGGCCACCTGCGCCAGCGCGGCCGGGGTCGGCGAGCGGAACAGATCTTTCGGCGTGAGGGCGTAACCCTGTTCCCGCAGGCGCGAAATCAGCTTGAGACCGAGGATCGAATCACCGCCCAGGGCAAAGAAACTGTCGGCGGTACCGACCTCGCGGCCGCTGCTCATCATCTCGCCCAGCAACTCGCCGAACAGCTGGCAGAGCAGCGCTTCCAATGCGTTGCGTGGCGCTACGCGGGCCTCTTGCGACTGCGGCAACGGCAGGGCGGCCAGGGCCTTGCGGTCGATCTTGCCGTTGCTGGTCAGCGGCAGGGCCGGTACTTCGACCCACACCGCCGGCACCATGTAGGCCGGCAGTTCGGCGCTGAGTTTCGCGCCCAGCTCCCCCTGCGGCGCACTGCTGCTGTAGAACGCCACCAGACGGTTGTCCAGCACCAGGGTGCAGGCGCCGGTGATGGCGGGCTGGTTGAGCACGGCCGCGTCGATTTCGCCAAGTTCGATCCGCTGTCCACGCAGTTTCACCTGATGGTCGAGACGGCCCAGATACTCGATGTTGCCATCGGCGAGGAAGCGGCAACGGTCGCCGGTGCGGTACAGGCGATCACCGGCAATGAACGGGCTGGCGAGGAAACGTTCTTCGGTCAGTTCCGCACGTTTCAGGTAGCCCCGGGCCACGCCGACACCGCCGATGTACAGCTCGCCAATGCTGCCGATCGGCAGCGGTTGCATGGCCTCATCGAGGATGTACAGGCGCAGGTTGGCGATGGGTTTGCCGATCGGCACGATGACGTCGTCAATCGAGCAACGCCATACCGAGACGTCAATCGCCGCTTCGGTTGGGCCATAGAGGTTGATCAGCGCCGCCGGGTGTTGACCCATGAAACGCCGCACCAGGTCCGCCGGCAGTGCTTCGCCACTGGCGAACACTTGGCGCAGGCTCTGGCACTTCACCAGGCTCGGCTCTTCGACAAACGCGCGCAGCATCGACGGCACGAAGTGAAGGGTGGTGACCTGTTCCTGCTGGATCAACTGGCTCAGATACGCCGGGTCGCGATGGCCGTCCGGACGGGCGACCACCAGGGTGGCACCGGTGATCAGCGGCCAGAAGAACTCCCACACCGACACGTCGAAGCTGTACGGCGTCTTTTGCAACACGCGGTCGTTGGGGCCGATCGGGAAGGCGTCCTGCATCCAGTGGATGCGGTTCATCAGGGCGCCGTGTTCGTTCATCACGCCTTTGGGTTGACCGGTGGAACCGGAGGTGTAGAGCACGTAGGCCAGATCGCTGGCCTCGACGCTCAGCGGTTCACCCGCCGGCGCTTGGGGCAGGGCGTCGAGGATCCAGGCGGGGTGCCCGGCCGGCAGTTTGGTCAGCCACTGCGGCTGGGTCAGGGTGACCTGCGCCTCGGCGTCTGCAATCAGGAACGCCAGACGCGCCGCCGGAAGCTCTGGGTCCAGCGGCAGCCACGCGGCACCGGCATGCACGATGCCGAGCAGGGCCACGACCATTTCCACCGAGCGCTCCATGCACACCGGCACGATGGACTCGCGACCGATACCGGCGGCGCGCAAGGCACGGGCCAGTTGTTGGGCACGCTGATCCAGTTCGGCGTAAGTCAGGCGCTGACCTTCGAACACCAGCGCCGGGGCGTTGGGGGTGAGGGCGGCTTGTTGGAGCAGGGCCGTGTGCAGGTTGGTTGGGCCGGCGTAATTACGCTCGGTGGCGTTCCACTGCACCAGTTGCTGGCGACGCTCGCTTTCACCCACCGGCGACCAATCGCCAATCAGCGTCTGCGGCGCGTCGAGCATGGTTTCCAGCAACTGTTGCCACTGCACGAGCCAGGTCTTTATCGTGGCCTCGCTGAACAGCGCCGCGCGGTATTCAAGCAGAACCGACAGCACCTCACCGTCATGCACTTCCCAGTTCAGGTCGTATTTGGTGGACTGCGCCGTCACAGCCCGCTCATGTACCTGCAACTGCGGCCACTGACTGGCCGCGGCATCGGCGTTCTGCATCACGAACAGCACCTGGAACAGCGGCGTCTGCGCCAGGCTGCGCGCCGGGTTCAGGCTTTCCACCACGTGGTCGAACGGCACGTCCTGATGTTGCTGCGCATCCAGCACGCGATCACGCACCTGACTGAGCAGGCCTTCGAAATCCAGTGCCGGGTCGAGGTCGCTGCGCATCACCACGGTGTTGACGAAGTAGCCGATCAGCGGCTGCAACTCGGCCAGCGGCCGCTGGGCCACCGGGCTGCCGAAGCGCACGTCGCGCTGGTTGGCATAACGCCCCAGCAGCAGTTGCGCGGCGCCGAGCATCAGCATGTACAGGCTGGCGCCCCGTTGCTGGGCGAACTGGCGCAAGCGTGCCGCCAGTTGCGCAGGCAATTGCACCTGCACCGCGCCGGCCACCGGGTCGAGCTGGTTCGGGCGAGCCTGTCGGGTGGGCAGGTCCAGCAAGTAATCGCCGTCCTCCAGTTGCTTGCGCCAGTAGGCCAGTTGCTCGCGGAACAGCGCCTGCTGCTTGGGCTCGCGCTGCCAGAGCGCGTAGTCCGGGTATTGCAGGGCCAGTTTCGGCAATTCGGCATGGCTGCCGGCATAGAGGCGTGCCAGCTCGTCCAACAGGTTCTGGCTGGAGGCGTCATCGGTGACGCAGTGATGCAGGTTGAGCAGCAACAGGGCTTGGGGTTGACCCGTGCGCTGAACCAGCGTGGCGCGAATCGGCAGTTGCGTGGCCAGATCGAAGCGGTGACCGGTTTCGGCATGGATCGCCTCATCGGTCAGTTGTTGCCAGGCTTGATCGCTGCTCGCGTCCAGTGTTGCCACGCGCAGGTCAAGGTTGGCCTGCGGTTCGATGATCAGCGCCAGCTCACCATCGGCTTCGCGCACGATGCGGCTGCGCAGGATTTCATGGCGCGCCACCACGGCATTCAATGCCGCTTGCAAGGCCGGCACGTTCAGCTCGCCGTTGAACTGCACGGCGCTGACCACGTTGTACTCACCGCCGCCCGCGCTGAGCTGTTCGAGGAACCACAGGCGCTGCTGTTCGAAAGACAGGGGCAGGCGGGCGGGGCGCGGCGCCGCCACCCAGGTCGCAGCCGGGGCTTGCAGAGGCTCGCCGAGCAGCGCGGCCAGAGCCTCCAGGGTCGGGTGCTCGAACACCGAGCGCAGTGCCGGCACCGTGGCGAACTGTTGGCGCAGGCGGGCGAACAGCACCGCCGCCAGCAGCGAGTGGCCGCCCAGGTAGAAGAAGTGGCTGTCGCGACCGATCTGGGTCAGCGGCACATTCAGCAGCTCGGCCCACAGCGCCGCCAGTTGCTGTTCGGCGGGGGTGCGCGGCGGGTCCTGGGCATCCGGCGCGGCTTGCAGGTCCGGTGCCGGCAGGGCCTTGCGATTGAGTTTGCCGTTGTCGGTCAGCGGCAGTTCAACGAGCACCACGAATGCCGAAGGCACCATGTAGTCGGGCAGGGCGGCACCGAGGGTCTTGCGCCAGCCGTCCACGTGGGCCGGGCCGTCGCAGGTGACATAGGCCACCAGGCGCTTGTCGCCGGGGACGTCTTCGCGGGCCAGCACCACCGATTGCCGCACGCCGGGCTGGGCGCCGATCAGCGCTTCGATTTCCCCCAGCTCCACGCGGAAACCACGGATTTTCACCTGATGGTCCATGCGCCCCAGGTATTCCAGCTGGCCGTCGGGCAGCCAGCGCACCAAGTCGCCGGATTTGTACATGCGCGCACCGGGCAGGCTCGAGAACGGGTCCTTGATGAACACCTTGGCGGTCTGTTCGGCACGGTTGAGGTAGCCCAGGGTCACGCCGGCGCCGCCGATGTGCAGCTCGCCCGGTACGCCTACCGGCATCGGGTTGAGCCAGGCGTCGAGGACATAGGTGCGCACGTTGGCGATCGGCCGGCCGATGATCGGCCGCGTCGGGAAGTCGTCCACTGCGCAACCGGTGGCGTCCACCGTGCATTCGGTGGGGCCGTAGGTGTTGAAGAAGCGGCTGCCGGCAATCGACGGCAGGCGCTGCCAGAGCTGCGCGTCCACCGCATCGCCACCGAACAGCACGAAGCGCGGCAGGTACACCTCGCCACGGCGCACGCCGTCGCTTTCGAGCAAGGCCTTGAGCTGCGCCGGGGTGCACTCGAAGGCGTCCAGGCGGGTGTCGCGGAAGAACTGCGCCAGGGCCTCGGGGTCGTAGCGCACCTCTTCCGGGGTCAGGTACAGGCTGTGGCCGTCCAGCAGCAAAATCAGCTCGGCCACCGAACTGTCGAAGGCGAACGAGTAGTTGAAGCTGGTGCGCAGCGGCTGGTCGGTGTAGCGGCGGTACAGGCCGTGGATCCGCGCCCAGGCCAGGTTGACCACCGAACCGTTGGTGACCAGGGTGCCCTTGGGCTTACCGGTGGAACCGGAGGTGTACATGATGTAGGCCAGGTCATCGGGCCCGGCCAGCGGCGCCAGGTTGCTGTCCGGCTGATCGGCGAACAGCGCGGCGTCAGTGTCCAGGCGCAGGCGCGGCAGGTCGGCGCCGAGTTGCTCCAGCAGGCCTTGCTGGCCGAGGAACAGCGCCGGTTGTGCGTCTTCGAGCATGTAGGCCAGGCGATCGACCGGGTAGGTCGGGTCCAGCGGCACATAGGCGCCCCCGGACTTGAGAATGCCCAGCAGGCCCACCAGCAGTTCCAGCGAACGCTCGACGCACAAAGCCACCGGACGGTTGGCCTCGACGCCACGGCTGCGCAGGTAATGCGCCACCTGGTTGGCCCGGCGGTTGAGTTCGCCGTAGCTCAGGCTGCGGCCTTCGAACGTCAGGGCGTCGCGGTCCGGGGTGCGTTCGGCCTGTTGCTCGAACAGTTGGGCGAAGGTCAGGTGCTGCGGCACCTGCATCTCGGTGCGGTTCCATTCGACCACGGTGCGCTGCCATTCCGCCTCCAGCAGCAGCGGCAGGGCGGACACCGGGCGTTGCGGTTCGGCGAGCATCTGTATCAGCAGGTGCTCCAGGCGGGCCAGGGTCTGGCGGGCGCTGTCGGCGACGAACAGGTCGAGGGTGAACATCAGCTCCAGCTGGATCGGCGCATTGGCCGGGCACAGCACGTGCAGGTCCAGATCGCATTCGGACTGCTTGAGCGGCGTATCGAGGGCTTCGAATGCCAGGCCCGGGAAGCGCAGGCGCGACTCCATGGCCAGTTGTTGGGCGACCATCACCTGATACAGCGGCGCATGGCTGAGGCTGCGCGGCAATTGCAGGCTGTCCACCAGTTGCTCGAACGGCAGGTCCTGATGCTGCAGGCCTTCGCGCAGGCGCTTGGCAACCTGTTCCACCAACGCGGTGAAGCCGGCTTGCGGCTCGAAGTCGGCACGGATCGCCAGATTGTTCAGCAGGATGCCGAGCAAGCCTTCGGTGCCCGGCTGTTCACGATGTGTGACCGGCGTACCGATCAGCACTGTGGCGTCGCCGCTCAAACGGTGCATCAGCACCGCGAAGCCGGCGAACAGCACGGTGAACGGCGTGGTGCCCAGGCGGCTGGCGAAGGCTTGCACCCGAGCGCTGAGGTCGGCGCTGAGTTCGCGCTGGACGATGCCGGCGCGATAGGTCTGCACCGATGGCCGCGGCAGATCGGTGGGCAACGCCAGCAGCGGACTGCCTTCGCTGTTGCTGCGGTCCAGGGTCTGGGTCCAGTAGTCCAGCTGACGCTTGAGCTCCGCGCCTTGCAGGTGCTCGCGCTGCCACAGGGCGAAGTCGGCGTATTGCACCGCCAGCGCCGGCAGTTCGGCGGCCTTGCCGTTGCAGCGGGCTTCGTAACCCAGGGCCAGTTCGCGCAGGGCAATGGTCGCCGACCAGGCGTCCGAGACCAGGTGATGCAGGGCGATGCCCAGTACATGTTCCCCGGGTGCCAGGCGCAGCAGGCGCGCACGCAGCAGCGGCGGTCGGGTCAGGTCGAAAGGTTGTTCGAAGGTGTCCTGCAAGGCGTTGAACTGCGCGCCTTCGCGGGCAGTCGCTGCAAGTGCAGACAAGTCGTCGAACGGCAATTCGATGTTCAGCGACTCGCTGATGTGCTGGCACGGCACGCCGTCGGTGCTGCGGATACCGGTACGCAGGATCTCATGGCGCACCAGCAGGTCGTTGAGGCTGGCGTGCAGCGCTGCAACGTTCAGTTGGCCCCTCAAGTGCAGGGCGAACGGGATGTTGAACAGGGTGGTGCCCGGCGTCAGTTGCTCGATGAACCACAGGCGCTGTTGCGAGAACGACAACGGCAGCAAGGCTGGGCGCGGCTGGGCTTTGGGCCCTTGGGCGGTGGCCGATTGCGGCGCGGCGGCCTGGGCCTGGCGGGCGGCGATGGCCACGGCCAGCAAGGCCACGGTGGGTTGTTCGAACAACACCCGCAACGGCAGCTCGAGTTTGAAGTGTGCCCGCAACCGCGCCACGATCTGTGTGGCCAGCAGCGAATGACCGCCGAGGGTGAAGAAGTTGTCCTCGACGCCGACGCTGTCGCGGCCCAACACCTCGGCCCAGACCTTGGCCACCGCCGCTTCCAGTTCGTTGCGCGGCGCGATGCTTGCCTCGGTATCGGCCTGCCACTCCAGCTCGCGGGCGGCCAGGGCCTTGCGGTCGACCTTGCCGTTGGCGTTGAGCGGCAAACGTTCCAGGCAGACGAACGCCGCTGGCACCATGTACGGCGGCAATTGCCCGCGCAGGTGCTCGCCCAGGCCGTCGCTGCCCAGGCTTTCGTCATGCGCCGACCAGTAGGCCACCAGCCAGGCTTCGCCGACGCTGTTTTCCCGCAGCAGCACAGCGGCTTCACGCACGTTCGGGTGCTGGGCCAGGCGATGTTCGATTTCCGTCAGTTCGATGCGGTGCCCGCGCAGCTTGACCTGCTGGTCGCGGCGGCCGAGGTATTCGATCACCCCATCGGCGCGCCAGCGGCCCAGGTCGCCGGTGCGGTAGAGGCGTCCGTCCAGTTGCGGGTGATCGATGAAGGCATCGGCGGTGCGTTGCGGATCGTGCAGGTAGCCGCGGCCGACGCCGACGCCGCCGACACAGATTTCCCCGGCCACGCCGACCGGCACCGGGCGCAGGGCCTCGTCCAGTACGTACAGGCGGTTGTTGGCGGTCGGCTGGCCGATGGGCATGTGGCTGACGTCGTCACCTGGCGCCGCGAAGATCGGCTGGAAGGCCACGTCGTCGGCGCACTCGGCCGGGCCATAGGCGTTCATCAGGGGAATGTCGGGAAAGCGCGCGAACCAGTCGCGGGCCACGGTCGGCGGCAGGGCTTCACCGGTGGGCAGCACCCAGCGCAGGTCCGGCAGTTGCAGTTCGCACGGGCACAGGGCAAGCAGGGTGCGCATCAGGCTCGGGACGATTTCCAGCACGCTCAGGCGCTCGCTGGCCAGCACTTGCAGCAGGCGCTGCGGGTCGTGGGCCACGTCGTCCGGGAGGATGTGTACGGTGGCACCCAGCACCGGGGCGGCGAGGAACTGCCACACCGAAATGTCGAAGGCCACCGAGGCGGTTTGCGGGATGCGGTCGTCGGCGTTCAGGCCCAGGGCCGGCACCTTGCCGAAGATGTTATTGAGCATGCCCCGTTGTTCGATCATCACGCCCTTGGGCGTACCGGTCGAACCTGAGGTGAACAGCACGTAGGCCAGGCTGTCCGGGCCGCCGAGCAGCGGCAGGGGCGCATCGTTGCCAGCCTGCCAGCAGGCTTCGGCGAACAGCGCGTTCGGCGCGGGGTCGAGACCGCTCAGCAGTTGATCGAGCAGGCCGCTGCAACCTTCGCTGGCCACCAGCAACGGTGCGCGGGACAGCGTGAGGATCTCGCGCAGGCGCTCCGGCGGATGATTGACCTCCAGCGGCAGCATCGCCGCGCCGGCCTTGAACACGGCGATCATCATGGTCAACAGCGCCAGGCCCCGGGGCGCGACCAGCGCCACCAGTTGATCCTCGCCGGCACCGGCTTCACGCAGGGCGTGGGCCAGACGGTTGGCGCGACGGTCCAGTTCGGCGTAGGTCAGGGACTCGCCGTCGCAGATTGCGGCCACTTGATCGCCGCGTTGGGCGACCTGACGGGCAAACAATTGCGCGTAGCGCTGGTCCAGCGGGAATTCGTGGGGGTTGACTGCCCATTCACCGAGCAGTTGCTGGCGTTCTTCAGCAGCCAGCAGTTCGAAGCTGCCCAGGGTGGCGTCCGGGGTGGCGAGCATGCCGCGCACCAGGCTGGCCAGATGACCGAGCAGGCGCTCGATGGTCGGTGCGTCGAATCGCTCGCGGTCGTAGGACACGCGAATGCCCAGTTGCTCGCCGGGCAGGATCACCACGGTCAGGCCGTAGTGGGTGTGCACGCTGTGGTCCATGCCATCGAGGCTGAACTGGAAACCGCCCTCGAGAATCTGCTCGTCGATCGGCGCGTTCTCGAACACCAGGATGCTGTCGAACAGGGTTTCGCCCCGGGGGAAATCGCTCCAGCCCTGGATGTCGGTGAGCGGCGTGTGCTCGTAGTCGCGCATGTCGACGTTCAGCCCTTGCAGCGCGCTCAGCCATTGGCCCAGTGACGCTTCGGGGTCCACCGACACCCGCAACGGCAGGGTGTTGATGAACAGGCCGATCATCTCGGCCACGCCGGTCAGCTCCGCCGGGCGGCCGGCCACGGTCACACCGAACAGCACATCGCGCTGGCCGCTGTAGCGCGACAGCAGCAAGGACCAGACGCCCTGGAAGAAGGTATTGGGGGTGATGCGCCGGGCCCGGCAGAACGCCGCCAGTGCCTGGGTTTGCGACTCGGTGAGGTGAATCAGACGGTCGTCCACCAGCACCGCGTCGGTGTAGCGATTGCGGGTCACGCCGTTGTCCACGGTCAGCGGCGTCGGCGCGTTGAGCCCTTGCAACTGACCGCGCCAGAACTGCTCGGCCTTGGTCGCGTCCTGGCGTTGCAGCCACTGGATGTAGTCGCGGAACGGCCGTGGACTCTTCAGCTCTGGGGTGCGGTCGTTGCACAGCGCTTCGTAGACCTTGAGGAAGTCCACCGTCACCAGGGAGATGCACCAGGCGTCCATCAGGATGTGGTGGAAGCTGCGGATGAACTCGTAGGACTCATCGCCCAGGCGCACCAGGCGGAAGCGAATCAGCGGCGGCTTGGACAGGTTGAACCCGACCTTTTGCTCGTCCGTCAGCAGGGTGCGGATTCGTGCTTCCTGCTCATGGGGCGCAAGGCCGCGCAGGTCGATCGTATCCAGCGGCACCTTGACCTCGCGGTGGATCACCTGCACCGGTTGCTTCTGGGTTTTCCACTGGAAACTGGCGCGCAGGGAAGGGTGCAGCGCCACCACCTGGCGCCAGGATTCGAGGAACGCCACTTCGTCGATGGAGCCACCGATGCGGTAGCGATCCTGCATCAGGTACACGCCGGAATCTTCGTGCAGCAGGGAGTGGAACAGCATCCCTTGTTGCAGCGGTGACAGCGGGTAGATGTCTTCGATCGGATTGCTGGTGTTGTTTTCGGTGGTCATTAAAACGTCCTGCAAAAAAGGGGTGATGGCACGCAAAAAAAGCCGATCAGAATTCGTTTTCGTCGAGCTCGGCCATCAAGGCCTGCATCTCGTCGGCGGACAGGCCCGAGGCGCTGAATTCGCAGCTTTTGGGCTCTGCACCGTCAGCCGCCAGGGGCTGGGCGACTTCGGCCATGGCGGCGATGGTCTGGCGTTCGAACACCTGCTTGGCCGATAGGGCGATGCCTTGCTCATGGGCCTGGGCCACCACTTGCAGGCTGAGGATCGAGTCGCCGCCGACGGCGAAGAAATTCTCGGTGACGCTCACACTCGGCAGCTTCAGGACCTTGGCGACGATGGCGTGCAGGGTGGTTTCCATGGCATTGCGCGGGGCGACGAAGGCGCTTTCGTCGAGCTGGTCCGGGTCGGGCAACTGGCGCAGGTCGAGCTTGCCATTGGGGGTGCGTGGGAAGGTCGCCAGGGTCAGCACCCGGGCCGGCACCATGTACGACGGCAGACGTTCGCCGAGGTAGCGCTTGATCGCTTCGGAGTCCGGCGCATAGCCGTGGGCCGCCAGCACGTAGGCCAACAGGCGTTTGCCGGCGGCGTGTTCCTGGACGATCACCGCGGCTTCGCGCACGTCGCTGTGGCTGCACAGTTGCCGCTCGATTTCACCCAGCTCGATGCGGTAGCCGCGCAGCTTGACCTGATGGTCCTTGCGCCCGAGGAACGCCAGGCGCCCGTCCGCCAGCCAGCAGGCCAGGTCGCCGGTGCGGTAGGCGCGGGTGCCGTCGGCCAGAGTGACGAAGGCCTTGGCGGTTTCTTCGGGTTTGTTGCGGTAACCCCGGGCCAGGGTCGGGCCGGCGAGGACGATTTCCCCCGGTTCGCCGACACCGCAGGCGACGTCGTGTTCGTTGAGCACCCGCAGGTCCATGCCGGCAATCGGTCGACCGATGCTCAGCTCGCGGCTCGGGTCCAGCACTTCATAGGTGGCCCAGACTGTGGCCTCGGTGGGACCGTATTCATTGACCAATTGCGCGTTCGGCAGGGCCTGGCTGTGCTGGGTGATCAGCGAAGGCGGGCAGGCCTCGCCGGCGACGATCCAGCACGCAAGGCTCTGGCTGTCGGCATTGCGCTGCAACTGGTCGAGCAAGGCCTGATACAGCGACGGCAGCGACAGGCCATGGCTGACCTGGTGCCGGGCGATCAGTTGCGCAAGGCGTGGCATGTCCAGTTCTTCGCCGGTGGCCGGCAATACCAGGCGTGCGCCTTGGGCCAGGGTCCAGAAGATCCCGGCCACCGAGCTGTCGAAGGCGAACGACGACAGCAGCAGGTAAGCCCGCACCGGTGTGCCGTAGGCGGCCATGCGCACCTGGGTCGAAACGCTCAGGGCGCCATGGGTGATTTCCACGGCTTTCGGTGCGCCGGTGGAGCCGGAGGTGTAGATCAGGTAGGCCAGGTCGTTCGCATCGGGCAGGGGCAGCGGCGGCAGGGTGCTGATGTCGGGCACGCTCAGGTCGTCGAGGACGAAGCGTTGCAGGCTGTCGGGCACGCTGTCGGCCAGCTCACTGCTGACCACAATGTGGGCGATGGCGCTGTCGGCGAGCATGTAGGCGCGGCGATCCGCCGGGTAGGTCGGGTCGACCGGCACGTAGGCACCGCCGGCCTTCAACACCGCGAGCATGGCGACAATCGCCGCGTTGCCACGGCCGAACAGAATGCCCACCGGCATGCCCGGGCCGATACCGGCGTCGCGCAGTCGATGGGCCAGCCCCGTGGCGCAGGCGTCGAGGGCGGCGTAGCTGAGGTCGCCGTCCTTGTCGCTCAGGGCGATGGCATTGGGCTGTTGCCGGACCTGACGGGCAATCAGCTCTACCAGGGTCACCGGTTCAATGGCGGGTGAAGTCGGTGCGGCGTCGATGGTCTGGATTTGCAGCGGGCCGCTCAGGGGCCGTTGTGCCCAGGCCTGTTGCGGTTCGGCCAGGGCGCCTTGCAGCAGTTGCAGCCATTGCTCGCCAAGGCAGGCGGCGGCGTTGGCGCTCAGCAGGTGGGCGTCGTAGAGCACGTGGGCCTGAACCCTGTCCGGGGTCTGCTGCACGTTGAGACAGGCTTTGACCGGGTTGAGCACGGCGCTGGCGTGGCGTTCGTGCTCATGGCCCTGGCGCCAGGCGAAGGCATAACCGCCGTTGAGATTGTGGGTGTAGTAGTCCTGCCAGCCCGCGCTGAGCTCGATGCTGGCGGCAATGGCTTTGCTTTGCTCCAGCAGCGTCGATTGTGGGTCCAGGTCAAGTCGCAGGGGCAGGCACTGCTCGAACAGGCCCAGGGCGTTTTCCAGTTCCGGGCCACGACTTTCGTGGATCCAGGTCAGGGCAATCTGCTGTTGACCGGCGAGGCGGCTGAGCACCGCGGCCCAGGCGCTGAGCATCAGGTTGGAGGTCAGGGACGGGTGCCGGGCGAGGGCCTGCGGGATGACCAGGTCCACTCGCTGCGGGACAAAGCCCTTGCCCGTGATGGATTCCAGCGACAGCTGCAACGCCGGTTGTTCGCTGTCGGCCAGGGGCTTCCAGAAATTCACCCCCGGATGGTCCGGCTCGTCTTCGGTCAGGCTCCAGCGCCACTCGGCGTAGTCGGCGTATTGCAGCGCCTCGGTCAGGGCCGGGCTGGCGTCTTGCAGTAGGGCTGCCGCCAGCAGTTTCAGGCTGGCCAGGTCGAAATGGCTGCTGGCGCCGGCCAGGTCGAGCACCGATTGTTGGTCCGACAGGCGTACCCAGGTCACCGCCAGCGGCAGCGTCCAGTCGCGGGGCTGGGTCGTGAGGCGGTCCAGCGCCGCGTCCTGCTCGTCACGGCTCAGTGAACGCCAGTCCTGCAACGACACGGACAGCTCAACGCGGTCGTGGATCACCTGCACCGGAAAGCGCAGCCCCGGCACGGGTGTCAGCCGAGTGCGCAGGATTTCACTGTCGGCGATCAGGGCGCGCAGGCGCTGGTTCAGGACGTCGAGGCCAAGGGGCAAGGACGACGACCACTGCAAACGGCAGCTCAAGGGATGTTCGGCGACGCCGTTGATGTGCTGATAAACCGACGCCTGTTGCGGCGAAATACGAAAACCTTGGAGTCCGCTCATGTTCAACTCGACTGCAAATGGGGGTTAAACCTGGGGTGGCAGAGGCCCGCGAAGCCGCTGGCGGCCGCGTTCAACTGCGTGCACCCGTGGAAAGGATCAGACGGCGACGTCGCTCGACAGCAGGGCTTGCGCCATGCCGGTGAGGATCGCGCGCTTGCCGGTGAAGGGGTCGCGACCGTGTACTGCGAGCATGTTGTCGATAAACAGCACATCGCCCTGTTGCCAACTGAAGCGCACCAGCGAATCGAGATAGGCGGCGCGCAGCGATTCCAGCACCTGGGGCTCGATCGGCTCGCCGTCGCCATAGAAGGTGTTGGTCGGCAGGTCGAGCTCGCTGAAGTTGCTTTGCAGCGAGTCGCGGATGGCCGGCGGCAGGGTGCTGATGTGGAAGAAGGTCGCGTGGTTGAACCACACCTCTTCGCCGGTGCTCGGGTGGCGCACCACGGCTGGGCCGCGCTGGCGGGTGCGCAGGCGGTTGTTGTCTTTCCATTGCACTTCGATACCGACGCTGGCGCAGTAGGCCTCGACTTCGCTGCGATCCTCGGACTGGAACACGCTCTGCCAGGGCAGGCCGAAACCGTCGCCGTAATTGCGCACGTACAGCACGCCCTTTTCGCGAAAGCGCGCTTCGATCTGCGGGCTGATGGCGGCCTTCACGCTGCGGGTCGAGCCGATCGGGGTTTCGCCTCCGGTCTGCGACGGCAGATGGCAGTAGAAGAACAGGCGCAACGGAAAGCGTGGCGAGTAGGAATGTTCGTTGTGCGGGAAAATCATCTGGTCGGCCGGGTAGTCGGTCGAGGTGTAGATGTTGCCGCCGACCCGGGTGCGCGGCGAGGCGCGGAACATGTACTCCAGCGCGCCGGGGGAGAGGGCGGCGATGACCTGATCGAACTGTTCCACCGACTGCACGGCAAAGCCGCGAAACAGCAGGGCGCCGTAGTGCAGCAGTTTGCGCTCGAGGCTCTCCCGCTCGCTGGCGGCCCAGGCCGCCAGGTCGACACCGCTGACCGCAGGCTCGATCACCAGCGGCAGGGCGTGGTCCGGGTGCAGCAGGCGCTCGCTGACCAGTTGCTGTTCCGTGACGTTCATGGCTTTGCGACGCACGCCGCCAAGGGCGCGGGACGGTGGGGGCACGATAGGCATAGAGGCATCCAACTCGGTTAAAGGGGCAGTGAGCGACGTTTGGTTTGCAGCATCTGGCTGCGACCGGCGAGGGCCTGGCTGTGCTGGCGTTCGCGCTGGAACGCCTGGTCCCAGGCGTCGATGCGTTCGGCCAGGGCCGGCAGCGATTGCCCAAGCAGCTCGCGGCTCTCGTCCAGCAGGCGCGTCCACAGGTGTTGCAGGCGCAAGGCACGGGCATGATCGAAGTGTTCGCCACGGAATTTCAGGGTGGCCTCGATGCCCTGGCTGCCATGCACCAGGTCCAGCACCAGATGGAAATCGCCGGGGTCTTGCGCCACGTCCAGCGAGGTCATTTGCGCGCCGGCGATTGCGGTCGGGTTGACCCGCGACGGCTGATAGTTGAGCTTGACCTGGAACAGCGGCGAGTGCCCGGCACGGCGCTGCGGCGACAGCGCCGAGACCACCAGATCGAATGGCAGGCCCTGGTGGGCGTAGGCCAGTCGCGCCTGATCGCGGACCTGCCCGAGGAAGTCGGCCAGGGTCGGTTCGCCCCGCAGATCGCAGCGCAGGGTCAGTTGGTTGACGAAGAAGCCGATCACCTCGTTGTGCTCGGCCAGTGGCCGGCCGCTGACGTCGGTGCCCAGCAGGAACTGCTGCTGCCCGCCCAGTTGCCGGAGCACCAGTTGATAGCTGGCCAGCAAAAGCATGAAGAGGGTCATGCCCTGTTCGCGGGCAAGCACGGTCAAGGTGTCACAGCTGGCCTGGGGCAGGGTGAACTTGAGGCTGTGCTGCCCCGGGAGTTGACCGCTGCCGCCCAGGTCCAGGGTTTGCGGCACGCTGCCCAGGTGCTCACGCCAGAACTGTTGTTCGGCGGCGACCCGCTCGAGGTTCCAATGCTCGGCTTCCCAGCGGGCGAAATCCAGGTACTGCAACGGCTGCCTGTCTGCAGCCGCCCCGGCCAGTTCGGCCAGCAACAGCTGGGTGGATCGTCCGTCGAAGGCGATGTGGTGCAGGGTCAGCAACAGGTCGTGCTGCTCATCGTCGCGGCTGAACAGGTGCGCGCGCAGCAGTGGGCCGTTTTGCAGATCGACCGGGGTCGCATGCTCACGGGCCAGGCAGTCGCTGACGGCTTGCTGTTGCAGGGCAAGCGGTTGATAGCGCCAGTCGTGCCAGGTCAGCGGCACCGTCGCCGAAGGCAGGATCCGTTGTTGCGGGCCGTCGACGTCATCGTGGTACACCGTGCGCAAAACGCTGTGGCGCAGGGCCAGGGCATTGAGGCGCAGGGCCAGGGCTTCGCTGTCCAGTGCGCCTTGCAGGCGCAGGTGCAGCACCAGGTTGTGCCGGGTGTCGTTGGGGTCGAGCTGGCGCAGGAACCACAGGCGGCTCTGGGCAAAGGATTGTCGGCCATGGGGCTGGCCGAGGCTGGCGCGCTCGGCCTCGGACGCGGCTTCGGGCGCCGGTTCGCTGAGGAAGTCCAGCAGCGCCTGGGCCCATTCGCCCAGGGTCTGCTCGCCGAACAGCGGATGGGTTTGGAGGTTCCAGCCCAGGTGCTGGTGCAGGCGCGCGGCGAAGTCGGCGATGCGGATGGAGTCCAGGCCGAGACCGATCAGGCTTTTGTCGAAGTCCACGCTCAGGTACGGGTTGACCTCATACAGGGTCTGCTCCAGCCACTGGCGGCATGCGTCCAGGGCGTCTTCCGAGGCGTTGGCCGTGCGCTCGTGCAGTTGCGCCAGGTCGATGCTGTCCTTGAGAACCGCGACTTGTCCGCCGTATTGGGCGATCACGCTCAGGGTGCCCGCGGCCAATTGCTTGCGCGCGCCCTGGCGGGCGATCTTGCCGCTGGTGGTCATCGGGATGGTGCCGGCCTCCACCAGCACGATCTGGTCGATGCCGCAGTCGGCGGCTTCGCGCACGGCGTCCTGCATCGAGGCGAACAGCGCCGGGTGATGGCCAGGGTAGACGTATTTGCGATGGGGCTCGGCGACGATCACCAGTTTCTCGCGACCCAGCACCGGGTCCATTTCCGAGAAGGCGGCGACGCGCCCGGTGCGAATGCCCGGCTCGGCATCGGTGATGGCGAATTCGATGTCGTGGGGGTACAGGTTGCGTCCGTTGAGGATCAGCAAATCCTTGACCCGACCGCAGATCACCACTTGGCCTTCGTGCATGAAGCCCAGGTCGCCAGAACGCAGATAGTGGCCGGTTTCGCCGACGATCTGCGCCTGGAAGGCCTCGCGGCTGGCTTCGGGATTCTTCCAGTAGGCCTCGGCGTTGCTAGGGCCTTGCAGCCAGACTTCGCCGATGTGGTCGACGGCGCAGCGTTCATGGGTGTGCGGGTTGACGATGGCGATACTGTGCAGCGCTTGCGGATAACCGCAGGCCACGAACTCCACTGCCGGGGCCTCGGCGGCTGCCAGGGCGACGCGGCCGGTTTCCAGCACGGCCTTGTCCAGGCGCAGCACCACCGGCAATGCATCGGCCGGCGTGGCGCTCACGCACAGCGTGGCTTCGGCCTGGCCGTAGCCGGGGCTGATCGCCAGCGGGTTCAGGCCGCAGACGGAAAAACGCTGGACGAAGGTGTCGAGGGTGCCGGGATGGATCGGTTCGGCGCCATTGATCGCGTGCTGCCAGGCGCTGAGGTCGAGCTGGGCGATCAGGTGGTCGCTGGCCACGCGGTTGCACAGGGCGTAGGCGAAGTTCGGGGCGAAGCTGGCGGTGGCGCGGTAACGGCTCAACGCCTGCAGCCAGGTGGACGGTGCGTTGACGAAGGTCTGCGAGGCGATCAGGTAGCAGGGCATGCCGCTGTATAAAGGAGCCAGCATGCCGCCGATCAGGCCCATGTCGTGGTACAGCGGCAGCCAGTTGACCATGGCGCCGTGCTCATCGAAGCCGTAGGCCTGGCGCATCAGCTCGACGTTGGCGATCAGGTTGCGCTGGCGCACTTCGACGCCTTTGGGGTTGCCGGTGGAGCCGGAGGTGTATTGCAGGAAGGCCACGGTGGCGCCGTCGACTTGCGGACGGGTCCATTGACTGGCGGGCGGCGTGCCGAGGTCTTCGACCGTGGACACCTCGACCTGGCCCTTGACCAGTTCTCGCAGGCTCGGGCAATAGTCGGCAGGGGCGAGAATCAGCGCAGGTTCGGCATCCACCACCACGTTGCGCACCCGATCCAGATGACGGGGCTTGCGCGACGGTGGGGGAAACAGCGGCACGGCGATCAGCCCGGCATACAGGCAGGCGCAGAAGGCGCGGGCGTAGTCGAGGCTGCTGGGCAGCATCAACAGCACCCGGTCACCCGCTGCGTAACGCGCTTGCAGCGCCGCCGCCAGGGACTGGCTCTGTTCGTGCAGTTGAGCAAAGGTCAGGGTTTCGCCGATCTCGACGCCGTCCGGCAAAAAGTGCAGGGCCGCGCGCTGTGGAAAGTGCCGGGCGTTGGTGTCCAGCACGTCGATCCAGTGTTTGAAAGAGAACATGTGCAATTCACGCCATGGCAACGATGACCTTGCGGTCACCGGTGTAAGGGTTGCGGCCGTGTGCGACCAGTCGGTTGTCGAGCATCAGAATGTCGCCGGGCTGCCAGGGGAAGCTGACGGCAGTCTGGCGATAGACCTCGCGCACGGTGTCGAGCACCTGATCGGCGATGGCCGAGCCGTCGCCGAAATACACGTGGCGCGGCAGATTCTCTTCACCCACGGCGGCCAGCAGGCTGGCGCGCACAGTCGGTTCGATGGCCGAGACATGGAACAGGTGAGCCTGGTTGAACCACACCCATTCACCGGTCTCGGGGTGCTGCAACACCGCGGCGCAGCGCTGCCGGGTGCGCAGTTCGCCGTCGGCTTTCCACTGCCACTCGATGCCGTTGTCCTGGCAGTAGCGCTCGACCTGGGCGCGGTCCTGGGTGTTGAACACCTTCTGCCATGGCAGGTCGAGGGCGCCGCTGTAGTTGCGCACATAGAGCAGCTCGCGGCTGGCGAACAGCTCGCGAATCTCGGCGGGCATGCGCTGATGGATCAGGCGGCTGTCGGCGATCGGCGTTTCGCCGCCGGTCTCGCTGGCCTTGATGCAGTGGAACCAGATGCGCGAAGGCCAGGGCCGGGTGTAGGCCTGTTCGTTGTGCAAGGGGATGAATTGATGGGCCGGGTATTCGGTGGAGCTGTAGACCCCGGCGAACACTTTGCTGCGTGGCGTGGAGCCGAATTCGTAGCTGGCCAGCGGTGCGCCGAAACTGGCGGCGAAGCGCTTGAAATCGATGGGCGTGGGCACGTTGAAGCCGCGAAACAGGACGCCCCCGACCGTGCTCAGCGCCTGGTCGAGCGTGGCGCGAACCGACGCGTCCAGATCATGGATCGACTGTCCCGGCTGCCCCTTTACCAGCACCGGCAATGTCGACGCAGGGTCGATCGATGGGGCATGGGAAAAAGGTTCTGAACGTCCGCTCAGGTGTTCGATTGAAGTCATCCTTGCGCATCCTTTTTTCTTTTTCAGTCAGGCGGATCAAGCGTTGACTGCCTGGAAATCAAGGCAAA
>Ga0182005_1000564_pt1 | contig 18483 bp, 14 predicted proteins | sample Sormic07211103_1_FD_123021 | JGI IMG/M metagenome (GOLD analysis project Ga0182005, IMG submission 123021) | Rhizosphere microbial communities from Sorghum bicolor, Mead, Nebraska, USA - 072115-103_1 MetaG | ecosystem: Host-associated > Plants > Roots > Rhizosphere | place: USA: Nebraska...
AGTGTAGTAAGTTGCTTGCTTCCGTTAATCCAATATATTCTAATCTAAAGCTCTCAATCGCGTTTTCGTTAATGAGGTAGTTATTTTTATCGCGTAAACGAAACGGTATAAGGCCGATTCTTATTAGGTGTCTTATTGTAGAAGCATTTACACACAGCGATCGTCCCGCGTCTTGTGCAGACAGCCAAACTCCTGTCTGATTCCATTTGTCATTCGAAAGAATGGCGGTCGGTCGTTTGAGTGGATGTTTTTTTCGACGACCCTGTTTTTTACACCAATTGACTATAAGTTGTCCTGTTTGAACGCTCATTACAAGGAAGCACAATCTACGAGTGTTGAAGTCGCGATTATATAAATACAAGTCTTTAATGGTGTTTCGTATTCTATTAGTGGATATCTGACTGGACGCGGACAGGCGCTGCATGGATATGTAATTGGTTGACAAGGATTCCACTTCTGCTGCGTCGAAGAGTAATGTGCCACGGCACCCTGGAATAGGTGTTAAAAGTTTTTCAGCGATAAGGCCGGTAATTGCCGGTATTGTCAATGATAAATTCTCTTTCAGTTGGTTAACGCTTAGTCCGGTAACCTTTTTCTTTTGACTAAACCCGTTGTTAAGCCTCAACTCCAAGGTTTTTTCTGCGAGCGATTGAGCCTGACTCCAAGAGTATCGGTAATTATGAGGTTTTAAGTTTGTTTGGCGTAATAGAATTTTCCACTGGTGAATGCCGAGCTTTTGCCAGGCACGAATTTGAGAGCACGACAGGGAAAAAGGAGCGACGGGTTCGGCAAAAGTTATTTCCTCGAGATAACCATTTTCGTGCCATTGTTCTCGCAAAAAATCCTTTACCCAACCTTGGAATTGCGGGCTTGGAATTTGAGCCAGTTTTGCACAGATTATTCGTGCGGGCACCTCCGGATATAACTGACGAAATTCACGAAGAATATTAAGTATTACCTCCTTTTCGTTTTCTAATAAAGCTAAGGCCAAAGCGATTATTGTTCTGGTTGCTTGACAATCACTTCTACTCTTTCTGCGATATCCTAAGAGAAGCAAGTGTTTCTCAAATTTCATATACTGATCAGAATCACCTGATCTAAATAGAGATAGAAGTTTTTTTTCAATGTTAGCGTCTTCAGCGCGACAGGGGGGAGAAACTAATACTTCTTTACATTCGCAACCACCAGTTAAAAGATTCGTCCAATGTAAATCAGAGTTGCAGTGAGGACATTTTGCTAGATACTTGCGCATATGATAGGGGCAATAAACTGAGAATATCAGGTCCTTGATAAAGTATTCGTGGGATCCTTCACCACACTCGGAACAATAAGCCGCACTTCTTTTCCGGATGACATTCGCCTTCACCACTAACCCGTAAATTTTTAGTGGCGGAGAGGTGGGTGATGGCCCAATGGGTTCGTAAAAGCCATCGAGGAAAGATTCCCCATCCATGCCAGCTTGACGGGCAATGTGCTGGACGATGGGATGAGTACGGGTAAAAATTGATCGATAGTTGGAGGATTTACCGAATAAGGCGTGGAGATCGGATCTGAGCCGACATCCGTGCCTGACCGCCATGCGTTTGAGCATGCTCGTAGGGCTTTCTTCTGGCAACGGCTTGGGAATGAATAGTATTTTAATCATCGTCATTTACCTCATCGACTACTGTGGCGCTGGATAATGCGAGACGAAGAGAATCGTCATATGAGAGGCCGAAAGGATTGCCATCTGATAAATTGTAAGGCAGGTCTACATACTGGCATGCTGTGAAAAAGTCACTCACCTTCAACTCTGGCGGTGCGGCTCTGCGTAAGCATGTTTTGAGTGCATCATTAATGATGAGGCGGACCCTCTTGAGATTACCTCGTGTCCCGACGAAAAGCGGGGCGGCGATGGTGGGGTCATTAAGATGTACACCATTTTCAAGCTTTGCTATTTTATACATACTGTCGTCCAATTTTTTTAATGTAGTAAAAAAGTCGGATTGAGCGTCTGGTTCGTAGGAGAAGTGAAACAGTTCAGCGTAATAGGGGTATCTATTTTCAAAAGCTTCATCTTCGCATCTAATATTGCGGCACTGCATTGTGCCAGAAAGAATTACAGGAATTCCTGATCCGTTAAGCAGTGAGACAAGCCATTGCAATGAGTCCAGTCGCACCTTTTCAGAGACAGAGGTAAAACAAAGACGTTGAATCTCGTCGAGGAAAATTATCCTCACATGGGCTGATTTTAGGCAGGTGATAAGCTGATGAGTAAGTTTTTCGATGGTCCCGTTAGGGGCGTCGTTAATCAGCACGCGCAGTAGGTTTCTAATTAATCCTTTCACTGTTGCCGGTGATGGCACTTCGCAGTAGAAAACTGGCAGATTGGCGTAGGTTCCGTCCTCAAGGCGAATAACCAATTCTTTGTTGTAATACTTTTCAAAGAAATGACAGAGCGTCGACTTTCCAGTACCACTCGGACCACAAAGTAGAGCGCATACTGGCTCTCCCATGGCCTCGGTGTTTTCGATGGCATTTTGAATTTTTGAAAATGCCTGCCGGTAACGTGGATGGAAGATGATATTGGCATTAAAGCTTTCAATGATATTCTGAAGTTCGGACTCCATGATCATTTACCTCAATTGCCCAGACAAAAAAACTTGTGAATGATGGCGTTATGCTAATCATTAGGGTGCACCCAGAGCGGTGGGCCATATTTAATTGCTCTACTCGTCTTCGGGTGCATCCTTCCCGCCGAGGCAAAACCGCACCTTCCCGCAGCGGCAGCCACTGCATACGTCGGAAGACGGTGTTGACCGCTATCTTTCGCCGACCTCATGGCAAGGGTGAGCCGTGGGTTGCGCGGGAACAGTTGCGCAAAAAAGGATTTGCATCACTTCAAACCTCTTCAGATGAATAGTCATCTGGTGTGTCGCCGTGATAGGGGAAATCTCGTGCTGCTTGGCGTGTTTTAGCCCTTGTCGTCGCCGGGCGTTTCGGTGACTTCTTCAGCGAACCTTTTTCCGCGGCACGTTGATGCTGGCGCCGTTGTTCCGGAGTTTTGACCTTGGCCAACTCACGGAGCAGCGTAGTTCGGACTCGCTGTGCCATACGCGGATTGAAGGTTGCGCGTATCGTCTTCAAGCGTTGAAGAATCAGTTGATGCAAGTGCAGGGTGAGTCCTTCCTGGTAATCTGGATCGACTGCCTGCAGCTCAAGGACCTCATCGGGATAGCTGGGATGGCATGCCCAAGCCCGGCCCAGATCACTCGGGTCGTAATAGACCCGGAGTTTGTCCACTTTGGGTTGGCGGTTGGCCAGGTATGGCACCGCAGGTCCCGTCCAGAACAGCGACTTGTACCGCACCCGACCTTGTTGGGCCGAGGCTTCGAACGCACTTAAGAAATGCTGACGCAGTTCCGAGGGTGAATATCGCCGCGGTGCGAGCATGGGCGTGTAAGCTGCCTCCCAGGCCAGTCGGGGAGAGGTGTTCAGGCTGCTGTGCACCCGTTCGCAATACACCTCGCTCACCCAGCGGCGGAAGATATCTCTGATCACTTCGATAGTCAGACGCGCGTTTTTTTCAGCGTCGTACTCGCCACGTGTGACAATGTTGGAAAAAGTCGTGCCGGGCATTGCGTGGGCAATCTCCTTCGACCAGACACCGAAAAAGGCCTCCACGTGAGGTTTTTGATTGCCGGTGGCCGGTTCGCAATAACAAACCTCACCGCCCAGTAACGCAATGATTCGCTTTAGGTTATCTGCCACGAACTCAGGGCCACTGTCGAAGACGTAGCGAGTGGCGACACCGCCATACATATTGTCGCTGGATAACGACCACCGGAGCGCCTGCAGGGTGGTATCCAAAGAGGGGGGATTAAACCCGATGCCCCAGGCGTAGGGCATCCTCGTATAGACCTCTAAAAAGACGGTCAGGTAGGGACGGCCGAGAACTTTGCCCTGGTCATCTACTGCCATCACGTGCATCTGCTGGGTGTCAGCTTCCACCAGCTCGAACAGCCGCCACGGGCTTGGTCGTTTACGGGTCCAACCTTGCCGTTTTTGCGCATACTTGCTGCCGTGCTGAGCACAAGCGGTTTCGTAGGCATCCAGCTCCCGCAGGATCCGGTTGAGGGTGGACTGCGAAGGGATATTCAGCCGATCCTCCTTGGGCCGGCCCTCGTTGAAGGTTTCCAGTTCCAGGACGATGGCGTCGATCACTTCAGTTTTACAGGCGGGCTCCGCTTTCAGATAAAGCTCTTTAACCTGCTGCTGGATGATCTGCTGAATTTCCCATGGCTGATGGTCCAGCCGATGTTTCATCTTCTGTTTCCGGCCGGGGATGAGAGAAAGATAGCTGTAACCCGATTTGCAAAAAGTTCTGACCCAACTGCGGGCCGTACTCAGGCTGGGTGGACAGATATCGTTGATCTGCTTTGCCAGTCGATTGATCAATGACTGGGCACGCTGCGCTGGCATACGTCCATGTAGGTCGTTCATCAGTCCCCGTGTGTAGTAACAATGTCGGTCGAATGCATCAGCGTAAGGCTTTGGCAGTCCGGCGATTATTTTTTGCGGATCCTTCTCAATCGGAGCCTCCTGATCTTTTACCAAGTCGCCGCGCTTCAACGCCTTGCGCAATATGTCCAGGGTCTGGCGCAGCACGATCCGACGGCCCTCGATGGCGCGCAGTTGTACGCATTCACCTTGCAGGTCGATGACCTGAAAACGTTGGTCGCGATAGCGGTAGTGTTCACCAATTTTGAACTCAAAGATGCCCATCACGGCCTCCGTAAATCATGGTGTGTGGGGTGAGGTGTTGCTCGAGGTTGATCTGCAGGTCGTCCAGGAAGATGGCGTGGCAGATATCAGCGGAAGAAGCGCCACTGGCGAGCAGGGCCTCGAACGTTGTCCGTTGTTCCGGCAACGCTCTAACTTCGGCGCTTACCTGTTGAACTGCCTGCTGGGAACTGCCGAAGCTGTGGTGGTAGAGGGTCCGCAGGTTGTAGCTAACCAGTGAATGAGGACGGTCAGCGGGAGCCATCCAATGAAACAAAAGCCCGCGATCGCGAAGCGCCGCTTCCACGGCTTGTTTTTGGTTGCGGATCTCCGGCTGGTCGTCGGGTAGGAATTTGAGATATACCTGTGACCCGTTATGCAGTACTACAAGGAAGTCGGCCTTGTAGCGCAGCGAGTCGCAGCACACGGTGGGAGGTCGGCATTGATAGGTGAGGACATCCCGGCGATATTCCAGATGGACGCAGTAATTGGCCTGCAGCAGGTTGCCGCACGTCACTGGGCCAGCATTTTTTCGCGAAGGGAAAAACGTGACCCGACTGCCCGGGCGTCCTTTAGTCAGGGCAACACGGGCGAGCTTCTCCATGGGACGATTGTGTAAGTCCAACATGTTGGTTCTCCAGAGGTGGAGACAATCGAGCAATGACGGCGGCCGACCAATGGCCAGCCGAACGCGTCGACGGTTATTTCTTGGGTTCCGAGTGAGTCCCGTGCGAAGTAGGGCGTGAACCCGCTACGCGTTGGCCGATGCGCTCCGACTTCGCCAGAGCCAACCGGTTACGGTTGGCAATCAGCGGGCGGGTGGGGAACCCCCAATCGGGAGTTATTTGCTTCAGTACTAAGGCGTTGGGCCTGTTGACGGCGTTGGGATACTCAAGGAATCTTCGCTAAGCATCAGCGATGCCGCCGTTGCAATCGTCGCCGGGTCAGTTCACGCAACGAGACGCCCATGGCTGCTTCAACCATTCCGATTTGTTGCTCATCGTCTCCGGCGACGAACGTGCTATGGAAGAGGACTGGGCCGGACATGGCCCGGTGAGTTGAGCCCCGGACAGGGCGCAACATCCACGACACTTCGAATCCAAAGGTCTCATCGCAGTGATACCAGCGAGGTAGAGCAGTGGTTTGAGTGCGGCTTGGACGTGTCACTGGAATGGCAGGCCAAGGGGGGGAGTCGAACCGGGACTGCAATTGAGCAATCGGGGTCATTCGTGCGTACTGAGGCGGGATACGGTAAAGCAGGCGATGGGCAGGCATGGGTATGTCCTCCAAACGAGGCGGCGGATGTGCCGGATCGAAGACATATTTTATGCCTGTACGTACTGCACAGCCGTGGTGTGAATCTCACGCTGCGCGTTCATAGATTTCATAAATATCCTCATTTAATCAATCACTTACGCGACTGAAGTTTTCGCATTACCCCGCACGGACTCGCGCCTTTGGGCGTTCGGCGGAACTAAGCGGAATTCGTTCATAGACGCCCGCTATGTATGCGGGAAATCAACACGTTAGCGGAAAAAAGTTTGCGCATAAGTTTTCGTGATGGGCTGAATCTTTCCGCCGTTAAGGGTACCGCGGGTCGCTGTGGGGATAGACTGCCTAGCACTTCATACATACTGCTCTATAGTTTTGTACCGGGGAAAACTGCTGGGGGACGTGAGGTGAAAAGTGTCGACACTTTGTCTTGATGCCATCCATCGCTGCCAATATCGGTTTATCGGTGCACAACTCTATGAGCAATCCGGAGCTCGTTCGCCCAGCGAATTCGCCCGTCACTGCGATCAGTTGGATTACCCGCATCTGTACGCTGCACCGAACGTTGCAGGGGAGCGGGAGCCACGGTCACCGAATCGCAAGTGGCTAAATTTGCTGGAGGACGGGAGCACCACACATGCCGACAGCTTGAACCGTGTTGCCGCGGTGTATGCCGAGATATACGTTGTCCGCGATCACCCATTGTGGGAGGTGCTCACTTGGGACAGCGACAATAATGAGGCTCCTGCGATCTACCTCGAGCAACTCAAGCCGCACTGCCGTGCACTGGAACGCTCCAGCTACCGGTGCCGCACGAATGCGAGGATGAAATGGGCGCTGGGCGTACCTGATTGGACGAACTTGGCGCTGCCCCTCGCCTTATTGAGCGACTCCACGCCGGGCCATCACCCTCAACAACGCTGGTTGCACACCTATTTCAGCCATTATCTGACACTCGCCTCGCTGTCGCCGACGTACCGGCACTGTTTTCCTGATCTGTGGGCGCTCATTGATCAATGGTTGCAAGCCAGGGGCCTGGGCGGCGATGGTTTGCCGTTGAAGTGGCCCGTCGATGCCGGTACCTTCAAGTATCAGCAGGCCCTGCATCAACTGGCGCGCAAGGAACTGATGGATCGCGGCTGGCTGCCGGAAGCGGATCTGCCTACGGCTTGCGCTTTGGCCATGCTCTGGTCGCTGCACCTCGGCGGCACCCACCTGAGTGAACAGTTGGCGCGCAGCCACAGTCGGGGCGGGCGGCGCTGTCCGGCGGCGCTTCGCCACCTGATGCGCGACCTCGATCCGCGGCTCAACGTGGCCGTGTAACGCGCAGACGTCAGCCCCTCGGCGCAGCTTCTGCGCGCACGGCCGGTGTCGCTGGCAGGGGAGCCGGAGTGCCGCCAGGCTCAGGTGCCGGGGGTGACCGTGACTCCAGCAGGCGCTGCAGATGGGTGATCTGGCGCTGTCCATTGCGAATATAGTGGGCGTCGCCGCGCTGCTTGATCAAGGCTGCGCGCAATCGGCTGCGCAGCTCGGCGTGTTCTGCCTGCCACTGTGCCTGCATCTCTTGGTGGGCGTGGGTCAGTTGCTGCCAAGCGGACTGGGCCTGGCGAAACTCCTGGGCGTCGCTCAACGCTTGCCGGGCCGTCAGCCGCGATTCGGTGAGCAGCCGCTCGTTGTCACGGTTGAGTTGGGCGAGTTCTTCCTGCTTCTGCAACAGAGTCGCTTGCAGCGTCCGTTGCTCCCTGAGCAATTGTTGCAGTTGCTGGTCGTTGCGCTCGAGGTCCTGTTCGCGTTGTTCACGTTGCTGTTCGCGATAGTGGTCCAGTGACGCCTTCAGATGTTCCGCGCGCTCACTGAGCGACTTGACCTGCAGCTCACGCTCGCTGAGCGCATGTTGCAGGTCGACGAGTTGCAGTTGCTGAGCCTCATAACCTCCTTGCAATTCATTCGAACGGCTCTGCAGTTGCTGCTCGCGGGTGCGGTATTCCAGCAACTGGCTATCCAACCGACGCACCTGTTCCTGCAAAGCGTCGATCAGTTCACGTTGTTGCGCCTGGGCCTGCGCATGGCGCAGCCAGGCTTCGTCAACCCGCGTCTGGTCCTCGCTCACGGCCTGCCGGGCTTGCTCCTGAACACGCTCGGCTACACTTGCCACGAGGTGCGCCAGTTCGTCGTTGAGGGCCACCTTCACTGGCGACAGTTCAGGGGCGCTGAGCTCCCGTAGGTAGCGCAGGATGGTGCTTTTGGATCCGGTATTGCCCAGCTCCACGCGGACCGCGTCGATGCTGGGGCGAACGCCGCGGGCGATGAGCGCTTCGCGCGCCATTCGCACCAGGGCCTTGTTGATGCCTGCACGTGCCATGACAGGTCTCCTACTATTTCGTAGCGTATTACGAAGTATGTAAGTACACCCGTACAAATGTCCTGTGGTGAGTGAAGGCAGATGACGAACTAACGTTCCAGAATGCTGAATTCTCAAACGTGAGAGGTTTTTTGGGCAATATTTGGTTTTTCAGGGGTATGCGAGGAGGGTGGGTGGCGTGACGGCCCCAGTGGATCGGTACGTGAAGGCAGCGCGGCGGGCGAGTACGCAACGTCGTTACCTCAGTGCGCTCGAGCATTTTGAAGGGACCTGGCAAGGGTATTTGCCCGCCTCCGGCGAAAGTGTCGCGCGCTATCTGGCGACCTATGCGGAGCAGCTCTCCAGTTCGACCCTGCATACCCACTTGGCCGCCTTGGCGCAGTGGCACAAGCGCCATGGCTTTGTCGACCCGACCAAGGAGCCCAAGGTGCGGGATGTGCTGCGTGGTATTCGCGCCGAGCATCCCCAGCCGGTCAAACGGGCCGAGGCGCTGCAGCTGCAGGCGCTGGAGGACTGCATCGCTGGATTAAATGAGCAGGCCAACTCCACGGTGGCCGCCGAACGACTGCGCGCCTGTCGCGACCAGTCGCTCATCTTGCTCGGTTTTTGGCGCGCGTTTCGCAGCGACGATCTGTGCCTACTACGCATCGAGCACATCAAAGTCGAAACGGGTGTCAGCTTGGAAATCTTCCTCGTCAGTGACAAAACCGATCGTGATCATCAAGGGCGGACCGTCATGGTGCCGGCGCTGAAGCGGCTGTGTCCAGTGGCGGCGTACGAGGCCTGGTTGGCGGCCAGCGGTCTGCAGCAAGGACCGGTGTTCCGCGCCATTGATCGCTGGGGGCATGTCAGTGCCGAGGGCCTGAATTCGAACAGTCTGTCGCGGCTGTTGCGCATGGCCTTCGCGCGCAATGGCCTGGATGGTGAAGGTTACAGCGGCCATTCGCTGCGTCGCGGTTTTGCGACCTGGGCCAATCGTAACGAGTGGGGGGTTAAGGCCTTGATGGATTATGTCGGTTGGCGCGACGTGCAGTCAGCGATGCGTTACATCGACACCACCGCTCCTTTTGGGGAATGGCGACGGTAAGTGTGGTCATCACGATGCCCCGTGTTGTGACGGCTATCGGGGTGATCCCGGGTCACCGGAAGGTCTCCTTGTCCTTGGCGTTCACTCTTTCAAACACCCCCACTTCATTCACGCGCCACCGGCGAGCGAGATGCGATCGGTGGGCCACCCAAACAGCGTGGCGACACGGTCGCGGTCTTCTCCTGTGTCATATAGCGTATGCGAAGCACGTCATCCATGGCCAATGTCGCTGATACTGAGGACGAAGCTTGTGAGAGAAAAGGAGGTTGTGTGAGCGAGTACCAAGGCATGCGCTGGTTCAAGACGGATTTTCAGGTCCAGACACCAGAAGACAACAAACACTGGGCAGATGATGACTTGCGCCTGCTGAACCCTCGGCGGCCGCTACAAAACGGTGTGCCCGATGAGCAGGACATTCAGAATAAAGCCAAGCGTTTTCTGCAACGTTGTCACGAGCTTGAGCTGGAAGTCATTGGCATTACCGATCACAACTTTGCTGAAAAGTCCGAGCCCCGCGACTGGTTCATCACCCACCTGGTTGAGCAGAATAAAGCTGTGGCCAAGTCGCTAGGGCGTGCGCCCCTGTACATTTTTCCTGGCTTCGAAGTGGATATCGGTTACCACGTCTTATGCCTGTTCGACCCCGCCACTAAAATGCGCCACGTGCAGCGCGTCAACATGATCCTGATTAAATTGGGTCTGGCGGAGAGTCAGCGCTTCAAGGGCGGAGAACCGGCGGCGCTACGCCGCGGTGAACAGACGATCAGCCTGAAAACCTTGCTGGATACGGTACAAAAGGAACATGGCGGAATCGTGATTGCTGCGCATGCCGATCAACAGGATGGGGTGCTGTCCGCCGCGCGGAACATCGATGACTATCAACTGCCTGGATTGTTGGCGTTGGAGTTGACGACTTACCCCATTGCGGAAAAGTACCGCTCCATTCTTCAAGGGCGTAATAAGGATTGGTCGCGGGTGGGCCGGCAACCTGCCTATGTGCAATCGTCGGATGCAAAGTCGCTCAAAACAGATGAGAAAGGCCGCCCATTGCCGAATGCGCTGGGTTACCGTCACACTTGGATTAAGTCCTCCAGGCCGTCGATTACCTCGCTACGACAAGCGTTTCTGGACGGCAAATCTCGCCTTCGGCTGCAAGCCCCACGCCCCTCAGATGAACAGACCCATCCGCGGATCGTGTTCCTGAAATGCCGCGGGCTTAAATTCCTCGCCGATTTGGAAATCCACTTTTCACCCAATCTCAATACCGTGATCGGTGGACGAGGCACGGGAAAGTCTACGGCGTTGGAACTGCTGAGGTTCGCCTTCGGCAGGGAGCACGGCGAAGGGTTCTCGGATTCGACACAAGCGAAGTTCGAGCGGGTAAAGGCCACTTACACCGAAGACAGTGAAATTCAGGTGGGCTGGGAAAGCGTACCGGGTCAGGTCGATGTCATTTCGCTGAACCCTGCGCAGGGGCATGCAATGCTGCAAGGGGAGGCACACGACCTCGCCGTGTATCTGCGACAACTCCCTGTGCAGTTCTACAGCCAGCAACAAATCAGCGAACTCACGGGTGTGCATGGCGGCGGCAGCTTGTTGACGATGATCGATGAGGCGTGCGCGGCGGAGCTTCAAGGACTCAAAGGTCAGGAGGACACTTTGCGCGCGGAGATCCAGCAGCTTTTCGCCGCCATGGATCAACTGAGTGCCTTGAACGAGGAGGTCAAGGTGCTCAAGCAAGAACTACAAGAGTTGCACCGCCAATGGCAAGCGCGTAGTGAAGTACTGGAGGAGGCTCAACAGTATCAGCGAGCCGAAATCGCCAGGCGTTACGTCGAACAAGTCAAAAGCCAAGTGACGGACGATATCGATCGCGTGAACACCTTGGCCGATGAGTTAGCGACTCGTGGCATTTTCAATGATGGGCGGGTTGAAGCATGGCCCAGAGCAGATTGGTTTAATGGACTAACGCAAGCGGCCGTCGCGCTAAGGGAGCGCTACCGGGCACAAGTCGCCTCATTGGCGCAGCAAATGCGTCAGGACGTGAGCCAATTATTCGAACATGGGGACGGCTGGGAGCAAGTATCGACGGAGCTGGACGCTACCAAGCAAACCTTTTTATCTGCTTGTCAGGAGCGGGGCTTGCAACCTCAGGATGTCGCCCGATTGCAGGAAATTGACAAGGCTCGTCAGGCTAAGCAGCAATCGTTGCAAGAAAAGAACAAACGGCTGGACCTCCTCACCCCTCAGCGTGATCGCCTGAATACAGCATTGCACGATATGAGCGTACTGTGGGGGCGGCAATTTGCGCTGCGACAGCGGGTTGCTGCAGAGATCAGTGAAAGGGCGCGCGGGTCAATTCGCGTGATGATTCAACAAATGGCGGATGGTCAAGGCTTTCTTCACGCGTGGAATCTCATGACCCCCGATGGTCGTAGTCGGTTGGGCCGAGCCTGGGAACACATCGGCAAGGTGTTGTTTGAAAGTTTTCTGCGGTACCAGGCTGAAACTCAGCCGGAGGGCAACTCACCCTGGCTGCACATTCGTGAAGTGCTGGCCGAGGACCGACAGCTGCCTTTAGCCCTGCTTGAGTACAAAGCAGAACTCAAACTTTATTTCAGCGAACACAAGCAGCAATGGCGAAATGCCCGCCTCACCCGTGTGCAGGAGCTGGTGGACATTGAGTTATACCGAGCTGATCGAACACTGGTTGGCAGTGTGCAGAACAATGCCTTGTCAGAAGGGCAGCGCAACACCGCGGTGTTGCATTTGCTGTTGGCCAAAGGGGAAGGGCCGATCATCATCGATCAGCCGGAAGATGAATTGGACTCCAATTTCATCTACCGAGAGCTGGTACCGTTGCTACGCCAAGTGAAAAACCAGCGCCAGTTGATCTTGGCCACGCACAACGCCAACCTGCCGGTGAATGCCGACACCGATTTGGTGTATGCCTTGGCGGTCACTCAAGGTCGAGGTGCCGAGTTGGCGGTAGGGGGCCTCGATCAAACTGAAACAACAACGGCGGTTCTCGATATCATGGAGGGATCCGCAGAAGCGTTTAAGCGTCGATTGGATAAGTATAATTTTTAGTCTGTGGTACTTGGCACATTACGTCCACCCCGTCTTCGCGCCAAACCAGGTTGAGTCCGCTGCGGCGCCGCGATCGAGTTCGCTTACTTTCCGTGGTGGGGCGGCGGCGGGCGGGGTCCTGCGAGCCGGGCCACGCGCGCCCCAACCCGCCAGACCGCTGGGGGGGGAGGGGCGGTCAGTCGTCGCGACGCTAGGCTCGCCACCGCCCGCACTTCAGCGGAGCCGAGCCTGGCCGGGTTAATCCGCGTCCCACGCCGGGGCAAAAGGTGGCTGCACGTAACGCAGATTTTTTGGCAACGCCGCGATCGCGGCGCGGTCCTCAGCATCGAGTTTGATGGCCAATGCCTCCAGGTTTGCCCGTTGGCATTCCGGCCGTCGAGCCTTGGGAACCGCGATAACGCCGTCCTGATCCAGCAACCAGGCAATCGCCACCTGGGCTGCCGTCGCCTGATGCTTGTCGCCAATTCGCGCGAGGACGGGGTCATGGGCCGCTCGGCCTTGCGCGAGCGGTGCATAGGCCACCAGCGGAATGTCGCGGTCCAGCAGGAAATCCAGCAGCCGGGTTTGGGGCAGAAAGGGGTGGTACTCGACTTGCACGGCGGCGATGGGCGCGCCGAGGTCGTCGATGGCATGTCGCAGCATGGGCATCGTGAAGTTGCAAACCCCGATGCCGCGTACCCGACCGCTTTTTTCCAGCGCCATCAGTGTCGCCATGATGAAGGGCATGTCCATGGCCGGGGTCGGCCAATGCACCATGAACAGATCCAGATAATCCAGTGCCAGTTTTTCCAGGCTGGTCTCCAGCGATTGCTCAATCGCGCGGGGGGCCAGTTGGTCATGCCAGACCTTGGTAGTGACGAACAAATCCCGGCGGTCGATGCCGGCGCCCTGGATCGCTCGGCCCACGGCCGCTTCGTTGTCGTACATGGCTGCGTTATCGAGATGCCGGTAGCCCACCTCAAGGGCCGTTTCGACCACCGCTTGGCATTCATCGCCCGGCATGCGGAAGGTGCCAAAGCCCAAGCGTGGAATGCGCAGGTTTCCGGAAGTCAGCGTCTTCATGTTGGATCACTCTGTGCGTGATGCAGCGACATTCATCAATGTCGTGGGTGGGCCGCGCAGCAGTCGCCAATGCCACAGCTTCGGGGCGTGAATCGCCCTGGTCCGCTGTCGGCCCGGTCGTGAAGCGGCAGCGCTGGGGGCGCGCGGTTTCCGGCCAGCATAGTGACTCTTCTTAGCGGGCAACATGCTCACCCCGTCACATCAGTGATGACTGTTTGGCACGAATGGGGCCAAGCTCACGCAGTGTCGACCTTTGTCAGCCCGCCAAGGGGGCCAGAGCAAGGCCGAGCAGGTCGGGAACCGCGCAACGGCCGTGCCCCTGCATGTCGATAGAGGGCTTTCAGACGTATCTACGACAGCCTTCTGAGGCGGCACACCCGTCAAGAAAAAATAAGTAGAACGACGGCAAATCAAGATTTTCTTGAAGCACTCAAGAAAAAATCGTGACAGGAGACAGCCCTCAAGGATTCTCGCCAGGCGCTTCATGGGTGACACCGGGCACTAGCCATCGCGGCGTCTTCCCGACCGCCTTGACGCCGGTCGACATAGATTCAGCCGGTCGCTCAGGCCGAACGGATGGACGTGGCTCGCGGTGGCCCCGGCCACATGGCTCGCGCTTCGGTACGAGGTCAGTGGCAGGCAATGAGGCAGAAAGGACTGATCCGGTAACGGCCGACGGCGCAGGGTCGACTAGCGCCTCACAGAGGGCTGAGTAAAACATTACCTGCGTAGCGTCACTGTCATCAGGCAGGTGCAATCCTCAGATTGAGCCCCCCGGAAACGCCCCCACGCTGTCGAGGCCAAAGCCTCTGCGGCCACACCGATCGAGCAGGGGCATTGGGCATTCCGGACGGGTTAGTGCGCGCCTGACCCGGGAGCGCGCACAGCTTTTCGCGATACCGGGCGACCATGGCGAGCGCGTTTCCGATCCCCCCTTCACAAGCTGAGAAAATCACCGGATGCTGGATCACCCCATAGCGAGTCAGAAGGCGCCCCATGTTGGCTGAACTACTGCGTGGCCCGGCCTACCAGGCTTATCGGCACTGTCTGCAAACATCGCTGGGCATCCCTGTCGATGCTTCAGAGCAGGCAATCCATCAACGCATCGTGGCGGGTTTCTCCGCTGCGACGGCCAACACATTTTGCGCGCTGGACGTCTTCAGTGAGCAGGCCTTCCACCAGATCGTTTCGCTCAATACCCTGCAGCGCCGATTGGCTCGCGGTCAACTGCTGAGCCGGGGGGAGAGTGATCGGCTGTTCCGCCTGGCGCATGTATCGGCGATGGCGCAGGTGGTGTTTGGTGATAAGCACAAGGCCCAGCGCTGGCTGAGCAAACCCAAACACCGTTGGGCGGGGCAGGCCCCCGTGGCGTTGCTCTGCACCCACCCCGGCATGGGGTTGGTAGAGCAATGGCTGATTCAGCTGGCAGAAGGCATGGCCTTTTAAGCCCGAGCAACGGGCCGCCGTCTTCATCGCGACGGCCTGCTCTCGCCTCAGGCCGGGTACCGTGCGCTGCCCGGCAGGTGCAGTGGAAGTGTGTGTAAACCGGGTATTGGTCAACTGCCCGGGGAACAGCGGGCCACTGTATTGGCAGATTCCCGTGCTTCGTGACGGTCAGCAGCGCGCTTCGGCGAGCTATGCTTGCGGACAAAACAGTACGCGGTCGACGCCAGATCGCTGGCGACCGCGAACGCCAGGAACCTCGAATCGCCCTGTCAAATGCTGGCTATACTGCCCAAGTAGGCCGGTGAATCGGTGGGAGCGGTGCCGGCGCTGCATACTGACAGTAGTAGGTTTCCATGCCATCATGGCCACCTTTTGTACCTAGCGATGAGTACCTCATGAGCGCATTGTGGAAAGCTGACGGATTAGTACGTACTCGGTCTGACAATGAAAATCGCTTTCAGCGTAATTTTTTGAAGCAGGCCGTTTGCGAGCTCCGTTTTCCAACCCTCATGGAGCTTGGCGAACAACGTCCACCGTCCTCTTTCGTTAAAGCGTTGCGTAAAGAATATCCCGTTTTAGAGATGAGTAATGAATTCACGCTCGGCATCGGGACGGGAAACACAGGTTCTAGCCATATTCATATTTTCAGGTCAGCCAAAGCCACCTGGAGTATTTCGCTAAAAGAGAATTCGCTGTCGATTGAAACCACCGCCTACACCGGGTTCGATAATCTACGAGAGCGCGTTCTTCACGTGGTTGAGGCGGCCGAAAAGATTATCGATTCTGATTTTTTTACCCGTATTGGTTTGCGCTACATCAATGTAGTCAGTAGCGGGGATGAGGATGTTACCCACTGGATAAACCCTTATCTGACCGCGCCCATCACGTCAGAAAGTTTCAACGGCATTAATGATTTTGGTGGCAGGATGCAGCTATTGGCCGAAGATGGCGGCTGTTTATTCCAGCACGGCATTCAGCTAAATCGTGCAAAAGCCGATGCCCCGCCGAAGGTTGAGTATCTCCTGGACATCGATACCTATCGCACGGAAGTGTCATTGTCACAGACCCCTGCTGCCATCGATATCATGCATCGCCAAGCCTTTGACCTGTTCGATTGGTCGCTCACCGATAAGGCGAGAAACTTCTTATCCACAGACGCCCGCCATTCAAAAGGATGATTGGATCATGGATTTTTACGTAGCGGTCACGCCAGCGCCGTCTCCTTCAGGTTTTTATGCATCACAGGCAGCTTCAGGTCGAAGGTCCTCTACGGCAAATGCTTATGGTGCCACCCGTTTCCTGGCCAATGATTATCCCGGTCTCAATATAGGGGCGCGGGATATGGATGCCACGGAAAAGCTGCCCAGCAGTGCTCGGCAGGTCGACGCGACTGCGCTGCTGCCTAAAAGCGCGGACATCGTTTCATTCCGTGCCCCCGCTCACGAGAGACCCGCCGAAGGAAAAGAGGCCGAAGTCAGTAAAATCGCCGAGGCCCGGATTAGGCTCCTTGCGATAAAATATGCGAACGATTCCATTTCTGCAGAAATCATTGCGCGACTGGAGATACTTAACTCTAGGCTGATCGAGCGCTCCCCTCGAGTGACTGTCGAGCAAATCAACTCGCTGGAAAGCTCTATCGTATCGGTGAAGGCGATTGAACAGTCGCGGCTGGAACGCGCAAAAAGATTGGGATTGCAAATTTGAATATTACCGTCTTTCAATATCCCAAATCCAAACATACCAGGTCGTTGACGCCTCGACTGTTTAAGCGATATCAGACGTATAAGCGCTATTTGCAGCTCGAGTTCTCGAGGACCTGCGTTTACTGTCGTCAGCCTGACAGCAGCGCCCCCAATTTAAACTTCGGGGTTGATCATTACAAACCCAAGGGTGTCGCAAAATTTGCGCACTTGGTGTGCGATTACCAGAATCTGTACTACTGTTGCGGGAGCTGTAATTCCCGCAAGAATAATGACTGGCCAGTCAATGAAAAAGATGGGCCGTACATTGTCAACCCCTGTGATTACATCATGAGCCAGCACCTCAGGTTCGACGCAGGCAACGGCATGATGACGGTGCGCTCAAAGTTTGGCGAGTACACGGAAGAGCTTCTGCAGCTCAACGATCACACGCAAGTGGAGTTTCGAAAAACGACCTTGCACGCTTTGAAGCTGACAGCGAAAGAGCTGGCCTCGCTCCAGGATCAAAAAGCCCAGCTGTCAAAACTTCTGGCCGATCACAAAATCACGGCTGCCGTGCACGATGCAGAACTGAACGAACTGAATAACGAAATCAATCTGACCGAGACGCTTATTCAAAACCTTACCGGGACAAAACCACCGCTTCCGCTGAAGAAAATGCGTTTCGGTGTAGCGCTGTCATAACATCAAGTGTTTCCCGCTCCCTTGCTGGCAAGCGGCTGCGGCCCAGTTCGGCGCATCGTCAGGCTCGACGCTTTCGTCTCAAGCCGCCACCCCCTGCGTATTGAAAAGTTCACCTCTGGCCGATGTTGGCCATCTCACTGCCCCCCTTGAGTTCCGTGCGGAGTTTACTAATCCTGGGTAAGCCCCTCTAGCTGGAGCGTGCCGCGTTGCTTGTTGCTGCTAGGCTGTACGCTTCACGGAGGATTGTTCATGACCAACGCAGACCTGCTGCCTTCTCTATTGTTCAGGATCAATGAAAATCAATTGGCCCTCGAGGCGGCCATCTTGGAACTCACCCGTTGGGTCGAGCAGCGCGGAGCGGGCGAGGTGGGCGCCAACGTGCGTGGCGCTTTGACCGCCATCGACCGTAACGAGGAGTTCATCAAGCTAACACTGGCGCTCCTGCTGACACCCGATTAATTCGCCATCGGCTCGTAACGGAGGGCCTCTCGGAAAGGTTGCCCGCAGCAGAGCAGAGTGGCGCCGGCAGCAGCACCGGTAACACTCGCGGCAGGAGGGCAAATAGCACCTTGCTCGGGGAGTCTCGCACCAAGCGCGAGAGAAAGTTGAGCAAGCCGGTTGATCTCTATGCCAATTGGCCAGCGCATCAATGATCGTGACGGCGCGCGATGGCTGTCATGTCCCTGAATCGCTTGCCGCGGCCGTCGCGGCCTTTCCGGGCATCACTCAGAAAAACAAGGCCAATTGCCATTGTTCAGGCGCAACCGTATGCTGACCCTTTGTGCACCAAAATCTTGATCCGGATCAGCGAGTAATTGCCCAATTGCAGCGATGTCGAGGACTGAGAGCACGCCCGGCCAACTGGATATTTGCGAGTCAGGGAGAGAGCAGTGGGTTTTTTTACAGAGGGAGAGGCGGCTGACCTGAGGATCACCAACATGATCCTGCACGTCGTCGGTGGGGACGAATTTACCCCGGAGTCCGTACGCCAAGTCGAGCATGAAGAGTTTTTCATCGCG
>Ga0182005_1000565_pt1 | contig 18477 bp, 12 predicted proteins | sample Sormic07211103_1_FD_123021 | JGI IMG/M metagenome (GOLD analysis project Ga0182005, IMG submission 123021) | Rhizosphere microbial communities from Sorghum bicolor, Mead, Nebraska, USA - 072115-103_1 MetaG | ecosystem: Host-associated > Plants > Roots > Rhizosphere | place: USA: Nebraska...
CAGGCCGGCCACGATGATCACGACCATGGCGCATCGACCGACGGCACCGCACCCGTGTTTGGCAGCGCCACCGATGTGCTCTCCGAGTATGGGCATACCCACGACCATGCCGAGGCCGCCACCCTGCTCGATCCCAAGACGCGCGCCACTCTGAAAGCGGCGCTCGACCAGATGTGGTCGTCGGAAGGCGAACTGCGCCAGGGCCAGCCCGAACGCGCCCTGCCCTATGCCTACAAGGCGCTGGGTTTCATCAAGGACGTGCAGCAGGCCGAGCGCATCTATCTCGCGCGGGTCGGTCCGGAGCTGCCGCCGATCGATGAAGCCCGGCGCATGACCGGCGATCGCACCGGGCTGGCCAGCAGGGCATTGCCGCTGCGTGCGCTGGACGCACCCGACCAGGCCATCGTGCAGGTCTGGCAGCAGCTGGCCGATCCCGGCAGCGCGCCCGATCTGGACGCGCTGACCGAGTGGCTGCGGCGCAATGAAGCGCGGCTGCCGGATCCATTGAGCCTGGCCGCCGCCATCGAGACACTGCGCATCACCCCGGACTGCGCCGACTGCCATCAGGCCCTGCGCGCGCAGCTGTGGCGTGCCCTGCTGCGGCCGCTGCCGCAGGTGCCGCGTCGCAACGCACCCGATGCCATGGGCCAGCGCTACCTGGATGCACTGGAGGCCACCCCTTGAGCGAACCGCGCTGGATCCTGATCGCGCTGCTGGCCGTGCTGCTGCTGGCCAGCGCACGCCTGTGCCGGCAGCAGTGGCGTGGGCCGGTGCGGGCGCGCAGGGTGTTCGCCGGCCTGCTGCTGGTGCAGGTCGCGGTCACCGCGCTGCTCTATCTGACCCTGGTGCCGCCGATGCAGCGCGCGGCCGGCGGTCAGCTCACCGTGCTGACCGCGGCGGCCGATCAGGTGCGCTGGTCGGCCGCGCCGGGCGAGACCGTGGTCGCGCTGCCGGAAGCGGCAACGGCAGCCGATGCCCTGCGTGCACCCGACCTGGCGACCGCGCTGCGCCAGCATCCGGGTACCACCTCGCTTCGGCTCATCGGCGATGGCCTGACGGCCCGCGATCGGGATGTGGCGCTGCCGCCTGGCGTGCGTCTCGCATCGCCCGGCGCACCGCAGGGCTGGATATCCCTGCAGCCGCCGCCGGTCACCGCGCCCGGTGCGGTGTTCACCGTCAGCGCGCGTGCGCAGGGCGTGCCGGACGCGCACGCCGAGCTGGTGGATCCGGCTGGCCTGGTCGTCGACCGTGCCACGCCCGGTGCGGATGGCAGCGTGCATCTGGACGGTGTGGCACGCGTCCCCGGGCAGAGTGTGTTCCGCCTGCGCCTGCTGGATGCCGGCCAGCATGTGGTCGATACATTGGCCGTACCCGTGGACACCGTCGCCACAGCCACGCCGCGCCTGCTGATCCTGGCCGGTGCGCCAGGCCCGGAGCTCAAGTACCTGCGCCGCTGGGCCACCGATGCCGGGCTGCGCGTGCAGGCGCAGGCAAATGCGGGCGGTGGCGTGTCGCTTGGCGATGCGCCGGTCCCGCTCACCGTGGCCAGGTTGGCCGACACCGATGTCGTGGTACTGGATGAGCGCAGCCTGGTCGCACTGTCGGCCACGCAGCGCAGCATGCTGCAGCAGGCGATCCGCAATGGGCTCGGCGTCCTGGTCCGTACCAGCGGTCCGCTTGGCGATGGCGCCCGCCAGGTGCTGCGCGGCTGGGGACTGCCCGTCACCGGCGGCAACCAGGCCGCGCCCCTGTCACTGCCGGCCGATGCCGACGCCGCATTGCTGCAGGCACGTCGTGGCCCACAGCGGCCCGCATCGGACGCCACCGCCTACATCGAGGACGCCGACGCCGCCTCGCACCAGGCCGCGCTGCCGGTGTTGGAGCGGTTGGCGGTGCAGACCGTCGGCGCGACGCCGCTGCTGCACGATGACAAGGGCGCCTCGGTCGGCGGCTATCGCGCCCTCGGGCGCGGACGCGTCGCGCTGCTGCCGGTCACCGACAGTTACCGGCTGGTGCTGGCCGGCCGCGACGATCGCCATGCCGAGCTGTGGAGCAGCGTGCTGGCCAGCATCGCGCGCGCGCTTCCCGCCGCGGAGGCCCCACGCATCGACGCCATCACCCCTTGGGCCGGCGAGCGCATGGCCCTGTGTCAGCTGCAGGCGACCGCGCAGGTGCGTGCACCGGACGGCGTGCTCATTCCGCTGCGGATCGATCCGGCCAGTGGTGCGGAACGCTGCGCGGGCTATTGGCCAACGCAGGCCGGCTGGCATCAGCTTCAGCAGGGCGAGAACCGCCACACGTTCTACGTGTTCGATCCGGCCACTGCGCAACCGCTGCATCGGCAGCAGCTGCGCGAGGCGACCGCACAGCGTCTGGCTGGCGGCACCGCCGCCGCATCGGTGGGCGTGATCGAAACCCCGGGCGCACGCTGGCCGTGGCTGTTGGCCTTCGTGCTGGCGGCGGGGCTGCTCTGGTGGCTGGAGCGGCGGCGGGTGGCGGCAACGCGATGACGGCAGCTCCGCCTGTCCGTTACTCCGGCAACGGCGGCAGCGGCGTCGGGCACCCGCCCTGCTGCGCACACACCTCCATCGCGCGACGCTGTTCTTCCTCGGTGAGTTCCGGCGGAGGGCGGGCGGTCGCGGACTGGATCTGCGCGGGCCCGCCCGTGAGCTTGTTCACGCCCTGCGCCGCCTTGGCCAGTCCCTTGTTGATGCCCATCATCAGATAGCCACCGCTCATGCTCACCTGCTCGGGCGACGGCGGCTCGCTCCAGGTGCGGCTGAAGCGATTGGGCTGCACCTGCACCGGATTCTTGAAGCGGTACAGATCCAGCGGCTCGTCGTCGGGCTTGAGCGCCCGCACCTCGCCCAGCGTGGTGACCTCCCCCTGCGCTGTCGCGGGCGGTGGTTCCACCGGCTCGGGTGCAGCAGCCTGCTGGGCCTGTGCGGCGGCACACAGCAGCAGGCCGACCAGCAGCGCGGCGCCTTGATGTCCACGTAATGCCACAGCGACTCCATCCGTGTTTGGTTGCGGGCTGATCTCAAGGATACGGAGGCCGGCGTCAGGTTTCGTTGATGGCAGCTGTCCAGGCGACGCCGAACGCCGCCTCGCGACCATTGATGGACCGCCCTCCGCAATGGCGCGCTGATGAGCGCGCGCCTGCAGCGCCGCTACAACGACCTCATCATTGGTTGATTGGCGCAGGCGTTGTCCAGCCCGCGCATGACGTCCCAGGACCGCGTTCGGCCTCCCGGCAGGACCTGGGGTACGCCGATGACCGTGGGCGATGCACATTGCAACATATTGCATTGGCCGCAAGGAAAGCGCCGGCAATACTGCGCGGTGCACCCATGCGTGAAAACTGTATATGCCTGCACTCCTGACGTTCGCCAAGATTTTTCTCCTCCTGGTGTCGCTGCTGGGCGTGTTCATCTACGCCGCGCGACGTCGAAATGATCGCCATGCGTTCCATGTGTTGGGCAAGTCGCCGGTGATCCGTTCCCTGAACGAGGCGGAGTTCGCCGCGCTGGAGCCCTTTCGGTTGACCGGGCAGCTGGATGAGTCGCGCGAGGTCCGCCAACTCACCGGTCCGTACGTCCTTGAGGGTGATGGAGGTCAGACCCTGCACGAACGGCTGGGCGAGGTGGAGGTACTGCTGCCTTACGACGCACGCCGTTTCGTCGCGGAACACAACCCGGCCGAAGTGGTGCTTGGCCGCTCGCAGGCGATTGTTGTGCGCATGCACGGGTTCGACATCGTCGCGGGACGGGCGCGCGAGCAGGCCGTACACGCGCAACGGGTCGGCGATCAGCGCAATGCGCACCGTCACCTCCCTGCAGACGGATGTGCCGATGGTGCTACGGCCTCGCTCACCCACTCGACCGATGGCGCCAGTGCATACCTGCTTGGCCAGCGCGTGGAGACGCCCGAAGAACGAGCCCTGCGCCAGCGACCGTGGCTGGGGTGGTCGAGTGCAGGATATTATCTCCTGGCCTGCCTGCTGTTCTGGCTGGGGACACTGCACAACCTTGGACTGGCCGGGCTCATGCTGGTGGCCGGCCTCATCAGCGCGGTTGTCGGTGTGTTGCTCACGCGCCCCCGCAAGCGGCCGTTGCCCACTGCGGGGACGGTCAACATGGCGCAGGGCATTCTTGAAGGTCCGCGCCGGCTGCCCAACGGGCACGTCGACACCGACTCTCCTGTGCTGGTGATCGGCGGGATCGACGTCTACACACCACGTCCGTGGTGCAGCCACCCCGCACTGCCGGTCGGGCAGCGCGTGCTCGCCCACTTCCGCGCCGAAGATCGACACCTGCTTTCCCTGTCATGCGGCGCTTTGCAGGCGCAGACATATCGATGGCCGCCCGTGAACTGGGGGCGCCACCTGTGCTGGACCGGCACAGCGATATTGGCCACGTTGTGGTCACTGCATGCTGGCAACGGTGTCCTGGACGACCTCGACCGCGCCAGCCTGGCCCGACATGTACCGGTCCTGCGTAGCGATGCCACGCCAGCCACGTTGCTGGCCGCGCCACCGCAGCCCGGTGATCGAGTGGACCTGCGGGGCATGGGCACGTGCGGCGCCGCACCGCTGCAGGTGGCCGGCCACACGCTGGCACAGTCCGATTGCAGGCAGACACTGTGGGGAGGCCCGGCAATCGTGGCACCCGCGATTGCGCTACCTGAGCCGCTAGCCCTGCTCGATCGCGATCAGGTGATGTCGGTACAGCTCACTCCAGAAACGCTGGACGCGCTGCTGTCGCCCCTCCCCAGCGCCTCGGCAGCGAGCAACCGCACCCGGGTCAACGGAGTGGCAACTCTGGTGGAGACACTTGATCTGGCCTGCCGCGAGGGCATTGCCGGTTGCGATGCGCTGCGCCGACGCGTGCTGGAGGCGCTGCTGGTGGCGCCCAAAGGATCGGTCGTGGACAGCGGCGAGGTTCTCCGCGCTCGCCTCGCCGATGAGATTCGGCAGGACCCGCAGATGCAGCAGGACGTGCTGTATCTGACCAAGCCGAGCATCAAGGCGTTGTACGAGATCCAGGTGGACCTGGTGCGCGCATTCACCCACAAGACGCTGGCCGACATCAGCACCGGAGTGCTGGCGCCGCCGGGTGGACTGGTGCTGATCGACACGCACGCGCCTATGGCTCGGCGTCCCGCGATACTGGACGCGCCGCTGGAAGACTGGCAGCAGACTCGCGACCAGGTTAGCTTGCCGCAACCGTTCACGATCAGCGGCTGGGTAACCGGATTCGAGCACGATGCCAGCGGGCTGCGCCTGCATATCGACACGAGGGCGAGCAGCTCGCCGTTCGTTATCGCCCTGGTCTGCAGCATCTGGCGGGTACTCGCACTGCTGCTCCTGATAGTGCAGTGTTTCCTGCTGTGGCGCTGTTGGCGCAAGGTACAACTCCAGCAGGCGTCCGTGGCCACTGCACTTGGCACGCCGGCAGCGCCACGGGTGGATGATTAAGGACAGGCGCAGGGCAGTGCGCTGAACGATTCACCCCACCTTCCAATCGTGTCTCAAACATTGAGACGCCGCTGTGTTCCCATAGCGTCCTTTGCAGACCGTTGTGACCATGGCCTACGAACTCGCCAAGCGCACTGAAGACGCCGAGCGCCGCCTCGCCACCACCGATGGGCTGCCCTCGCGCGATGGCGCGCTGCTGACCGCGCGCCTGCAGCGCCGCTACAACGACCGCATCACCGGCAGCTTCACGATTCCGGCCCGCGAGGGCCAGTACGCGCCGATCCCGGCCGATGTGCCCGACGCCCTGGTCCAGGCGCTGAAGGCGCGTGGCATCGAGCAGCTCTACAGCCACCAGGCGCAGGCCTGGGAGGCCAGCCAGCGCGGCGAGCATGTGGCCATCGTGACCCCGACCGCCAGCGGCAAATCGCTGTGCTACACCCTGCCGGTGGTCAGCGCGGCGATGCAGGGCAAGGCCAAGGCGCTGTACCTGTTCCCGACCAAGGCGCTGGCCCAGGACCAGGTGGCCGAGCTGCTGGAACTCAACCGCGCCGGCGATCTGGGCGTCAAAGCCTTCACCTTCGATGGGGATACGCCGGGCGATGCGCGCCAGGCGATCCGGCTGCACGGCGACATCGTGGTCTCCAACCCGGACATGCTGCACCAGGCGATCCTGCCGCATCACACCAAGTGGGCGCAGTTCTTCGAGAACCTGCGCTACGTGGTCATCGATGAAGTGCATACCTACCGCGGCGTGTTCGGCAGCCACGTCACCAACGTGCTGCGCCGGCTCAAGCGGATCTGCGCGTTCTACGGCGTGGAGCCGCAGTTCATCCTGTGCTCGGCGACCATCGGCAACCCGCAGGCGCATGCCGAGGCGCTGATCGAAGCGCCGGTAACGGCGATCACCGAGTCCGGCGCGCCCAGCGGGCCGAAGCATGTATTGCTGTGGAACCCGCCGGTGGTCAACGCCGATCTCGGCCTGCGCGCTTCGGCGCGTTCGCAGAGCAACCGCATCGCCCGCATCGCGATCAAATCCGGGCTGAAGACCCTGATCTTCGCGCAGAGCCGGCTGATGGTCGAAGTACTGACCAAGTACCTCAAGGACATCTTCGACCACGACCCGCGCAAGCCGGCGCGCATCCGCGCCTACCGCGGCGGCTACCTGCCCACCGAGCGCCGTGAGACCGAACGCGCCATGCGCGCGGGGCAGATCGACGGCATCGTCAGCACCTCGGCGCTGGAACTGGGCGTGGATATCGGCAGCCTCGACGTGGTCATCCTCAACGGCTACCCGGGCAGCGTCGCCGCGACCTGGCAGCGCTTCGGCCGTGCGGGTCGCCGCCAGCAGCCCGCGTTGGGCGTGATGGTGGCCAGCTCGCAGCCGCTGGACCAGTACGTGGTGCGGCATCCGGATTTCTTCGCCGAGGCCTCGCCCGAGCATGCGCGCATCGCACCGGACCAGCCGCTGATCCTGTTCGACCACATCCGCTGCGCCGCCTTCGAGCTGCCGTTCCTGGCCGGCGATCCGTTCGGCCCGATCGACCCGCTGGTGTTCCTGGAAGCCCTGGCCGAAACCGAGGTAGTCCATCGCGAAGGCGACCGCTGGGAGTGGATCGCCGACAGCTATCCGGCCAACGCGGTCAGCCTGCGCTCGGTCGCCGATGGCAACTTCGTGGTGGTGGACCGCAGCGACGGCAAGCAGCAGATCATCGCCGAGGTGGATTATTCCGCCGCCGCGCTGACGCTGTACGAAGGCGCCATCCACATGGTGCAGTCCACGCCCTATCAGGTGGAGCGGCTTGACTGGGAAGGCCGCAAGGCCTATGTCACCCGCACCCATGTGGACTACTACACCGACAGCATCGACTTCACCAAGCTCAAGGTGCTGGACCGCTTCGATGGCTGCATCGCCGGGCGCGGCGATTCCCACCACGGCGAGGTGCACGTGGTGCGCCGCGTGGCCGGCTACAAGAAAATCCGCTACTACACCCACGAGAACATCGGCTACGGCCCGGTCAACCTGCCCGACCAGGAGCTGCACACCACGGCGGTATGGTGGCAGTTGCCGCAGGCGCTGCTGCTGACCGCGTTCGACAGCAAGCAGGAAGCGCTGGACGGTTTCCTCGGCGCCGCCTACGCGCTGCACATCGTCGCCACGGTGGCGGTGATGGCCGATGCGCGCGACCTGCAGAAGGCGGTCGGCAATGGTGATGGTGCGTGGTTCGCGGTGGCCGACCAGAGCGGGCGCGGGCAGCTGCGTGGCGCCGAGTTCGATGCCAGCGCGATCGAGCTGCAGCAGCAGTTCGTGCCCACGGTCTATCTGTACGACAACTTCCCCGGCGGCGTGGGCCTGAGCGAGCCGCTGTGGGTGCGCCAGGCCGAGCTGCTGCTGCGCGCGCGCGAACTGGTGCAGGGCTGCGACTGCAAGGCCGGCTGCCCGGCCTGCGTCGGCCCGGTGCTGGCCGGCCAGGAAGACGATGCCACCACGCCGAAGGCGTTGGCGTTGAAGGTGCTGGACCTGTTCGACAGTGCCGCGCTGCCGTCCGCAGCCGAACGTGAGCGCCAGCATGCCGAGGTGGTCGCCCCGTGAGCCTGAGCCTGGACAAGCTGCGCCTGCTGCGCCGGCAGGCCGGCGATGCGACGGCGGCGACGCCTGAAAATCCGGCAGGTGCCGACCGTTGGTCGGCACACCCCACCGAACCCGCAGCGCCCCTTCCGGCCGCCGCCAACGACGCGCGTGCGCGCCCGCCTGCGCCCGCTTCCGTTTTCGGCTGGGTCGAGCAGGAAATCCGCCACAAACCGACCGGCGCCGCCGCAGGCGGGACCGCACCGGCGGTTCCCGCTGTTCCTGTTCCTGTCCCCGCGCCCGCACTGCGCAAGCCGGAGATTGGTGGCCTGCGCCGCCTGCTTGGCCTGCGCGATCGCGGCATCAGCACGGCCAACCCGCGCGGGCACGCCGCGGATCGCCACGTCCCGGGCGAGGAAATCGCACCGGGCCTGTTCCTGATTGAATCGTTCGTGGCGCAGGCGATCCCCACCGAACCGCTGTCGCTGGCCTTCGCCAAGCGCGAGGGCGAGCAGGTGCAGCCGCGGGACCTGTTGTTCTTCGATACCGAAACCACCGGCCTGGCCGGCGGCACCGGCACCCGCGCCTTCATGATCGGCGCGGCGGACTGGCACACCCATCCCGAGCGCGGCGACGGCCTGCGCATCCGCCAGCTGCTGATGACCACGATGGCCGCCGAGGCCGCGATGCTGCGCGAGTTCGCCGGCTGGCTGCAGCCGGGCACGGTGTTCTCCAGCTACAACGGGCGCTGCTACGACGCCCCGCTGCTCAAGACGCGCTATCGGCTGGCCCGGCAGCGCTGCCCGATCACGCCGCTGGATCATGTCGACCTGCTGTTCCCGACCCGCCGCCGCTATCGCGGTACCTGGGAGAACTGCCGGCTGGCCACGATCGAACGCCAGCTGCTGCAGATCGTGCGCGAGGATGATCTGCCCGGCTCGGAAGCCCCCGCCGCGTGGCTGAATTACCTCCGGGGTGGCAGCGCGGTGAACCTGCGCCGGGTGGCCGAGCACAACCACCAGGACGTGGTGACCCTGGCGCTGCTGATGCGGCGGCTGGTGGCCGAGGAGCAGCGCGACCGGGAGACGTTGGCGCTGCAGGCCATTGACGCGGTGTAAAGGCCGGTCCACGGACACTGCGGGTACTTACCGTGGGAGGACCACCACATGCGTCTGAACCTTCTGTTCGCCCTGGGCTGCGCCCTGCCGCTGGCCGCCTGCAGTCATCCCGGCAAGACGGCGGGAACACCCGCTGACAGCCCGACCTCGACCGCGCCGCCCGCGGTGGCCGGCAGTGGCGGCCAGTGCGATCCGGAAAGGCTCTCCGGCCTGACCGGCCAGACCGCCACCGAAGCGGTGATCCAGAAAGCAGTGAAGGACAGCGGTGCCCGCAATGCCCGCGTGCTCAAGCCGGGCATGGCGATGACCATGGATTACCGCGAAGACCGGCTCAGCATCGAAGTCGACGCGCAGAACAGGATCGTGCGCGCCAACTGCGGTTGAGAGAGTGCCTGCGGATCAGTCGCGCAGACGCTGGGCCTTGCCGCTGGCCAGCGCCTGATCGATGGCCGTGCGTACTTCCCGCACGGCGCGGGCCGAGGCCACGCTCTGCTGCTGCGCCAGGCGTGCCTGCTCACGGCCCAGTTCGGTCTGCTCGCGTGCGACCAGGGTGATCTGACGGGCGTCCACTGCCTTGGCCGCGGCGGTACGCGCTTCGCGCGCGGCCCGGCTGGCACCGGCGGCAGCCGCCCGTGACTGGCGCGCGGCCTGGTTGGCCTCGGCGGCCGCATCCAGTTCCACTTGGCGCGTCGCGTGGTTGACCACCGCCGCGACATCCACTGCGGCGAGCGCGTCGGCGGTGACCTGCATCGAGACCTGGGCCAGCTGCTGGCCGATCGCCGCCTGGCGGTTGCCCAGCTCGGCCTGCGCGTTGCCCAGGGCCGCCACGTCGGACTGACTGCGGCTGAGCTGGGTGAGGACGGCGGGATCGCGGATGAGATAGCGCGCCTGGCCACGACGTACCCACAGCGCCGGTTCGTCGCCGCCCGCATCGCGGCGCGCCTGCTTGAGATCGGCCACCGAGGCATCGACGAAATTGTCTTCCCCGCCCATCAGCACGAAAGCCTCGGCGGGTTGCTGGCGGATGTTGAGCTTGCCATGGGTGACGAAGGACATCCCGTCATCCAGATCCTTCGGCGGCTCCGGCGCACGCGGTGCGGCGGGGGCCGCCGGCGGTTCCGGGGCCGGCATCGGCTCCGGTGCGGGCATCGGCTCCGGCGCGGGCATCGGCTCCGGGGCGGCGACCGGGGCGGGTGCCGGGCGCGGCGCACGCGCAGGCAACGGCGCTGGCGGCGTGGGCACGGCCGGTGCCGTCGGGGCCGGGGGCGGCGGCGGTGCAGCCACCAGCCGCAGCGGCGCCACGCCCACCACCACGAACAGCGCGGTGATCGCCAGCGCGGCGACGCGCGGGAAACTGCGGGTCTGCTGCAGGGTCAGCAGGCGGCGCTTGAGGCTGCGCAGGTTCGGCGAGGCGCTGGCCACGCCCACGGCGGGACGCGGTGCGACACCCAGCTGCACCAGCAGGCGACCATAGTCGTGCCGGCAATGGTCATGCCCGGCCACCACCGCACCATCGCAGGCTTCTTCGCGGGCCAGGGCGTATTCGCGCGCGGCCAGATGGACCAGCGGATGGAAAAAGAACAGATGCTGCGACAGTGCAGGCAGCAGGCCCCACCACAGGTCGCGGCGCTGCAGATGGATCAGCTCATGGGTCAGCGCCATGTCCAGGTCATCGGCCGACATCGCCGGCAGTTCGCGCGCCGGCAGCAGCAGCACGGGCTGCCACGGGCCGATCAACTGCGGCGAGCGGATCTGTGCGGAGAGCTTCAGGCGCGGCGCGCGGCGCAGGCCATGCGCTTCGGCAGCGAGCTGCAGGGCCTGCTGCAGGCCGGCGTCGGTGCAGTCGGTGGCACTACGCACCAGCGCGCGGCTCGCGCGGTAGCCGCGCAGGCTGTGCACCAGCATCAGGAGCACGCCGGCGGCCCACAGGGCCAGCAGCAGCGACGGCCAGGACATCGCCATCGTCGCCGTCTCGGCCGCGCTCGCTGCATGGATGACCGGCGCGGCCTGCACGGCGGCATCGAACGCAAGCAGTGCCGTCACCGGGGCGGTCGGCGCAGTCAGCGCGGCGGGTGCAGGCAGCACCGCCAGTTCCAGCGGGCTGCTCCAGAACAGGCCCAGCACCGCCTGCGCGGCCACCAGCCACCACAGCCGGCAGCGGGTCGCGGAGGGCAGCTGCGGCAGCAGGCGGCATACGCCCCAGACCAGCGCCACCAGCACCGCACTCTGCACGCTGGTCCAGCCCAACCGCATCAGCAGTTCGCTCATCATCATGTCCATGGCTCAGCCCTCCCGCTTGCGTGACTGCAACTGTGCGACCAGCGCTTCCAGCTCGGCCAGTTCCTGATCGCTGACGTCCACCTTGTGCGACATGAACGCCACGAACGGCGAGACCGAGCCCTGCAGCGTCTTCTCCACGAAGCTGGCCACCGCGCCCTGCACCACGCTGTCCTGGCCGCTGGTGGTGGCATAGCGGTAGACACCGTCCACCTGCCTGCGGCTCAGGTACGACTTGGCGCGCAGGCGCTCCATCATGGTCAGCACGGTGGACCGTGCCAGCCCGCGCTGCTCGCCGAACCCGGCGGCGACTTCGCCCACGCTTGGACGGTCCTGTTCCGCGATGTACTGCAGCAGGGCCAGTTCCTGGTCCCCGATGGTCTTGCCGCGCATGGCGCACTCCCTATGACTACACGTGTCGTCACCGTGCCAGTGACTACAGGTGTCGTCAAGTGCCGGAGGGTGCGTGCCGACGAACGGTCAGATGCGGTCGGCCGCTGGCCTTGCGCCGCGGCTGCGTAATCGACCTGCAGAGGGGGATGGAAGGAAATAGGCGCCGAAGGGCGGAGGCCATGGCGGCATGTTCACGCCATCGGGCCGTGCTGCTGATGGGAGCCACCGAGGTGATCCTCGGTGGCCCCTGTCGACAGGAGGCCGTCTGTCAGCCGCGCGGCCCGCCCATGACCGGCAGGATCACGCCGCTGATGTAGCTGGCGGTGATCGGCGAGGCGAGGAATACATATGCCGGCGACAGCTCTTCCGGCTGCGCCGGACGGCCCATGTCGCTGTCCTGGCCGAACTCGGCGACATCCGGCGCCTTCTTGTCGGCCGGATTGAGCGGGGTCCAGACCGGACCCGGGGCGACCGCATTGACCCGGATGCCGCGCGGCAGCAGCTGGCTGGCCAGCGCCTTGGTGAAGGCGTGGATCGCGCCCTTGGTGGCCGAGTAGTCCACCAGCGCCTTGCTGCCGAACAGGCCGGTTTCCGAGCCGGTATTGATGATGCTGGCGCCTTCGCCCAGATGCGGCAGCACCGCGCGCGCCATCTGGATGTAACCGCCGATATTGGTCTGCAGGGTTTCCTGCAGATGGTCGTCCTCGAGGTCTTCCAGGCGGTCGCAGTGCAGCTGGAAGGCGGCGTTGTTGACCAGGATATCGACCCCGCCGAACGCCTTGACCACCTGCTTCACCGCCTTGTTGCAGAAGGCCGGGTCGCGTACATCGCCGGCGATCACCACGCAGCGGCCGCCTTCCTTCTCGACGTGCTCGCGGGTGATCTTCGCGTCCTTCTTTTCATCCAGGTGCAGCACCGCCACATCGGCCCCTTCGCGGGCGAACAGCACGGCCACCGCGCGGCCGATGCCGGAGTCGGCGCCGGTGATGATCGCGCGCTTGCCCTTGAGCTTGCCGCTGCCCTGGTAGTCCGGCGCGAGGAAACGCGGGGCCAGCTGCATCTCGTGTTCGTTGCCCGGTTTGGCCAGCTGCTCGGCCGGCATTTTTTCCGGCTGGCGGCGCGTGCCGGCCTGGGTCGCCTTCTTGCTCTTGGTCGCGGCGGCCTTCTTCGCCGCACGCGCGTCCTTGGCCTTCTCCTGGTCCTGCAGACGGCGCTGGCGCGCCGCCACGCGCGCAGCGCGCGGATCGGTGGCGGCAGCCTTGCGGGTCGCGGTTTTCACGACCGGCGCACGGGTACGCGGTTCGGTGGCGTCGGCCGCGTTGGCGGACTTGCGGGACGTGGGGGTCTTGGTGGTCTTACGGGGTTTGGCCGTGGCCATGTTCGACTCCTGTTGCCGGATCAGATGCGTGGATCTCACGCGGGCGCATGTCGCCGCGGCGGTGCCGCGCTGGAGATGCGCAGCCCCACTATGGTCAACCCGGCGGCCAGGAAGGGTGAATGGAGCGTGCCCACACCGTGTAGAGGATTCATGCGCCGCATACGGGCACCGATGCACCCTGAGCGCAATTCCCATGGAGTGCGTCGCATGCTTCGTTACCTGTCCGCGGCTGTGGCCGTCCTTGCTCTTTCCGCCTGCAGCAGCACCCCTGTCGCGCAGGTCCAGCCGATCGACGGCGTGATTTCCGGCCAGTGCCACGTGGACAAGGTCCGCGGCGCCGTGGGCCTGGCGGCATCGCAAGCCACGGTCGAGCGTGCCCGCGTGGACAGCGACAGCTTGCAGGTCATCGTCGTGAACAGCGAGCGTGCCGCAAGTGGCGCGACTGCCAGTGGCGCGGCCAATCCCACCCCGGGTGCGGAGCAGGGCGGCGAACGACTGACCATCGAAACCGGTCGTACCAACAACATCACCGCACTCTACTGCGGCTGACCGCTGCGCTCATCCCGCGCGGGCGCGCCGGACGGTGCGCCGCGCGGCTTTGAGTACTTTCAGCGTGGCCAGTTCCCACTGGCGCTCGCCACGCAGCCCGGCAAGCGCCTTCAATGAGCCGGCCCGCCAGCCCTCGAATACGCAGGGATCGATGTAAGCCTTGCGGCACACCGACGGTGTATTGCCCAGCAGGTTGGCCACCTCGCATACCACCTGCTTCTGCAATGCCGCCAGCGCGCGCTCACTGGAGGGTTCGGGCAGCTCGGTCGCGGCCAGCTGACGGATCGCCTCCAGCGTGCCGCCCCAGGTGCGGAAGTCCTTGGCGCTGAAATCCTCGCCCATCGCATCGTGCAGATAGTCATTGACCATGCCCGAATCCACCGGTTGCACCGCGCCCTCGTCGTCGCGGTACTGGAACAGCGCCTGCCCGGGCAGCTGCTGGCAGCTGCGGATGAGCTTGACCAGTTCGCGGTCGTCCACGTCCACCTCATGCGCCTGCCCGGACTTGCCCCGGAAGCGCATCTGCGCCCGGCCGCCCTTGACCAGCGCGAGGTGGCGGTTACGCAGCGTGGTCAGCCCGTAAGAGCGGTTGTCACGCGCATAGACTTCATTGCCGACGCGCACCAGCGTCTGTGCCAGCAACGCCACCACGATCGCCAGCACTTTGTCGCGCGGGAAGCCGGGCAGCTTCAGGTCGCGGCGCAGGCGCCGACGCAGCGTGGGCAGGGCGGTACCAAAGGCAATGATGCGGTCGAACTTGCCGTCTCCACGCACCCGCGCCCAGTCAGCGTGATAGCGATACTGCTTGCGCCCGCGCGCGTCGCGGCCGGTCGCCTGCAGGTGGCCGTTGGGCAGCGCGCAGATCCACACATCGGTGTACGCCGGCGGGATCGCCAGCGCGCGGATCCGGGCCAGCGTGGCGGCGTCGCGCACCGCCGCACCATCGGCGTCGCGGTAGGCGAAGCCCTTGCCGGCCTTGCGGCGGGCGATGCCGGGCAGTTCATCGCTGACATAGCGCAGGCCGGCCTGGCGGGCGGCGGCGGCTTCGGGGGTGGTGGTGCGGCTCGGGCTCATGGACGCGGCACGGATCAGGGAAGCGCAGTGTCACCGCTGCCGGTGCGGCGCCGCGTCAATAACGCAACACAAACACCTCACGCCGCGCTTGGCGATATCCTCCAGCGTTTACTGGCCCGCTTTCTGGAGTACCGATGTCGTCCCTGTCGTTCCGCCGCGTGCGGCGTTCTTTCGGGCTGATCGCCCTGTTCCCCGCCCTGCTGGTCCTCGGTGCGTGCAGCGCCCCGCCGATGGACGAGCAGGAGGCCGTCGCCACCCATGCGCAGAAGGCCGCCGAAGCCGCCGCCGCGCCGACCGACGAAGCCGGCAAGGCGACCGAAGCGCCGCCGGTCGGCAGCTGCGATGCCACCCAGGTGCAGAGCCTGGTCGGCCAGCCCTATACCGACGCGCTCGGCAGCCAGGCCCAGCAGGATGCCGGCGCCACCAGCGTGCGCGTGCTCAAGCCGAACGACATGACCACGATGGAGTTCATTGGCGAGCGCCTGAACGTCGAAGTGGATGCCAAGAACGTGGTGGCCGGCGTCCGCTGCGGCTGAACAGGCGACGGAGAAAACCCCTGAAACACAGGGGTTTGGTTGCGCCTGCAACCGTGTATTGCGGCGTTGCAGCAACTATGCTCTAGTCGAGTCATCCGGTGCCTCCAGATGCGCTCAACGGATTGAGCGGGGACGAGTGTCGCCGCTCACCCGACATTGAGGCAGAGATGGCCCCCCGCAACCGCCAAGGGCTTTACGACCCGCAAGATGAGCGAGATGCCTGTGGTTTCGGCATGGTCGCCCAGCTCGACGACCAGCCGTCCCGACTGCTGGTCGACACCGCTATCGCCGCACTCTCGCGCATGACCCACCGTGGCGGCGTCGCTGCCGACGGTGTCACCGGTGACGGCTGTGGCCTGTTGCTGCGCCGCCCCGACGTGTTCCTCAAGGCACTCGCCGCTGAAGCGGGACTCACGCTGGGTGCGCGCTTCGCCGCCGGCGTGGTGTTCCTGCCGCACGACGCCGCTGCCGCACAGGCCTGCCGCGACACGCTGGAACAGCAGCTGCGCGAGGCCGGTTGCCAGCCGGTCGGCTGGCGCGTGGTCCCCACCGATTCCAGCGTCTGCGGCCAGCTCGCGCGCGACACCCTGCCGCACATCGAGCAGGTGTTCGTCGATGCCGGTGCCGCGCAGGACGAGGCCGCCTTCACCCTGGCCCTGTTCCTGGCCCGCCGCCGCAGCGAACAGCAGCTGCGCGAGCACGCCGATTACTACGTCACCACGCTCAGCCCGAATGCGATCAGCTACAAGGGCATGGTGCTGCCGGACAAGCTGAGCCGCTTCTACGTGGACCTGCAGCGCAACGACCTGGCCTCCAGCGCGATCGTGTTCCATCAGCGCTTCTCGACCAACACGCTGCCGCGCTGGCCGCTGGCGCATCCGTTCCGGATGCTCGCGCACAACGGCGAGATCAACACCATCGAGGGCAACCGCCGGTGGGCGCAGGCGCGCAGCAAGGTGTGGAAGACCCCGCGCTTCGACATCGGCGAATTCAATCCGGTCATCTCCATGCACGGCTCGGACTCGCAGAGCCTGGACAACATGCTCGAGCTGATGGTCAGCGCCGGCATGGAGCTGATCCAGGCGCTGCGCATCCTGGTGCCGCCGGCGACCCAGTCGCTGGAGTTCAAGGATCCGGACCTGGCCGCGTTCTACGAGTTCTACGGCCTCAACAGCGAGCCCTGGGACGGCCCGGCCGGCATCGTCGCCTGCGATGGCCGCTATGCCGCCTGCACGCTGGACCGCAACGGCCTGCGCCCGGCGCGCTGGATGCTGACTTCCGACCGCCACTTCCTGGTCGCCTCCGAAGCCGGCGTGTGGGAAGTGCCGGCCGAGCGCGTGGTGCGCAAGGGCAAGCTCGGCCCGGGCGAGATGATGGCGATCGACCTCAAGCGCGGCGACCTGCTCGACTCGGACGCCATCGACCGCATCAACCGCGGCCGCGCGCCGTACAAGCAGTGGCTGCAGCAGGGCGTAACCTACCTGCAGACCGAGCTGATCGACCCGTCGCTGGTCGAGGAACCGTTCGACGAGCGCACCCTGCGCAGCTATCACAAGCTGTTCCAGCTCAGCACCGAGGAAGTGGAGCAGATCCTGCGTCCGCTGGCCGAGACCGAGCAGGAAGCGACCGGCTCGATGGGCGATGACACGCCCATGGCCGTGCTGAGCCAGCACAGCCGTCCGCTCTACGATTACTTCCGCCAGGCGTTCGCGCAGGTCACCAACCCGCCGATCGATCCGCTGCGCGAAGACTGCGTCATGTCGCTGTCCACCCAGCTCGGCAAGGAGACCAACATCTTCCATGCCGGGGCGGAGACGGTGAACCACGTCATCCTCAACTCGCCCGTACTCAGCCAGCGCAAGCTGCGCCAGCTGATCAAGATGCAGCAGTACGCCGACAGGAACCGGTTGATCGATCTGTCCTACAGCCTGGACGAAGGCCTGAAGGCCGGCATCGAGCGCATCTGCGCCGAAGCCGAAGCCGCCGCGCGCGAAGGCATCGTCATGCTGCTGCTGAGCGACCGTTACCCGGTGGCCGACCGCCCGATGGTGCATGCCCTGCTGGCCACCAGCGCGGTGCATCACCATCTTTCCAATGCGGGGCTGCGCTGCGACGTCAACCTGATCCTGGAAACCGGCACCGCGCGTGATCCGCACCACATGGCCTGCCTGCTCGGCTTCGGCGCCACCGCGGTGTATCCGTACCTGGCTTACCAGACCCTGTTCGACCTGGGCCGGCGCGGCATCCTGCAGCTGAGCAAGGGCGGCGAGCAGTCGCAGATCGGCCGCCGCTACCGCAAGGGCATCTACAAGGGCCTGTCCAAGATCATCTCCAAGATGGGCATCTGTACCGTGGCCAGCTACCGCGGCGCGCAGCTGTTCGAGATCGTCGGCCTGGATGACGAGGTGGTCGACCTGTGCTTCCCGGACACTGCCTCGCGCGTGGCCGGGGTCGGCTTCGAGCGGTTGGACCATGAAGCGCGCGAACTGACCGTGCGCGCCTGGAATGACCTCCTGCGCCCGGACGTCGGCGGCGTGCTCAAGTACGTGCACGGCGGCGAATACCACATGTACAACCCGGACGTGGTCATGACCCTGCAGCGTGCCGCGCGCAGTGGCGAGGCCGCCGATTGGCAGCGCTACTGCGAAGCGGTGCACGGCCGCCCGGTGTCGGCGCTGCGCGACCTGCTGCAGCTCAAGGCCGCGCCCACGCCGACCCCGCTGGACGAAGTCGCCCCGGCCGAAGACCTGTTCCGCCGCTTCGACACCGCCGCCATCAGTCTCGGTGCGCTGTCGCCGGAAGCGCACGAAGCGCTGGCGATCGCGATGAACCGGCTCGGCGGCCGCAGCAATTCCGGCGAAGGCGGCGAAGACCCGGTGCGCTACGGCACCGAGAAGCGCAGCAAGATCAAGCAGGTGGCCTCGGGCCGCTTTGGCGTCACCGCCGAGTACCTGGTCAACGCCGAAGTGCTGCAGATCAAGGTCGCCCAGGGCGCCAAGCCCGGCGAAGGCGGCCAGCTGCCCGGGCACAAGGTCAACGAGCTGATCGCGCGGCTGCGCTACGCCAAGCCGGGCATCGGCCTGATCTCGCCGCCGCCGCACCACGACATC
>Ga0182005_1000566_pt1 | contig 18476 bp, 18 predicted proteins | sample Sormic07211103_1_FD_123021 | JGI IMG/M metagenome (GOLD analysis project Ga0182005, IMG submission 123021) | Rhizosphere microbial communities from Sorghum bicolor, Mead, Nebraska, USA - 072115-103_1 MetaG | ecosystem: Host-associated > Plants > Roots > Rhizosphere | place: USA: Nebraska...
ACAAGGGGTAAATGTATTGGCGCACACGCTGGCGATGGAAGCGTACCGCTGCTCCCAGTGTGGTTTGTTGCATGCCAGGCCTGAACTCCACCGGCCGATCCACATGCGCATCAAATCGGTGGAAAGCGTCCAGCCCGGTTCAGGCAAGTCTTTCAACGCCAGGCGTGTTATTCAAGAGCTGTAAAACGGCTCTCGGGGCCTGGCACTCGTGATCGAGGTTCAGGGGTTTTGAATATTGGATGCCTGCTTGCCTTTCGGACCTTGGGTGACATCGAATGACACCTTCTGGCCTTCCTTGAGGGTCTTGAAACCTTCCATGTTGATCGCGGAGAAATGCGCGAACAGATCTTCGCCGCCATCGTCCGGCGTGATGAAGCCGAAACCTTTAGAGTCGTTGAACCACTTTACTGTACCTGTTGCCATGATGATCTTTCAAATGTGTGAGCTACGGGCCAAGGTTAGTAGCGCCAGGAAAATGCTTCTGTACGCTATTTAACATAGCGCCGAGGGTCGGGCCGAAAACAAGCTGCGTCCCGGCATCGATCAGTATCCTCCTAAATTTCTGTTTTTGCCAAGAGTGTTGCTGAAATAAATACAGATATCCAACTATTGGATACCTGCCGTCTGTCAGCGCACGTTCGCCAGCGATTCCAGAAACTGTCCGCACCACCAGTGCACATCGTACTTGCGCACATTTTCCAGCAGCGCCGCGTGGCGCGCCTGGCGTTCTGCCAGCGGCATTTGCAGGGCGCGCTGGATAGCCTGCGCCGTGCCGGGAATATCATAGGGATTGACCAGCAGCGCCTCTTTCAGCTGCTCGGCGGCGCCGGCAAAACGCGACAGCACCAGCACGCCCGGATCGGCGGCATCCTGCGCCGCGATGAACTCCTTGGCGACCAGGTTCATGCCGTCGCGCAGCGGCGTCACCAGCGCGACGTCGCAAGCCTGGTACAAGCCGGGCAGCCGGCGCCGCGCCACGGCGCGATGGATGTACCGGATCGGCATCCAGTCGAGGTCGCCGTAGTTGCCGTTGATGGCGCCGCACAGGCTTTCCAGTTCGTGCTGGATGTCGCTGTAGGCGTCGACATCTTCGCGGCTGGGCGCTGCTATCTGCAGCAAGGTCGCGCTGTGCCGGTTCTCCGGGTATTCCTTGAGCAGCTCGCCGAAGGCGCGGATGCGTTGCGGCAGTCCTTTTGAATAATCGAGGCGGTCAACCCCGATCAGCAGCCGCCGGCGCGAATATTCGCGGCAGGTGGTTTCATAGGTTTCCTGCGACTCGCGCGCCCGCCCCAGGCGATGAAAGTCGTCGATGTCGATGCCGATCGGAAACGCGCCGGCCTGCACCGTGCTGTTGAAGGCGCGGAACTGGCCGACGCCGACGGTTTCAGCAGTGGCCTCGGCTTTCACATAATGGGCAAAATTCAGCAGGTCGGCCTCGCTCTGGAAACCTACCAGGTCGTAGGCAAACAGGGCGCGCATCAGCCATTCGTGCGATGGGATCGCCGCCAGGATCTGCTGCGGCGGCAGCGGGATATGCAAAAAGAAGCCGATCTTGTTGCCGCAGCCCATGGCGCGCAGTTCCGCCGCCAGCGGGATCAGGTGATAGTCGTGGATCCAGATCAGGTCGTCCGGTTTCAGCAGCGGCATCAGCTTGCGCGCGAACAGGTGGTTGACGCGCCGGTAGCCGCTCAGGTAGCCGGACTCCAGGTTGGCCAGGTCCAGCCGGTAATGGAATATCGGCCACAGCACGCCATTGGCGTAGCCGCGGTAATACGCATCGTGGTCTTCCTGGCACAGGTCCATTTCGGCCAGCGTCACCGGCCCGGCCTGGTGCACGCGCAGTTCGCCTTCGCCGGGCGTGCCGTCCTTGACTACCGCACCGCTCCAGCCGAACCACAGGCCGCCGGTTTTCTTGAGGGTTTCGCCCAGCGCCACCGCCAGACCTCCTGCCGCGGGTTTGCGCGGGTCAGCGAGTCGGTTGGATACTACGACCAGGCGGGGCATGGGCGGATTCCTTTCTTGTTGTGGATGAAGGGCAGTAGTGGAAAGATGTTCAGATGGCGCTCTCCCAGGCTGCAGACAGGCGCATGGCGCAGTTGATGATGCCGACCATGGAGTAGGTCTGTGGAAAGTTGCCCCACATCTCGCCGGTGACCGGATGCGTGTCTTCGGATAGCAGGCCGAGGTGGTTGCGGGTCGCCAGCATGGTCTCGAAAATCTCGCGCGCCTGTTTTTTGCGGCCTATGCGCGCCAGCGCGTCGATGCGCCAGAAGGTGCAGATGTTGAACGCGGTTTCGGGCCGGCCGAAATCGTCAGGCGCTTCATAGCGCCGCATGTAAGGGCCGTCGCACAAATATTTTTCCAGGGCGTCGACGGTAGCGATGAAACGTTTGTCGGTCGGCGCAACCAGGCCGACCTCCACCATCAGCAGCACGCTGGCGTCGAGGTCGCGGCCGCCGAAACTCTCGGCGTAAGCCTGGCGCTCCTCGTTCCAGGCTTCGCTCAGGATGCGCTGGCCGATGGTTGCGGCGCGCTCCTGCCAATAGCGGGCGCGTTCGGGGAGTTCCAGCTTGGCGGCAATCTTGCCCAGGCGGTCGCAGGCGGCCCAGCTCATCAGCGCCGACGAGGTATGGATGCGCGAACGGGTGCGCAGCTCCCACATGCCGGCGTCCGGCTGGTCATACAAGGTGAAGGCACGTTCGCCGCAGGCTTCCAGATGCTGGAACTGTTCAACGCCGGAACGGTGCAGCAGGCGCTCATCGTGGAACGACTGCGCCGCGCCGAGCACGATATTGCCGTAGACGTCGTGCTGGAAATGCTCGTAAGCCTGGTTGCCGACGCGCACCGGTGCGTGATTGCGATAACCGGGCAGGTGGTCCAGGGTTATTTCCGGCAACGCTTCTTCCAGGCCGATGCCGTACAAGGGCTGTACATGGCCGCCGGCGCTCCTGACCACGACATTGCCGAGCCAGCGTAGATAGTCTTCCATGGTGCCCAGTTCGGACAGGCTGTTGAGCGCGCGCACCACAAAAAACGCGTCGCGCAGCCAGCAATAGCGATAGTCCCAGTTGCGCGCGCTGCCTGGCGCTTCCGGCACGCTGGTGGTCATGGCCGCGATGATTGCGCCGGTGTCTTCGCACAGCGATAGCTTGAGCGTGATCGCGGCGCGGATCACGGCGGCCTGCCATTCCAGCGGCGTCGCCAGGGCGCGGCTCCAGCTGCGCCAGTAAGCCAGGGTCTCCTGCTCGAAGGTGCGGGCGGTGTCGCCGATGCCGTTGAGCAGGGTTTCGTCCGGTCCCAGGATAAAGTTGTAAGGGCGGCTGACGACGAACGCGGTTTCCGCCAGCAGGTAGCTGATGGGAGCGTCGGTGTTCAGGCGCAGGGTTTGTTCCGAGCCGACATAGCGCAGATGGTTGCTGCCGCGCGTGATGACAGGTATCTCGCGGCCCCAGTCGAAGCGCGGCCGCAGCAATACGCGCAGGCGCGGCGCGCCGCTCAGCGGATGCAGGCGGCGCACCAGGGTCAGCGGGCGGAAGTAGCGGCCGCGGCTGGGAAAGCGCGGAGCGAAGTCGGTAATCTCCACGCCTTGCCCCAGGGTATCGAACAGGCGCGTGTGCAGCACGGCGGTGTTCGGTTCATACCACTGCTCGCTGTGGGAAAAATTCTCCAGCTGGAAACTCCACAAGCTGCCGTCTTCGCTGGGATCGAGCAAGGCGTTGAACACCGGGTCGCCGTCGAAGCGGGGCAGGCAGCACCAGACTACGCGCCCCAGCTTATCGATCAAGGCGTTCAGCGCGCAATTGCCGACGACGCCGAGGTCGAGAGAGGAGGTGGAGGGTATTGCGCCGTCTTCGATCACTGCGGCGGCGGCCAACGTTTCTGCGGGTGGCTTGGTCATGATTTCCTTCGACTTTATTGTTGTTCCAGAACTTGCGCCAGCATGCTGCGTACCGCAGCGGGGCTGGCGATACGCGCGCGCGCCAGGCTGGCGCCGTCGCCGACCTTGATGCCGAGGCCGCCTGCCGGTTCCGACTGGACCCAGGCAAAACCGATTTCATCCGTGATGTCGTCGCCGATGAAAACCGGACGGCGGCCGGCAAACGGCGCTTCCTCCATGAAGGCGGCAATCGCCTTGCCTTTGTCGGCGTCGGCGGCCTTGGCTTCGACCACCATGTTGCCGCGCAATAGTGAAAATCCTTGCTCATGGGCCAGGGCTTCGCTCATTGCCTCTACGCAGATCTGTTCCAGGTGCGGAGCGCGCCGGTAATGCAAGGCCAGCGCGCCGCGTTTTACTTCCAGCAGCAGGCCCGCATGCTGCACCGTCAGCGGTTGCAGGCAGGTCAGCAAGCGTTCGATGTCGGGGACCGTCAGTTGCGTCATGCGGCCGTCGGCGCTGCGGCGCTCGGCGCCGTGTACGCCGGCCACGGGCAAGCGCAGCGGTGCGAGAAAATGGTCGATCTGCTTTAACGGGCGGCCGCTGACAATGGCCAGCGCTCCGTTTGCAGCATGTTGGAGCCGTTGCAAGGTTGTTATCAAATCCGGCGGCAGCACCACGCTTTCGGGCAGCGGGGCAAAATCGACCAGGGTATTGTCGAAGTCCAGAAACAACGCGTCAGCGGCAAAGTCGTAGTCACGATTTTGTGGAGGCATGTTATGTATGGCGGCAGAATGCCGGAATAGTTCCATGACGAAAGTGACAAATGATAATTTGTCATCAAGGCCAGGCTGGAGAGGTGCTCGGAAAACTGGGCGGCAGTGCTGCCGATACGCCGTCCCGGCTTAATACAGCCGCGTTTTCATGACTTCGGATTCCATCGCTGCATTGCGCTCTTCGCTGGCTTCGATGGGATCGACTATGTCGTCGCTGAGTGCCGCCGCGCGCTCAGCGGCCGCGATGGCCGGATCCAGGCCGTCGCCGAATTCTTCCTCGTCGTCGCCCGGCGGCTCCAGCATGTCTTTCAGCATGGCGCTCAGCTCCGGCGTATCCCACGGCTCGCCATGGCGTTTTTTTACCGTGATGTAGTGCCGCACTTCTGCATCTTGCTCCGGAGTCAACGGCAGTCCCCGGAAACTGCTCTTGGGATCAATGTCGGTCATGATGTCACTCCCGTGTTGCGCTGGCTGGCGTGGCGTCGCATGGCTTGCGAAACACCACACTAGGAGTGTAGACCTATTGCGCGCGCTAGTGGGAGCCTTCGGCGGTTTTATCGTGCTGCATCCGCCGCCCGTGGCCGGGCTTACAGTTTTGGGATCCGGATGCGGCTGACCATCAGGGCCCCGGACACGGCAAACATCAGCACCAGCGGGTGGAACTGGAAGCCGGCGACGTACACCACGCCCAGCCACAGCTGTTCGCCCACGGCGTCGTGCCAGGCAGCGGCGGCCAGCACCATGACCAGCAGCAGGGAAGTCGGGATCGGCGTGCCTTCGAAATATTTCACTTTGTCGCCGCCTTCGGCAAGCTTTTCGGAAGTGACGTTGTAGCGCGCCAGGCGCGAGACGCCGCAAGCGACAAAAAACACCAGGATGATGCGGTCCACCAGCCCCTGCATGCCGCAGCCGTAGGCGATGATTGCCGGGGCCACGCCAAACGAGATGATGTCGGCCAGCGAATCCAGTTCGCGCCCCATGGCCGAGCTTTGAGCGCGCCAGCGGGCGATGCGGCCATCCAGCACGTCGAACACCAGTGCCGCCGGAATCAGGCTGCACGCCAGCAGCAGGTGCAGCACTTCGCGCGTCTGCAGGTAAGTCATCACGGAAAACAGGGAACCGACTCCGCAGAACGCGTTGCTGAGCGTGAACCAATCGGCGAGATGGAATTCACGTATCATCGAAAAAGGCTTAGGTCTGGTCATTGATTCAATCCGGATGTGATAAAAAAGTAGGGCAATCAATTGCCCGCACCAAATTTATCACATACGGCGCGCCAATCCGAAGCTGAATCTCCGATCTAGCGCGATGCGACCTTGGTAAGCGCCGGCTGGGCGCGGTACACGGCTGGAAACAGGCGTTTCAGGTCGTCGATCTTCGGCAGGTCGTTGACCACGATATAAGGATAGCTCGGGTTGTGCACCAGGAAATTCTGATGATATGGCTCGGCAGGGTAGAAACCGTTGAAGGGCTCTACCCGTGTCGCCAGCGCCTTGCCGAATACCTTGCTTTTATCTATCTGCCCGACATACGCCAGCGCCACCTTGCGCTGCATCTCGTTGGCGGGAAACACGGCAGAGCGGTACTGGGTGCCGGAATCCGGACCCTGGCGATTGAGCTCGGTCGGATCGTGGGCAACCGAGAAAAATATCTGCAGCAGCTTGCCATAAGTGACCTGGGCAGGATCGTAGGTGATCTGCACGGATTCCGCATGCCCGGTATCGCCTTCGCTGACGCGTTCGTAGCGGGCTGTATCGCGGCTGCCGCCGGCGTAGCCGGACACTACGTCCGTCACGCCGCGCACATGCTGGAACACGCCTTGCACGCCCCAGAAGCAGCCGCCGGCGAACACTGCCGTTTCCGAGTGCGCCGCGGCGGACACCGGTTCGTCGCTGGCAGGCGGCGGCACGACCTGGGCCGCCTCCGACGAGAATGCGGGAGCCAGGCCAAGCAGCAATGCCAGCCCGAGTCCGCACGCCGTCAGCAACCCCTTGGCCCAGAGCGCCATGTTTGCCGGTTGCCTTGTTTCAGTTGATAAGTTTTTCATGACGCCCATCCTCTTCGATATGATCGGTTTTTGCGGAGCTGATGGTTAGTCGGCGATGCCTGGATTTCCTTACGGGGGTGCGCACGATATGCGTAGATTTCCAGGCCTCAGCTTACACCCAGGCTGGAATACCGACTGCGGCCGCAGTGCTCGATGTTGCTTTGCCAATTCTTCCATGGCAACATGCTTTGGCCATTTTGGGTTTGTTGTCTGGAAGAGAGCGTATGACAGAATTAAAGTTAAGACCGCCTGTCGCAGCCGATTACGCCGCGATCGCTGGATGGATCCCTGATGCCGCGGCGTGCACGCGCTGGGCCGGTCCGCAGCTGGCGTATCCGTTCGACGCCGGCGCGTTGCCCCGGTTGCTGGCGGTGGAGCACGGCGCCAGCTACGCGCTCCATGACGCGCATGCCGACCTGCTGGGGTTCGGCCAGTATCGGCTGCGCCAGCCGGGCACGGCGCATCTGTGCCGCATTATCGTGGCTCCGGCGGCGCGCGGCAAAGGCATGGGCAAGGCGCTATGCCGCCTGCTGATCGACGAAGCGCGCCATGCCACTGCAGCGCAGGCCGTGACGCTGCGCGTTTATCGCGACAACCTTGCCGCCTTCGCGATCTATTCTGACCTGGGGTTTGTCCCGACCGCTGCCGAATCGGACGCCGAGGTACTCATGATGCGATTGACGCTCAAGGCCTGACCGCCGACGGCTGTTGCGTGGCACGCAGGAATGCCGCCCTGAGCATGGCGTTGACCGGTTCCGAATAGAAGCGGGCGACAAGGCCGGCGACGATTGCCGAGACCGCCAGGAACAGCGCCAGCAGCGGCAGTTTGTAGGCATAGCCCATGGTCCCGCGCGGCATGACGCTGCGCATCAGTCCAAGTACGATGATGTGGAACAGGTACAGCTCATAGCTATGCCTGCCCAGCCAGCGCACTCCGGCGAGCAGCCGGTTGCGGCGCAGCCAGGCGGGCGTGGCGCGGTTGCCGGATCCGGCCAGCAGTACCGCGGTGCCGGCTGCGACCAGGCTGAAGCCAAACACCTCATGGCCATTGATGCCGCGCACATAAGTGATGGCAACCAGGCAGGCCGCGACGGCCTGGACTGCCGCTCCGGCTTTCCCCTGCAAACTGTTCCGGCCCGCAAACAAGGCTGCGCAGCAGCCGAAGGCCACGGCGTCGAAACAGGCTGCATAGGCATACATGAAATAGATTTCATCGGTGGCGTGGAAGCTGCGGTAAACCGGGCCGGCCGCAATCGCCAGGATCCATATCGAAGCGATCGCCCATTCCCGTTTCAAGCCGAAGCAGAGCACAGGAAAAACAAGGTAGAACACCTCTTCCACCGACAGCGACCAGTAGATGTTCATCGCATAGTTGAAATACCAGGCATGCTGCATCAGAACGTTGTGCCAGAAGGTCAGGACAGACAGGACCGCTAGCGGATAGCCGACATCCGGCCAGCCGTCCGCGGACGAATTCATGAATGCCGGCTGGCCGAGCAAGCCCAGGATGACGATAGCGGCAAGCGCGACCAGCAGGCAGGGGACGATCCGCGACAGGCGGAAGATATAGAAGCTGCGGATATCGATATTGCCAAGGCTGCCGTAGCGTTTGACCGCAGTCGATGTGATCAGGTAACCGGAGATCGCGAAAAACATCGTGACCCCATAGTTGCCGTTAACCGCAACTGCCTTGATGGCTTCCTTGGACAACAGCAGGTTGAGCGGGCTGTCGGCAAGTCCGTAGGACAAATGGAAGTGGAGGATGAGGACCAGGAAGATGGCAATTCCTCTGAGCAGGTCTATTCTGAAATTGCGCGAATCATCAAGAGCCATTGGGATTTTCATTTTCCAGGACGATCGGAACTGCCGGGCCGGCAAGCATCATAAACTTAATTTGCGATGGCAGGCGGCGGCAGCAAATGCAATTGCGCGTATTGCAGCAGCATGATGGTCTTGCCGTCGGCGATCTCACCGCTGCCTATCATTTGCAGCGCCTGTTCCAGCGGCAGTTCCAACACCTGGATATCTTCGCCCTCCGCATGCAGGCCGCCGCCATCGCTGACGCGCGATCCTGGATCATATTCGGCCACGAAAAAATACAGTTTTTCGGTGACGGAACCCGGGCTCATGAAGGCTTCGAATATTTTGCGCACATCCGTCACCCGATAGCCGGTTTCTTCTTCCGCCTCTGCCTTGATGCGCTCCTCGGGACTGGCCTGGTCCAGCAGCCCGGCTGCGGTTTCGATCAGGAAACCGTCATGGCCGTTGCCGTAGGTGGGGAAGCGGAACTGGCGGATCAGGATCACGCTGCGCCGTTCGCGGTTGTACAGCAGGATGGTGGCGCCGTTGCCGCGGTCATAGGTTTCGCGCGTCAGGGTTTGCCAGCTGCCGTCGCTGCGGCGGTAATCGAAGGTGGTTTTCTGCAGCAGGTACCAGTCGTTCGACAATACTTCAACGTTACGGATCTTGATTCTGTCATCTTGCACGGCGGATCTCCTGTTGGTGTTGCATCGGGCTTGCGTTCGGGGAATTTATCATGCAATATCATTAAATATCAAGAAAAAACGTGCAAAGCCATGTGTGAAAAATTATGCTGACCCTGCAACGCAAGCAACATCTGCTGGAAATCCTGAAGCGCGACGGGCAGATCGTCGCCAAGTCGTTGAGCGAACAGCTCGGGCTGTCGGAAGACACTATCCGGCGCGACCTGCGCCAGCTGGCGAAGGAGGGGCTGCTGCAGCGGGTCCATGGCGGCGCCTTGCCTGCATCCTCGGCGATGGCTCCTTTCGCTGAGCGGCAGCAGATTTCAAGCAATGCCAAATCCGCCATCGGCCGCGCCGCTGCCGCCATGATCCAGCCGGGGCAGGTGGTGTTCATCGATGGCGGCACCACCGCGGCGCAGCTGGCGCGGCAGCTGCCGCCTGCGTTGCGGGCAACGGTGGTGACGCATAGCCCGTCGATTGCGCTGGAGCTGGTTGAGCATGCCCACATTGACGTGATCATGATCGGCGGCCGCCTGTTCAAGCACTCGATCGTCAACGTCGGAGCGAACGCAATCGACGCCATCGGCCAGATCCGTGCCGACCTGTATTTCATGGGGGTGTGCAGCTTGCATCCCGAAGCGGGCATCAGCACCGGCGATTATGAAGAGGCGTGCGTCAAGCGTGCGTTGTGCATCGGGGCTGTGAAGACGGTGGTGCTGGCGTCGCCGGAAAAGCTGGATACCGCATCGGCTTACCAGATAGTGCCGCTGGCTCAAGTCAGTGAAATCGTGGTCAATGCCGGGGTGGCGGAAACCTTGATTGTTCCGTATCGGAAAATGGGAATAACCGTCACCCTGGCATAATCGAATCCATGCATTACATCGACCTTCCTGATTTCGTGCATGAACTTGTTGCACTGCGCCTGTTGAGTCGCGCGGACGCCGCCGCGTGGTACGCATATCTGACCATGCCGCACGTGCTCGACCATACGAGCTGGGACTTGCGCTCGATGGATGACCTGATGCAGAAATTCGATGCTTTGGAGTCGTTGGACCCAGCTTCAGAGATTCGCCTGGCAATTGTTCGGCGCGACTCCGGCGCATTGGTTGGTACTATCGGTTTTCACAGCATTTCGCTGCCGCACAAGACTGTCGAAATCGCCTACGATCTTGCGCCGGCTGTCTGGGGCAAAGGTATCGCGCCGGCGGCATGCAATGCCGTGGCGGAGTGGGGCTTCTCGTACCTTGGCGCGGTCCGGGTCCAGGCCACCGTACTTGATTCAAATACGCGTTCTGTCAGGGTATTGGAGAAATGCGGTTTTCAATGTGAAGGGCTGCTGCGCAGTTTTCGCATGGTGCGCGGTCATCCGCGGAATTTCTGGATTTATTCACGCCTCGATCCGCGTGTCGCAGTAGCCTGAATGGCGTTAGTCGTAGTCTTCTGAGCCATCGTCGGCGAGTACCATCGCCGCGTTGTCGCCTAACAAATAACGCGGTCCCGCGCCGCGCCGTTTTGCGGCATCGTCAGGATTGTATAGCGCACATTTTTTCAGCGAAAGACAGCCGCAGCCGATGCACGAGGTAAGCTGGTCGCGCAGCGCGGTCAGCGTGTCTATGCGTTGCTGCAGCAGCGGGTGCCAGGAGCGCGAGAGCCGTTCCCAATCCTGTCTGGTCGGTGTGCGTTTTTGCGGCAGCGTGGAGAGGGCGTCCTTGATTTCCTCGAGGCTGAGGCCTACCGTCTGCGCCACGCGGATGAAGGCGACCCGGCGCAGTACGTCACGCGAGAACTGGCGCTGCCGTCCGCTTTCGCGCGTGCTGCTCAGCAATCCCTGTTCTTCATAGAAGCGCAAGGCGCTGGCGGCCACGCCTGAGCGTTTCGCCAGTTCGCCGATGGTGATCAGTATCTCGCTCATCAGATGTTCCCGGAATCTCATTGGGTTCAAGTTTACTTGAACTTTGCGCTGCCTGCCCGACGTTGCGCCGGGCAGGCAGCGGCACTGTCACCTGCTTGAAGAGGAACACCCGCTGATTTAACCTAGCATTTGGCAAAGAACATTTTTGTCTTGGCGTCTTTGCGTTCCTTGTCTATCCATTCCTTGGTCTGGACCGGGCTTTGCTGCGCACCGGTCCGCCCGGCGCGGGCGATACGTTCATCGTCCATCCTGTCGAGTTCGCTGATGCGCTCCTGCAGGCGCCGGCATTCTTCGGCGGCTTGCGGTTTGGCGGTGTCCAACGAAGCGCGCGGGCCGGCTCCCTGCGCCTGGGCGGCGGCAAGGCTGGCCGCCGCCAGCAGTGTGGCAGCGGCGAGGATTTTGTGGATTGTCATGGTTGTCGTCAAGTTGATGCTCCTGTGAATCCAGGCGCAGGCCCTGCCTTTGCCTGTTGTCGTATGGCGTAGTGGTTAGCGGCGATGGCGGTCGTTGTCGCGGCGGTCGTAGCCGCGATGGTCATCGCCGCGGTGATGATCGCGCCGGCCGTCATATCCGCCGCGATAGTCGCCGCCGCGCTGCCAGCCGCCACGGCGCAGTTCCCAGCCGTGCCGCCCCTGGCGCCATTCCGGCCGATTATACATATAGCCGTTGCGTGATCTCTCCCAGTGGCCGCCGGACCAGACATGGCGGCGGCCGTCCCAATTCCAGTATCCGGGCGCCCACATGTAGCCGTAGCGCGGCGGCGGCGCCACTTCGTACCTTGGCGGTGGCGGCGGGGTGCCGATGATGATGTTGACGCCGACCTGCGCCATCGCCTGGGTTGGCAAGACCGCGGCAGCGCCGGCGGCGACAAGGGCAATTGCGCAGAGCAAACGTTTCATGGTTTTTTTTCTAATGTTGTTGGGTTGCGCTAACTATACCTGTGAATGTTTGCCCGCCAAGCAATGATGCAATTAATTACATCCATTTTGAGACTGGCGCGGGTCAGGTTCAAGCAAGGCCGAATGCCGGCCATCGCCGGCGGCGCTTCCAATGGCGCGATGAAAGGCAAGCAGGGGAGCGGTTCCGCCAGATTCGGCGATTGCAGCGGCGCCGGCGGCGAACGTCGGCTCTCGTGTGCGGAGAATCCCCCTTTGTCAGGATTTTGTCAGCCTTCCTTCAGGTTCCTGACAGGATAGCCCGGTAGCCTGTGCGGGTCCCAGTTTGGTGGGACTGAATCCACCTTCGGAGCTGCGGCGGACGGCATGCCTGGCATGCCGCCGCACGCAAGCTCCCGGCGCCGCTCTTCAGCCGCGCTGACCCAAACCGGTGCCGCCGGCAGTGTCCGGCAACTATCCCGGTTGAAAAAAAACATTCCGCCCTCTGCATGGCGATCTAGCCAGGGGCTGACGTGAACCACAATCTCTTAACACGAGCACGATCATGAACAAGAATATTTTCCGGCGAAAACCCCTGATGACTCTCGCCATCGTCATCCTGATTGCCGGCAGGCTGGCCTTCGTCGTATTCGACAGCAAGGCGTCCGCCGGCGCTGCCGGCGCGGAACCGGCTCCTGCTTTCACCAGGCAAGGCGAACGCATCACGGTCCCGGAACATTCGCCGTTGCGGCAGCGCCTTGCCGTGCAAACGGTGGCGGCGCTGGATGCGGCGCATGCGCTGGAACTGCCGGCGCAGGTGGAGGCGGATCCTGCCCGCACCGTCAATATCGTGCCGCCGGTGGCCGGCAAGGTGCTGGAACTGAAGGTCGGCCTTGGCGACCGCGTGCGCAAGGGGCAGCTGCTGCTGGTGATGACTTCCGGCGATTTTGCCCAGGCTAGCGCCGAGCTGCAAAAGACCCGCGATGCGCTGCAGCTGGCCAAGCGCGCGCTGGAGCGGCAGCGCGGCGTGCAGCAGGCTGGCGCCGGAGCGGCCAAAGATCTGGAGCAGGCAGAAAGCGCTTATGTCCAGGCCCAGGCTGAATTCGCCAGCGCCGATACCCGGCTCAAATCGCTGAGCGCCGGCGGCGCAAGCGCTGCCGACCGCAGCGGCCAGCGCCTCAACCTGGTTGCGCCGAACGCCGGCAGCATCACTGAATTGGCTGTCAGCGCAGGACAGTCGGCCAACGATACGAACGCCGTCCTGATGACGATCGCTAACCTGGAGAATGTCTGGATCACCGCCAACGTGCCGGAAAACATGCTGTCGTCGATCAAGAAAGGGCAGGCGGCCAGCATCAGTTTGCCGGCTTATCCCGGTGAACGGTTGCAAGGCAAGGTGTCGTTCGTCAGCGACGTGCTGCAGGCCGATACGCGCCGGGCGCTGGTGCGTATCAGCGTGCCTAATGCGGACGGCAGGTTCAAGCCGAACATGTTTGCCAATGTGTCTTTTGCCGTGGCCCAGGCTGCGGCGCCGGCGGTGCCGCCGTCGGCGCTGCTGATGAATAACGAAAACACCACGGTATTCGTCGAAGTGGCGCCCTGGACGTTTGTCCGCCGCGCCATAGAAACCGGCAGCCAGGAGGACGGCAGCGTGCGCATCCAGAGCGGATTGCAGGCCGGCGAGCGCGTGGTGACCAAGGGTGGAGTGCTGCTCAATGATTAACAACGTCGTCCGTTACTGCCTGCAGAAGCGCTATGCCGTCATCCTGGTGACATTGATGGTGACGCTGTTCGGCTATTATTCCTGGACCCGGATGGCGGTCGAGGCATATCCCGAGCTGTCCGATGTCACTGCCCAGGTGACGACCCAGGCGCCGGGCTTGGCCGCCGAGGAAATCGAGCAGCAGATCACCATCCCGCTGGAGCGCCAGCTGAGCGGCACGCCGGGCCTGGCGCATATGCGTTCCTCCAGTACATTCGGCCTGTCGCTGATCACGCTGACATTCAAGGACGGCGCCGAAGATTACTGGCAGCGCCAGCGCGTCACCGAACGCATGACGCAAGCGGCGCTGCCGGCCGGCATTACGCCCAGCCTGGATTCGGTGACCAGTCCCGCCGGCGAAATCTACCGCTACACGCTGGAGTCCGACAGCAAGAACCTGATGGAGCTGTCGGAGATCCAGCGCTGGATCGTGATTCCTGAACTGCAGCAGGTGCCTGGCATCGCCGAAGTCGGCAATTTCGGCGGCCTGACCATGGAGTACCAGCTGGAAGTCGACCAGAAGCAGCTGGAACGTTTCGACGTTTCCCTGTCCGATGTGACTACCGCCATCAGCAACAACAACGCCAACGCCGGCGGCAGCCGCATCACGCGCGGCGAGCAAGGCTATGTGGTGCGCGGCATCGGCTTGATGCGCAGCCTGACCGATCTCGGCAACGTGGTGGTCAAGCAGACCAACGGCGTGCCGGTGCTGGTGCGCGACCTGGGCAAGCTGCAATACAGCCACCAGGAAAGGCAGGGCATCCTTGGCAAGGACAATAATCCCGACACCATCCAGGGCGTGGTCAAGCTGCTGAAATACCAGAACGCCTCGGAAGTCATCAAGGGCGTGCACGCCAAGGTGGACCAGCTGCAAACGCAGCTGGCGGCCATGGATGTCAAGATCGTGCCGTACATCGATCGCGACGACCTGATCCAGCTCACCATACACAAGGTCGGCCATACCGTCATGGAAGGCATCGGCCTGGTCTGCATCGTGCTGATCCTGTTTCTCGGCAGCCCGCGCAGCGCGCTGGTCGCCGCGGTGACGATTCCGCTGGCGCTGGTGACGGTCTTCATCATGATGTACCTGACCAAGATGCCGGCCAACCTGTTTTCGCTGGGAGCGATCGATTTCGGCATCATTGTCGACGGCGCGATCGTGGTCACCGAAGCGACCTTGCGGCGGCGCGAAGCGCGGCCTGAAGCGGAACTGACCGAGACCGACGTGCGCGACGCCACTACCGAGGTGATCCGGCCGATTTTCTTTGCCACCCTGATCATCATCGTCGCCTATCTGCCGCTGTTCGCTTTCGAGCGCGCCGAAGGCAAGCTGCTCTCGCCCATGGCTTTCACCGTAGCCTATGCCTTGATCGGGGCTTTATTGTGCAGCATCGTGCTGGTGCCGGGACTGGCCTACATGGCTTTGCGCAAGCCGCGCCGGATTTTCCATAACAAGCCGCTGGAATGGCTGGGCGCCGCTTACCGCAAAACCCTGGGCCGCCTGCTGAACAATCCTGCGGTTTCCTATGGTGTCGGGGCGGCAGCGCTGGCCGGCGTCATCGTGCTGGGCGCGGCTACCGGCCGCGAATTCATGCCGAACCTGGATGAGGGGACGCTATGGCTGCAGGTGCAGATGCCGTCCGGCCTGTCGCTGGAAAAAGGCAGCGAAATGGCCAGCGAATTGCGGCGTACGCTGCTGGAGTTTCCTGAAGTGTCTTATGCGGTTACCCAACTGGGCCGCAGCGACGACGGCACCGATCCCTGGACGCCGTCGCACATGGAAGTGCCGGTGGGCCTGAAGCCCTACAGCACCTGGGCCAACGGCGAAACCAAGGAACAGTTCGTGCGCCGGCTCAACGCCCGGCTGTCGCAGCTGCCCGGCTTTTCGATCGGCATCAGCCAGCCGATCAGCGATGGCGTCAACGACGCGGTGGGCGGCGCCCACAGCCCTCTGGTGATTCGCGTGTACGGCGACGATTTCAAGGAACTGCGGCGCATCGGCAGCCAGATCGTTGCAGTGTTGAACGGCGTGCCGGGATCGGCTGATGTGGCGATCTTCCAGGAGCCGCCGGTGCCGCAGGTGGCGATCGATATCGACCGTGCCGCCGCCGCTCGCCTCGGCATCAACGTCGCCGATGTCGCCAGCCTTATCCAGACAGGCATCGGCGGCGCGCCGGTGACCCAGCTGTACCTGGGTGACAAGGTGCATAACGTCACGGTGCGTTTCCCCGTGAGCAGCCGCAACAACCCGGAGGCGCTAGGCGAATTGCTGCTGACTGCGGCCGGCGGCGCGCGCATTCCCTTGTCGCAGGTGGCGCATATCCGCACCACCACCGGCGAGAGCACCATCGCCCATGAAAATACGCATCGCCAGCTGACCGTGCGGCTCGACTATGCGGACCGCGACCTGCTGTCGTACTACAAGGATGCGCAGGCGCAGGTAGCGCAGAAAGTCCATTTCGACAAAACCAGATACCGCCTCGAATGGGCCGGCCAGTTCGAGAACCAGGAACGCGCGCAGTCGCGCCTGATACTGGTGTTCGGCCTGGTGCTGGGATTGATGGCGATCATCCTATATGCAGGGTTCGGCAAGTTGCGCCAGGCGCTGCTGGTCCTGGGCGTGGTGCCGCTGGCTGCGCTGGGCGGCCTGATTGCGCTGCGCGTCACCAACGGCACCATCAACGTCGCAACCGGCGTCGGTTTCATCGCCTTGTTCGGGGTGGCGGTGCAGAACGGCATCATCATGGTTTCCAATATCAACCGTGTCAGGCGCCAGGGCATGGCCTTGCTGGATGCGGTCCTGGCGGGCGCCTACGAACGTTTCCGGCCGGTGCTGATGACGGCCGCCGTAGCGTCGGTGGGCATGTTGCCGGCGGCCCTGGCTACCGGCGTCGGCACCGACGTCCAGCGTGGCCTGGCGACCGTGGTGGTGGGCGGCCTGGTTGTCGCCACCATGCTGACGCTGTTCATCCTGCCGGCCTTCTATTATTCGCTGGAGAGCTGGATTGAAAAACGGCGCGGGATCAGCAAGGAAAATGACGGCCGCTAGCGCGGAACCGACCACATCTTGAGCAGGTAAAAAATGAATGCAATCAAATTGAAACTACAGATGTCGGCGCTGGCGGTGTTGCTGTCCGGCTGCGCGGCCGGACCGGATTTCAAGCAGCCGGATGCACCGCAAGTGCAGGGATATACCAAGGAGCCATTGCAGCAAAACACCTCTTCCGCGGCTACGCTGGGAGGCGATGCGCAGCAATTTGTCGAAGGCATGGACATTCCGGCCCAATGGTGGACGCTGTTCAATTCGCCGTCCTTGAATGCGGTAATCGAGGAAGCGCTGAAAGCCAGCCCCGACCTGCAATCGGCGCAAGCCGCATTGCGTGCGGCGCAGGAGCAGCTGTCGGCGCAGCAGGGCGCGTTCCTGCCGAGCGTCAGCGCCAGCCTGGCGCCGACCCGGCAGAAGCAGCCGATATCGGCCGGCCAGGGCGCCTCGCCGTTCAACCTGCACACGGCGCAGGTCAGCGTCTCTTACACGCTTGATGCTTTCGGCGGCAACCGGCGCCAGGTCGAGGGTTTGCAGGCGCAGGCGGAACAGCAGAAATTCCTGCTGGAGGCAGCGTACCTGACGCTGACTTCAAATGTGGTGGAAGCCGCGGTGCAGGAGGCCGGATTGCGGGCGCAAATTGCAGCGACTCAGGAAGTGCTCAAAGTGCAGGAGCAATTGCTGGCGCTGTTGCAGCGCCAGTACGCGCTGGGCGATGTGGCCCAGGCCGACGTCCTGACGCAGCAGGCGGCGCTGGCGCAGACCCGGGCCAGCTTGCCGCCCCTGCAGAAATCGCTGGCGCAACAGCGCGATCGCCTGACCGCGTTGGCAGGGCGCTTCCCGAGCCAGGAACTGGAGCAGAAATTCGACCTGGCCAGCCTCAGCTTGCCGCAGAAGCTGCCGCTCAGCCTGCCGTCCAGCCTGGTGCGGCAGCGGCCGGATGTGCGGTCGGCGGAAGCGCAGCTGCATGCGGCCAGCGCCGCGGTCGGCGTCGCTGCTGCGAACATGCTGCCGCAGATCACCTTGAGCGCGAATATCGGCAGCGCCGCGGCGGAAATGGGGAACCTGTTTACCTCTGGCACCGGTTTGTGGGGACTGGTGGGCGGCTTGACGCAACCTTTGTTCGCCGGCGGCGCGCTGCTGCACCGGAAGCGCGCCTCCGAAGCGTTGCTGGAGCAGGCAGCAGCGCAGTACAAGAGTACGGTGATCCTGGCTTTCCAGGATGTGGCGGACAGTTTGCGTGCCTTGCAATACGATGCTGACGCCTTGCAGGCGCAAGACGTCGCCGAACGTGCAGCGGCGCGCAGCCTGGAAATTTCGCGCAGGTCGGTGCAGCTTGGGGCGGCCAGCCCGCAGACTTTATTGGCCGCGCAACAGGCCTACCAGCAAGCGGTGATCAACCTGGCGCAGGCACAGGCAGCGCGCTTCGCCGATACGGCGGCCTTGTTCCAGGCCTTGGGCGGCGGCTGGTGGAATCGCGGCGAGCTTGCGCTCAACAATCCTGCCAAGTAAACCTCCGTGCGCATATTTAGGCAGTTTAGCAACACGGCAGCTTGTGCACTTGCCATGCCGCAGCCATTTTCTGGTATGATCGGCGACATCCAGTTGCTGCTGTTGTTATTGCCGTTTTGCGGCAGGCAGGCTGAAACGAATTCCACATCTGTAAGAGCGAGAAAGGCATCCCGGTTATGACACCGCGAACTA
>Ga0182005_1000567_pt1 | contig 18400 bp, 29 predicted proteins | sample Sormic07211103_1_FD_123021 | JGI IMG/M metagenome (GOLD analysis project Ga0182005, IMG submission 123021) | Rhizosphere microbial communities from Sorghum bicolor, Mead, Nebraska, USA - 072115-103_1 MetaG | ecosystem: Host-associated > Plants > Roots > Rhizosphere | place: USA: Nebraska...
CGCACCGACGCCAGCCGAGAAGGCAACGGCAGAAGACCTGCTGTTCCGCCTGGTGTCGAACCACTCGAAAGAGATCCTCGAAGCCCATGACGGCGAGGTGAAGCGCAAGCTTGTCGCTGAGGCGTTCGATTACTCCGTGGCCTTCCATGCTTTCGAGGTGCAAGCATGAACACCGCCCACCGCATCTGCCCGCGCCACCAGGTTGTGATCGTGACGCCGACGCCCGGCGAGCTCGACCTGCAGCTTGAGCCGCTGGCCCAGACACACCGCGGCTTCGAGTCGCGCCCTGCACCGCTGACGAAAACCGAGCGTGATGCTGTCCTTGCGAACGGAATGCCTGTGCTGGGGGTGCAATCATGATTGTTTTTACCAACCCGGGCGAGATCGACATCCGCTCCATTTCCACCTTCGGCGTGAGCGTGAAGGAAGGAAGCAGCCCTATCGGCTTCTTCGGCACGGGCCTGAAGTACGCCATCGCTGTTTTACTGCGCACCGGCCACCGCGTGACCATCACGTCAGGTGAGACGATTGTGAACTTCGGCGTGTCTTCGCAAGAAGTGCGCGGGCAGGCTTTCGATTTCGTGACGATGGCTATCGGCTCCGAGTCGGCCGCATCCATCGGCTTCACTACCGAACTTGGCAAGCAGTGGGACTTGTGGATGGCCTATCGCGAGATCGCCTGCAATTGCAAGGACGAGAGCGGCTCCAGCCACTACGAAGCCTACATGGTTGACCCGCTGGCCGGGCAAACGCAGATCATCGTACAGGGCGACGAGTTCGAGGGCGTCTTTGCCAACTCACATCGCTTCATCCTGGAAGACGAACCGCTGTTCACGTCCGGCTCGCTGGAGGTTCGCAACCGACCGAACAATCACTTCTTCTATCGCGGGGTGCGCGTTGCCGAACTGCGCGCCGATGCGCTGTACACCTACAACGAGTTGTCCAAGGTGGAACTCACCGAAGACCGAACGGTGAAAAGTTCGTGGGACATGACGCACAAGATCGTGGTCGGTGTACTGAAGTCGTCCGACAGGCAGTTTCTTCGCAATGTGGTCACAGCGTCTGAACGCACCTTCGAGGGCAGTCTCGATTTTCACGGCTGGGGCGTGACGCCCTCTCCTGAATTCGTAGAGGTTGTCGGCGATTGCGTGACTGATCGCATGCTGAAGGTCAACGCCACAGCTTTGCAGGTCTGGAAAGACGCGACCAAATGCGAGTTTGCCCCGCGTGAGATCGTCATGACCTCGGTGCAACAGCAAAGCATGGATCGGGCGTTGAATTTCTGTGCTCGCATCGGCTTTCAGATTCGTGACGCCTATCCGATCAAGGTTGTTGAAAGTCTTGGAGAAGGTGTGCTTGGTCTTGCTGAGAACCAGACGATCTTCATCGCCGAGCGGGTCTTTCAAATCGGCGGCACCAAGCAACTGGCTTCGGCACTGATCGAGGAATATCTGCATCTACGCCACGGCTGGCGCGACCTGACCCGCGAGTTGCAGAACTTCTTGTTCGAAAAGCTTGTGAGTGTCGGCGAAGAACTCGTAGGCGAGCCGCTATGAACGCCCGCATTCCAAACCTCGCATTGCTGCTTGCTCAAGAGTCGGTCTGTGACGATGTTGCGCAATACAGCCTGTGGCTCGAAACCGCGCCAACCAAGCGTGAGGCCAGCTACTACTTTGGCCCGATCAGCACGCACGAGCTTGCACAACTGACGCTCAACCATGCGGCCACCGATGAGCAACTGGCTGCGGCTTGCCGCGAACTGCGCGCACGCTTCTTGGAAACGCTTGACCTTGGCGAGCCGGATGCGGATGCGTTCCGGGGATCGCTGGGGCCTGCAATGTTGGATCAACCTTTGGAGCGTGTATGAGCAAGGAATTGACGCCGTGGTTTCCGGCAGAGGTGAAGCCCGTCCGCAAGGGCTTCTATGAGCGCGATTACGGATTTGAACAGGAGGACATTGCCGACTATTGGGACGGCAATGCCTGGTGGGTCATTCCTACCTACGACCTAACTGAGCGCATACCCGGTCTGCCAGTTCTCCCCTGGCGCGGCCTCGCGAAGAAGCCATGAGCCGCCCCGTAATTTGGCTTCTCGCCCTCGCACTGGCTATCGGCATGAGCTACACGCCAGATGGGCCGACGGAATCGGACGCCGCGCAAGCAGTTGCGGACGACCTCGCACAAGCACCAATCGACGCGCTGATTGCGCAGAAGGAATGGCGATGAACCACGACATCTCCCAAATCGAGAGCGAGCCCAGCACGTTCATGAGCGATCTTGTTATCGCTGTCATTGCTGTGGAAGTCTGCCTCTACATCGCTGCCATTGTTTCTATGGCTTGGGGGTGGGTATGAGCACGGAAAAAACGCACTACCGCAAGGCATTCGATTCGCCTTACCTGAGCAGCGCCGACATTGTCGAACCCACTGTGCTGACGGTCCACCACGTCTCCCTTGAGATCGACAAGACCAAGAAGACGAAGGACATGTTCAACACCGCGCATTTCGTGGAGAAGGAAATCCGCCAGGGCGAGAAGCTCAAGCCGATGATCCTGAACGCCACAAACAGCAAGACCATGAAAGGGTTGACTGGCTCGGCCTTCATCGATGACTGGCGGGATGTCCGGATCACGGTCTACGTGGATCAGAACGTCCGCTTCGGCAAGGAATCCGTCGAGGGTCTGCGCATCAGTCCACATGCACCCGAGAAGAAGCACTTGGTTCCGGAGAACATCAAAGCTTGGGAACGCGCAAAGGCCGCATTCAAGCGCGACGGTAACCTGCGCGCAGTGCTGTCTCATGTGGACATCAGCCGCGAACACCAAGAGCAGTTGATGGCGGAATGCAATGAAGGCAGTCCAGCGAGCGAGGCCGCCAATGCGCTTTCATGATGTTCAGCAGAACACCGACGAATGGATGGCACTGCGCCTCGGCAAAGTGACGTGCTCCAACTTCGGCTGCTTCATGGCGAACTACGGCGCGGCATTCGGCGAGCCTGCCAAGAAGTACGCGCTGCAGATCGCGCTCGAAATCGACACGGGCCGCAAGGCTGAGTTCAGCTTCAGCAACGAGCACACCGAGCGGGGTCACGAACAAGAGCCAGTCGCCCGGATGCTGTACGAGCAGGAGTACTTCACCGAAGTGTCGAACGGGGGGTTCTTCGACTGCGGAGACTACGGAGATTCTCCGGATGGTCTTGTGGGCGATGAAGGCGTGGTTGAGATCAAGTCGGTGATCGCGCCGACCCACTACGCCACGCTGCGCCGCGGGAGCTTCGACCCGTCCTATCGCTGGCAGCTTGTCGGTCATCTGGACTGCACTGAGCGCAACTGGGTGGACTTCATCAGCTACTGCGCGGACTTCCGTGATGACCAGCAACTGATCGTCCACCGCCTGCACCGCGATGACTGCGCCGAAGAGCTGGCGCGCCTTCACGAGCGACGTATCGAATTCCTCGCCTACGTGCGGGAGACCCTTCAAACCATTCGAGGATGACCATGACCACCAACGAATACCGTCCAGCAGCCATGGAGCGCGCTGGCGAGACTGGCGAACTCCCCCTTCGCAATGCTGCTCCTGGTAGTAGTGGCGGAGGGAATGGGGAGGCGCAAGCACCGCGCAAATCTCTCAATGCAAGCGTGGCCGATCTCCTTCGCCCTTTTCTCAAGCCGGGTCAAAAGGTCATCTGGCGTGAACCGTTCCGCTGGTTTGACGACAACGGCGTTCTGTCGAACCATTACGACAGCATGAGCGTTTGGGCATTGGCTGAGGACTTCGGCTACGAATACGACTGGGATCTTTCTTTCGAGCACGCTGCCATCGTTTGGCCCAAGAAGCGCCTCCCCTCTACCGGAGCCCAATCATGACGCCGCCCCGCCTTGATGAAGGCTCGGAGCGCGAAGCGGTGCCATGTGAGCTGTGGAAGCCCGTTGAAGGATGGCCGTCTTACGAGGTCAGCAACCTTGGCCGTGTGCGAAGCATTGACCGCATGGTGCCCAATGGTGGTGGCCGACATCTCCAGATCGAAGGCCGCGTCCTAACGCCTAGCCCAAATACGCTCGGCTACCTCGTTGTGAGCCTGAGACAGGGGAAGAAGGTGCATGCCACCCCAAGGGTCCATCGGCTTGTGGCACAAGCCTTTGTGCCGAACCCTGATTCCAAGCCATACGTAAATCACATCGACTGCAATCCCGGAAACGCACGCGCCGACAACCTTGAATGGTGCACGCAGGCGGAGAACCTTGCATACGCGAACTCACTCGGGCGGATGCGATGGGGCAACCAAAAGGGAAGGCGCTCACCGAATTCTTCTCTCTCGGACGATGAAGTCAGGCACCTAAGGGGCCGCTATGCAAGCGGAGGCGTATCGCTTGCCGCCATTGGCGAGCAATTCGGAATCAGTAAACGAAGCGCCGGGAGAGTGGTCCACCATCAGTATTACGCAGACGTTCCTCCCCTCCCTCCCGCCCCTGCAGCCCAATCCCAAGGAGACAGCAATGTCTGATGTGAAAAAGAAGCTCATCGACGCGCTTGACCGCTATCTGAGGCAAGACGAAACCGCAGGCGACACCGACAACGGCGTCTACCGGCAGGGCCAAGAAGCCATGGCTGCCGCACTCACGAGTGCACCGGCAGAGCCGCCCCCGAAGATCGACTGGGCCGTGCGAACTTTGCGGGCTATCGCAAACCGGGGCCGCGCGGAACTGGGCGACTCTTACCCAGAAATCGTATCGGTCTGGGCGGCCCTTCACGACATTGGTGCATCGGCAGAGACTCCCCCAGCGGCGGCACCCGCTGCCGAAGTGGTGGCGCTGATGCGCTTCTACAGCGTGGACTCAGCCGATGCACTCATTGCCGCGCAAGGCCGCCACATCGAAAAACTTCAATCCAAGTTGCAGCCGGCACCGAGTCTCGCGCCGCAACGTGTCCGGGAGGGATGAATCATGGCTGCACAAGAAACTGTGACTCTCACGCGCGCGCAAGTCAAGGAACTGCGCGCCATCATCCACAACGCCGATTCGCCGCTCGGCAACCGACTGCAGGATGTGTCCGCACGGCTCTACTTCGCGCTGGACGGTGCTGGTTGGACTCCGGCACCCCCTACCAGCCGCAAGCCGTTGAACGATACCCAGATTACCGCGCTGCGTTCCCGCGTCCCCGAGGGCGATTTCATGGGCGAAGAAGAACAGGCGGCATTCACGCGCGGCATCGAGGCAGCCGAGCGCTACCACGGAATTGGACTTGCCGCACCCGGAGCCGCTATCGATGCGCGCGAGCATATGAAGTTTGGAGCCGTGCTGCCGTACCTGCAAGAGCGATTGCAGGACCACACCTGTGAGCGCGTCGAGCACGTCAGCGGCGCGCCTGAGTTGACGCTCTACATCACGAAACTTGGTGCCCATCCTGAGTACCAGCTTTTCGTCACTGAGGCCTACGCGCTTTGGTTCAATCTCGGCAAAGCTCTCGCGCCCATCCTCAAATCACGCTCCGAAGCACCAGCAGCGGCAGGCGCTGCGCAGGCGGTGGAAGTGGAGCGCAATCGGCTTCGCGCTGAACAAGCTGCCAGTGTCATGCCTCAGATTGGCCCGCTGCTGGACGCCTGGGACAGCATTGACAATGACACCAAATCCAGCATCCGAGAGGTAGCACCTCAGTTCGCGCGCCAGATGGGTTCAATCACTCGGTCGATGCTGGAAGACGCACCCGTGCCGATGAGCATCGAACGAGAAGAAGCATTGCAGACGCTGGCCGCCTACGTAAACGGGCCACCGTCCGGTGCGATGCCCGGCGCAGTTGCGGGAGCTGTTCGGATCGCCGCAACCCCAGCGCCCGAGGCAGAAATGCTGAGCGACGATCAGATCGATGCTCTGCAAGAGGAGTACGACTGCTTTGGAGAATGTGACGCGCCTCGCATCCACGACTTTGCCCGTGGCGTAGAAAAGGCGGTCCGTAAACAGCGCCAGATGGCGGCGTGCAACTTCTGCCTTGAGCAAGCGGCAGGAGCCCGCGCTGCCCTCAAGGCCGCGCAGCCTGTCGAGCGGGGTGAGCGTGAATGAGCTTCACCTATTCGCCGGCGCTGGTGGTGGAATCCTTGCTGGGCACCTCGTCGGAGATCGATGCATCGGCGCCGTCGAAATCAACCCCTACGCACAAAGGGTCCTCATCGCCAGGCAAGAAGACGGCACGCTCCCGCGGTTCCCGATCTTCAGCGACATTCGCACATTCGATGCTCGACCCTTCCGAGGACGTGCTGACATTATTTCTGGCGGATTTCCCTGTCAGGACATCAGTAGCGCTGGCGATCGAGCAGGAATCACCGGAGCACGCTCAGGGCTCTGGCGAGAGTTCGCACGGGTGGTTCGCGAAGTTGAGCCATTCCAGGTCCGAGTGGAAAACTCCGCAGACCTCACTTCTCGGGGACTCGGAGTCGTTCTCCGAGACCTGGCCGCGATGGGGTTCAATGCGCTCTGGGGTGTGCTATCTGCGGCCGACCTTGGCGCACACCATTTGCGTGAGCGCATCTGGATCCTTGCTACCCACCCTGACCGTCAACGGCAACAACAATCGGCCCTACCCGGGAAAGAAGTCTGGATACGGCCTGGCCACGGCGGTTGCGTTGCTCCCTACGCTCACGACCATCGGGCTGAACGGCGGCAGCAACAGCAGGCGAGCCACCGCCAAGCGCGGAGAACCACCTACCCATGTTGGCCCTCTGAATCCGGACTGGTGCGAATGGTTTATGGGGTTCCCAATCGGATGGACCGTATTTACTGCCTTGGAAACGCACAAGTTCCACGAGTGGCAGCAGCAGCATGGCAAATCCTGACGGAGCAACAAGCATGACCTCTCCCCCATCCTCCCCGAAGCTGCCCACCCTGCAGCCGCACGACCACCCGGACTACGTAGGCGGCATGGTCTGGACCGACATGGAAATCCGCGCGATCCAGCGCTACGCCCAATCAGCCCTCCTTGCGCAAGTGGCAGAGAAGGATGCGGAGATCGCCGCGCTGAGGGCGGTTCTGATTGAAACGCGGCGCGTGCTCGGCGAAGAAAACAGCAAGGGCGTGTTCAGTGCAATCAAAGACACCATTTGGCGCGGTCCTGCCGAAACGCTATTTGACTACCTCGACGCAGCAATCGACTCTTCCCAAGCACTGGCACAGCAGGAGGCAAAGCCATGAGCACCATCGCAAACAAGCGCACGGTATTGGAAACCGCGCATGCTCTGATCAAGGCCAGCAACCCCGGTGCGAGCCACATCGAGGCACACCTGAAGGCTCTCGGCGCAATGCTGTCGGATGTCTACGGCGAGCCAACGGTAGTGATCGTTGTCGCGAATGAAGGAGGTGCTGAATGACCACGATCAACGAAGCATTCGAGGCACTGATGCCGAGAGCAGACCTTCCGGCATGGGCAGGCGTTGGCGAAGGGTTCGTGCGACACGATTACTACACCGCCGACCAGATGCGCCAGATGTTCGACGCGGCTACGGAGCGCGCTGCAAAGCAGGAGCGTGATAAGGCGGCTGAATTGCTGACAGCCCTCAAGGGCCTGTCGGAGATGTACGCCCGCGCATGGGATCTAGAGGACGGCGGCTTGATGATGATGGGCGAGAGCATCCCGCTGTTCGAGAAGAGACATAAGGCTGCATCGAAAGCCATCGAGCGTGTCTATCGTGAAGCAGCCCAGATGGAGAAGGAAACTGGCATTCCGCATGCGGTAGATCACTACTATCCGCTTCAAGGGCGACGGGTCTCTGGGCTGCATGTCGCGGCCAATCTGCAAGTTCTAACGGCGCAGGCCAATCTCAAAAAGCACAACCGTTACGAGGTGGGGCATGACTGATCTGATCGGAACCATGGACATCAGCCAACGGCTGAATCTGGAACATGCCTACGTGCGGGATCGCGTCGTCAAGCGGGCGGACTTCCCCAGGCCGAAACTCTCGCTCAGTCAGAAGTGCAGGCGATGGAGCCGCGAGGACTTCGAGGATTGGCTGACCAAGCAGGCTAAGAAACAGGCTCGCTGACTCCCCATTTATTTACCCATCTGCCCATCCTTCCCAATGAAGTTCGATTCCGGCCCCGGGCACCACCCCCATTTTCATGGGATGTGGACGATCCCCCCGATTGCCGTCTTTTCCTTCGCTGACAGGCACTTAGCCTGCTTCATCGTTATTGTCGGTTGTCGTCGTTGCTGGCTGTTTTACCCGTTCCCGTGCCATGATTCCCCAGGAATTTACGCATCGTGGGGAATTGACAGGCATGGCATCGATCCAAAAACAGGGCCAGAAATGGCGTGCGCAGGTGGCCCGGAAAGGGGTGCGGCGCTCGGCGGTCTGGGACACGAAACGAGAGGCCCAGAGGTGGGCGGACCGGGTAGAGAGCGAAATAGACGCCGGAATGTTGCTGGGGCGCACCTTCAAGGAGGCCGCGGACCACTACGTGAGGACTGTCAGCAGCGGCAAGCCGGACCCCGCTTGGGAGCAACGGCGCTTCAATGCGTTCATGGAGTACTTCACGCCAGACACACCCCTGGAGAGCATCACCACGGCGCACCTGGGCCTGTGGCGCGACTGGCGGATGAAGGGCGACAAGGACAGGCAGGCCGTGACTGGGGCGACCGTTCTCAGGGAGATCAACCTGATGCGGCACATGTTCTCGCTCGCGCGGGACGAGTGGAAGTGGATCCAGTCCAGTCCATTCACCGGGCTGCGCATGCCAGAGGATGGCGACCCGCGGACACAGGTCTGGCGGTGGCAGCAGATGAAACGCGTGCTCCGGGCGGACCGGGACGGCAAGACAGCGGAGGTCATCAAGGCGTTCAGGATTGCCCTACACACATCCTTGCGGCTGAAGGAGGTGCTAGAGGGGCGCTACGACCCCGCGCGGCGCGTGATGCTGCTGGGAGGTGCCACGCGCACGAAGGGCGATGGCAAAAAGCTGGTGGAGGTTCCGGTGCCCCGGCGTGCGGCCAAGTTGTTCCCGGCGACCTTCACCGTGGGGTCGAACGAGGCGAGCACGCTGTTCTGCAGGCTATGCGACCAGTTGCTGATCGACGGCCTGACCTTCCACGACACCCGGGCCACGGCGCTAACACTGCTGGCCAGGCGCATGGACGTGATGACCCTGGCGCGTATCAGTCGGCACAAGGACTTGAATCTGCTGCTGCGCACCTACTACCGCGAGACAGTAGACGACATCTCAGCGCGGATCTGACCCCTCCCCAGTACCGCACCAGCCCGCTCGGCTATCCGCACCAGGCGGGCGAATTCCGCCCTAGGGCAAACATTTGCAGCGCTTCCTAACACCTATGGCACACTTCGCCGCAGCAAATTACGGGGAAGACGATGCAACCCAATCCCTACAGTGCCTCCGAATGGAAAGCAGAATTCATCGCGGAATGGATCGATCTGTCTCAGGGGCGAGCGGCTGGGGCCAATTTCGACGGCCTGGTGGGGCGCGTTTACCCCGCTCGGGCACTGGAAGATCCTCGGGAGGTTGCGCGGCAAGAATGGGGCCCACCAGCGAAACTGAAAGTGATTGAATCCGCTGTCACTTCTTCGGACAGAGCGCAGCCCGAAAACAGGCCGCTCATGCTCTTCGGGAGCGTGGCTCTTGCTGTGGTGCTGATCGCCGCGGGCAAGATGATCTTTTCGGTGGGGACGTTGGGCTAGCGTTTCGGCCAGAGCGAGTAGTCCGCCTTTGGCACTGGTTGCCCGGCCAAAGCTGCCTCGCGACACTCATTGTACTGACCGGCGACCTCCACCAGCTTCAGCACCGTAGCGCCGAAGCTCGGGTCACTTAGCTCCGTTAGCCTTGGGCAACTGCTCACCACCAGCGGGCTCGGCAGTCCGTCCGGAGAGCGCTGCGTTGATGTTGCGCACGCCGTCAGGAGTATTGAGGCAAGTCCGATAGACAGTGCTCTCGCGAACGATCGTTTCTGTCTTGGCGCGGATGGTCGTGTTGACCGGCTTGAGTTTGGCGATTGCATCTGCGGCTCCTTGCTGGGCGGCTTCTCGGGTTTCTTGGCGGATCTTGTCGTCGCTGGCCTGCTTGGCGATGATCTTGTCCTCGCCGACACCGATGCAGTACCAGCCGGTTCCGGCAATTGAGGCGCCCCAGCCGATGACTAGGGCTAGCAGAACATAGGGGTTCATGTAAAATCCCTGCGGTGGTGACCGCGCCGTGCTGAGGCGCACTGCTTGGTTTGACGGGAATATGGGTAGACGCGGTACATCCTTGATAACGACCGTGCTGAGCAGAGTGAGAATTGACGAAGCCGCGAGTGTCGAAAGACATCTGAGCCACTAAGCCGGAGATCAGCACCGGCCACCATCATTTCAGCCCCAGCGCCGCTTGGGCCTTCTGGTGGTAGCCGAGCCACGTATCGGACTTCGGCTTTCCGGGCCTCCAGGTGCGCAGATAGAGCTTCCACGAGCCCTCCGCGTCATCGACAGCAGGCAGCGGCTTCGGGTCGGTGTAGTACAGCAGCCGGGCCACGCCAGCGGCCAGAACGTCATCCGTCTCCAGTTTTGCCCAGATCGTCGGGATGTCGAATGCCACGTCGCGGGCAATGCAGAGGTTGTGCAAATGGCCGGTGGATACGTGGTGGGTGAACACGGCTTTGACGCCGCCGCCGCGCTCAAACTGCCAAAATCCACGAGCTGGCCCATTGCCCATCTGTCGGCGATGCTCGAAGCGGGATTCCTGCAGGCCGGTAGCGAGCAACATCACCCGAGCTTTCGGGGAGTCCATCTGCATCGGCAAGATGGCAAGCGCGGGGTTGATCGCGGTCCTGATGATGTCGGTGAGCATCATGGCTTCAGGCTCTCCTGCTTCACCGGGCGAAGCAGCACGATCAGGATCAGGCAGGCAAGACGGACGCCTGACTTGTAGCCATCGTCCATCCAAGGCACGAGGCTGGTGTTGTCGGCCAGCAGTTGCAGAAGCTCAGGAATCGCGAGCCCCAGTGCGCCGAAGATCATCGTGGTGGACTTCCACAGCTTTTTCCAGTTCTCAACCAATTTCATCGTTTCGCCCCTGTGTCTGCGGCTCTCCCGCGCAAGATTGCAATCCCTTCTTTCAGGTCACCGAGCGTCTTGCCCTGTTCTTTCATCTCGAGCTTGATCTCCGCTAGCGCCTGCGCGGTCTGTGCACGCTCGATGGTGGCAACCGCTTTGGTTTGCTCCAAATCGGCCTTTGTTGCTGCGTTCTCAGCCTTTAGCCCGTAGAAGAGAGCGACAGCAGAAAGTGCAACCACGACGGTCTGTAGGATGGTTCCGGAGTTGATCGTCGGGTCGAATTTCATGAAGCGTTTTCCTTCTTGTGGTTCGCCTTCAAGAGGCGCTGGTCTGGTTACGCGGCTCATCCGGAATGCACTCCTGAAGGATCGATTGCATCGAGCAACTGCGTGCGAATCCAGTACGCCCACCGCTGCCGCCACCCAGCCTCACCAGTGCTCAGCTTCCAGAGCCTGCGGGATAGCGTCATCTCGCGAGGTAGTTGCAGGAACACCAGCGAGCCGAACACCACGTTGACCACGAAATCGACAGCAAGCCCAACGAACAGCGCCGGGTAGCCGAACACCTTCATTGCAGTAGTCAGCTTCCCAGCCTCGCGAACCTGCTTCAGGCGCATCACGCAGGCATAGAGCATCCAAAGAATCCAGGGGGATAGGAGGAACAAAATCATATGCAACACCTCTAAAAACAGGAGACTAATAACGCAGATAACTTTTGAAGGAACACAGAAATTGAGGCACTCCGAACCCCCTCCCGAATGCATTCGTGAATCTCTTAAATATGACGCTGAGACTGGGCTTTTTACTTGGGTATTGCCAAGAAAGTGTGTTCGGGTTGGTGCGTTGGCCGGAGACGTAAATAACAGGGGGTATGCGCGGCTGACCTTCAATAGAAGGTGCTATCAATCTCACAGGCTCGCATGGTTCTACGTGCACAACCGTTGGCCGAAAATGATTGACCACATTGACGGCAACAAACTCAACAACCGAATCGAAAACTTGCGTGAAGTAACCAGTTCTCAAAATCGGCAAAACCTTCGAACTGCCAATCGCGATAGCAAAACTGGATTCCTTGGCGTGACCAAGTTGCCGAATGGTCGCTTCATGGCTCAGATTGGATTCAGCGGGAAGACGAAATACATTGGTATGTTCGGAACTCCAGAATCTGCGCACGAGGCCTACTTGTCTTTTAAGCGCTTGCTCCACCCCGCTGGGACTATCTAGCCGTCCCACTACCGGAGCGCTTCGCTGAACGCAGCCTTCAACGCCGGGGATGCGCTCGCAATCTCTGCATAGCGCGCGAGGGTCTTCACCTTCATCTGCTCGTAGGTCGTGCAGTCATAAAGGGGAAGGTCGGTGATGTCCCGCAGCGCCTGCTTCGCCGTCTCGATCACCAGCGCTGTCGGTTGATCGCTCTTTGCAAGCGCCGAGGCCTGAAGTCCGTCGAGGATTTCGATGATGGGCTGGCGCTGGATGCGTGTTTCGGCCTTGGCCTTGAGGATCAATTCGGGGATGGATGGCACAGGTGGAGTGCTGGGCGTATTGCCGAGAGCCAGCCAATCGAGGTAGGAGCGGCACTCGGAGTTCTGTTAGTCGCTGGGAATCCACAGATCACCCAACTGGATGTGATCCGAGTAGACGATGTACATCACAACTCCGCGGATGCAGTAAACGACCCGCTGACTTCACCCTGCCCCGTGGCTGTGATCACGAAGCCATAGCGGAAGGACTGCGGAGTTGGTTGATCCAACCCCCCGGTCGAACCATTCGAGTAGGCGAAAGTCGGCACTAGAGACGGCGCAGTCCGCATGGAGACTGGCAGATATGCGGTGTTCCGAATTGCCGTCCCAGCCACTGCATAGGCGCCCGTGCTGAAATTGCCTATTTGGTAATAGCGTTGGCAGCGTCGGCGGTCCTCACCTACCTCGACAGTCTCGAATGGAGTTACCCGATCTGCCTCGGCCTGATAAGCGCCTTGGTACGTGATGGATTGACCGGCCACGAGAGGGCCGGTATTGATCTCGATGGCAATCCCGCGTGTCGCTCCGGAAGGCGCAAGGAAACTGAAATACTTCGTTTCTACCGTCCCGCTGAGAGTCAGCGTTCCAGTGCCGATCAACGTTCTCGCCCCCCACGTATCGGCTACGTCTGCGGTATACGCACCCCATTGCGCGGTGGTGATGCCAACAGCTGAGATTGGGATCTGGACACAGACCAACTTGTTTGCCCAGTCTCCGCAATTCTGCGATTCGATACGTGTCCCCCAGAGGGTGGCAGTAACAGATGCTGCGCCAGTCAGAGTTTGGGAAAATGTGTATCCAGTGCCCGCCCCGCGGATTGACGTGATGTTTGCGCCAGTGCAAAGCACATAGAAGCGGTCCGTGGTGTACGTCGCAGCACCGGCCGTGATGACTTGCGACCCTCCGGAGTTTCGCTGATCGTTTCGCAGCGCACTGTTCAAGATGCGGTTGCGAAACGGGGCAAGTACAAGCGTTGTTGGGACAGATGGGCTCGTCGCCGTGAGCAGTGCAGTTGAGACCACGGACAGCCCAGAGTCCAACGATCCACTGTCAGGGATGATCGTGACCGTGGTGACGCTGCTGAAGGCAGAACGAACAACCGTCCCATAGACAACGCCGCCAGTGTTGACCGTCTTCAGCCGTGTACCAAACACGAAGGTCTGCGTCTGATCGCCCGGGACGGTGAACGAGGTTGCGCTGACGTAGGTGGGCGTTCCTTGGAACACAACCCACTGATCAGCCGTCACCGTGGTGTCGTTGATGCCGGAGACGTTATCAATGGTGCGCTGCGTGGTTCCGGCAGCGTTCTTGATGATGTATTTGTAGGTCGATCCGCCAACCAGCCAGACTGCGCCTTGGCTGTTCACGCCGAGCGTGTTCAGGGTGATCGGCCAGGTGTTGGCGGTCAGGCCGCCCTTGTCGCTGTAGGTCGTGGAGGGGGTCGAAGTCCCGGCCAGGTAGACCTCGATGGTGCCGCCCGAGAGCGGATTGCCATTAGCGTCTTCCTGCTGATCGTTGATGATGGGCGCTAGAAACTGGGCCATGCGGGCTCCTGAAAAAAGAAAACCCGCCTAAGCGGGTCTAGAATCACGGCTGTGGAATACAGCGAATTTCTCTGGTGGAAGTTGCTCGCCGTCTTGGTGGTTGTGGCTATCTACGAGTTCTGGAAAGGGCTCACCGGGCGGAAATAGCCGGTGCGGCCTTGTACGGCAGTTGGCTCTGCGTCAACGCCTGCAGCAATGCGTTTTTCTGCGGGTCAGCCAGCAAAGCGGCGGCTTCCTGAGGATTGAGAAGAGCATTCCCGAGCCGCTCCTGAATCTGCTTGTTCGCAGCTCCATACGGCAACTGCAGCAACCGGCCGAGAGTCGATCTAGCAGCAGTAGAGCCACCCAGTGTGTTGCCGAACGCACTCTGCAGCAGTTGGTTTTGAGCCAGATTCTGAACAGTGTTGGAGCCAACGGCGCGCCCGACATTGCTGGCGATCTGTCCTGCGTTCAGATCGGCCTGAATATTGCGAAGGATCTGCAGTTGCTGCGGGCTCAAATCCTTGACCAGATCCGATCCTTGATTCTTGAGTAGGTTGTTCAGCTTGGCGGCTGAGAGGATCGCTCCGCCTTGCGAATCCACCGTCCCCGTCTGAACCGTCTTCAGAATATCGTCCAACTTCTCCATCTGGCGGATCGGAATGCTCTGGTCCGCATACGACTGGAGGTATCCGCGCCATGTTGGACGAGCGGCACTCGCTGCCTCATCGGCAGCGCCAGACAATACCGGCCCGACTTGCCCGCCTGGACGAAGCGCCAGTGAGTTGACGCGCGGCATCCCTACCTCAGTAGATGGCACGAATGGCACGATTTCACGGGATGCGCTCAGGGGAGCACCAGCCACGGGACCGGCAGGCGCTGCTACTCTGCGGCTTGCTTGGTCAATTGCGTCATCGATCAGGCTTTTCACATTCCCGAGCTGCCCCGAGGCATAGCGCAGATTGCCCGCTTCGCCTTGCAGCTTGCCGCCGAGCAGCGTGTTGATGTCCTTGCGAACCTCATACAACGCACGGGCATCGATCACGCCATCCGTCGAGAGTTTGGCGATGCGGTCGCGGAACTTGTTGAGCGCCTGTTGCGAAAGCTCACCTGCATTGCCAGGCTTTGCAATCAGTCGGTCGATGGACTTGAGAATGTCATCGGATGGCACCTTCCCCGCAGCGTCGAGCACGGCTTCGCGCATTGGCCCTGTCGATGCATCTCGCGCGGCTTTGGCCAGATCGATCTTTCCGGTATTGCCTGCGATGCCTTCGAGCGCAGCCGTACGGGCTTGATTCTGCGCGGTCTGGCGTGCAGCCAAATCGGCAGCAAAGTCGGGGCTGGCGTTTTGCATCGAACGGCTGAGGGCAGCGATCCCGGCATCCCCACTTGCCGTGGCGGCGGTCGGGGCCGAACCCGGGACAACTGCTGGAGTGCTCTGCATTGCTGCTCGTGCCGCCGCTGGATCGGTCGAGAATTCCCGAAGCGTGTCGGCAACGATGCGGTCTTGCCCGCGTGCGGTGAAAGGACGCACCAGGGAGCCCGCGGTATTGGCAACCGCTTTCACGCCAGCCAAAGCGGGAGGGAGTGCAGCGCCGACAACCGCGCCAGTCGTGGCGGCGTTGGGGTCGATGAGCGCAGCCCCTGCAGCGCCAGCACCAGCGCCTCCAAGCGAGCGAAGCAACATGTTCCCGACTGCGGGAGCGATGCCTTGAGCCACAGGAGCGCCAGTCGTTGCGCCGCTTGTCGCAAGAGCCGTGCCGAGGCGGTTCAATATGCTGCCAGCGGGTGCCATGGCCTTCAAAGGTGCGCCGAGCACGCCACCAACAGGATATGTGCCCACGACTTGCCCAGACAGGCGCCCAAACTTCGCGGCTGTGCTGTCGCCATAGGTGTTGCCGAAATCGGCCTTCCCGGCTTCATTCTCAGCCTTCAGTCTTGCATACTCACCGACCGGCTGACCAGTCACGAGGCCGGAGACATTGGGGCCACTACCAGTCAGCTTGTCGTACCCCTTTGCAAGAAGCTCTGCACCAGTGTCTGCGATGTCCTTGAAGCCGCGCGCCGCCCCAACAGACATCTTTCCGCCTGTTGCTGCATCAACAAGTCCTCCAGCCGGGCTTGTGACAGCCGCGACACGCTGGATGATCTTCTCCACATCGGTAGGGGCTCGTTTCTCTGCCGTACTGCCCTTGGCTTTTTGGTAGGCGGCAAGCAACTCATCGTCGCTCATGCCCTCAAATGGACTTTTCTCGGCGGCATTTGCGCTTGGGATGATTGCTTCGACTCCGCGCTGAATCAGCCCCTTGGGCTGCGTCATTTGCGTGGCCTTCACCACCTTCGCTGCGTAGTTCGGGTCCTCTGCATAGCCCCCCGCTTTGAGAGCCGCGGCGAACTGCTCAGGCGTTTTTGCCCCAATAGCGCTGGGGTACTTGCGAGAGATCAGGTCGGTGTAGTCGTCAGCAAATGCATCGGGACTGGCATAGGCACGGTACTTGTCACGACTACCGGTCATGTTGTCCGTTGCCGCCGTACCACCGCCCGAGAAATCCTTGATGTTCCCCAGATTGTGAGTGCCCGGGATGATCGACTTGCCCCATCCCGTTTCCAGGCCCCATTGCCCGAGCAGAACTTGCGGATTGACGCCGAGTTTTTCCGCAGCACGAGCCGCAGCCGGTCCATATGCCTGCGCAAAATCGGCAGGATTGGACGTGCCTTTCGCAGCCTTGTACCGAGCCAGCAGATCAGCATCACTCAGCGAAGAAAAGTCGCTCATTTCAGAAGCCCTCGGCGACGCAGTTCTGCCTCCATATTGACAACATCAGGAGCGCCGCCAGGCTTGTACTTCGGCACGCCAACTGGTCTTGCGGCACTGATCTCTTGCGCCTTGGGTGCGCCTGGCCCAGCTCGTACCTTCAGCGACTCGATGTACAGCGGGATCGCGGCCATCTTCTGCTTGGTCGTCTCGGCATCTTCGCCCCACTGCGGCGTGAGTTCTTCGATCTTCTGCTTGGCTTCGTCCTTGTTCACGCCTGCGCCAGTGGCCGCACGAAGAAGCGCCTCGCTCAGTGAGGACGCACCTTGCACGAACTTCTGCCGGTCTGCGGTCCGTAGCGTGTTGCCCAAGGCGCCGCCCACGAGTGGAATATTGGTGATGGCGTCGGCCATCCCAGGCTTGGCCGCAGCCAGCGGATTGCCTTTCTCATCGAAGCCCGCAGCCTGCATGTTCTTGAATGCGTTCTCGGCTTGCACAAGCCAGCCGGTGGCTTTGCCTTGGTCTTCTGTGAGCTTCACGCCAGCGCCTTGCGCTTCACGCTTGAGGCGGTTTTCTTCGATCCGTGTGGCGTTGAATTCACGTGCGCGCTCGTCCGTCATCTGCGCAGTGTTTGCAGAGTTCGCGATAGAAGCAGCGTTGTTTGCAGTCGAGGTCTGTGCCTGCAGGCGCGCATTGGCGTTCGGAGTGGAGTACTCCATCTCCTTCCACTTCTGCTCGAGCTGCTGTTTCACGGACATGGCTTGTGCCTTCTTTTCTGCGATCAGAGCCGGGTCATATTGAAGTGGCATCTGAGCTGCAGCTTCAGGGCCGAAAACCTGCGCGGTCTGCTGGCGCGCCCGCTCCCATGTCGCCTGATCGGTCACGCCGTTCATGATCTGCCCAGCGACTTCGTAGTTTTTCAGATGCTGCTCGACCTGAAGTTTCATCGTCTCCAATTGGCTTTTCTTCTGATCGGTCTGGAACTTCAGAGCCTCCTGCGCTGGCTTCACCAGACCGGCTTTGTAGTAAGCCCCCGCCAAACCCTCAGGCGCTGTGCTTTGGGCGATCCTGCGCTGTTCTGCGTCGTCCGTCATGCCTTGGCGCAACTTGTTCAACTGCAGCGCACCCACTTCACGTTGCATGCGCTGATCATCAACCTCCCCCTGCGAGAGAAGCGGCGTTACACCCTTGCCGAGCTGAAAAATGATGTTGGGATCGATTGCCATATCAGCTTGTCCATCCACGCGAGGTGTTGAGGTTGGCGATGGGGTCGTTAGAGCCCCCCGTGTAGCCCGTATAACCGCTGTAGCCGCCGCCGTTGTTGCTGAGCAGCGTGTTCCAGCCTTGGGTCGTGCTCGGGTTGTTCGTCCGATAGGCGTTCACCAGAGAATTCGCGCCGGATACGAGTGCGTTACTCCCTGCGATTTCTCCGGCTGCGGTAGCGTTGGCTGCACCCGTAAGATTGCCGCCAACGGTCGCGGCCGTCTGATTGCCTGCTGCGCCGACTTGTGCCGCCGAGTTCTGGCCCATCTGGGATTGCCCCGTCAGGAAGCTGTAGATCGTGTTGCGATTCTGGTTGTAC
>Ga0182005_1000568_pt1 | contig 18393 bp, 15 predicted proteins | sample Sormic07211103_1_FD_123021 | JGI IMG/M metagenome (GOLD analysis project Ga0182005, IMG submission 123021) | Rhizosphere microbial communities from Sorghum bicolor, Mead, Nebraska, USA - 072115-103_1 MetaG | ecosystem: Host-associated > Plants > Roots > Rhizosphere | place: USA: Nebraska...
GGCGAGCCGCGCCGGACGATGTGATGGCCCACGTCGGGCCGATTACCCATGCCAGCGGCATGCAATTGATGCCTTTGCTGGCGGTGGGCGCGTGCAACCTGCTGTTGGAACGCTACGACGATCAACTGCTGCTCGAAAGCATCCAGCGTGAGCGTGTCACGCGCTTGTTTCTGGTGCCGGCGATGATCAACCGACTGGTGAATTTCCCCGGCGTCGATCGCTATGACCTGAGCAGCCTGCGCCTGGTCATGTACGGCGCAGCGCCGATGGCACCCTCGCTGGTCAAACGAGCCATTGAAGTGTTCGGGCCGATCCTTGCCCAGGGATACGGTGCCGGCGAAACCTGCTCGCTGGTCACGGTACTCACCGAGCAAGACCATATTTGTGAAGAGGGCGACTATCGCCGCCTGGCTTCCTGCGGGCGCTGCTACTTCGAGACTGACCTGCGAGTGGTAAACGAAAACTTCGAGGATGTTAAGCCTGGCGAAATCGGCGAAATCGTGGTCAAGGGCCCGGACATCATGCAGGGCTATTGGCGCGCGCCGGAGCTCACTGCCGAGGTGATGCGTGAGGGATATTACCTCAGCGGCGACTTGGCGACAGTCGATGAACAGGGCTACGTGTTCATCGTCGATCGCAAAAAGGAAATGATCATCTCCGGCGGCTTCAACATCTATCCCACGGAAGTCGAGCAGGTGCTTTACACCTTGCCTGAGGTTTTTGAGGCGGCGGTCATTGGTGTGCCGGATGAGCAGTGGGGCGAGGCGGTGCGAGCCGTCGTTGTACTCAAGCCGGGCACTGCACTGAGTGAGTTGGAGGTCATCGATCACTGCGCACGCACCCTGGCCGGGTTCAAGAAACCCCGCGCCGTGGATTTCGTCAGAGAACTACCGAAGAACCCGAACGGCAAAGTCGTTCGCCGTCTTATTCGCGATGCCTACTGGCAAAACAGCGACCGCCGTATCTGACGAGGAGATCACCATGTATCAGCCAAGTGAAAAGGCCAGCCAAATCATCGAGGCCATCGGCGGTTTTATCCGCGATGAGATCCGGCCGCTGGAACAAAGCGCCGACCTGAGTTGGGCGGAGCCGCATCCCCGCGAAGTTCTTCAGCAAGTGTGGCAGCGCTCTTGCGAGCTGGGGTTTTACAACATCATGCTTCCCGAGGCGATCGGTGGCGCGGGGCTTAACGTTTCAGACCTGTGCGCGGTAAAGGAAGCCACAGTACTAAGCGGTTCCATGCTGGCGCCGCACATCCTCGGCGAACTGTCCGGGCCGCCGCGCATTGGGCATCTGTTCAAAGTCGCGAGCCCGGAACAAGTCGAGACTTTCTTGCAGCCGGTGTGCCGTGCCGAGAAAGCCGTGTGCTTCGCGCTGACAGAAAGCGAGGCGGGCTCCGACGCCACGGCGATCACCACCAGTGCGCGACGCGATGGCGATGATTATGTGCTGAGCGGCAGCAAGCGTTTCATCTCTGGCGCGCCTTATGCGGATATTGCCGTGCTGCTTGCGGTTACCGGCACCGGCGGCGGAGCCCAAGGCATTTCGGCCTTCTTCGTCGATCTGAAGGCGCCCGGTGTGCGGATCGAGAGCGACTATGCGGTGATGTCCGGTGGTGGCGCGCATGGCGATATCTTCCTCGACGACGTTAGGGTGCCTGTGGCCAACCGCATTGGCGAAGAGGGCCAGGGATTCAAACTGGCGATGGGGCGGATCATGCTCAACCGTTTGCTGCATTGCCCGACATTGTTAGGCATGGCAGGCTTGGCGTTGAACCTGTCGATTGATTACGCGCGCACACGCAAGCAGTTCGGCCAACCCATCGCGATGTACCAGTCGATCAGCCACATGATTGCCGATATGGCTACCGAACTGCATGCCGCACGCAGCATGGTCTATGCCACCGCAGCGGTGAACGACGCCGGCGGCGATATTCGCACCCAGGCGCCGATGTGCAAGCTGTTCGTCTCCGAAACCGCTTTCCGTATTGCTGACCGCGCGGTGCAAATTCACGGCGGCGCGGGGTTGCTGCGCGGCCATCCGGTGGAGTGGATTTTCCGCGCGACCCGAATGATGCGCATCTTGACGGGAACCAGCGAAATCCAGCGCAACACCATTGCCAAGGGTGTCCTGATGCCGAGCTAGCAGCGGGTGCCGCACGTCCGGTCGTGCAGGGCCGGACGCTCTGACAAGAACAATAACGAGAGACGACCATGACTCACACTGACACACCCGCACGTCTGGGCACCGCCTGGATGATTGCTGTATTGCTGGCGCTGCTGATGCTGGTGAACTTCCTCGACAAAGTGGTCATCGGCCTGGTGGCGGTGCCGATGTCCAAAGAGCTCGGCCTGACCCCGACCGAGTTCGGCCTCGTAGGGGGCGCGTTGCACTGGTTCTTTGCGATTTCCGCGGTCATCGGCGGCTTCGTGGCTAACCGCCGTCCCACACGCACGTTGCTGCTGGGCATGGGCGCATTCTGGGCGGTCGTGCAACTGCCGATGCTCTTCGTCACTTCTCTCTGGGCCATTATTGCCTGCCGGGTGCTGCTGGGCATCGGCGAAGGGCCGGCCTCGCCAGTCGCTACCCACGCCTTGTACAAATGGTTTCCCAATGACCGTCGCAACCTTCCGGTCGCGCTGTTGCATACCGGCAGCGCCTTGGGGTTGTTGGTTGCGGGCGCAATGATCCCCTGGATCAGCGTGCATTACGGCTGGCGAATGAACTTCATTGTTCTGGCCGTCATCGGCGCAGTCTGGTGTGTGTTGTGGTGGCTGCTGGGTCGTGAGGGTACGCTTGATCGCATCCGTCCCGGCCAGCTGAAGCAGGACGAGGAACGCGTACCGTATCGTCGCTTGCTCACGGACAGCACGGTGCTGAGCAATTACCTTTGCCATTTCGCCGCGAATTGGTCGTTGGCACTGACCCTGACCTGGGTGCCGAGCTATCTGGAAAACGGGCTGGGCATCGACCCCATCATGACGGGCCGGGTGTTCGTGCTGTTCGTGGTGGTAACCACTCCGCTGAGTCTGTTCATGGCTTGGCTGTCACAGCGCATGCTTCGCGGCGGGATTGCAACGCGCTGGTCGCGTGGAGCATTCGTTTCGTTTTGCCTGATTGCCAGTGGCCTGCTCAGCGCGGCGCTGTTTCTGCCGGGATTGTCGAGCATAGAGCGAATCGTCAGCCTAACGTTCAGCGGTGGCTTGGCGCTGGTGATGTATTCGGTAGGGCCGGCCATGCTCGCCGAGTTCACACCCGGCAGCCAACGTGCGGGCATTCTGGCGATCGGCAACGGCATTGCCTCACTCGCTGGTTTGTCGGCGCCAGTGGTCACCGGCATCCTCGTGCAGGGTGTGGGGGCCGAGCATCCGGCAGGTTACGGTGAAGGGTTTCTGGTCTGTGGCGCAGTGCTGATCATTGCCGGGGTGATCGGTTTGTTCTGGATGGATCCGCAGAAAACCCGCCAGCGCCTGAACGAGGTGAAAGGTATCGCATTGCCTCGGGTCAACTGAACCGTGCGGCGCTGCACGGCCCACCGTTGCGGCGCCCTTAGTGATCGACCGCGCTCAAGGTTTCTTCGGGCACACGCTCGATCAAACTGCCTTTCCAGTGGTCGTCGACGACGGCCTCGACCAGGACGCCGCGGACCAGATCGCGCATGCAGGTTGCCGCAAACGACAGCGGCTTGTGCTGCGAATAGGCCAGCGAAATCGTGCGGGTGATTCGCGGCTCGACGATCAGCCGGGCCGATATCGGCTCCAGCAATTCCGTCAGCGGCGGCCAGTTGCTGATGGTCGCCGCCAACCCGGCGCGCACCAGGCTGCTGATGCCAGGCGCAGACTGCTGCTCGTAGCTTGAATCGAGGGTCACCCCGGTTTCCATCGCTGCCTGCTCGATCCGACGCCGCAGATGCAGGGCGCGCGGCGGCATCACCAGCCGGGTCGCGGCCGCTTCAGCCAGCGTGATGGACGAGTGATCAGCTTCATGCACCGGTGTGCCTACCCAATACAGGTCTTCGGTGAAGACCGGTTCGGCGATGACGTGTTCCAGTTCCTCAGCGTTCGGCACAACGCCAAAATCCACTTTGCCCAGCTCGATCGCCTGGCCGCCTTCGCGGCTGAGACCATCCCATATCGTCAGCTTGATCCCCGGAAACTTTGCCTGCGCCTGCGTGATGATCGTCGGTAACAGCAACGACGAAGCGGTTGCCGGAATGGAAATCGCGACATGGCCCATCGGATTGCCCCGACTGGATTTGAGCTCGTCTTTCACCGAATCGAGCTTCTGAATCACCGAACGCGCCACTTCGTATAACTGTCGCCCGGCATCGGTCAGTTCAATGCCGTCGTGCTGACGGGCGAGTAACTGCATTTCCAGTTCGCTTTCCAATAAACCGATCTGACGGCTCAGGGCAGGCTGAGCGATGAACGCCCGGCGTGCAGCATTGGAGAAGCTTCCAGCTTCTGCAATCGCGACGAGGTAACGCAGCTGTTTCAAAGTCATGGGGCAAATCTCTGGCTATGCCGAAGTGCTATGGCAAGTATCTGAAGACGCTATTTGTCGGGGCCCAGAGGGCTACTTAGTATCCATTGATACTCATCCAGAGGCTATCTGACCGGCGCTAAAAATTGTTTTTGCCCACCATCCTGCCAGCCGCTATGTCGTCTGGCGGGACCACTGCACATGTTCACTCTCTGATAAACACAATAAGAGGTTAAGAGTGATGCCAGCACGTACCAGAGATTTTATTCAGTCGTCGTTGATTCCGTTGTCATGCTGTGTCTTGCTGGCAATACCGTGGGCGGCAGGAGCGCTCGCCGCCAGTGAATTACCGCAGAACCTGACGCCGATCGGCGCCGAGCGCGATGCCTCCCCCGACGGGCGAATCCCAGCATGGCAAGGCGGACTCACAACCGCGCAACAGCGACTGGAAAGCAACGGCACGCCGGTCGATCCTTACGGTGATGAACGACCGCTGTACGAGATAACCGCACAGAATTACCGCCAGTACGAGGATCAGCTGTCAGCCGGGCAGATCGCTTTGCTCAAGCGTTTTCCAGAGACGATGAAGCTGCCTGTCTACCCCACCCATCGCAGCGTCGCCATACCCGCGCACCTCGCCGCATCCGCCGCACGCAACGCCACGCACGCGCAGCTCGACGACCAAGGCAACGGTCTGCGAGATTTCGCCGGGGCGGTTGCCTTTCCTCTGCCTAAAAATGGCCTGGAAGTGATCTGGAACCACCTGACCCGCAACCGCAATGCCAGTTACAGCGTTGTCTCCGACAGCGCCACGCCGCAGGGCAACGGCCGATTTACGTTGATGAGCGCGCGTCAGGAATTCGCTCGACCTGACGGGTTGCCGGGTGCTGATGCCGACAAAGTTCTCTACTATTTTAGCCACCGAATGACCGCACCATCGCGGCTCGCTGGGGATGCGATGGTGGTGCACGAGACACTGGACCAGGTCGCCGAACCGCGATTGTCGTGGGTCTACAGCTCCAGCCAGCGTCGAGTGCGGCGTGCGCCGGGCATCGCTTATGACACCGCCGGGCCGGGGACGGCAGGCCTGCGCACGGCGGACAGTCGTGACATGTTCAATGGCGCACCGGATCGATACGACTGGCAACTGGTGGGCAAGAAATTGCTTCACGTGCCGTATAACAGCTATCGCCTGGCCTCGCCCCGATTGCGCTACAGCGAATTGATCAAGCCTGGCCACGTCAACCCTGTCCCCACCCGCTATGAACTGCACCGTGTGTGGGAAGTGGTTGCGACGTTGAAGCCGGGAGCCCAGCACATCTACGGCAAACGTCACTACTACATCGACGAAGATACCTGGGCCATTCTCGAGGCCGATGTCTATGACCAGCGAGGCGCGTTATGGCGTACCTCCGAAGCGCACAGTTTTTACCACGCCAGCGGTGAGGCGGCGGTGAATGCGATGGAGGTCACTTACGACCTGAAAAGTGGCCGATATCACGTTTCCGGCCTGATAAACGAGCAACGCAACCCCTACGCCTTCAACGTGCCGACCAGTCTTTCGTACTTTTCGCCCGGCGCATTGCGCAGCTTTGGTGTGCGCTGATGAGGGTGAATACTAAGCGTCGCACTTGGACTGAACTCCTGCTCGGCGGCGGCGAGGCGCCGGATCCGCGATTCACACTGGCCAATGAACGAACCTTTCTTGCCTGGATTCGCACGTCGCTGGCATTACTGGGCGGCGCAATTGCCATTGAGGCCTTCGCCACACAGGTCTTCGAGCCCGGTTTGCGCATGGCCGTAGCCATTACCCTGTTGGTGTTGAGTCAGTTGATCAGCGCCGGTGCCTGCGTGCGCTGGCTGAGGGTGGAGCGTGCGTTGCGCCAGCGTCGGCCGCTGCCATTGCCGGCGCTCGCGCCTTTGTTGGCGATGGCTTGCGTTACGGCGGTGGCTTTGATTGGCAGTGCGCTGTGGCCCCGCTGGCATGGGTGATCCGGGGCTTCAGGCGGAGCGGACTGAATTGGCGTGGCGACGGACTTTGGTCGCGTTGCTGTTAGTGGTGATTCTGGCGGGGCGAGTGGGTGCGTGGCTGTCGCTGGGGATAGGCGCTGTCGCCGTCCTAGGGCTGCTCGCCAGGCAAGGGCGCCGCTACCGCCAAGGATTGGCAATGCTGCGCATGGAGCAGGCATCGCCGGCGCCCGTGGCGATTCTGGCGTTGGGCGCGAGCGTCTGTTTGCTGGCGTTGATCGCTATGGTCGAGCTGCAAAGCGGCGCCTGAGCGCCGCCCACGTTCAGGGCGTGACGATATTGAAGCGTCCGTCCGTTTCCTCAAGTCCACCCATGAAGCGTAGAAATTTCACTCGCTCACCGGTGATCGTGATATCGCCCACCGTTGCCTCCTTCAAAAAGCCAGTCTGTTTCAGCGCGATGCGATCCAGCGTCGACTTGTTCATGCTGATATTCACGTCGGCTTGGTCATGCCGGGTCAAGTCGCGGTGGGTAAGGACACCGTTGCGCAAGGTCAGGGCGTAATCCTCGTTCAGATCGGTGAAGCGCCAGTTGATGATCAAGTCATTGTCGGCGGCTTTTAGCGCGTCAACCCGGACGCTCAGGTAATCGAAGAACATTGCAGGGGGCAGCGCCCGCACCATATCGTCGGCATTTCCGCCGCTGCCTGTTGTAGCCGCAACGCCGTCGCGCAATTCCTGCGCGCCGCTGAGGTAGGCATTGCGCCAAGTCGCGTTCTCGCTCTGATAGCCCAGCTGTTCCAGCGCATCGGCCTGCAGGTTGCGTGCATCGGCATTGTCCGGCTCGGCGAAGACCAAATGATTGGTCAGTTGCGCGACCCAGCGATAATCGCCTTCGTCGAAGGCTTTGCGCGCCTGCTTCAAGAGCTGCTCGGCACCGCCCATCGCCGCTACGTAACGCTTGCCCGCAGCCTGCGGTGGCAAAGGATTGAGGTTCGCCGGGTTGCCGTCGTAGAAACCCATGTAGCGCTGATACACCGCACGCACGTTATGGCTCAACGAGCCGTAATAATCACGGCTGTACCACTTGTTCGCCAAGCGTGGCGGCAGCGAACTCAAGGTGTCGGCAATCTCCATGGGCGTCAGTCCCTGATTGATCAGTCGCAGGGTCTGGCTGTCGATGAATGCATACATGTCGCGCTGGTCAGCCAGATATTCGCGTATCTGCGCACCGCCCCAGGTAGGCCAGTGATGCTGGGCAAAAACCACCTCGGCCTGATTGCCGTAGCGCAGCAGCGACTGATCCAGGTAATGCGCCCAGATCTTCGGGTCGCGCACCAGCGCGCCGCGCAAGGTGAGCACATTGTGCTGCACGTGAGTGGCATTTTCGGCCATGCACAGCGCCTTGAATCGCGGGAAATAAATGTTCATTTCCGCCGGCGCCTCGGTGCCGGGGGTGAGTTGGAATTCGACCTCGATACCCTCAAGGGTCAGGCGCTCCAGCGGCTGGCTGATTTCCCTGGTGGGCGCGATCAAGCTGATGGTTGCGTTGGCCGGAATACCCTTGCCCAGCCCGGCATCTACCTGGCCGCGCTCGCTGCGCGGCAACGGTGCGCCGTACATGTATTGAGCGCGACGTTTCATTGCCGGCCCGGCCAACACATTCTCTCCGATGGCGTGCTCGAAAAAACCTTGCGGTGCAATCACCTGGACCTTGCCCGCGGTGACATCCGCTTCGTCGATGATCCCCCGCACACCGCCGAAATGGTCAACGTGCGGGTGCGTGTAGATGACCGTGGTCACGGGCTTGCGCGGACGACTCTTGAAGTACAGCTCAAGACCGGCTTTAGCGGTTTCCACCGACAGCAGCGGGTCGAGCACGATCAAGCCATTGTCGCCTTCGACGATGGTCATGTTGGCCAGGTCCAGGCCACGAATCTGATAAATACCGTCAGTGACTTTGAACAGACCGGCAATGGTATTGAGCTGCGCGATGCGCCACAGACTCGGATTGACGGTACCGGGTGCGTTGGTCTGGTTGAGGAACGCGTACTGATTCAGGTCCCAGACGGTCTTGCCGTGCGCATTGCTGACCACCCCCTCATACCGCTCGATCAGACCGCGCTGCGCCGCTTCGAAATCGCCGCGGTCGGCGAAGGGCAAACGCTGCAACCATTGTTGATTGCTCTGCAGCGTGCTCGCCGTCGCATCTTTAGCCGGTGTCGCGGCAGAACTCATCAGCGGTGCCAACAAGGCAAGTGAAAGCAACGTCGGTGGAAAACGCATGGAGAAGTCCTTGTTATTGTTTGGGCGATCCACTTTAGGGAGAGGGCCTGGCCGCAGCCAATACCAGAGCGGCATGGTGGCCATCGTGTTTTTTGATGGCTCAGTCCGGTGCAATCGTCAGGATCTGTTCAGCCAGCCAGGCTAATGCAGGGTCGTGTTGGCGATGCGTCAGGTAGACCAGATCAAGCTCGAAGGGCGGCAATGCGAATGGCAGTTCCAGCAAGTCCAAAGGCAGTAGCCTGGCGAACTGTTGCGCCAGCTGGGTCGGCAATACCGTGCACAGGTCGGTAGCGGCCACGAGGTGCGCGGCCTGCAAGTAATTGGGCGTGGTATAGACGATCTGCCGCACCAGATTCTGTTCGGCCAGCCACTGATCAATCATTCCTCGCGTCTGGCCACCATTCACCCAGACGTGGCGCAGTTGCAGAAAGCTGCGCAGATCCAGGCCGGCGCCTGATTGTGGATGCCCCTGACGCATCGCCACCCGCAACGTTTCGCTGCGCCAGCGCAGCCGGGTAAAACGTGCCGGTACGTGATCAAAACGGCCCAGCACCATATCCAGTTCGCTACGGTCCAGCGCCTCCGCCGGCAGGCTCGCCGTCAAGTGGACGACATCGATGCGCAAGTGCGGCGCCTGGGTCTGCAAGTGGGCCAGCAAGGACGGCATGCACAATTGTTCGACATAGTCGGTGAGCGCGATCCGCAGCTGTCGATGGCTAAGCGCCGGGTCGAACGTATCGCCCGTGGCCAGGCTTTGTTCGATCTGCTGCAACGCCGCGCGGATCGGTCCTTCCAGGGCCAACGCTCTAGGCGTCGGACACATGCGGCGGCCAACGCGCACCAGCAGCGGATCGTCCAATGCGTCGCGCAAACGCGCCAAGGCATTGCTGACGGTGGGCTGAGTCAGCGCCAGACGCTCGGCCGCGCGCGAAACATTCTGCTCACGCAACAGCATGTCGAAGATACGCAGCAGGTTCAGATCAAAATTTGAAATATTCATGCCGCAAATATATGGCATATGAAAATGAAATTTCAAAAATACTGGAAGCCTGCTTACGGTGGCGGCTGTTATTTCCTACCGATGCAGGAGCGCCGCGTGTGAGCACCCCTTTCGATATTCAGCAGGTCGCCGTGATCGGCGCTGGCACCATGGGCCGAGGCATTGTCATCAGCCTGGCCAGCGCCGGATACCCAGTGCTATGGCTGGAAAGCAACGCCCCGACACTGGATGCTGGTTTGACCATGATTGAACAGACCTGGGCACAGCAGGTTGGCAAACAGCGGATCACTCAGGAGGAGGCAGACGCCCATCTGGCGCGGGTACGTCCTGTGCAAAGTTACGCTGACCTCGCTGAGGCGGATCTGGTCATCGAAGCGGTGTATGAAAGCCTGGAGCTGAAGCAGGAAATCTTCCGCGCGCTGGATTCGCACCTCAAACCGCAGGCGATCCTGGCCAGCAACACTTCGGCACTGGACATCGACGCCATCGCCGCAGTGACCAAACGTGCACAACAGGTGCTGGGTCTGCATTTTTTCAGCCCGGCGCACATCATGAAGCTGTTGGAAATCGTCCGCGGCAACGCCACGGGCCGCGAAGTGCTGGACGCCGCGCTATTACTTGCTCAGCGCGCTGGCAAGGTGGCGGTGGTGGCGGGCAACTGCCCCGGTTTCATTGGCAACCGGATGCTGCGCAGCTACGTGGCCGAAGCGCGCAAACTGCTCCTTGAAGGAGCGATGCCGCAGCAGGTGGACGACGCGTTGCAGCAATTCGGCTTTGCCATGGGTCCATTCCGCATGTATGACGTGGTCGGCATTGATCTGGAATGGCGCGCCCGACAATTGGCAGGGCAGAGCATGGATGATCCCTTGGTCAGGATCGACAACGCCTTGTGCGATCTCGGCCGTCTCGGCCAGAAGACCGGCCAGGGTTATTACCGCTATGCAGCAGGCAGCCGTGTAGCCGAGCATGATCCGCTGGTCGATAACCTGGTGCTCGAGGTGTCTCAGGGCCTGGGCTATCGTCGCCGTGAAATCGACGCGCAGGAAATTCTTCAGCGCTGCCTCCTCGCGCTGGTCAATGAAGGGGCAAAAATTCTCGAAGAATGGATTGCTGCCAGCAGCCATGACATCGATCAGGTCTGGCTCAACGGCTATGGATTTCCTGCGCAAACCGGAGGGCCAATGCGCTGGGCGGATGAGCAGGGCATAAGCCAGATGGTCGCCGGGCTTGAACACTTGCAGGGCATGTTCGGCGAGCACTGGCGCCCAGCCGGTCTGCTCCAGCGATTGAAGGACAGCGGCAAACGTTTCGCCGATGTCGTGGAGGGCTCGGTATGAATTATCAAGCCCCTTTGCGCGATATGCGTTTCGTATTGCACGAGTTGTTCGACGTAGTGGGCCACTGCGAACAGCTGGGCGTGGAGCTCGACCGCGACACGCTTGACGGCATTCTTGAAGAGGCCGAACGCTTTACCGGCCAAGTCATTGCACCACTCAACCGCAACAGTGACGAGCAAGGCTGTCAACTGATCGGCACTGAGGTCCGCACGCCCGACGGGTTCCGCGATGCCTATCGCCATTACGTTGACAACGGTTGGGCAAGCATGAGCGGGCCGACAGAGTACGGTGGCCAGGGATTGCCGCAAATGGTCTCGGCCTGCGTGCATGAAATGCTGATGGCGGCCTCGCTGTCGTTCCGGATTTATTCCGGCCTGACCGAAGGCGCGGTGCTGGCCGTGCATTGCCATGGCAGTGACGCACTCAAACACGCCTGGCTGGGCAAAATGGTCAGCGGCGAATGGACCGGCACCATGTGCCTGACCGAGCCACAGGCCGGAACCGACCTGGCGTTACTGCGCACCCGCGCGCAGCCCCAGACCGATGGTGGCTATCGCATCAACGGCAGCAAGATTTTCATCAGCGGCGGTGAGCACGATCTGACCGACAACATCATTCATCTGGTCCTCGCGCGTCTGCCTGATGGGCCGGCGGGTGTGAAAGGTATCAGCCTGTTTCTGGTGCCCAAAATCCTCCCCGACGGCCAGCGCAACACGCTGAGCTGCGGCGCCCTGGAACACAAGATGGGCATCAAGGGTGCTTCGACTTGCGTCATGAATTTCGACGGTGCTCAGGGCTGGTTGGTCGGCGAGCCAAATCAAGGCTTGGCGTGCATGTTCACCATGATGAACGACGCGCGATTCCAGGTCGGTTTGCAGGGCCTGGGCATTGCGGAAGCGGCTTTTCAAGGGGGCCTGGCTTACGCCCGCGAACGGTTGCAGTCGCGTTCGCTGGCCGGCGCAGTGGCACCGGAAAAGGCTGCCGACCCGATCATCGTTCATCCCGATGTGCGGCGCATGTTGCTGACCCAAAAGGCCCTCACTGAAGGTTGCCGGATGTTGGGTGCGTATACCGCGCGACAACTCGATCTGGAACACGCAGCAGCAGAACCGGACGTTCGTCGAGCCGCCATGCGCCGCGCCGCGCTCCTGATCCCTATCGTCAAAGGGTTCTTCACTGATGTCGGCCAGGAAGTCGCCAGCCTCGGCGTGCAGCTGTTTGGCGGGCATGGCTACATTCGCGAATGGGGCATGGAACAACTGATGCGTGACAGTCGCATTACCCAGCTCTATGAAGGCACCAATGGCATCCAGGCACTGGACCTGATCCGGCGTAAATTGATCAGCGATGGCGGCGCCGAATTGCACGCACTGATCAACGAATTGGTACAGCACGCAGACACCGCCGGCGCTTACCCATCAATGAACGAAATGGCCGCAGCGATCAGTCAGCGCCTCGAAGAATGGCGAGCGCTGAGCATTAGCGTTATCGAGACCTGCCAGCGCGATCCGCAGGAGATCGGCGCGGTTTCCGTGGATTTCCTCGCGTACTCGGCCTACGTCCTGCTGGCCGGTTTATGGATGCAGGCAGCCGTGCGCGCCCATGAAGCGCTGGCCGCAAGTACCGACGATGAGGCTTTTTATCAGGCCAAGCTGCATACCGCTGACTTTTACTGGCGCCGCGTATTGCCCCGTGCAAGTGCGCACCGTGAAGCGCTGCTGGGCGGTGCGAGCTGCTTGATGGCGATGGCGTCGAGTGACTTCAGTTGCTGACCGCAGACGTATTACCAAGAACAGGGAGTCGCTGACATGCAGCCTTTCAGCTTTGCCACTACTGCGCAGATTCTTTGCGAAAGCGGCGCGGCGCAACGCCTCGCGAGCCTGTGCCGCGAGCGTGGTGCGCGGCGTATCCTGATCATCACCGACCCCGGCATCGCCCGTCTTGGCATGCTTGATGACGTTTTGCCCGCTTTCACCCTCGCGAGAGTTGGTGTGGCGATCTTCAGTGACGTGACGGCGGATCCGAGCCAGAACTGTGTGCTCGCCGCCGTGGACCGCGCACGGCATATTGGTGCCGACATGATCGTTGGCTTCGGCGGTGGCAGTTCGATGGACGTGGCCAAGCTGGTCGCTCTGCTCGCACATCCCGCATGCGGCCAGCCGATCAGCGAATTGTACGGTATCGACAAGGCCAAGGGGCCGCGCCTGCCGTTGATCCAGGTGCCGACCACCGCAGGGACCGGCTCGGAGGTGACACCCATCGCGATTGTGACAACCGGTGAGACCACCAAAATGGGGATCGTCTCGCCCTTGCTGCTGCCGGATCTTGCCGTCCTCGACGCGGTTTGTACGCTAGGTCTGCCGCCGGCCGTCACGGCAGCCACGGGCATTGATGCCATGGTGCATGCGATCGAGGCCTACACCAGCAAACTCAAGCGTAATCCACTGTCGAGCCTGTTGGCGCGAGAGGCGCTGCGGCTGTTGGCTGACAATCTTGAACAGGCTGTATACAACGGCGGCAATCTACCCGTGCGGCAGGCAATGCTGCTCGGGGCGTGCCTCGCCGGTCAGGCATTTGCCAACGCGCCAGTGGCGGCGGTGCATGCGCTGGCGTATCCGCTGGGTGGACATTTTCACATTCCCCATGGCCTGGCGAATGCGCTGGTGCTGCCGCATGTAATGCGCTTCAACCTGCCCGATGCGCTGACCGACTACGCCGAACTGGCTTCGCCCTTGCTGGGAGCTAGGCTGCAGGCGGGCGATCGCGAGAGCCGCAGCGAGCAATTTGTCTGCGAGTTGGCGCAACTGGGCGCCCGTTGCGGATTGCCGAACACGCTGCGCGATGCCGGCGTGCCCAGAGAAAGCCTGGGCCAACTGGCCCAAGACGCGATGCAACAACAGCGGCTGTTGGTGAACAACCCGCGCGCCCTCAGCGAAGCCGATGCGCTGGCGATCTATGAGGCGGCCTATTGATGACCGACATCCGAGAGCGCGCCAACTACTCACACTTCACCTCGATCACGACCCGTTGGCACGACAACGATGTGTATGGGCACGTGAACAACGTCGTCTATTACAGTTTCTTTGACAGTGCCGTGAACAACGTATTGATCGGCAAGGGCGGGCTGGATATCCATGACGGTCCGGTGATCGGGTTGGTGGTCAGTTCCAGCTGCGATTACCACGCTCCGGTCGCTTTTCCAGAGCGCATCGAGGTCGCGCTCGCGGTAAGCAAACTGGGCCGCAGCTCCGTGCATTATCAACTTGCGGTGTTTCCCGAAGGGCAGGCACTGGCCAGCGCCACCGGGCGTTTCGTGCATGTTTTTGTCGATCGGATCGAACGCTGCCCGGTACCGATTCCCGAACGGTTGCGCGTGGTGTTAGGGGAACTGATTTGCAACTTGCCCGCTTCCACGACCAAGGATCTTGAACCATGAAAGATGCTGTGATTGTTTCCACCGCTCGCACGCCGATTGCCAAGGCCATGCGCGGCGCATTCAATGATTTCAAGTCACCCAGCATGACGGCAATCGCCATTCGCGCAGCAGTCGAACGTGCCGGCATCGAGCCGGACCAGATAGAAGACCTGGTGCTGGGCACGGCCATGCAAAGCGGCACTGCAGCGATCAACCCCGCGCGTCTGTCGGCGCTGGCGGCCGGTCTGCCGGTGTCGGTGAGTGGGCAGACCGTCGACCGCCAATGCGCATCAGGCCTCATGGCAATTGCCATCGCCGCCAAGCAAATCATCGTGGACGGCATGCAGGTGACCATCGGCGCCGGTCAGGAGCAGATCAGCCTTGTGCAATCGGCCCACAATCGCCTGGCGAGCGAGGCATACGACGACGCTGTGCTGCGCATGAACGAGCATGCCTACATGCCGATGTTGCAAACCGCCGAGCGGGTGGCCGCGCGGTACGGTATCAGTCGCGAGGTGCAAGACGCCTATGCTTTGCAGTCTCAGCAGCGCACGGCGGCGGCCCAGGCCGCCGGCCTGTTTGCCGATGAAATCGTCGCGGTCACAGCACGCAAAAAGATCGTAAACCAGGAGGACGGTGCGGTCAGCCACGTGCAGGTCACGCTCACCCAGGATGAGGGCAATCGGCCCGCTACCGTCTTGGCGGATCTGCAAGGCCTCAAACCAGTGATCGAAGGCGGCAGTGTCACCGCTGGCAATGCCAGCCAATTGTCTGACGGCGCCAGTGCGTGCGTATTGCTTGAAGGTGGCTTGGCGGCGCGTTTGCGCAGCGCTCCGTTAGGACTTTATCGCGGCATTGCGGTCGCCGGGCTGGCGCCGGAAGAAATGGGCATCGGACCGGTTTTGGCGGTGCCCAAATTGCTGCGTCAGCACGGTTTGACCGTCGACGATATCGGCTTGTGGGAGCTTAACGAAGCGTTCGCTTGCCAGGTGCTGTACTGCGCGTCGCGGCTCGGGATCGATCCGGCGAAGCTGAACGTCAACGGCGGCGCTATCTCGATCGGGCATCCCTATGGCATGAGTGGAGCGCGCATGGTTGGGCACGCGTTGCTGGAAGGAAAACGACGCGGGGTGAAGTTCGTCGTAGTGACGATGTGCGTGGGGGGCGGAATGGGCGCGGCAGGGTTGTTCGAGGTGTTATAAACAGGCGCTGTTATATTCGTCCGGATTGCCCTGATCAGGAGATATGTAGTGGCTCAGGCATGACAATCCGTTATGTAGAGTCGAGCAGGAGGGGGAGGCGGCCAAATTCTGTATTTGGCAGTCATTGCCATTATGTTTTCACAAATCAAATTGCTTCAAATCTGTCGGGCAATTGATATTGACAGAAGCAGGGCGGATGGAAGGGTAGGGTTGCGGAAATGGCTCGAAAGATGCGGAAATGGTCCAGAGATGCCCGGGCCTGATCAGCAAACCCCAGATACGACAAAGCCCTGAATAATCAGGGCTTTGTCGTATATAAGATGGCGGAGGCGATGGGATTCGAACTCATGGACCTGTTACAGTCGACGGTTTTCAAGTCCTTTAATAATTCGACTAATTTCAATGAGTTATGAGCCGCAGTTTTCCGCTTTGATTGCGTGCAAAGTTCCTCAGAACGGCCGCTAACGGCCAGAAGCGGTCGCTTGCATGTGCAGACTTTGAATACTGAAAAAGCAGCTTCTTTGGAGTTAGGGGGAATTAGAGACCCTCTGGTCACCTGCCGCGCTTCAGTATTGACTGCCTAAATAGCCACGCCTTGTACATGGGTCGCAATCGAATCCAGCAACTGCATATCCGCCGCACTCAATCGCATGCCCGAGGCAGCCGCATTTTGCTCAAGACGATGACGGCTGCGCGTGCCGGGAATCGGCACCGCAGTAACGTGCAGTTGTTCCGCTCGACTGTAAAGCCAGGCCAGGGCCAGTTGCGCGGCAGTGATGCCACGCTGTGCCGCCAGTCGCTCCACCTGTTCGACCAGCGCCTGGTTGGTCGTTTGGTTCGCCGCTGTAAAGCGTGGGAAGTTCAGTCGTGAGTCCTGCTCGGATAAGCCGTTGGCGAACGTGCTGCTGGTGAGCAGGCCCCGGCCCAGCGGTGCGTAGGGTACGAGGGCCACGCCAAGTTCGGAGGCCGCCGCAATGACCGAGTTTTCTAGTTGGCGGGTAAACAGCGACCACTCAGACTGCAAGGCCGTAATCGGATGCACCGCGTGGGCGGCGCGTAGTTCCTCGGCGCTGACTTCACTCAAACCCAGCCAGCGCACTTTGCCTTCGGCAACCAGGTCAGACATCGCCCCTACAGAGTCAGCCAGTGGTACATCGCTGACGCGGCGATGCATGTAATACAGGTCGATGCAGTCGAGGCCAAGGCGCTGCAGCGAACGGTCAACGGCTGCACGGATGTAATGGGGCTCGTTACTCAGGCTCCAGTCATCCGGGTTGGCGGTACTGCGCACATAGCCGAACTTGGTGGCCACCACCGCCTGGTCACGGTGTTTATTGATAAAGGTCGCCAACAGTTTTTCGTTGGCACCACAGCCGTACATGTCGGCGGTGTCGAACAGGTTGATCCCCAGTTCCAAGGCGCGCTCGAGCGTGGACTGCGCCTGCGCCTCGTCCGTTGCCCCATAGAACTCGCTCATGCCCATGCAACCCAGCCCTTGCACGCCGACCAGCGGCCCCCGATTTCCCAGGTGCGTCATCGCAATAACAGCAGGCATCATTGGTTACCCCCACAGTTTGGAGGTGACGTTCTAACACCGGACCTTACTCCAGGGTCAAGGAGCCCAAGCATGCTGATTTCTCAATTTTCCAGGGCCTCAGGCTTGCCCGTCGAAACCATCCGGTTCTACATCAAAAAGGGCTTGCTGGCACCAACACGGGGGCAACAGGTTGGGGAAAATACTTACCAGCGGTTTTCCGCTACCGACCTCACCACCGCCCGCATGATTCGCCTGCAGCAATCACTGGGTTATTCCTTGCGCGAGATCGCTGAGCTGCAAGCCGAATACCGCGACAGCGCACGCTCGGCGGTGCGAACCTGCGAAGTCCTCAACCAGCAGATTGCCCGCCTGGAAGAAAAACGCACGGCCATCGACGCGGCTTTGGTGTTTCTGCGAGGCAAGGTGGAGTGGATCGAAAATGGGCAGCCCGACGATGCACCGCAGTTTGCCGAGCTACCGTGCTAAGGCGAATGCACCGTGCGTGGCGGCTGGCGCACGGCGCCGGCAAGGAAGTCTTCCAGCGCCCCCGACAGCACATCGAACACGGTCGCCGCACGCTTTACCCGGCGCAGGTCATGGTGCATGGCAATCCATATATCAACTTCCATTTCCACCTCGCCCGCCAGTACCTGAACCAGGCCCGCCGGCTCAGCCAGCTGTTGCGGACACAGGCCGAAACCCAGGCCAGCACGCAACGCGGCGTACTGCGCCAGGTGGCTATCGCTACAAATGAGGAAGGTTTGCTCCGCTGTGAACGCACCTTCTTGCACCAGACGGCGGTGGTCGGCCAGACGGCGGTCCGGGCCAATCACCGGCATGTCCTTCAGCGCGACCAGCGAGGGCGGCAAGCCATGGCACTTGATGCATGCCGGGGTCGCGTAAAGGCCCACCCGACGGGTGACAACATTGGCCTCGGAGGGGCGCTGCAGGCGCACGGCGATATCCGACTGTTGCCGCGCAAGAGCCTCCAGACGATCACTGATGCTCAGCTCAAGGCGCAACTGCGGTAACGCCTGGCGCACGCCCGCCAACAGCGGCGGCAGCACTTCCACACCCAGAAGCTCACTGCTGGTGATGCGCACGCTGTCAGCGCCCGTGCTGGCGCGTCGGTTGAACGCGCGGGCGGCGTTGTCCATGACATCCACA
>Ga0182005_1000569_pt1 | contig 18389 bp, 18 predicted proteins | sample Sormic07211103_1_FD_123021 | JGI IMG/M metagenome (GOLD analysis project Ga0182005, IMG submission 123021) | Rhizosphere microbial communities from Sorghum bicolor, Mead, Nebraska, USA - 072115-103_1 MetaG | ecosystem: Host-associated > Plants > Roots > Rhizosphere | place: USA: Nebraska...
CAGAGCCCGTGCCCCGTGGACTCGCCTCAATTACAAGAAGATTCGTCATTTTCTACTCCGATAAAGATTAAGGTGTGTCCATCGTAATGCCTGGAAAGTATTCGCGGAAGTGATTAAAATGTGATGATCTTTATCATCTGAGGTGATGGATTGATTGGTTCGCTCACATTAGATCAGCTGCGAGTGCTGGTCGCCATTGCCGATTCGGGCAGCTTTTCAGCAGCGGCACGACGTCTGGGACGGGTGCAGTCGGCGATCAGTCAAATGATCAGGACCTTGGAGGATACGCAAGGAGTCACCCTTTTCGACCGCAGCGAACATAGGCCCCGCCTTACTGCGATTGGCAAAATGATGGTTGATCAAGCCCGTCTGGTGCTTTTCAGCGCGGAACGGTTTGAATCGCTAGCGCTCGGCTCACGCGCGGGATTGGAAGCCGAGTTGCCCCTGGCAATCGATCCGCTGATCCCCTCGCAACCGCTGATCGCAAGTCTGCACGCCTTGCGCGAGACCTACATCGACGTCCCCGTGACTTTCCGGACGGAAGGTTTAGGAGGCGCCGAACGACGGCTACGAGATGGGAGCGCTGCGCTGGGCGTGTGTCTGTTGCTGCCGTCCGTTCCTGACGACCTGATGGCGTACCCATTGATGGACTTGCAATTGCTGCCCGTCGCGGCTCCCGATCATCCTTTGGCCAAGATCGATCGACCGCTTGAAACGGCAGACTTCGCAGCACATGTCCAGCTGGTTTTATCTGACCCCATTGCCCAGGATGGAGCCAATTATGGCGTCGTCGGCCCGAGGCTATGGCGTTTCGTCGACAATGGAAGACGGCTTGATTTTCTTTTGGCGGGACTCGGCTGGTGCAAGATGCCGAAACACATCGTGGAGCCGATGTTGAAAGACGGAAGATTAGTGCTTCTGGAAACCCAAGATCAAAAAATCGTGCCCAGCACGCGCCTGCTGATATATGCGGCTCATATCCGCAACAAACCTCTGGGACCGCTCGGAACCTGGCTTTTGAACGACTTGCGTCAGCGACTCTTCATTAGTTGACCTGGCACATATGCCGTGTTCCGCCCTGTCAACGATCAGCTCACCGTCAAGATATGTACCCTGAGCCAGATTTCAGAAGTTAATCTGACCGCCAGCTCTTGGTCGGTTGCGGACGAAATTTTTAGGCAAAAATGAGCAACTATTTTCCCTGCCATTTCCCAGAGTAAAGGTCGCAAGCAGGAAAGATCGATATGGCGTCGCGGAGCATATCCTCTCCACAAAAGGCGATCGATTATTGTAACGAGCAGGTCTTTATGCTGGTTGCTGAAACAGTTCCCCCACCCATTCGACGAACACGCGCAGCTTGGACGGCAGGTGGCGGTTTAGAGGATAAGCAACATGGGCCTGAACGATCTCGCCCTGCCATTCCGGCAGTACGCGCTGCAATACGCCAGATTCCAGGTAGGGGCGCACAAGAAACTCATAGGTAGTAACGATTCCCAGACCGGCTACCCCGGCAACGAGCGCCGCCGTCGAATCGTTGACGGCGATTTGGTAACTGCCTTCGATGGTTGCCTCTACGCCATCATGTTCTAGCGTATTGGTGAAGATGCGGCCAGAGCTCGGTGCAACGATCTGGATCAGTGTGTGGTGGTTCGCCACATCGTTCAAATCGTTGGGCACGCCGCATCGCGCCAGATACCCAGCGCTAGCGCAAGTAATCATGGGAATCGACCCAAGCGGCCGGGCAACTAGCATCTCGTTCATGATCGGTCCGAGCCGTATCACGCAATCGACGTGGTCAGCAATGAGGTCGATTGTGCGGTTTCCAACGCCAAGTTCGACTTGTACCTGCGGATAGCGCTCAAAAAAAGCTGGCAATCCGGGAAGCAAGACGCTGTACACAATCGCACCAGGCGCCTCGACCTTTATCCGGCCGATTGGCACTGCGGTGGCGCCCGCCACACGATGTTCCAATTGCCCAAGTTCGTTTATTAGGCGCAGTGCACCCTCGTAATAAATAGCCCCTTCCTGCGTCACACTCAATTGCCGGGTAGTCCGATGCAGCAATTTGGCGCCAACTTCCTTTTCCAGGGCTTGGACCATGCGTGTGACGGTCGATTTCGGCATACGCATGACATCGGCCGCGCGGGTGAAGGTACCGGCATCGACGACTTGGACGAACGTTTGCATGGCTAATAATTTATCCAAGGCCATGCTCTCACCATTCGTAACCAAACGCATATTTTGCCACTTTGTTGCTCAGGATGGAATAGTCAATTGGTAGCAGCCCTCTTGGTTCGCTGGCGGGAACACGGCACCATGCTGATCCTGACTTCCTTAAACACACGAAAGAATTTTCATGCTTACATTTTATTTTCATCCTACCCCCAATCCGATCAAGGCAGCATTGTTGCTGGAAGAGCTGCAAGTGCCATACGAACTGGTCGCAGTCGATACGCTCAAGGGCCAGCAACATGCGCCGGCATTCCTGTCGATTAATCCGAATGGCAAAGTGCCGGCGCTGGTGGACGACGGTGTGCGAGTCTTCGATTCCCACGCCATCCTGCTCTACTTGGCTGAGAAGCACGGCAAGTTCCTGCCGGACAGCAGCGCGGAGCGAGCCGAGATGCTGGCATGGCTGATGTTCGTCGCCAGCGGACTATCGCCATTTTCGGGGCAGGCGGCGCACTTCCTGCATTACGCCCCCGAAGTTCTCCCGTATGCCCGCAATCGTTACGTGAAAGAAGTCGCGCGCCATTACCGCGTACTTGATGAGCGCCTGGCAGCGTCTCCTTACCTGGCCGGTAATGCCTACACGATTGCCGACATGGCCTTGTGGGGCTGGGGCATTTCCGCGGGTTACATTTTTGGCGAACAAGGATTGCGCGATTATCCGCATGTACGACGCGTGCTTGACGAAATCTCGGCGCGCCCGGCAGCGATACGTGCCCAGGCGCTCAAGGAGAAACTGGTACTGAAAACCGACTTCGACGAAGAAGCCCGGCGTGCCATGTTTCCTCAAAACGTGTGACAAGCGCCCCCCCTTTCATCTGCAAGTCGATGTTTTAGATTCCCTCATTCACCATCAAGGAACAATATGTCCCACTTACTTCGCGAACTCATTGCAGCAACGATAATGGTCACCGCCGTGGCTGCGTACACCAGCACTTACGCGCAGGCGCAGCAACCGAAGTTATCGCAGGCCCAGGCTGGCTACTACCGGATGCAGCTCGGCGATGTTGAAATCACCGCACTGTCGGACGGCACTTTGCCGATCCCGGCGTTGAGCCTACTGACCAATACCCAGCCCGGAGAGGTTGAAAAGCGGCTCGGCGAGGCCTATCAAACCGCGTCAGTCAACACATCAATCAACGCTTACCTGGTCAAGTCGAATGGGCGGCTGATGCTGGTCGACGCCGGAACCGGTGAACTGTTCGGTCCTACCCTTAACAAGCTAGAGGTGAGCTTGAAAGGCGCTGGCGTCATGCCGGAACAAATCACCGATATCCTGATCACCCACATTCACACTGACCATACCGGCGGCCTGATGGATGGCGCTCGTATGGTGTTTCCAAATGCCACCTTGCACATGGATAGACGGGAGCGTGATTATTGGCTAAGTCCAGTGAACCGGGATCAGGCATCGGCTGCAAACAGGAAGTATTTCGATGAGGCGCTGGCCAAAGTGAAGCCTTATGTGGACGCCGAAAAAGTGCAGGTCTTCGATGGAGCAACCCTGCTGTTTCCCGGTATTCGCTCGATTGCCAGTCCGGGCCATACGCCGGGCCATAGTTTTTATGAGATTCAGAGCAAGGGCGATAAATTGCTCTTCTGGGGCGACGTCGTGCATATGGCGGATGTCCAGATGCCGGACCCGGCGGTTACGATCGCATTCGACGTCGATCCCATCCAGGCAGCGGCGACGCGCAAGGTGGCTTTTGCCGATGCCGTCAAGGGGCGTTATTGGGTCGCTGGCGATCATATCTCGTTTCCCGGTATTGGCCACCTGCGCCAGGACGGGACGGGATACCGCTGGGTCGCCATTCCTTACGTAAACGATTACTCCAAGACCGCTGACGCCAAGTAATCGACAGAACCAGCAGCGCCCCCTGGCGTTGCTCGAAACACCTGCACTTGCCAGTATTCCCTCCACATAAGAAGTGCCATGCATAGGCTGGCCTTCCCACTTAGCGTTGTTCATGACAGGGGAGATATAGAGCGCCTGGTTGATGGCGGACACGGATGTCCACAGCCGACCGCGGCCTTCCAAGTAAGGCTTTGCAGGCATGCGCTGAACAGGGATTGCGGAATGAAAACCAGCTTAACGGTTTGTTTTTATCGAGATTTGGCTCGGACTGCAATATGGGGCGCAGTATTGCTGGACACCTGTGCCTACAAACATATGTAGCTTGAGCATGAGTGCAGTTCCCCGATATCCTTCACGGGCTATTCTGTCCACAGGCGCTTTTCAGATTGATGCGCGACCGGCACTTCCGCATTCAGGCCAGCAAGAACCCGGCCGGCCGCTTAAGCCGCCGGCGCCACAAGATTAACCGATGGTGTATTTGCTAGACACTCATGTTGCCCAGCGTACTGGCGCGGTAAGCCGCAACAAAAGTATCGAAATCCCCGGTCTGGCTGCGCTCCAGGCTTTCCTGCTCGGACAGGGAAGTGGCCGCCAGCGTTTCGAAATAGCTGCGTTCTTCCGGGCTCGGAGGATGCGCCAGGAAATAAGCCGCGTGCGCCTTGCTCTGGCGCAGCGCAAAGCTGCCGAACGATTCCTGATTCTCGCGCAAGATCGCCAGCACCTGCGCCGATGGCGTCAGTTCGACCGACTCCAGCTTGAGTTTTTGTTTCGCCAGCGATGCCGCATGGGCGCCGTCGCTGCGCTGGGCGTCGAGCAGGGCTGCCGCCGAACCGATCCGCTGCAGCAATTCCTTGCCCCAGGTTTGCAGGCCGACCGGATTGCCGTCACGCCGCAATTGCAGGCCCGGGCGCCGCCCTTCTTTCACCGCGCGCGAAAAATTCTCGGTGTTTTCCAGGCTTTCTTCATCGCTGGTCACCGGACTGTCGTCGAGCGCGCAGAACAGCAGGAAGGCGTCGAGGAAGCGCGAGGTTTCCAGGTTGATGCCCATCGGTTCGAACGGGTCGATGTCCATGCAGCGCACTTCGATGTACTGCACGCCGCGCGCGGACAGCGCCTGGATCGGCCGCTCGCCGGAATTGATCACGCGTTTCGGCCGGATGGTCGAGTAGTACTCGTTTTCGATCTGCAGGATATTGGTGTTGATCTGCACCCACTCGCCGTTGCGGTGGGTGCCGATTTCTGCGTACGGCGGATAAGGCTGGCTGACCGCCCGCGCCAGGCTCTTGATATAGCTGTCGAGGCTGTTGAACTGCGGCGTCAGGCGGGCCTGGGCTTCGCTGGTGTAGCCGAGGTCGCTCATGCGCAAGCTGGTGGCGTAAGGCAGGTACAGCGTATCTTTGTCCAGCTGTTCCAGCCGGTGCTGGCGGCCGTCCAGGAAACATTTCGACAAGGCAGGCGAAGCGCCGAACAGGTACATCAGCAGCCAGCTGTAGCGGCGGAAATTGCGCACCAGCGCGATATAGCTTTCCGACTGGAAGTGCATCGCGGTGCCGCCGGCGCCCTCCGCCTGCTGCAAGGTCTGCCACACCCCTTCAGCCAGCGAATAGTTGTAGTGGATGCCGGCGATGCATTGCATGCGCTTGCCGTAGCGCAGCGCCAGGCCGCGCCGGTAGACGTGCTTCAAGGTCCCCATGTGCGAAGTACCGTACCAGGCAATCGGGATCTGTTCTTCCGCCGGCAGGTGGGCCGGCATCGATTGGCTCCACAGCAGTTCGTCGCCCAGCTTGGTGTAGACGAAACGGTGGATCGTGTCCAGTTTGGCCAGCGCGGTCGCAATATCGTGTTCGGCCGGGGTAATGAATTCCAGCAGCGATTCCGAATAGTCGGTCGTGATCTGCGGATGGGTCAGCGCCGAACCCAGCGCGCGCGGGTGCGGCGTCAAGGCCAGCCGGCCGTCAGGCTCGACGCGCAGGGTTTCCCGTTCGATGCCGCGCAGGCCCTGGCCTAGCAAGCCGCGATGCTGCTCTTGTCCTAGCAGCGCCAGCCGGCGAGTGTAATGATCGGTCAATTCAGCATCCTTTTATTCAAATTTTCCAGCTCTGCCATGCGGCCGCCTGTTGCACTATTTCGGGCATGGCCGATGACATGCAGATGTCGTAGAAGGCGAGAATAGCCGAAAATGAAAGAACGCGTTGGATGTCGGCTGGACAGCAATTTACAATCGTCCGGAAGCCCGGGAAGTACGCCGGCCGAGGCTTAATTTTATTAAATCGGCAATTTGCAATGGATTTGCGCAGGCCGATAACAAAGTAAACAGCAAAAATTTGCAAATTTCCACAAGGCAACACGTCACCAGCGCAGTCTTCGGCGCGCGCACCCCTTATAATCCTGCTTTGCTCTCAATCTTCCATTGCCATTACTATGCCTGCCCAACTGATCGACGGAAATCTCCTCTCCCAACAACTCCGCGCCGACGTCGCCAAACGCGCCGCCGCGCTGACCGCGCAGGGCAAGCAGCCCGGCCTGGCGGTGATCCTGGTCGGCGACAGCCAGGCTTCGCAGGTGTATGTGCGCAACAAGGTCAAGGCGTGCGAAGACAACGGCCTGTATTCAGTGCTGGAAAAATATGACGCCGGCCTGACCGAAGCGGCCCTGCTGGCGCGCATCGATGCGCTGAACCACGATCCGAAGATCAACGGCATCCTGGTGCAGCTGCCGCTGCCGGCGCATATCAATGCCCATAAGGTGATCGAAGCCATCGCCGCCGAAAAAGACGTCGACGGTTTTCATATCAGCAACGCCGGCCTGCTGATGACCGGCCAGCCGCTGTTCCGCCCCTGTACCCCTTACGGCGTGATGAAAATGCTGGAATCGGTGAATTTCCCGGTGCGCGGCGCCCATGCGGTCATCGTCGGCGCCTCGAATATCGTCGGCAAGCCGCAAGCCATGCTGCTCTTGCAGGCCGGCGCCACCGTCACCATCTGCAATTCCAAGACCCGCGACCTGGGACTGCACACGCGCATGGCCGACATCCTGGTGGTGGCTACCGGCAAACGCAACATCGTCACCGCCGATATGGTCAAGCCTGGCGCTGCAGTGATCGACGTCGGCATGAACCGCGACGATAACGGCAAATTGTGCGGCGATGTCGACTTTGCCAATGCCAAGGAGGTGGCGGGTTACATCACCCCGGTGCCAGGCGGCGTCGGCCCGATGACCATCACCATGCTGCTGGTCAATACCATCGAAGCCGCAGAAAGAATGTAATTGCAATGACATCTACCGCTACCAAGACCAGCAATCCCCTGCTCGACTTTACCGGCCTGGCCAAATTCGACCAGATCAAGCCGGCCGACATCAGTCCGGCGATCGCGGCGCTGCTGCAGCAGGCGCAGACCGTGGTGACCTTGCTGGAAGCGCCTGCCGACACCGTCACCTGGGACAATTTTGTGGTCCCGCTGGAACACGTGACGGAAAAGCTGAGCCGCGCCTGGGGCATCGTCAGCCATCTGAATGCGGTAGCCGACACGCCGGACCTGCGTGCCGCCTATAACGAAAACCAGCCGAAACTGATCGAGTTCTGGACCGCGCTGGCGCAAAACCTGGCCTTGTTCGACAAGTACAAGGCGATCAAGAACAATCTCGACTTTGCCGAGCTGTCGGAAGCGCGCCGCAAGATCGTCAACAATGCGCTGCGCGATTTCAGGCTGGGCGGCGCTGAACTGGCGCCGGCCAAGAAAGCCCGTTTCGCCGAAATCCAGGAAAAACACGCAGCGCTGACCACCCGTTTCTCGGAAAACATCCTCGACGCCACCAACGCCTACGGCTTGTTTGTCGACGACGAAGCCGAGCTGGCCGGGCTGCCGGACGATGTGCGCCAGGCGGCGCGCGCCGCCGCCGAGCAGGACGGCAAGCCCGGCTACAAGTTCACGCTGCACTTCCCGTCTTATTTTCCGATCCTGCAATACGCGGACGACCGCGCCTTGCGTGAAAAAATCTATCGCGCCAACGCCACCAAGGCCTCCGAGCTGGGCGAAAAGCCGGAATGGGATAACAGCGCCAACATCGTCGAGATCCTGCGTTTGCGCAATGAAGAAGCGAAACTGCTGGGCTTCAAGAACTACGCCGAGCTGTCGCTGGTGCGCAAGATGGCCAAGACCCCGGCCGAAGTGATGCACTTCCTGGAAGACCTGGGCCGGCGCGCGCGGCCGTTCGCCGAGCAAGACCTGGCCGAACTGCGCGCGTTCGCGGCGGAACGGCTGGACCTGGCCGCGCTGGAAGCCTGGGACCTGGCATATGCCGCGGAAAAACTGCGCGAGCAGCGCTACGCTTTTTCCGAACAGGAAGTGAAACAGTATTTCCCGGAGCCGGTGGTGGTCGCAGGCTTGTTCCAGCTGGTGCAAAAGCTGTTTTCAGTCGACATCAGCGCCGACCAGGCCGCGGTGTGGCACCCGGACGTCAAGTTTTTCAAGATCCAGAAAGACGGCAAGCTGATCGGCCAGTTTTATCTCGACCTGTATGCCCGCAACGGCAAGCGCGGCGGTGCATGGATGGACGATGCGCGCGCCCGGCGCCGCCTCGGCAGCGAAATCCAGACCCCGATCGCCTACCTGACCTGCAATTTCACGGCGCCGGCAACGATCGACGGCATGGCCAGGCCAGCCTTGTTTACGCATGACGAAGTGATCACCCTGTTCCATGAGTTCGGCCACGGCTTGCATCACATGCTGACCCAGGTCGACGAGATCGGCGTCTCCGGCATTTCCGGCGTCGAGTGGGATGCGGTCGAGCTGCCATCGCAGTTCATGGAGAATTTCTGCTGGGAGTGGGATGTGCTGCAGCACATGACATCCGAGGCGGAAAGCGGCGCACCGTTGCCGCGCGAATTGTTCGACAAGATGATCGCCGCCAAGAATTTCCAGTCCGGGCTGCAGGCTTTGCGCCAGGTCGAGTTTTCGCTGTTCGACATGCGCTTGCACGACGACTATGATCCGTATGGCAGCCAAAGCGTGCAGGACGTGATCAACCAGGTGCGCGGCAAGATCGCCGTCATCAGCCCGCCGCCTTTCAATCGCTTCCAGCACTCGTTCGGCCACATTTTTGCCGGCGGTTACGCTGCCGGCTATTACAGCTACAAGTGGGCTGAAGTGTTGTCGGCCGATGCCTACAGCGCGTTTGAAGAAGCGGCGTCGCACGGCGGCAATGTGGTTTCGGCGGAAACCGGGAAAAAATTCCACGCCGAAATCCTGGCCGTCGGCGGCTCGCGCCCGGCGCTGGAATCGTTCAAGGCTTTCCGCGGACGCGAACCGAACATAGACGCCTTGCTGCGCCATAGCGGCATGGCGGCATGAGTAGGCAAAGAAGCGTAAAGACAAGCAGGATCGAAGCAACACCACTACCAAACCTTCGCTGTACAACGGCGATTCTTACAATAGGGGAAAAAGGATGAAAGCTGGGACGAAATTCGCTGCAACGGTTTTTCTGCTGACGCTGGCCGCGGGCGCGCAAGCGCAACTGTACAAATCGACCGGCCCTGACGGCAAAGTCACCTACAGCGACATCCCGCCGGCCAAGGGCAATGTGACGCAACAGAAAACCGGCGCCGGCATCAGCGACGTCAACGACGGCTTGCCATATGAACTGGCGCAGGCAGTCAAGAACAGTCCGGTCACGCTGTACAGCTCGGAGAAATGCATTCCCTGCGACGACGGCCGCAAGATGCTGAACGAACGCGGCATCCCGTTCAGCGAAAAGACCATCAAGAGCAATGAAGACATTGCCGCCTTCCGCAAGATTACCAGCGAAAGCCAGCTGCCTTTGTTGACAGTCGGCCGCAACAAGGAAAGCGGCTTTTCCTCTAGCGCCTGGGGCACCGCGCTGACAGCCGCCGGCTACCCGGAAACCAGCCGCTTGCCGAAAACCTATCGCAATGCCGCCCCGGTCGCCGCGGCGCCGGCCGCCGCCGCGCCCGGCAAGAGCGCCTCCCCGGCCGCCACCGGCACCGCCAATGGCGACACGCCTCCGGCAGCCGGCAATGCGCCGCCCGGCTTCCGTTTTTAAGACGCTACCGCCCGACAATTACCATCCATGACGCAAATCGACTTTCACACCAATATTTCGGACAAGTTCCTGTACACCTGCCGACTGGTGCGTAAAGCACGCGCGGCGCGGCGCCAGGTCGTCATATTGGGCAGCAATGCCGAGGACCTGGCGACGCTTGACCGCGCGCTCTGGACATTTTCCGAGCACGATTTCCTGCCCCACGTCAGGGCCGGCGATCCGCTGGCGGCGCAAACCCCGGTGATCCTTGCCGCCGACGAAGAGATCGAATGGCCGCATCACCAGATCCTGGTCAACCTGTCCGGCAGTACGCCGCAGCATTTCGCCCGCTTCGAAAGAATGTTCGAAATCATTTCGCTGGCCGACGACGACAAGGCCGGCGGGCGCGAGCGCTACCGCTTTTACCAGCAACGCGGTTATCCCCTGACCCATTTCGTTGCTGACAATGTATAGATAGACATAGAGGAATCTGTAATGAGCAATCTTGACGCCAATATTCCTTTATTGACCGAGGTCATTGTCCCGCTGCCGACTTTGACCGACATTATAGAAACGCCGCCGGCCGTCGACGACGACGGCAATTTCGAGCTGCCCAAGGCACGCCAGGAAGAAACCGTTGCGCGCGCGCTGAGCCAGCACGACTGGGAGCGGCTGGAAGCCGAAGTACGGGAAAAAGTGCTGCAGCAGCTGCAGGACCGGATCGATTTCGTCATCGAGCAACGGGTGCGCGACGGCCTGGCGGACGTGCTGCAAACCGCGGTGGAAGGCATGGCGGCGCAAATCCGGGAGGGCTTGCACCAGACCCTGGACGAGGTGATTTCCCGCGCCGTGAGCCTGGAATTAGTCAAATTAAAAAAAACAAACATTTGACGTAAATTTTTTGTTTTTCAATCACATTTTGCAATACGGTAGATAAAAGTAAAAAAAACAGATCTCATTTTGATCGCCTAAAAAATCTCTGTTTTCTTACAATAGCGCTATTGAAATGGAGGCTCGAAAGTAAAACAGCGAGCAATTCAACAGCGGTTTAAACGGCGGTTTTTGGAGAAGAGATGAAAGTAATCGTATTGGGCGCAGGCGTTATCGGAACCAGTTCTGCATGGTTCCTGAACAAGGAAGGTCACGATGTGACAGTGATCGAACGCCAGCCGGGCGCGGCCCAGGAAACCAGTTTTGCCAACGGCTGCCAGATTTCGGTGTCGCACGCCGAGCCTTGGGCCAATCCGCAGGCGCCGCTGAAGGTGCTGAAATGGCTGGGACAGGAAGATGCGCCGCTGCTGTACCGCTTCCGCCCGGAATGGCTGCAATGGAAGTGGGCGCTGAATTTCCTGCGCGAATGCACGCCGGCCCGCACCAACGACAATATCCGCCAGATCGTCGCCATCTGCGAATACAGCCGCCAGACCTTGCAAGCCGTGCGCGCCGACACCGGCGTCGACTACGATTGCCTGACGCGCGGCATCCTGCATTTCTATACCGAACAAAAAGAATTCGACATCTCGCTGCCTGCCGCGCAACTGATGCGCGACCTCGGCTGCCCGCGCGAATCGATCAGCGCCGATGAAGTGGTCAGGATCGAACCGGCGCTGGCGCGCATCCGCGACAAGATCGTCGGTGGCGATTTTACCGCCACCGATGAATCGGGCGACGTCTACAAGTTCACCTCGGGCCTGGCCGCCAAGGCCGCCGAAGCCGGCGTGGATTTCCAGTACAACACCAGCGTCACCCGCCTGATCACCGAAGGCAGCGGCGCCGGCGCCAAGATCACCGGCGTCGAAGTCATCAACGCCGACGGCCGCCACGAAGTGCTGCACGCCGATGCTTTCGTGGTCGCCATGGGCAGCTTCTCGACGCCGCTGCTGAAGCCTCTCGGCATCGAACTGATGATCTATCCGGGCAAGGGTTATTCCGCCACCTACCGCATCACCAACCCGGAAGCCGCGCCTAGCGTTTCGCTGACCGACGACGGCTACAAGCTGGTGGTGTCGCGCCTGGGCGACCGCTTGCGGGTGGCCGGCACCTGCGAATTGAACGGCTACACGCGCGAGCTCAACACCACCCGCTGCGAAGCGATCACGCGCCGCACCCGCGAACTGTTCCCCGACGGTTGCGATTACGACAATCCGGTTTACTGGACCGGCTTGCGGCCGATGACGCCATCCAACGTGCCCTATATCGGCAAGACCAGGATCAGCAACCTGTTCCTCAATACAGGCCACGGAACGCTGGGCTGGACCATGGGTTGCGGCTCCGGCCGCGCCATCGCCGAGATCGTCTCGGGCCGCCGGCCGGAAGTCGACTTCGCGTTCACCGGCATGCCGCGGCAAGCTCCGCAGCCGGTGATCCTGCCGCGCCCTGTGCAAGCATGATGACCGCCGCGCCCGTTGCAGGGAGGCGATAAAAAAAGACCGGTGCTGGCGACAGCATCGGTCTTTTTTTATGCCTGGAGCGACATGGCGCGGTTTTTGCGTATGTCTCTGCGGAAGTCGGCAGCGCCGCGTTTTTATTGTCCGGGCGCACTGTTGGAGTGCATCATTTGGCGACGCGCACCTCGACCGTGGCCGGTTTTTCGTCGAAGGCGACGCGGGTCACGAACTTGGCGCGCTTCATCGGAAAACGGGACTGGAAATGACGGACATTGCCGGAACCGGAAATGACCCGGCGCACGAACTGATAATAGGCATCCATATCGATCACATGCACGACCAGGAAATAATCGTAATCGCCGGACACGAAATAGCATTGCATGACTTCGGCTTCCTTGTTCATGCGCAGCTCGAACTCCTGCATGTGCTCGTCTGACTGGTGGTTCAGCGAGATTTCGAGGAAGGCCAGCATGCCGTAGCCGAGCGCGAAAGGATCGACCAGCGAGACGTCGGCGCTGATGATGCCGGCTTCGCGCAAGTCGCGCAGGCGGCGCAGGCAGGTAGGCTGGGAAATGTGGGCTTTGTCGGCCAGCGTGCGGGTCGGCATTTGATTGTCGCGCTGCAGCAAGTTAAGCAGCTTGCGGTCGACTTTGTCTAGGGTGTAATGTTTGCTCATGCCAGGGGATTAGGGGCTGCTGCAGCTGTGTCAAGAATTCGCAAAAACCGCTATGCGAAGCGTTTTTTATGTTGTAACGTTGCTCTATTCGGACAAGTTCGAATAAATAACAAATAAGCAGCGGACGGTGAAACTGTAATTAGATTGTTTTATTTTAAATCCTCAGGAGGATATTCATGCAGAACAAGATCAAATTGATTCCATTGGCAGGTGCAATTGCCATGGCTTTCGCTTTCGCAGGCTCGGCTTCGGCGCAAGAAACAGTCACCATCGGCCAGGTCAGCCCGCTCACAGGTCCTAACGCGCACATCGGCAAGGACAATGAAAACGGCGCCAAGATGGCAATCGATGAACTCAATGCCAAAGGCACCATGATCGGCGGCAAAAAAGTGACTTTCGTATTGGCTTCAGAGGATGACGCCTCCGATCCGAAACAAGGAACCGCAGCTGCGCAGAAACTGGTGGACGCCAAGGTCAAGGGCGTTATCGGCCACATGAATTCCGGCACCACCATTCCTGCATCGAAGATCTATTTCGACGCCGGCATTCCGCAAATCTCGCCTTCCGCCACCAATCCGAAATACACCCAGCAAGGCTTCAACACGGCATTCCGCGTAGTCGCCAACGATGGCCAGCTGGGCGGCACCCTGGGTCGCTATGCGGTCAATACCCTGAAGGGCAAGAATATTGCCGTGATCGATGACCGTACCGCCTACGGCCAAGGTGTTGCGGAAGAATTCACCAAGAGCGCGAAGAAGGCCGGCGCTACCATCGTGGCGACGCAGTTCACCAACGATAAAGCGACTGACTTCAACGCCATCCTGACTTCGATCAAGGCCAAGAACCCGGACGTGATCTTCTTCGGCGGCATGGACGCTGTCGGCGGTCCGATGCTGCGCCAGATGGACCAGCTGGGCATCAAGGCCAAGTTCATGGGCGGCGATGGCTTGTGCACCACTGAGCTGGCCAAGCTGGCTGGCGCAGGCTTGAAAGACGACCAGGTAGTTTGCGCTGAAGCCGGCGGCGTGCCGGATGCAGGCAAGGCTGCGCTGGAAGCCTTCAAGGTGGCTTACCAGAAGAAATTCAACCAGGAAGTCGTGATCTACGCACCGTACGAGTACGACGCGCTGATGGCGATGGTGGCGGCAATGCAAAAAGCCGGCTCCTCCGATCCGAAAAAGTATCTGCCTGAGCTGGCCAAGATCCACTACAAAGGCGTGACCGGCGATATCGCTTTTGATCCAAAGGGCGACATCAAGGACGGTTCGCTGACCTTGTACACCTACAAGGATGGCAAGCGCACCCTGCTGACCGTGACAAAATAATCGTCGCGCGTCCCTGACAAGAACGCCCCGGTTACCGGGGCGTTTTTTTTCGCCTGCCGAAAACACGCATGCCATTCCGCCACCTGCCCTAATCTCCGTATGGATCACAAGGATATTGCTTAAAATGCAGGAAAAGACCTATACGAAGGTTTTGTTATGTTGTAAGGTTTGCATGTTCCGCTCGTTGGGCAGCGGAAATTGCTTTCACTTACCTTGTATAAACCATCAGGAGGAAACACGTGCAGATGAAGAACAAAATGTTGCCGCTGGCTGCGGCAATCGCATTGGCGCTGGTCGCTGCAGGCTCGGCGCACGCTGAAGAACAAATCGTCAAGATCGGCCATGTCGGCCCGGTTACCGGCCCTTCCGCCCACCTTGGCAAGGACATGGAAAACGGCGCCAAGATGGCAGTCGAAGAATTGAACGCCAAGGGCGTCACCCTTGGCGGCAAGAAAATCAAGTTCGTGCTGCTGGCGGAGGACGATGCATCCGATCCCAAGCAAGGCACCGCGGCGGCGCAAAAACTGGTGGACGCCAAGATCGACGGCGTCATCGGCCACCTGAACTCCGGCACCACGATTCCCGCATCGAAAATTTACTACGATGCCGGCATCCCGCAAATCTCGCCCGCCGCCACCAGCCCGAAGTATACGCAGCAAGGATTTAACAGCGTGTTCCGCGTGGTCGCCAACGACGGCCAGCTGGGCGGCACCCTGGGACGCTACGCAGCCACCACGCTGAAAGCCAAGAATATCGCCGTGATCGACGACCGCACCGCCTACGGCCAGGGCGTTGCGCAGGAATTCGCCAAGGGCGCAAAAAGCGCGGGCGTCAATATTGTCGCCACCCAGTTCACCAACGACAAGGCAACCGACTTCAACGCCATCCTGACCTCGATCAAGGCCAAGAATCCCGACGTGATCTTCTTCGGCGGCATGGATGCGGTGGCCGGTCCGATGCTGCGCCAGATGAAGGCGCTCGGCATCAAGGCCAAATTCATGGGCGGCGACGGCATGTGCACCGCCGAGCTGGGCAAGCTGGCCGGCGATGGACTGGCTAACGACCAGGTGGTTTGCGCGGAAGCCGGCGGCGTCGAGGAATCGGGCAAGAAGGGCCTGGAAGATTTCAAGGCGGCATTCCAGAAAAAATTCAATGCCGAAGTCAAACTGTACGCGCCCTACTCGTACGATTCCGTGATGACCATGGTGGAAGCCATGCAGAAAGCCAACTCCGCCGATCCCAAGAAATACCTGCCGGAACTGGCCAAGATCCATCACAAGGGCGTAACCGGCATGATCGCCTTCGACGCCAAGGGCGACATCAAGGACGGCACGCTGACCCTGTACACCTACAAGGACGGCAAGCGCACTTTGCTGACCGTCACCAAGTAAATAACATTCACCGGCAGTTCATGAAAGCGTCCCGGCCTCAGCGCCGGGACGCTTTTTTCATTGCAATCGCCGTTGCCTTGCGCTTTACGCAGATCGTTCTGTCGAATTGATAAAAAAACATATAAAAGCGCTTTGCGCAGCTTTTGTATTGTTGTAACGTTTAAGACCCTGACCAGACGGAAGCCGAAGTCAGAGGCTCCAAAAATTTTTACCATCAATAACATTGCAAATCATCAGGAGATAATCCAGTGCATACCATCAGAATGATTCCGCTGGCCGCAGCCATCGCCTTGTCCCTGTCCGCCGGCGCATACGCGCAGGAACAGGTGGTCAAGATCGCCCATGTCGGCCCGATCACCGGCCCCATCGCCCATATCGGCAAAGACAACGAAAACGGCGCCAGGATGGCGATCGAAGAATTGAACAAGCAAGGCATCACGCTCGACGGCAAGAAAACCCGGTTCGTACTGATGGCGGAAGACGACGCATCCGATCCCAAGCAGGCGACCGCGGTTGCGCAAAAGCTGGTCGACGCCAAAGTTGCCGGCGTCATCGGCCACGTCAATTCCGGCACTTCGATTCCCGCATCGAAGATTTACTACGACGCCGGCATTCCGCAAATCTCGCCGTCGACCACCAGCGCCAAATACACCCAGCAGGGTTTTAACACGACCTTCCGCGTGGTGGCCAACGACAGCCAGCTGGGCGGCGCCCTGGGCCGCTACGCAGCCAACACGCTGCATGCCAAGACAGCCGCCGTGATCGATGACCGTACCGCCTACGGCCAGGGCCTGGCGGAGGAATTCGCCAAGGCTGCCAAGGCTGCCGGCATGACCATCGTGGCGACCCAGTACACCAACGACAAGGCGACCGACTTCAACGCCATCCTGACCTCGTTCAAGGCCAAGAAGCCTGACGTCGTATTCTTCGGCGGACTGGACGCCGGCGCCGGCCCCATGCTGCGCCAGATGAAACAGCTGGGAATCCAGGCCAAGTTCATGGGCGGCGACGCCATCTGCACTTCCGACCTGCCCAAGCTGGCCGGCGACGGCATCAGCAACGACCAGGTGGTCTGCGCGGAAGCCGGCGGCGTGGAAGAGTCGGCCAGGAAAGGGCTGGATGCCTACAAGACCGCCTACAAGATCAAGTACGGCAAGGATATCGTGATCTATGCGCCGTACACCTACGATGCCCTGATGGCCATGGTCGACGCCATGCAAAAAGCGAAGTCGGCCGATCCGAAAAAATACCTGCCGGAACTGGCCAAGATCCGCCACCAGGGCGTGACCGGCATGATCTCGTTTGACGCCAAAGGCGACATCAGGGACGGCACCGTCACCTTGTACACTTACCGGGGCGCGCAGCGCTCCCAGCTGACGGTAACCAAATAAGTATCCTGGCCTTGCAATAAAAAAGGGCGCTCAACCGAGCGCCCCTTTTGCTGCCTTGCCGGCGGAATTACTTCTGCGACAAAACCCATTTCACCAGGGTATGCGCTTCAGCCTCTGTGACTTGCGGATTGGCCGGCATCGGGATCGCGCCCCAGGTGCCTGATCCGCCCTTCATGACTTTCGCCACCAGCTTGTCTTCCGCATCTTTTTGACCCGCGTATTTTGCCGCAACGTCCTTGTATGCCGGGCCGACCACCTTGTTAGCTACCGCGTGGCATGCCATACAGTTCTTGCTCTTCGCCAGGTCCAGGCCGGCGTCCGCCGCCAGAGCGGATCCCGAGGCCATTGCACCCAGCAGTGCACAGATCAACAAACGTTTCATTCTTATCTCCATCAAAAAATGTGACACCATTTTACCTGCCCGGCTGCATTGTCTCATATCCCTGAAACACCTACATACATCTGGAATCCGACATATCAGACCGACATCCGTTGACCACAAGCATCTTTCGCCCTATCCTTTCCGCAAAGAAAAGGGAATGCCATGCCACTGATCATCATTATCGTTTCGTTAATAGCGTTAAAATACTTCGAAGTCGGCCCGTTTGCCGGTATCTCCTGGTGGTGGATCGCCGGTTTGATGGCAATCGCCTTTATCTGGTTCGAATTCCTGGAGCGGATGCTGGGCCTGGATAAGCGCAAGGCCCACGAGGAAATCGAAAAGACCAGGAAAGACCGGGTCAAGAAGACTTTCGACCCCCATAAACGGCGCTGAAACGCGCGAGACTGCACAACATAAAGCCGGTTTCTTCCCGGCTTTTTTATTAGCCCCATGGGCTCGGGATCCATGAACATAGAGCTGCGGCAATTACGCTATTTCGTCGCGGTTGCCGAAGAAAGACATTTCGGCCGCGCCGCGCTGCGCCTGCACATGACGCAGCCGCCGCTGTCGCAAGCGATCCAGGCGCTGGAAGCCAACCTTGGCACGCCGCTCTTTGCCCGCACCAAGCGCAGCGTAGCGCTGACGCCGGCCGGGCTGGCCTTGCTGCCGGAAGCGCAGCGCCTGCTGCAGCAGGCCGCTACCCTGCCCGACCTG